>Ga0315542_1000038_pt1 | contig 58399 bp, 53 predicted proteins | sample SalMarSW160120MG_FD_202541 | JGI IMG/M metagenome (GOLD analysis project Ga0315542, IMG submission 202541) | Salt marsh sediment microbial communities from the Plum Island Ecosystem LTER, Massachusetts, United States - Salt Marsh Sediment SW1601-20 ...
AACGGGCGGGTTCAAGCTCGTTTTCCATCCTGGCGTCCTTGTAGCCCACCGAAAAGGTTCGAATGGGCCTTTCCTGAAAGCGACTGAGCATTGCGAGGACAACTGCAGAATCCACGCCGCCGGAAAGGAAGAGGCCATACGGAACATCCGATCGGATATGTTCCCTCATCACTTGTTCAAACAGGGACTCAAATTCTTCCTGTGCCTCTTCAAAAGCATAGTTTTCTGACTGGGTGGATAGAGGGGCCCAATATTGCTGATGCGAGATCTCAAGGTTCATATCAACGGTGATCATTTCCCCGGGCAATACCCGATAGACCCCTTTGATGATGGTTTCTTTTCCTGTATTGAATTGATTGTTGAAAAACTGGCTCAACGCCTCCGCGTTTATCTCAGGAGCATGGTCCAGAGTGGGAAGCAGGGCCTTTATTTCAGATGCAAAGGCGATTTTTTCCGGAGAGACGGAATAGAACAATGGCTTTATACCGAGACGGTCTCTGGCGAGAAAAACATTTTTCGACGGCCTGTGAAACAAGGCAAAAGCGAACATGCCATGCAGTCTGTCCACGAAACGTTCACCGCATGAGACATACGCCTGGAGAATAGTCTCGCTATCGGATCGGGTTTTGAAACGGCAGCCTTCCTGGAGCAGTTCTTTTCGCAGTTCTACGTAATTATAGATTTCTCCATTGGCCACCAGCACTGTTTTCTCATCAGCACTTGCGATGGGCTGGTCGCCGCCTTCCAAGTCAATGATGGAAAGGCGCGTATGGGCAAGACCCACCTTCTCATGGATATAGCAGGCCGTGTTGTCGGGACCACGGTGCTGGAGCTTTTCGGCCATCATCCGAAGTTTCTGCTCTTGGACTGGGGAATGTTTATTGACTATCCCAGCTATGCCGCACATGTCGTATTTCCCATTTCTTTCAATAACATCGCCATGAAACAAGGCTTTTCATAGCACCTCTTATTGAGCGTGTAAACAGGTTTCCTTTCCAACCGCTCGCCTTCACATACGTTGATTACATTTGACAGTGGATTTGGAACAGCCTCGACCCAAGTGATGGGGCTGTTTCTGGTTTTTCCACGTACAGGGTATACCCACTGAAGTTGAGCTTGGGAAAATTCGCCAGAACCGTCAAGCGCGCCAGTGCATCCTCGGGGAGACGATCGCGTCTCTTGTTGCGGACAGCTACGGCAAGAAGGCCCGGCTCATCCAAAGCTTTCAGGAGTTCATTATGAGTGATGTTGCGGATGATCGTGCCGGCATAAAAACTGATTGTTCCTCTTGCAATATCCACCGCCACCGGTTCATATCCCGCGTTTCGAGCCTCGGCAAACGCAGCTCCCAGTTTCTGTGTTGAAAGGTAGTCATTAAGCTGTGATGCGCCCCAACCCAATCCGATCCAGGACACAAGCCCGCTTCCGAGCAGAAGCATCACCACGAGACTTTTCTCATTTCGCCGGCGGGTAAGAATGATGATTCCAATACCGGCGAGAATGGGTGCAATAGCTACGATCGCCAGATGCCCTTTCTCATGAGGAAGCCGTGTGAAAAGAGCATAAAGTATTCCTCCACCAAGAATTATGAAAAAGAGACCGTTCAGAAGGCCGGGCCAGATGCTGAAATTCCCGGTTCTTTTCTCCCAGGGGGCCGGAAGGCCGGATGCTATTAATAGTGCCAGGGCGGGAAAAACCGGGGTGAGATAGATAAAGAGCTTCCCGCTTATGGCCGAAATTAATAGAAAACCGGGCAGGAACCAGCAAAGGAAAACATATCGGATATTCCGAGGGGCCTGCCGAAAACTCCTCCAGAGAAAGGGGGTCCATGGCATAAGGAGCGGCAGGAGTACCAGTGCATAGAAATAGAATGGTTCCGGATGGCTCCATGATTTGACCGACCGTCCCCAAAGCTGCGTCACAAAGACGTTCTCCAGGTATGCTTTCTGACCGGCAAAATACAAATATCCCGTCCACAGGGCTGCAACCAGGAGGATGAAACCCAATCCGTGGAGTAACCTCAACTGACCCAGCCCTTTTCTGCCGCCCTGAATCATCGCATATGGTATCGCTCCCAGGAAGGGGAAAGCGAGTCCCAATGGGCCTTTGACCATGACGGCGAGAATTGCGTATCCATATCCCCAGATACTCAAAAGGGAATTTCTTTCATCTACCGAACGCATGAAATAATGGAGCGACATGATCACGAAAATGGTCATCAGGATATCCATGCGGACAATGTTTCCCACAACCAGAAAGAGCATTGACGTGAGCGCAATGAGGGTTGCCCAGGTTGCGCGATTCACGCCGATCAGTCTTCTTGAAAAAACGTAAAAAGCCGCCGCGAATCCCAGCAGGGAAAGAACCGTCACCAGGCGAAAGGAAAACGCATTCAGTCCGGTCATTTTCGCCTGAAGCACAAGCGCCCAGAAATAAAGGGGAGGTTTATCCGGGTAAAAGTCTCCGTCAAGGGTGGGAACCATATATGTGCCGTTGATCGACATTTCACGTGCCACTTCGCCGTAGCGTGCTTCGTCCTGTATCCAGAGACATCTGGGGAAAAAAAGATTCACCCCGTAAATCAGGAAAACTGCGAAAAGCACAATAAACCAGGCAGAAAGGTTTCTCATTCCGGCGGCGTTCTTCGTATGCTCCGGTAGACCTGTCATCCGCTGATGATCTCCTCGTTTCTTGGCCGTATTTTTCACACCCGTCTTTCCTGGGAAGTTGCACCTGACGGACGTGCATCTGATGATGTGCTCGAAAGAATTTGCCGGTATACTTCGAGATTTCCTGCAACCATTTTTCCTAAAGAAAAGAGAGAGCGTACCATTTTTTCTCCCTTTCGGCCGAAATTTTTCGCCTTGTCCGGATTTTTCAGCAGTGAGATAACGGCCCGGGCAAGAGCATCCACATCTCCGACAGGAACGAGGTAACCATTCTGCTTCTCTTTCACTATCTCCGAAATTCCACCGGTCCTGGCAGCCACTATGGGCACTCCTGCGGCGGATGCCTGGAGCAAGGACACGCCCAGGCCTTCCATCGTGGCCGGATGCACCACCATGTAAAGACAGGGGAGGATCTTTTCAAGGTCCTTGCGAAAGCCCACAAATGATATTTTTCCATCAAGGCCTTTTTTTCTGCAGAGCAGTTCCAATTGTTCCTGCAGGGGACCCTGTCCAAAAAAGATGAAGCGGGTCTCCGGGCAGCTTTCGAGAATATCGGGAGCCGCCTGGATAAGGAAGCGATGCCCCTTTCTCGGGATAAGCTGAGCGATCACGCCGATTACCTTCATTGCCGGCCTGAGGCCGAATTCGTCACGAAACCACTCGTTTCGGCATGGATTCCGGTACAATCTGTGGTCAACCGCGCTCGGCACACAAACCAGCTTGTCCTCGGGGATACCCTCCGACAGAAGCACATTGCGTATCCTTTCCGAGATGGTGACAACCCGATCATACATCCGGTATTTCACCCGTGCAACAAGACGTCTTTCAGGATTGTCGACTCTCCTGGTTATAACCGATTTCGTTGCCGAAAGTCTTGATGCGATGCCTCCCCACAGGTCGGCCCCTCTTCTGCTGTGCACATGTAGCAGGTCAGGTCTTTCGCGGCAAACAACACGCAGAAGATAAAACAGGAACCTCGGGTCTACGTCCCCCCCTATGGAGACCTGGTGTACCGTTGCGAAGGGGCGCGATTCGATGCTGATCGCGCTTCCTTCCGGACACACCAGGGTATTCCTGCATCCGTATTCTGCCAGACCTTCCAGCAGGTAGCGCACCTGCAGTGCGCCGCCGTAAAGGTTCCGGCCCGTCTCGATATGGAGTATGTGCATCAGACTTCTTTCGATCAAACTGTCAGGTTGATGGTTGTATGAATCTATTGCGATCCTATCAGGCTTCGGGCCGCGTCAATAACATCTGGCACCGCTATGCTCTGCATGCAGGTATATTCCCCGTTACACGTGGGACTTCGTTTGCAGGGGGAACAAGACATCCGGTTATACAGTACAAGTGCCTTTTGGTTCTTCGAATAGAGGTACGGGCACGTAGCCCCGAATAGGGCCACTGTCGGACGTTCAAAAGATACTGCCATGTGTGTGAGGCCGGTATCGACTCCGACGGCGAGCGCACTCTCTTGAATAATAGCGGCACTTACTCCCAGGGGCAACGTGCCGGCGAAGTCAATAATGTCGTCAGGCGCCTGTGACCGGATGAGGAAGGCCTCATGCCGGTCGTCGGGGCCGCCGAGCAAGAGCACGGGAAGACCGAATTCCCCATGAATCGTCTTTGCAAGGATTCCCCAGCGATCTCGTATCCAGTGTTTCTGGGGACGGGTAGTAAAGGCACAAAAGACTGAGTATCCGCCGGAAATGCCTGCTTTGCGAATCACGGCCCGTGCTTCCGACCTTTGATCCGAAGGGAGTACCAGGTGCGACGAGAACGGTGTTGGACGGGATATGCCCAATTCCCGCATCATGTGTTCGTATTCGGCGCCCATGCGTTTATTGCTTGGACCGCGTGAAATGATCGTTGTCATGAAAAACCGGCCGGGTTCCTTTGATTCAAAACCTACTCGCTCCCGGGCTCCGGCAAGCCAGGTGAGGACACGGCTTCTCAACAGTCCCTGAGCATCCAGGGCAAGATCGAACTGATGGGCACGCATGTCCCTGGAAAAATGGAATACTTCACGCAGGAGAGAGAAAAGACGACCTTTTTTCCACAATCTTTTCCATCGGCGCTTATCCCAGGGGATTACCTCGTCAAGAAGAGGGTTGCATCGCAAAAGATCGATCGCCGAAGGTTCCACAAGCCATGATATCCTTGCCTGAGGATAGCCTTCTTTCAGGAAATTGAGCATCGGAGCCGCCATGACAATATCCCCGATGGAACTGGGGCGAATGATGAGAATATGTTCCATGTCAATATTTCTTTTTCTCAAGTTCATCATACATGGTCAGATACATGGTCAGGATTTTTTCTTTGGTGTGACTGGCCAACAGGGTTTTCATGGCATTTGCTGCGAGATACCTCCAGAATTGTCCGCCCTCACGAATGACTTCGTGCATTGCACGGGCGATGTCTTCCGGGTCGCGCCGAAACGCGATGATACCGTTCTCCCTGTCCTTTATGAGTTCCATGGGACCCGGTGCATCTGTCGCAATTACCGGGAGCCTGTGGGACCATGCCTCCAGGATGACATTGCCCAGTGTTTCATACCGAGAGGAGCAAACGAATATATCCGCCATCTGATAGTAGGGTGATGGATCATCCTGCCAGCCCAGCCAGACGGTCCTGTTCTGAATATGCAGATGGTTGGCCTGTGAACGGAGTGCGGCGCCCAAAGGGCCGTCTCCGGCGATTACCAGATAGACCGGCCGTGACTCAATCCGGTTCGGGAGCAGAGAGAATGCCTTCAAGAGATCCTCATACCCCTTCTGGTAGTTGAAACGTCCGAGAGTGAACAGGATAATGGCATCATCCGGCAGGCTCAGGGACTGACGCAGGTCTTGGATTTCTTGCCCGGCAATAGGCCTGTGCACTTCCACGAAATTTCCAATACAATACACCCGATCGGACGGCATGCCGTTTTTGATGAGATAGTCGCAGAGCCCCTTTGTGTTGCCGATCCAGGCATGAGCATGTTCATAGTAGCCTTTGATTTTATAGTAGCCTCCCAGCCTGGCCACGTGGATTGAGGGAGAGTGGCGTGAAACGCGGGTCAAACGTGTGGCGCGGCCCATATAGGTCTGGACGATCCTTGGCGCCTCACTCTGTATGAAGCGCCGGATGGAGAAAAGGGAAAAGATATCCCAGCCGTTGCGCATGGGGGTGTGGACCCGGCGGATTTCTTCGCCCAGGATGGAGCGGAGAGGACTCCCGGGGCGAATCATGGCCACGGCATCGTGTCCCTGCTTATTCAGGGCACTGACAAGTCGGGAGAAAAACCGTTCCGCCCCTCCCAGTTGCCGGCTTCCGATGATGTGCAGGGAATCGATCATCCGGTTATTTTTTCCTGCAGCTTTTTTTGGTGCTTCATGTGCAGTTTCCAGAAGAAACCAATGAGGCTGTCGCCAAAGGATACAGCCTTTCTCGGCAAGATCAGCGGATCGTCGGAACGGGTTGCAGAACCCCGGTCGCAGGTAAGCGCCGCCGCATATCCGGCCTCCTTTACGATGCCGACCAGCCCGTCGTCATAATCTCCGCTGGGATAGCAGAAATATTTTACTTCCTCGCCGAGCACATCCTCCAGCAGGGATTTGCTGTCCCGGATTTCCTTTTCTTGTCTTGACCGGTCAATTTGAGTCAGGAGTGGATGGGTCAGACTGTGGGAGCCGAAAGCAACGCCATAAGTTCGTAATTCCCGTATGGTCGCACGGTCCATCAAGGGGGCGCCGAACCGGTCGTCATCTTCAAGCCATCTTGCATTCTTGCCGAGAAGCCCTGCCACGAGGAAGACGGTGGCTGGAAAACGGTAGCGCACCAGGGCCGGGAACGCATAGTCCCTGAAATTCTGATATCCGTCGTCAAAGGTCAGTACAACTGTGTGGCGAGGCAGATACCCGCCTCCAAACAGGCCTTCAAGTGCAGCGGAGAGCGAGAGGACCCGATATCCGAAAGAGCGGAGATAGGCCATCTGCGCGTTGAATCTCCGAACATGGCAGAAGGTCGCTCGGTGGGAGTCAGGCCTTTTAAACTTTCCCACTTGATGGTACATCAAAATAGATACCTTTGACATTCAAGGAACCTTTTTCATGGCCGCGCGCCGCGCTTTTTTGGCCATATCTTCCGGGTACAGGGAAGGGTACTCTCTTTTCCATCTCTTGTGGAGCCAGAGCCAGTGATCAGGATGATCTCTGATTACCCTTTCTATGATTTCGCTCTGCTGCTGCGCCGCTTCTTTGATACTTCGTTCTTTGTCTTTTGCATAATCAATTTCAAGCTCTGGAAAAAAGAGGAGACGGTGATGAATGAGATCGTCACATCTGACAATAAACATGGGGACCACGGGTATCCGGTACTTTCTGGCCAGCATGGGGACCAGCGTCATGGTTGATGTCTCCCTGCCGAAAAATCGGCAAGGGATGTCTCTGGCAAACGTCTGTTTTCTGTCAGCAAAAATGACCAGGTCTTCCCCTTTTTTCAATCTCTTCAGGCCCTGCCTGAGGCCGTTTTCCTTGTACAGGATCCGAACCCCGAAACGCTGGTTGTTGAGGACGCGTTCCCTTTCAAGAAAGGGATTGTCGATGGAACGCACGATAAAATTCAGGGCATTTATCCTGCTCGCGTAGTAGGCATGGGCATATTCCCAGTTTCCAAAGTGCGCTCCCAAGAGGATGACGGACCTGCTCTTCTTCTTTGCTGCATCCAGGTGCTCCTTCCCTTCAACCCGGATGATTTCGTTCAGAGTCTCCCTGTTCATGTCCCGTAAGAGCACCCACTCGTTCCCGGTCATACCCAACTGTTCGAAACTCTTCCTGGCAATATTCCGGATTTCGTCCTGATCCTTTTCATTTCGGAAGGCAAATTGAAGGTTTCTTTTGGAAATTTTTCGGTGTGGGAAGTCCAGATTATAGAAAAGCCGTCCGAAAAAGCTTCCGATCATGAGCCATGTTTTCATGGGGAACGCACGCGAAATGGCAAGGTATCCGAGAACTGCCAAGTGGACCGCCCGGTGACCGATATGGTGCTCTTTTGGTACGTTTTTCTCCATGGAAATCAGCTTTACGACGACCTGTCACGCCTCGCTGCGTGCGATGGGTTTCGCTTCATCTATGAGCATAATGGGGATATCATCTCTGATTTCATAGAGAAGCTTGCAGTGATCACAGATGAGTCCGCTTCCTTCTTCATTCAGGTGAATTTCTCCCTTGCACTTGGGGCAGGCGAGAATATCGAGCAATTCTTTGCTTATGGCCATATGTCAGTCTCCTTTCCGGAACCTTGTGAAAATAATTTTGTACTCGTCCTCAAACCCCTTGAAGCAGATGCGGCACTCTTCAGACAACGGATCCTTCCAATTACAACTGCCTGTCTCTTCCAGCGTGGCCATGGGCTCGAGGTGCACTTCCAAACCGGCCTCCCGGTACACTGTCACCGCTTCACTCAATTTCGGTTCGCATGCGATAAATCGTTTTGTCCAACCTTCCTTTTCCAATTCCCTGGTTTGAACTTTTTCATTCATTGTTCGAATCTTCTCGCATAAATGCAAGGGCCTTTCCGGCAAGGCCGTTCAGGATCGCCTGCATGCGAAACGCATGTGACCCGGAGACAGCGGGAAGGAAGAGTATTTCAACGGCAATGCGCCGGCTGGCACCGGATACCGGGAATCTCCTTTCTATCCGGCGGATAAGGGCTTCAACGTCATGGGAATTTTCACTGCTTTTGTTCTGAAGGATTTTTCGGAGCATGGTAATAACGGGCAGCATGCCTTCTCGAAAATCCCGCATGTCGGACGGTTGCGATTGTTCTGAGGGAAAAGTGAGGGGGTCCGGCACATGAAAACGAATGGTGGAAACCGGTCGGATCAGGTGAACCCTTGAGGCGTCTTCTTCAAAGAGCTCGTTCACGTAATTTCTTATTGTTTCATCAAAAGTGACCAGGAGCCATCCTTCTTGGATACATGACCCGAAAAGACCCAGCCAGGATTCACAAATATCGCGCAGGAGATCGGACGCAACGATCGTGTGTGCAAGCGCATCGGGAAGGTCCTCCATGAGACCAGGCGCCTCGGTGTCCTCCTCTAGAGCATCTTTTAAGGGGGATTCGTGCTTTCTGAGGTCGCGAAGTGCATCTTCCGCCTCGTCCTGCTCTTTTTCCATTGCACGGGCAAGGTGCAACAGGATGTGCCATTTCAAGGTGAGCGAATTCCTGTTTTCAATCTCCCTGTCCCGACCGGCTTTACGGAGAATTTGCTGGATATTCCATAGCAATTCTTCACCGGAATGCATGTCATGAGCCGCTGCCAGGAATGCTGATCTGTCCCGGTCAGGGTTTTCTTTCATCCAGGTTCTGTATTCCTTCATGAGCCGAGGAAAATCCGCCGGAGGCTTGAGATCATGGGCAGGACGGAGGATATCAAAAAATCCCTGTTCAGAGTCCCCTTCATTCTGGGCGGGCATCTCCATGTACCAGGGAAGACAGATAACGGGCCGACCGAACAGGAATGATGCTCGCATCAGCATCATCCTGGAGAGCCTGAGTGGAGGAAAAATATAAACGTCTTTTGGAGACAAGGTCATCTGTCTTTTTTATTGAAAGGGCAGCCCGGCAAAGCGGCTGCCCCTCTATCCTTCACAATCGGACGGTATGGTTTAGTCTTCCTGGAGTTCCTTCAGATCCAGGAAATAGTCCAGCACCTCAGGATTTCTCAGTGCATCTTTGTTAAGGACGGGTTGACCGTGAATAACCTTCTTCACTGCCAGTTCCACCTTTTTCATGTTTAACGTATAGGGGATATCAGGGGCCGGGAGAATCTTGGCCGGGACGTGCCGCGGCGAAGCATTGCTCCGGACGGTGGCCCTGATCTTTGACTTGACGTCGTCTGTGAGCGCATATCCCTCGGCCATTTTGACAAAGAGAATCACCCGCACGTCGTTTTTCCAACTCTGTCCCACTACCAGACTGTCTTCGATCTCTTCAAGCTGTTCAACCTGCCGATAGATCTCGGCTGTTCCGATACGTACTCCTCCGGGATTCAGTGTGGCATCGGAACGGCCATAGATAACGACGCCGCCACGGTCATTTATTTCAATGAAATCCCCGTGACGCCACACATTGGGATACACATCAAAATAGGCGGCGTGATACTTTTCATTATCGGGATCATCCCAGAAATAGATGGGCATGGAGGGAAAGGGTGCGGTGCACACCAGCTCTCCCTGTTTGTTGGTGACCGGTTTTCCCTGCTCATTGAATGCCTCGACCTTCATGGCAAGACCGCGGCACTGCAGTTCTCCCGCGTAAACGGCTCCCATGGGATTTCCCAGGGCAAAGCATCCATTGAGATCGGTGCCGCCGGAAATGGAAGCGAGCTGGAGGTCATCTTTCACCTCTCCGTAGACGTATTCAAACCCCTCAATGGAAAGAGGTGACCCCGTGGAAAGGACTGCTCTGAGCGGGGTAAGGTCGTATTCTTTCCCGGGTTTGACGCCGGCGTTTTGCAGAGCGGCTATATAGCCTGCGCTTGTACCGAAGACGGTTATTTTCTCGTCCTGTGCCATCTTCCAGAGAGCACCGGCGTCCGGATGGAAAGGATTGCCGTCGAACAGGACAAGCGTTGCTCCCGTGGACAGGGAGCTTGTGAGCCAGTTCCACATCATCCACCCGCAGGTGGTGAAATAGAAGATCACGTCCTCCCGTTTCAAGTCCGTGTGGAGCAAAAGCTCCTTCATGTGATGGATAAGGATTCCCCCGGCGCTCTGGACCATGCACTTGGGAAGTCCCGTGGTGCCGGATGAATACATGATATAGAGCGGGTGATCAAAGGGAAGTTGCCGAAACTCTATTCTCAGTCCCGATTGAGACGATCGAAAATCTTCGTAGAGGACGGCATTTGGTACAGAACTGATATCCGGGTCATGCTGTGTATAGGGAACGACGACCACTTTTTCGATGCTGGGAAGCTGCTTGAGAATATCTGATATTCTGCCAAGGGAGTCGAATTCTCTGCCCTTGAATGAATAGCCGTTGGCGGTGAATATGACTCTGGGCTTGATTTGTCCAAAACGGTCCAGAACCCCCTTTATGCCGAAATCGGGTGAGCAGGAAGACCAGGCGGCGCCCAGGCTCGTAGCGGCGAGCATAGCAATAATCGTCTCTGGCATGTTGGGCATGAATCCAACAATCCGGTCTCCCGGGAGAATACCCATTTCTTTTAATGAGGTTGCAAGACGTGCCACCGCATCATAGAGTTCCGCATAGGTCACACGTGTGGCGTCCCGCCCTTCGCCTTTGAAGACAAGCGCCATGTGGTCATCTCTGAAACGCAGAAGATTTTCCGCAAAATTGAGTTTCGCACCGGAAAACCATTTCGCGCCGGGCATTTTGGTTACATCATCAATAACTTCATCATAGGATCTGGAGGCCTTGATGTCTGCAAACTCCCACAAGGAAGCCCAGAATTCAGGAATGTTTTGAACAGACCACTCATAAAGGGAATCATATTCATCAAAATGTTTGCCGAATTTCTCGTTTATGACCTGCATGAATCGATACATGTTTGTTTTCTTGATTCTTTCCTTTGAAGGCTCCCATAACGGTCTCTCCATGATCGACCTCCTTACTCTGAATCAGTTTTTTCGGTGCAGATCCGCGGGCCTGGTTTGCCGGCATTCTTGATCAGTGAGCGGTGCGGGTCGCGCCGCGTGACGCCTGTGGGTCCTGAAAAGGCAATTGAAATTTCAAGACCTCATCCGACTGCTTACGCGGGATTTCTTTGCCACAAACTTATAGCACTAAACAATCCAAGTTTCAAAAGAATTTTCCCTGGAAAATGAGCGGAATGACAGATGCGGTCGGCGTGTATGAGTAGGAAAAGAAGGTTGCAGGGTTGCTCTCCATAAGGGCAAGGGAGTAGTTATTCTATTTCCCCTCCCAGATAGAGTTCCCTGACCATATCATTGTTTTCGAGGTTTTCGGCGCTATCTTCGAGTACGATAGCTCCTGTTTGAATGACATACCCGCGCGATGCTATTTGGAAGGCCATGAGCGCGTTTTGTTCCACCAGAAGGATGGTTGTCCCGTCCTTGTTTATATTTGCAACCGTTTCAAAAATGGTTTCCACAAAGATCGGGGCCAGGCCCATGGAAGGCTCGTCCAGCAGAAGGATATTGGGACGGGCCATGAGTGCTCTTCCGATAGCAAGCATCTGTTGTTCACCACCGGACAGCGTCCCGGCAATCTGATCGCGCCGTTCCTCCAGACGTGGGAAAAGCTGAAAGGCTTTTTTCATGTCCTTTCTGATTTCTCCGGGATCGTTTCTCAGAAAGGCCCCCATTTCCAGGTTCTCAGTAACGGTCAACCGGGTAAATATCATTCTGCCTTCAGGGACCTGACAGAGCCCCTGGCGAACGATCTTGTGCGGAGGACTGTTTTGTATCGCTTTTTCCTGGAGATAAATCTGTCCGTCACGGCATTTGAGAATCCCGCAGATCGTATTGAGCATGGTGCTTTTTCCGGCACCGTTACTGCCGATAAGGGTGACGATTTCTCCCTTGCAGACTTCCAGGGAAACACCTCTGAGTGCATGGATGTTCCCGTAATACGTATGGATGTTTTCCACTTTCAATAATGTTTCTTGCCGATTCATCAGGCGTCTCCAGATTTCGGACGGACACGTTTCTGTCCGATGGACGCTCCCATCCGGCCAAGATAGGCTTCCACTACTCTTGGATTCTTTCGGACTTCCTCAGGTTTGCCTTCCGCTATTTTCTGGCCGTAGTCCAATACGGTGATTCGATCGGAAATGCGCATGATAACGCGCATGTCATGCTCGATAAGCATGACGGTCATATCCCGTTCATCTCTGATCCGGCGGATGAATGCGGTGAGTTCAGAGGTTTCCTGCGGGTTCATACCGGCGGTTGGTTCATCTAAAAGAAGGAGCTTTGGTTCCGTAGCGAGGGCCCTGGCTATTTCCAGCCTGCGTTGATCACCGTAGGGAAGGTTCTTGGCAAGGGTATCTCCCTTTCCATCAAGCCCCACATACTCCAGGAGATCCTGTGCCATGGAAAATGCTTCTTCCTCCTTCACGGTTGATGGCGAGTGGGTAACGGCCCCCCATATTCCGGCCTTCATTCGGCAGTGATGTCCCACCAGGATGTTTTCAAGTGCCGTCATCTCGTTAAAGAGGCGTATATTCTGAAAGGTTCGGGAAATACCCAGATGCGCTATGGCATGACTCTTCAGTCCCTTCAGGCTCTTGTCCATGAAACGCACGTCTCCGCCTTCTATGGAATCGTAGGCCCCGGTCAGGCAATTGAAAAGGGTGGTTTTCCCTGCGCCGTTCGGGCCGATGAGGCCGGCGATCATGCCCTCGTAAATTTCGAAATCGATGCTGTCGAGTGCCCGAAGGCCGCCAAATTCCTTTACGAGCTGAGTGGTTTTCAGTAAGATACTCATGCGTCTTATTACAGCTCCAATCGCCTATTTCTTAAATTCCATTTTCCTTCTGGCCGAGGGAATAAACCCTGTTGGGCGAAAGATCATCATAGCAACGAGCAGTCCTCCAAACGCGAGCATGCGATACTGTTGCACCTCTCTGAGAACTTCCGGGAGGCCGATCAGGACGATGGCGCCCAAAATCACGCCGGGGATGCTGCCCATGCCGCCGATAATAATAAGACAGAGGACATTGATGGAAACCATGAGGGAAAAGTTTTCCGGAAAGATGGAGCCCTGCCGTGCCGCGAAAATTGCTCCGCCCATGCCGGCAAAAGAGGCTCCGATGCTAAAAGCGAGCAACTTGGTTTTCAGGATATTTATCCCCATGATTCCCGCAGCGTCCTGGTCCTCGCGCATGGCGATCCATGCCCTTCCGAGCCGGGAATTATTCAGGCGGTCTGCAATAAAAACAGAAAAGAAAATACCCACCAGGATCATGTAGTACCATCTCATGGGGTTGTTGACCGCAAAATCACCGATCATGGGAGGGTCGATTCTCAGGAGGCCGCGTGGCCCGTTTGTGATGGGATCAAGATTGTTGAGCACAATGCGGATAATTTCGCCAAAACCGAGGGTGACAATGGCCAGGTAGTCACCTCGCATGCGGAGAACCGGGATTCCAAGCAGTGCTCCGCCCACCGCAGCCAGTGCTACGCATGCCGGAAGCATGGCCCAGAACGGGATATGGATTCCGAATTGCGGTGAGGCGACGAGTCCATACCCGTACGCGCCGATTGCAAAAAAAGCGACATATCCGAGATCGAGCAGTCCGGCGAAACCCACAACCACGTTGAGCCCAATACCCAGCATGACATAGATTCCTATGTCGCCGAGAATCTGAGTCCAGTAATTTCCCACCACGGGAGGAAGCAGGAGGATCAGCACGACAAAAAGTGCCAGATACCCTTTTGCCGGAATCGGAATTTTTTCTTTGAATTGCTCTACCATACCCATGACTGTACCAATGGCTGTGCGAGAGAATTTCAAACGGGGATTAAGTCCGCGGCATTCCCGGGTTCTTTTCACACCCTGTCGGAAACCACTTCGCCGAATATTCCTCTTGGTTTGAAAATAAGCACGAGCACCAGAAGGCTGAAGGCAATGACATCTTTGTACTCAGACGGCATGACAAGGACTCCGAATGCCTCCGCCATTCCCAGAAAATACCCACCAAACATTGCTCCTACGACATTCCCGATCCCACCAACGACCGCAGCCGTAAAGGCCTTTATGCCGGGAATAAAACCCATCATGTGGTTGATCTGCGTATAGTATATGCCGACCATAACACCGGCGGCGCCCGCCAGGGCGGAACCAATAACAAACGTCACCACGATTATCCGGTCCACATCAATTCCCATGAGCGCAGCTGCCTCCTTGCTTTCGGCAACCGCCCGCATTGCTTTGCCGGTTTTGGTGCGCTGAATGAAAAAGTAGAGGCCGACCATGAGGAGAAACGAGGCCAGTATGATAAAAATCTGGAAATAGGAGATGCTCGTGGGCCCGATGTCAATGAATCTCTCTTCTATGACGTCGGGATAGATCTGCATGCGTGCCTTGATGATGAGCATCATGACGTTCTGGAGAAAGATGGATGCCCCGATTGCACTGATGAGCGGGGAGAGCCGGGGGGCGCTACGCAGAGGTCGGTAGGCAACGCGTTCGAGTATTGCGCCCAGAATAGCCGAAACAATCATCCCCACAACAAAGGCCGCAGCTATGGACAGAGCCGGATGCCTGCCGGCAAAGCCGCTGTTTACAAAATAGGTAAGCACCGCGAAGCCGCCAAACGAGCCGAACATGTATATTTCGCCGTGGGCGAAATTGATCATGAAGAGGATCCCGTAAACCAGCGTATACCCGAGTGCGATCAGGGCGTAAATCCCGCCGATGGTCAGGCCGTTCACGAGTTGATCAATGAGGATATCAGGGCTGAGAAATTGGCTCATCAAAACACCTTGTTCTTGAACTCATGAAAACAGATTTATTTGAAGAGAATGGCGGAGCAGAGTCTCCGCCATTCCCAGTGGTAAAAGAGCAGCAGTCTGTAAGATATAATCAGGGCTAGAATTTCATCTGTTTGAAGAAACTTTTTCCGTTTTCTTTCACGACCTTATAAATAACGACGACTGAACCGGTTCGGTCGCCATGCGAGTCAAAAGCGATATTGCCGGTAATGCCGTTCATATGGGTATTGCGAACAGCGTCCCGCAACGCTTTCTTGCCTATAACCAGGCTGCCGTCCGCTTGCTTTTTCCCAACCTTCTCGACAGCCGCCATGAGGACTTTTGCAGCGTCGTAGGCTTGAGGCGAGAATGTCTGCCGTGGACCGTAGATGCTTTCAAATTTTTTCACCCACTCGGGATCCGGTTCCTTTGCATAACTCACATAGGATCCGATTGCGGCGGTTCCGCCAGCCTGGATAAAATCTTTTTCAGTGAAGCAGCCGTCGTCGCTCATGAAGTGGGTCTTTTTAAGCCCCGCGCGTTTCATCTGCCGGACTATCATGACACCCTCGGCGGCCATGCCGCCGAAATAGATCACCTGGGGTTTGAGAGGCCGGATCTTTGTGAGCACTGGTGTGAAGTCTTTGTCGCCCCGCGTGATGCCTTCAATGGCTACGACTTTTCCACCCTTGGCTTTAATATTTTTTGCAAAATCCTCTGCAAGGCTCTGTCCGTAGTCACTCTTGTCATGTATGGCTGCCACGGTCTTCCATCCTCTGCTCCAGGCAAATGCTGCCGCTCTTGCGGCCTGAATCTTGTCGTTCCAGCACGTCCTGAAAAAGATGGGGATGTTTCTGGCGGTCAATTCGAGGGCTGTTGATGACGGAGAAATCATAACAACCTTGTATTTGTTGTGAACATCGGAAGCCGGCTTGCTTCCACCACTGCACATGTATCCCACCAGGCCCACAACCAGGGGGTCATTGCATATCTTTTCAGCAATCGCGACGGAAGACGGACCCGCGCAACCGTCATCTTCGGCCTGGAGAACAATTTTATGTCCGAGCAATGTGCCCTGCTCCTTTACCGCCATCTCGGCTCCGTTTTTGATATCAATTCCCAGGCTCGCGTAATCACCGGTGAGCATGGCGCCCAGGGCGATCTTAATGGGTTTGTCTGTCGGAATAGTAATTGTTCCCCACTGATCAGCTTGGGCAGTAAATCCTACAGTCAGAACAAGCAGAGCTACCGCAACAATAACAGAAAATTTCCTTCTCATAAAATGAATCCTCCTTCGGTACAAATGTAGAGTTACAGTGGTATCCACCATATTACTATCAGGCTGGGAAAAAGTCGCCTTGCGCCTGTTCTTTTCAAAATGCCGTTTTTTACAGGAATAATATGTTTGATGTCAAGGAAAAAGTTTGAACATATTGAAATCACTTGGAGTATAAGCAGGTAAGGGACGAAGAGCAGCAGGAGACAAGAATAGAGTTCAGAGATGAAGAAGTCTCAGGTCCTTGATCCACGGCAAAAAAAATCGTATAAATTGTGATAGCGGATTCTGCAGGATATTATGAATTTGACAAAGTCTGCCAAATTATCTAACTTGGATTGACCGTCAGCAAATTAGTCCTGCTTGTACGCGCAGGGAAACAACTGTTTATACTGAGAGGCAATTATGCTGAGAGTAGAAGGGTTGTACAAGAGCTTTGGCGGTTTATTGGCTGTTTGTGACTGTTCTTTCACTGTTGATCAAGGGTCCATTACCGGACTCATCGGGCCGAACGGAGCGGGAAAAACCACTCTTTTCAATATCATCGCAGGTCGCTATAAGCCTGACCGGGGTCGGATATTCTTTAAAGGGCAAGAGATTGACGGCCTGCCCCCCCACAAAATTTTTCACAAAAAACTGTACAGAACATTTCAGATCACCCGGGAATTCGGACAGATGACTGTCCTTGAAAACCTGATGCTCATGCCGGAAAATCAGATCGGTGAGAACATCTGGAATACGTGGCTCAGGGCAGGGTCGGTCAGGAATCAGGAACACGAATTGATGAAAAAGGCTTCCGAGGTTCTCGATTTTGTTGAATTGAGCGGGTTGCGGGATGAGTATGCGGGATCTCTTTCAGGAGGACAGAAGAAACTCCTTGAACTCGGCAAGAGCCTCATGGCCGATCCGGAAATGGTCCTCCTTGACGAACCCGGCGCCGGAGTCAACCCAACCCTTATGAAAAAGCTTGTAGATAACGTCAGGAGACTTCGCGATGAAAAAAATATCACCTTCCTCCTTATTGAGCACAACATGGATTTGATAATGGAACTCTGCGACCCGATTATTGTCATGAGTGAGGGAAGAAAACTGGCTGAAGGATCTCCCGAGGAGATTCGGAATAACAAACAGGTCCTGGAGGCATACCTGGGAGGGCAATATCGATGACTATCCTTAAAGCTGAGGGAATCTCGGCTGGTTACACGGAACTCGATATCCTGCAAAAAGTCAGCATCAAGGTCAAATCGGGTCAGATTGTTTCAATTATCGGACCCAATGGGGCAGGCAAGTCCACCCTGCTCAAGACCATTTTTGGAATTTTGAAGCCGCGTGAAGGTCATATCACCTTAAGAGATGAAGATATTACCGGATTGAAACCCAATAAGGTCGCCAGAAAAGGAATAAGTTACGTCCCGCAGGTGAGCAATGTTTTCCCCTCCCTTACCATCCGGGAAAATTTGGAAATGGGTGCTTTTATCCGGGATGATGACTTCAGGGGGAGAATGGAGGAAATATATGATCTTTTCCCGACGCTGAGAGAAAAAAGGAATCAAAAGGCGGGACAGCTTTCCGGTGGCCAGAGACAGATGGTTGCAATGGGAAGGGCCTTGATGCTTGATCCGGTGCTCTTATTGTTGGACGAGCCCTCCGCTGGATTGGCGCCTTTACTTGTATCCACGATCTTTGAGAAAATAGCAGATATCAATAATACGGGGGTCTCTATTGCCATTGTGGAACAGAATGCAAAAGAGGCCCTGAAGATGGCGGATCATGGGTATGTCTTGGCCATGGGCAGAAATGTCCTTGATGATGATGGAAAATCCCTTCTTGATAATGAAGATGTGGCGAAGCTGTATCTAGGAGGCTGACAGGATGGCTGAGCTGTTTGTTTACGGGATCGTGTTGGGAAGCATCATATCTCTGGGTGCCATAGGTCTTACCCTGGTGTACGGGATTGTCAGACTGGCTAATTTTGCCCATGGAGAGTTTATGACGGCGGGTGCATATGTCGCGCTGCTGTTTGTCGGCGTCATCCTTCCGTGGCTGGGCGTGCCTGATACCACTTTCGGCCCTTTTTCCTTCGGATGGAGGATGCTGATCGCGTTCCCCGTAAGCATGGCCGCAGTTGCTTTCATAGGGATATTTTTTGATAGGCTCCTCTACAAAAAACTGCGCGTTAAAAACAGCAGTGCCGTCATCCTCGCCATGTCTTCTCTTGGAGCTTCTTTTATCATCAGGATGATTATTCTCATCATAACCGGCCCGGACTATCGTTTTTACCGGCCTGGGGTCATGCGTCCAGCGATCCAGCTTCCCCTCGGCATAAAGATTCGGCCCGACGAGATATTTATTCTGGCCCTGGTAGTGGTACTGGTTGTGCTTCTCCATTTTTTCCTCCAGAAAACCAAAATGGGGAAGGCCATGCGGGCCACTGCTGATAATACAGAGCTTGCCCTGATTTCCGGCATTGACACCGAAGCCATCGTTATGTGGACGTGGGGCATAGGCGGAGGACTGGCTGCGGCTGCCGGAGTGCTTTACGGAATCGACGTACAAATCGACCCCGGAATGGGATGGAATTTTCTCATCCCTCTCTTCGCTGCGGCAATTCTGGGAGGCATCGGCAATATGTACGGCGCCCTTGCCGGAGGGTTGATCATTGGCATTGTCGAACAGCTTTCCACCGCCGTGCTTCTTCCAACGTACAAGCTGGCGGTAGCCTTCGTGATCATGATCTTGATCCTGTTTATCAGACCGGCGGGCATCTTCGGGGGAGGCAATAAATAATGGAAATGGGCAGTGTCGTTGCGTACCTGGTATCTCTGGTCATTATGGCGAGTATTTATGGCGTTTTCTGCCTCGGGCTCAATATCCAGTGGGGGTATACGGGGTTGTTCAATATCGGAATCGCCGGATTTTTCTGCATCGGGGCCTACACATCGGCCATGATTACGACTCCCGTGCCCAGCGGGATCATGGCACAATATGTCCATCAGCTCTTCGGCCTTGACATGCCTTTCATTTTCGGCCTCATCGGCGCCGCAATAATGTGTGGACTGGTGGCCCTGTTTATCGGGATTCCGACATTGAGGTTGAGCGAGGACTATCTGGCCATTGCTACCCTGGGCATTGCCGAAACCGTTCGCCTGATCTTCAACAATGAAAGATGGCTGGCAAATGGACCCCAGGGACTCATGGGATTGCCACAGCCTTTGCACTCTCTGGTAGCTGGACGAAATTATGATTATGTGTACCTGGTCATTGTCCTGATTGTGATGATCGTTGTGTACCTGCTGATTGAAAAGGGGATCAGATCTCCCTGGGGAAGGGTTTTGCGGGCCATCCGGGAGGATGAACTTTCCGCCTCAGCCAGCGGGAAAAATGTGGTCCGGTTCAAGATGCAGTCTCTTATTTTCGGTTCCATGGTCATGGGCGTCGGAGGTGCTCTTTATGCCCACTACACCAAAGCCATATCACCCGATGTATTTACCCCCCTTTACGGAACATTTATTATCTGGGTCATGTTGATGGCAGGGGGCAGCGGTAACAACAAGGGTGCGTTGCTGGGGGCGTATGTCATATGGGGTATCTGGATCGGCAGTGATTTGCTGATGGACATGCTCCCCGATGCTATCCGGGACAAAGGACCATACCTGCGTTTTCTCATAGTGGGTATTCTTCTTGAAGTCATTCTCCTTTACCGCCCCCAGGGGATACTGGGAGAAGAAAAAACGGTATCGAAGCTCTAGAGGTGAATTGTTTCCTTGCTTCTCTCTTGAGCTGAATCTGGGGTGATCTGGTGTTTCGTATTAATGACATGCTGCTGCTTGTAGTCGTCTTTTCTTCCATGCTTGCCGGGATTTTTTTCCCGCACGTGGGGCGTCATTTCCAGCCGTATCCACTCTACAGCATGATGTTTCTCCTCTTTCTCAGTTTCCTCTCCCTTGAATTGAGTATTGTGGGAAAAACACTTCAGGATCACATTTCTTTGGCGGTCTGGCTCATTTTCTTTAAACTCGTGGTTCTTCCCGTATTGGTCTATTTCATTCTCAAGGCGGTCTGTCCTCAATATGCCACAGCCGGACTTCTTCTGAGCGGCGTTTCAACCGGCGTGGTGGCCCCTTTTATTGCCACGCTGGTAAGATCGAACGGACCCTTTGTCCTGCTGATGGTCGTGGGGACTTCATTGCTTGTCCCGTTGACGCTTCCTTTCCTGGTGCAGCTCTTCCTGGGAAAAACGCTGAACATTTCCCTGATTGCAATGATGAAGACGCTGAGCCTGATCGTCTTCGTCCCTATCCTTGCGGTTGAGGTGTGCCGGAAATGGCTGCCGGCGCTGGCAAAATTCCTGCTGCGGTGCCGCTACCCCATTTCCCTCGGAATTTTCGCGGTTATAAATCTCGGTGTTTTCTCCAAATACGGCGTGTATTTTCGTCAGCAACCGCGAATCCTGCTGAACACATCGCTTGTTGCCCTGGTACTGGGGGGAATTCTATTTCTTCTCGGGATCGCTTCTGCCTGGCGCGCGAAACCGGCGGACAGGATAGCCTCTGCAATTGCTGCGGGAAACATGAACAACGTGCTCATCATCGTTTTTTCCTCGCGCTTTTTCGGCCCGTTGGAAGCGACGGTTGCCGCCATGTACATGATCCCTTTTTTCCTGCTGATTTTTCCTTTGCGAGCATATGAGCAAATGTATATGAGGACATCCCCGACTCTCTTAAAAAGCTCATCTTCTTGATAATGGAGGCGCACTTCCACGGCTGCATCCGGTTTTTCCGCCGGAGCGCGCTGAGCTGCCGAAACATGATGAGAGGTTGACAGAATCTTCTTTTCTCCTTAATCTGCGATGGACACCCCCATGATATTACTATTAAGGATTGAAATTTTCTCTCATGGCAAAGGCCGATATGTCATTACCCCTCCGGATAAAAAATCTGTATCTTGAAAAATCCGAATCAGTGATTAATCTGCCCCATTGGCTCCTGCCCCGGAAAAAGATGGAAAGATACCGCGAGGCAGCATCCCGGCTTGCCATTGTCGAAATCGCCGGCCGCGACAGTATTGCGGCTGCCTTACAGGCCGTGGAGGAAGGGGCATATACGGATTTGCTCCCAACATATGCGTTTACTGGAACGGAGTGCGGTTCACTGCAGGATGTTGAAGGCGCTGTCGCTCGTCTCTCGGATCGGCTCCCGGGCATTGCAGTGCACGAGCTCCTGTTGATAGGGTCTTCGCGGTTCTGGCAGGCATTAAACGGCAGATTCATTGGTGAGTTCATTTCACGATTTGGGTTCTATTCTCCCTGTATCGGATGTCATTTGTATCTCCACAGTGTGCGGATCCCCCTCGCGGTAAAGCTCGGAGGAGTTGTCATCATTTCAGGGGAAAGAGAGAGCCATGACGGAAGGGTGAAAATAAACCAGATTTCAGAAGCAGTGGAGCGGTATCAGCACCTCACCAAAGCATTCGGTATTCCACTCCTTCTTCCTTTACGCCATATGACATCAGGCGGTGAAGTAGAAAGGATACTGGGATCTGGCTGGGAGGAAGGACAAGACCAGCTGGGCTGCGTCTTGTCCGGCAACTACCGCATGTTGAACGGTAATATTGGGATAAGCAGGGAACAGGTGACCGCGTATCTGGATGAATTTGCCGTTCCTTTTGCTCGGAAAGCCGTCTCCATGTACCTCGAGGGCAGGGTCCCGGATTTTATGGAAATCGCCGAGAGGACCCTGCGAAAGTGAAGGAAAAGAAAAATGATCCCCAAAATCGTCATGTGTAACATCTTCCCGGACGTGGAGGAATTAGGGGTATTTGCGCGTGAGAACGGATTTGACGGGATTGACTGGTCCTTTGATTTGGATGCGATCCCGCAATCACCGGCTGAAGAGTCCTTTTGGGTGAAATCTCTGAAGACCCTCGGATCCATGGAAGTGCGATATCATTGCCCTTTTTATCGTATTGACCTGGGACATGATGATGAGGATGAAGTGCAGCGGGCGGAAGAGATTTTCCAGCGGATAATCCGCCTGGTATCAAAAGCACAGGGAAGGTACCTGACCATACATATAGGTCTCGGGCACGACTCGACGGAGCCTTTTTCCTGGGAGAGAACCATTGCCAACTTGAGACGCCTGGTGCAGTACGGCCTGGAGCATCAGGTGAAAGTCTGTCTGGAAAACCTCGCCTGGGGATGGACCAGTAGGCCGAATCTCTTTGAGAAACTCATTCGAAGAAGCGGGGCAGGGGTCACCTTGGATATCGGGCACGCATGGTCGTCCGAATCAGTCAGAAGTCAATACTATGGTGTGGAGGATTTCGTGACGCCCCATCAGGACCGTATCTATAACGCCCATATCTACCATAAAGAGATTCCCGGGCGGGGTCATGTACCTCCCTCACGATGGGATCATATTCAGGAGCGTCTTCAGTTGCTTTATTCTGTCAAGTGCCCGTGGTGGGTCATTGAGATCAGGGAAACAGAAGATTTACTGGCAACGAAGGAAATGATTCATGAACATCTGCATCTGATCCTGGATACTCATGGAAAGACAGCGCACGGGAATGTGACGTAGTCGGCGATGAAAGTACTTGTTCTTCTTCTCGATGGCGTTGGGGACCGCGCATACAAGACTTTGAAAGACCTGACGCCGTTGCAGGCAGCAGTGACGCCGAACCTGAACCGGCTGGCCGGGCGGGGAAGCAATGGGCTTTTTCATGCGTCCCTTTCCGGGCAGTGCCTCCCGAGCGAAACCGCACACTACCTGATCTTCGGGTACCGCCTCTCTGAATTCCCCGGGAGGGGCCTTCTGGAAGCCGTGGGGGAGGGCGTTCCCTTTGAGAATGACGATGTTCTCTCCCTCGCACACCTTGCCGGCATTGCATGGAAAAAGGGGCAACCAGTTCTCATGTACGGCCGGGACCATATTGAAGGAAGTGCCAAGGAAATTGGAGAACTCATGGGATCGCTCACCCCGTTCGAGACAGACGGGATTCTTTTTCAATTGTTCCAGACAAGAAGGAACGATGCTGTTCTTTTGATCCGGGGACCTGCCTCACCATTCATCTCTGATTCCGATCCGATTCTCCAGGGAAGGCCGATCGCGGAGGTGAAACCTCTTTTGGGCAACCCGGAGAACGAAATTGCATCACGAACGGCTCGGGCGTTGAACACCTATCTTGCTTTTTGCCACCGGATATTGACCCACCATGATATAAACCGCAAAAAGAGGCGGGAAGGCAGGACCGTTGGCAACTTTCTCGTCACCCAACGGTGTGGGAGAAGAGTCAGGAGCATAGCATTCAGGGAACGCTGGGGTTTTCAGGGATTGATTATTGCATCGGGTTCGGTATATGCCGGTATTGCGCACGAATTAGGATTTGATTTCGCTCGCGTGAAGGATAGCCGGGATCCGGGAGACGATCTCAGGGACCGCGTGCATCTGGCCTTAGAGGATGCTTCGCACGACTTCATTCATGTGCATACGAAAGTACCCGATGAAGCGTCCCACAAAGGGGATGCCGCACGAAAACGGGACGTCATTTCTGATCTGGATCGCGGTTTGGTGGATCTGGTAAAGATCATGGAAAGAAGAGAAGATATTCTCCTGGTGGTCATGGCGGATCATTCCACACCAAGTCAGTCAGTTCTGATTCATTCGGGTGAGCCGGTACCGCTCTGTTTTGTTGGAAAACATGTTCGACGCGATGCGGTGCAGCAGTATGATGAAGTGAACTGTTCCCAAGGATGCCTGGGATTTCTCAGGGGGGAGGAATTGATGCATATGGTACTGAATTATTCGGATCGATCTTCCCTATTCGGTCATTGCATAGGGGCTGTGCAGCGCCCATATGCGCCCGGAGATTACGACTGGTTTAAACGGGGAGGGCACCGAATTTCAAAAAAAACAGATAAGCGGTTGTCATGAATCCTTTATCCCTTGTCCCGATCCCTGACATGATTCAGGCGCCAGCGTGGGTGTTTCTCGGGCTCGACATCTTGCTTTTTGCCTTCCACATCCTTTTAATCAATGTGGCACTGGGGAGCATGCTGCTCATCGTTTTTTCGAGAGGAAGGAGAAGGGAAGAACCCTCTGAAAACCCTGTGCGCGCCCTGGCAGCTTCCAAGATACCCACATTCTTCGCGCTGGGTATCAATTTCGGTGTGGCCCCGCTTCTGTTCTTGCAGGTGATTTATGGTCACCTTTTCTACTCGAGTTCAATTCTCATGGCTGTTTACTGGATACTGATCATTCCATTTCTGATTCTGGCCTATTACGGGGCCTATCTGCATGCCGGGAAATTCGGATCACAGTCCTTTCTCGGAAAGGCAGCTCTCTGGATGGCGGCCGTGATTCTGCTTTGTATCGGGTTTGTTTTCGTGAATAACATGACCCTCATGCTCCAGCCTGAAAAATGGGTGGCCTATTTCGAAAATCCCCGAGGGACCATCCTCAATCTCTCCGAGCCCACACTGGTTCCGCGCTACCTCCATTTTGTGACCGCATCGGTGGCAGTTGGAGGGCTTTTCATGGCCTTTCTCTGGAAAAGGAAGATGAAGATAAATTTGATGGAAGCCGAGGAGAAAGGAAATCCCGGTCTCAAAATATTCGGATTCGCAACAGCGGTCCAGATTCTGATCGGTCTCTGGTTTCTGATGGCCATACCACGCGACTTTCTTTTGGAATTTCTGGGAGGAGACGTTTTTTCAACGATCGTTTTTCTTGTAGGATTTGCGGGCGCTATCGGGGCCGTTGCAGCCGCATTTGCGAACAGGCTCGGCGCGACGGGAGTCATGTTCGGTCTCACTATAGGGGCCATGGTTATCACGCGCCATAACCTGAGGGCCATGTATCTCAAGGAAACGTTCAATCTCAACAATCTCCAGATCAGCCCCCAATATGGAATCATGGCCCTCTTCTTTGTTGTTCTCATTATCGGTGCCGTCTCTGTCTGGTATATGATCAGATTATCCCGTTCCACTGAGAATGGGAGGACTTCCTGATGAATTATCCGGTCTGGGAAGTATTCAGCCTTGGGGGGGGGACTCTTATCGCGGGTATCTCAGTGTTGCACGCATTCATCGCACATCTTGCGGTGGGCGGAGGACTTTTCATCTGGCTGACCGATAGGAAAGGGTTCAGGGAAAATAATCCGCTCGTGCATGAATATGTCCGCAGGCACACCTGGTTTTTTCTCCTTCTTACCATGGTCTTCGGCGGCGTAAGCGGCGTCGGAATCTGGTTTATTATCGGGCTGGTAAATCCGGCGGGCACGTCGGTGCTCATTCACTACTTTGTGTTCGCCTGGGCCATCGAGTGGGTCTTCTTTCTCGGCGAAATCGTTGCCCTCCTTGTCTACCATTATAAATTTACCGTTTTGCGGAGAAAAGAACGCCTGACCCTTGCTTTTCTCTATTTCCTGTTTGCCTGGCTCAGCCTGGTGACCGTAAACGGCATTCTCGCCTTTATGCTGACTCCGGGAAAGTGGCTGAAAACGCATGCCTTCTGGGACGGATTTCTGAATGCCACGTTTCTGCCTTCCATGTTTTTCCGCACATGCATGGCCTTCATGATCGCTGGATTGTTTGGGTATCTCACCACCGTTTTCCTCAAAGACAGTGCTTTCAGGACCAGTATGATGCGCTACTGCACCAAGTGGCTCCTGTATCCGCTGCCGGGCCTCATCCTGTCCGCCGTTTGGTATTATTACGAGACACCATTCCCCGCCCGCCGAACAGCATTCGCGGTGAATCCGGAAACTGCCTTCTTTTCTGAGCTTTTCGTTGCTCTCACTGTGGGTCTTTTCGTTTTTAGCCTGCTCATGGCCCTCAGATTAAACGCTGGATTCCAGAGGGTGTTGAGCCTTGTTCTGGTGGTAGCCGGGCTCTGCTGGTTCGGCGGGTTTGAGTACTGCCGGGAGATCGCAAGAAAGCCTTTTGTGATCAACGGGTTCATGTATTCGAATATGGTCAAAAAATCGGCGATTGAGAAACTTGACCGCGAAGGGTTCCTGAAACACGCAAGATGGGCAGCGACGAGGGAGATGACCGCAAAAAACACACTTATTGCCGGCCGGGAACTGTTTGTCCTGCAGTGCCTGAGTTGTCATACGGTAGGGGGTGTGCACAATGATGTGGTTCCCCTGGTCAGAAACTACACTGCGCTGGGAGTGCGTTCCCTTTTAAACGGACAGGGAAAAGTGCAAACGTACATGCCTCCTTTTGCGGGTACCGAAGCGGAAACCAAGGCCTTGGCCGCGTACATCACAAAATCCTTTTCCCGAGCACACACTGCTGGCCCGACGCGCAGGAATGACGTGCAGCCAGGGAAGCAGGTGATTCCCCCTTTCAACAGAGGCGAAGATGAATACGTACTGCTTGCCTGGAATGATCTGGGAATGCATTGTGTCTCCGACAGCGATTCCTGGTTTGTCATTCTGCCGCCGGGGAATACGCTGGAGGCAGTCCTCATCAGGAGGGGCGAAACCCCTGAACTCGTCATGGAGGGCGTTGAAATCAGCTACGACGTTGAAGAGGGGTATGGAAACCCAGCCGCACACGTGGATTTCTGGAAATACGCTGCATCCAATTTCGGCAGGAAAATTAAAGAGAATACCGGCCTCCAGGGGAACGGCCTTTCGGGAAAATTCCAGTTCAATACCGAACATGCCAGTTTCCTCGCAGAAGGCATCCCGGTGGTGCCGTATAAGGATGACGGGTCTTATAATCCATATCCTCTCTTCACCGTTGAAGCGAAGGATGCGAAAACCGGGAACGTGCTTGCCGGCACCAAAGTGGTGGCCCCGGTATCCACGGAAATGGGTTGCCGCAACTGCCACGGCGGAGGATGGCGTGTGAACCATTTGACCGGTATTGCTGCAGGTACATCCACCAATATTCTCCAGGTGCATGATCACCTCGAAGGGACAAATCTGCTCGAGCAAGCCCGGAAGGGAAATCCGAAGCTTTGCCAGAGTTGTCATGCAGACGCCGCACTGGGAGTGCAGGGTACGGCCGGTCTGCTCAATTTTTCCGCAGCCATGCACGGTTGGCACGCCAACTACGTACCGTATGACGACGTTCGGGCATGCATCCTGTGCCATCCTGCGAACCGGAAAGGGAACACGAAGTGCGCACGCGGATTTCACAAGTCCGTGGAGATGACATGTGTGAATTGCCACGGTACTATGCAGGAGCACGCTCTCGCCCTCCTGAAAGCTGAAAAAGGAAAACGCGGAAGCAGCCGGTTAATGGCCCACCTGAAAGCTGTTCATGTGGATGCAGTGAAAGAAATCAATCCGCGGCTCCCCTGGGTGCAGGAGCCTGATTGCCTCACCTGTCATAAGGATTTTGGAAAACCACCTCGGCATGGGAATGGATTCAATACTTGGAACGGGAATTTTTCCGGATTATACCGCATGCGCACGGATAATGCCGGGGTTCGCTGCCAGGCCTGCCACGGCGCCACTCATGCGTTATATCCTGCACGCAACCCGTATGGGAAAAACCGCGACAATATTCAACCAATCCAGTACGCAGGGATTCCCTATCCGATTGGTTCCAACTTGACGTGTGCGGTATGTCATGTCGTCAAGATGGATGGCGCTGTCCATCATGAGAACATGGAGCACGTTTTTCGAAATGCGGAGTCGGTTCGGTAGGATGGAAGAAAAGCAGGTGGCAGAGCCCGGAAAAAACAACGCTGGACATGACGTGCGGAAAGGGGAAAGCCATGAAGCGAGGTTGCGGGAGGGGCAAAACGCCGCTCTTGTGACTATGGTGGTATCAGCGTTGCTCGCGGTTTCGAAGGCGGTTTTCGGAACAATGTCCGGCGCGGTAATTTTGACAGCCGATGCCCTTGATTCGTCAACCGATGTCATAACCAGCCTGGCCGCCTATCTGGGCATCCGGATGGCGAGAAGGAAACCGGACAAAAGGTTCCAGTATGGATATTACAAGGCTGAGAGCCTGGTGGCTTTATTTATTGCAGGATTTATTATTCTTGGCGCGGTAGTGCTCGCCATCAGAGGATATGAAAGGATATTCCATATCGGCGAGATAACATTTCTTTTGCCCACATTCGGAGTTGCCGCTTTTTCCGGTGTTGCATCTTTCTGGATGTATATCTATTTAAAAAAAAGGGGCACACAGGCGAGAAGCCAGAGTCTGTTGTCCAGTAGCAATGATCGTCTGAAAGATGTGCTGGCATCCATAGGAGTCCTAATTGGTATCGGGTTCACGTCACTCCATATGAAATACGGAGAGGGTATTATTACGCTCATAATAGCCCTTCTCGTCATCAAGGTGGGAATCGAAACAGCCAAGGATGCGGTACTGGTGCTGCTTGATGTGAGCCCGAGCAGGGAGACCGATGCCAGTATACGGGCCGTTCTTGATGGCTGCGCGGGTGTGATGAGTTTTGAGAATCTGAAATTGAGGAAAGCCGGACCCTATGTTTTCGGAGAGGTCTGCATCAAGGTGAGAAAGTCCATCGATGTGGAAACAGCTCACGGTCTTACCCGGGAGATAGAAACGAAAGTCCTGGAGAAGGTCTCTGAGATAGAGTCGTTTACTATTCACGTTGAACCATTCCGGCCCCAAAAAACAAGAGTTATTGTCCCTATCGCAGGAAACGGGGGCCTTGGGTCACAACCGAGCGACAAGTTTGCCAGGGCTCCCTATTTTTTGTCGGTAACCTTGTCCGCCGATAAAATAGAAGCATACACCGTCAGGAAAAATCCCCATGCTAGAGAGAAGATGCAAGCGGGACTGGCTGCCGCAAAGGAAATTCTCCTGGAAAAGCCCGATGTGATCATTGTGGGACATATCGGGGAAATAGCATTTCACGCACTGCGTGCCAGGCACGTGGACATCTATCAACTCGAGGGAAATGATGCGGAGGAGGTGATTCAGTATTATCTGTCCGAGAGGCTCATGCCGCTGAGGGAGCCGACAGATTCGAGCCAAAAATGAGGTGAAGAAAAGGCATTATGTCTTTTCAAAGCTGCAGAAGCTAAATTGATTTAAAGTTTATTGTAAAACAGTCCGATATTACAGATAATTCCAATTGATACCAGCCGTGTCTTTTCCGTGAACCTCGCGGAACACCGTGAGAGCACTGAAGACAGTGGAAAGGTGCGGGTCTAAGGCACAAAGGAATATGGGGGAGAGGAGCTGATTATGCAAATCACATGTCCCAGCTGTAATACGGCATACAAGATCCGGAAAAACGGAATTCCGCCGGGCAAAACAGGTTCTGCCACCTGCAGGAAGTGCGGCAACAAAATAACGATACATATCCGGGATGCATATACAGGAAGCACTGGGCCGGCAATTGAGGACCTTGTCAAGTCTCCCGTGACGCCAAACCCCGGTGCAGAACAATCTCTTTCCCCGTCCGATGCTTTTTTTGAAACAACCCTGATCGGACAATATCCGGAACTGAGCACACTGGACCTGGAAAAATATGACCTGAAAGAGATTTTCTTCAAAAACAGAAAGGGCGAGTACCAGGGACGAAAGAACAGAGAAATAGCAAAAAACATCACTGCAGTGCACGGCGTTCTGGAAAAAATCCTGAAGGCTGGGGAAAGAGCCAAGAAAATCTGCTGGGGAACAGCCTATTATCCTTCTGAAATTCTGTTCGGAAACGGCTTTTTGACCATGCTGTACAATCGATATGTGATGGTTGCCACCGATCTAAGACTCCTCTTTATCAATGTTAATTATCGCATGAACAGGCCCGCTCACTATTTCTTTCAACTGCCGTTCCAGGACATAAAAAGAATGAAACGGGGAATTTTTGGCAAAAACCTGACTTTTTACAAGTTGAAAACAAAACGACGCCATTTCATGGGGGTAAAATCATACCTGTCGAAAGAGATGATTCGGTTTGTTACCCATAACATGGGAACTTCCCTGCCAGACGGGCGCGTTCAGGGACAGCCTGAAGATCTCTGTCCTGCCTGTTTTGATCCTCTGGAAAAAGGGCTTGTCCGTTGTACACACTGCTGGGCAGAGTTCAAAAAACCAAGAAGGGCTTTTCTGAGATCCCTCCTGCTGCCGGGACTGGGCGATTTTTATCTGGGACACCGGTTTCTGGGAGTCCTGGAAATAACAGGGTCCGCCGTTGTATGGTTCGCCGCCGTTTCTCTTTCATTTACCGGAGTTCCGGTGAATATCATGATATCGGCTGGCCTCCTCCTCTGGGTGAACGGCCTCGATGGGCTGCTTACCTACCACATGGCAAAAAAAGGGTATGAACTCGAACACAAGAAAGAAGGGACTGCATCCCCGACGATCCCGAAAAGTGGGTTCGAAGCCAAGACCGGCATGCTCGTGCAGGGTGCCTAACCTTTTGGATAGACCGGATATTCTCTGCAGCTATGTCAGCTTTCTCTACTCCAGCGTCCCGATGACCTGTTCCACCGCTTCCACGATTTTACCGGATTCTACAAGTTTCTGCACGGCCTCAATATCTTTGTAAAGGGGCCTGTCCTGGTCCACATGGGGAATATGCTTTCTAATGACCCGGTGGGCGATTGCGGTTCCTTTGCCCGGTTGTAGAGGATGAAAATCAATTCCCTGTGCAGCGGTCAGCATTTCAATGGAAAGGACATACTCCACGTTGTGGAGAATATCCCACGCATGCCGGGCCGCTATGGTTCCCATACTCACATGGTCTTCCTGGCCCGCGGAAGTGGGGATGGAGTCAACGCTCGCCGGGTGGGCAAGAATCTTGTTTTCAGAGACCAGGGAGGCTGCTGTGTACTGGGAGATCATGAACCCTGAGTTGAGTCCGCTGTCGTGGGCAAGGAACGGCGGCAGTCCCGATACATGGGGATTGACCAGCCGGTCAATGGTCCTTTCCGAAATATCCCCTATTTCAGCAAGGGCAATGCCGAGGTAATCCATGACAAAGGCCAGGGGTTCTCCGTGGAAATTGCAACCGGATATGACCTCTTCTGCTTCGGGAAAAATCAGTGGGTTGTCTGTTGCGGAATTGATCTCCACCTCCAGGACCTTTCGCGCATAATCAATAGTTTCGAGGATAGGACCGTAGACCTGAGGGATGCACCGGAGCGTGTACGCGTCCTGCACCTTATCACAGTTCCTGTGGGAGGCGATGATCTCACTGTCAGCAACAAGCTTCCGCATATTGGAGGCGCAGCGCAGCTGTCCGGGATGGGGACGAACCAGATGGACTTTTTCATCAAAGGCCTTTGATGTCCCCTTTAGGGCCTCCAGACTCATGGCACCGGCGATCTGGGCGTTTTTCATGAGGAGGGATGCCTCCGTGGTCACCAGGCATCCAAGGGCAGCCATGACCTGGGTCCCGTTTATCAGGGCGAGACCTTCTTTGGCCTGCAGGCTGATGGGTTCGATACCGGCTTGCCGAAGCGCTTTGTCCGACGGTTCCCGTTTTCCCTGCACTACGCACTCGCCCTCGCCGGTAAGCACCAGCGCCAGATGCGCCAGGGGGGAAAGGTCTCCGCTCGCACCCACGGAACCCTGGGAGGGGATGTAAGGATGTATCCGGTGGTTGATCAGAGCGAGCAATGTTTCAACCAGGCGGATCCTGACACCGGAAAAACCCTTGGAAAGGGCGTTTGCGCGGAGAAGAACGATTCCCCGTGCCACGTCCTCGGGAAAGGACGGGCCCACGCCGACCGCATGGCTCCGGATGAGATTATGCTGGAGTTTTTCAACGTCACCGGTCGGTATGAGATGGTTTGCGAGCTCTCCGACGCCGGTGGTAATACCGTACACCGTGCGGCCTTCCTCAAGAATCTTCTTGACAAAGGCACGAGATCTTTCCATCCGTACCCGTGCCCCGTCGTCCAGCATCACCTGGAGGCCTTCACGGCAGACCCGGGAAACCTCTTCGATGGTTAAGGAATTTCCGTCAATATACAGCATTGCATAATACCTCCCGGGTTCTTTTCCACCTATTGAATGTATTATTGTACAGGTTCAACGATTCATTTCAAGCTGGTTTTTTAGGGAAACCGTATGAGGAATCGCATTGATTCCTTTGGACACAGGATGATTTTTGGAAGAAAAGCCCCTTGGCGATCCTTTCTTCTTACCCCAGGAAAATGTTTTCTCCGGGGAGCGGGAAAAGGCCGATTTCAGCGCCTGCATGAAAGAGATGATGGATCGCCTGCCTACCCTCCCTCCCAAGATCCATGCTGAAATCATTCACATAAAGTCCGATGTGTTTCCGGGTTATCGTGTCTTCCATGTCCTGGGCATGGGCGCGGATATACTCCTGGACGCGCGAAGGGTTTTTCCACGCAAAGGTGAGGCTTCGGCGGATCAAGGCGCTGATTTTTCCTGCAGTCACTTCCCCAAGGTCCCTGCGGATCCCGATGCCTCCTAAAGGGATGGGAAGGCCGGTCTTTTGCTCCCACCACGTACCCAAGTCCAGGAGGGCGACCAGGCCGTAATTCTCATAGGTGAATCTGCCTTCATGGATGATCACTCCGTAGTCACAGTCTCCCCGCTGCACAGTCTGCATGATCGTATCGAAGGGCATGTGGAGCACGCGGGGACGTTTTCCCAGAAACAGGGAAAGGAGAAGGTGTGCAGTGGTAAGGGCTCCGGGAACCGCAATGATACTATCCTCCATGTTTTCGAGTCTTCCTCCGGGGCGGGTTACGACGAGTGGGCCACAGCTCCTGCCCAGCGCACCTCCGCACGGGAGCAGCGCATAATTTTCCAGGAAATAGGCCAGGGCGGCTATGGATATTTTCGTCACGTGGAGATCCTTAGTCGCGCAGAGTTGGTTCAAGGTCTCCACGTCCTCCAGGCGGATGGAAAAGGTAAAAACTTCCAGGTCGATCATGGCGTTTGCCAGCGCCCCGAAAATGAAGGTATCGTTCGGGCAGGGTGAATAGCCGAGTGAGATGTTCATCGGGTGAATCCTTTTTCGAGTATTTTGAGGACCCCTTCCTGAGCACGCTCGAAGGCGAAGTCCAGTTGCCAGGTATTTCTGTCCGCCTCACCCGCCATATTGCTGATGGCACGCAGTTCCAGCAGGGGAACATGGTAGTGAGCGCAAATCACGGCGGCCGCAAATCCTTCCATGTTTTCCACGAGTGCCCCGTATCGACTCCAGTATCGGGAGGCGGTTTCAGCCAGGGAGGTCACGGTGGAGACGGTAATGAAACGGCCCTTGAAAAGAACAAAACCATCACCATGGCTGTTTTCCAAAAGGGCGTTGTACGCTTCTTGCACCAGGCTCTGGTTCAGTTCAATGCTGTTTTTCAGGAAACTGAGGGGATGCACAACTCCCGGCTTTATGCTATCCTCTACGCCGAGCTGGCCATGAATCTCCTCGGTGGCAAGGACGAGATCTCCCGGTGACACCCCGGATCCCTCGTAGCCTCCTCCACACCCGCTCACAATCAGTGCTCGGGGTGCCAGTCTGCTGAATACGCTTCCCAGGGCACCAGCCATGTTAATGGCGCCTGCTCCGGTCACAAGCGTGGCTATGTCCTGGCCGTGAATGTGCCCGAAGTGAACCGTACTCTGTCCAATGGTTACAGTTTTTGCCCCGGACAGATGCGCATTAATGAAGGCGAGTTCGCCGGAAACGGCGGCCGCTATGAGCAGGGGAGACCGGGACGTCATACTGCATGCCTCCCGTTTTCCAGTCCCCGCCGCAGGAGAGCCACCAGTTCCTTGGCCCATTTCCGGGTCTCCTCGGGATGCGCTTCTCGAAATCCGAGCCCCGCGTCCAGGTGCTCCAGCATATGGGCCTGGAGAAACCGGTCCAGGACTGCGTCCAGCATGAAGGCCGTGTGGGATATGTCAAGGGCCGGGTCCAATTCCGCGCGCTCGATTCCGGTTCTGATCAGGTCAGAGAGAAATTCAAACGATTCACGCCGCAGCGAAGCAAGGAGCGTGGAGCAAAATGCCAGGTTTCCCTCGAACTGAATTTTCACATATAGGGTATAGATTTTCGGGTGGGTACGAACAAACTGGACACCTGAAGTCAGAATTGTTTCCAGTCGCAGGAAAAAATTGTCGTCTTCTGTCTCCTGCCGGACTGTCTTGAGATGGTTTTTGACAATTTCAACGGATCGTGAAAATACAAAGTGAAACAGTCCCTGTTTGTCACCGAAATACTGAAAGATGGATCCCTTGGCAATCCCAAGGTTCTGAATCATGGCATTGATGCTTGCTTTGGCATATCCCATGGCAGCAAATTCCCGGACAGCTTCCCGGAAAATCCTGGTTTTCTTTTTCCGATCCAGTTTGTCAAATGTTTCCAGGGTCATAATTTCTCACCTCATCCAGGGCTTTTCTGATTTCTCTGTGGTCCACATCCCACAAAATGACGGTTTCACCGATCCGTTTCGGGAGCACGAAGGGAACCCGGCCCCGGCGTTTCTTCTTATCGAGTTTCAAAGCTTTCAGAATTGTGCCGTTCGCGACATTTTTCCACTGTTTTCCAGGAAAAATCCGGGTGATGACGTGCGCGATTCTCTTAAACGATTCGGAGGAAAGAAGCCCTCGTCGTTTTGAAATGACTGAAGCTACCAGTATCCCCACGACGACCGATTCACCGTGGCGAAGCAGCTTATAATCCGTTGCTGTTTCCAGTGCATGTCCGACCGTGTGACCAAGATTGAGGGCCATCCTGGGGCCTCTCTCTTTTTCGTCCTTTTCAATAATATGCTGTTTGACCCGCAATGCACGCATAATGATATCTTCCGCGAAGTCTTTCCAGGAGCCGCTGAAAATATCAGGCTCTTCTTCAAAACACGCAAAGAGCCGTTTATCCCCGATGAGGGCCGTCTTGACCACCTCTCCCAGTCCTGACCTGATATCCCGTTTTTCGAGTGTATCGAGGACTTCAGGGTCCACCAGGACCATGTGAGGATGATGGAAGCTTCCCAGGAGGTTTCGTCCGTTGGCATAATTCACGCCCACTTTGCCGCCGATACACGCGTCTGCCTGGGCGAGAAGAGTCGTGGGAATGGAGGTATAAGAGATTCCCCGCATGTAGACGGAAGCAAGAAATCCGGCGAGATCGAGAATGAGGCCGCCCCCCAAAGCTATGACGGTATCTCCGCGGTCAAATCCCTTTTGAGCGAGTCCGGCCGCCAGTTCCTGGACCTGTGAGAGAGATTTGCTCTTTTCACCCTCCGGAACCGGAAAGGGATGGATGACGGAACCGGGAACATTCAGGGAATCACGAAGATGGTTCCTGTAGAGTTTCCATACCCTGGCATCAGTGATCAGAGCTCCTTTCCTGCCTTTCAGTGCGGGTGCAAGATACTGTTCTGCTTTTCGGATAAGCCCGGATTCAATCAACACTGGGGAGACCGTAGGAGACGCCGGTATATGGATGGTCACCTTCAGCATGCCGGGATCTGCCTTCCGACAGCCCGGGCCACTCTCTCCGTCTCCCTCATCAGTTGCACGAACAACGAGGGGTCAAGACTTTGTTGGCCGTCTGACAAGGCTCTATCAGGATGCGGATGGACTTCCACCATGATCCCGTCCGCCCCGGCGGCGACCGCGGCCCGGGCAATGGGAAGAACCGTGTCACGATCACCCACACTGTGGCTGGGATCCAGGATAACGGGGAGATGGGAGAGACGATGGATGACGGGGATAGCAGAGATATCAGGGGTAAAACGAAGATCATTCTGAAAGGTCCGTATCCCTCGTTCGCACAGGATAACCTTCATATTGCCTTCGAGGAGGATGTATTCCGCTGCGGAGAGCAGTTCTTCAATGGTTGAAGAAAGGCCCCTTTTCAAAAGTACGGGTTTTTGTGTTTGTCCCAATTGCTTGAGAAGCGGAAAATTCTGCATATTGCGAGATCCCACCTGGAAGATGTCGATGTGGTCATGGAGCGCGTCAATGTGTTGAAGATCAAGGACCTCGGTAATTGTGAGAAGGTTATTGGCCCTTGCCGCCTCTTCGAACATGTCAAGGCCCTGCATTCCCAGACCCTGAAAGCTGTATGGGGATGTCCGGGGCTTGAAAAGACCGCCGCGCAGCACGTGGGCTCCGGCGCAGCTCACGGTGCGTGCGAGGGTGTGAATCTGATCTTGTGATTCCACGGCGCAGGGGCCGGCAATAATGAGGAGGCCCGTTGTTCCCACACTCACCGGGCCGAGATCGATCACCGTATCCTCGGCCTGATGGGCTCTGCTTGCGAGATGAAATGCGTGGTCAATGGGTTTCATGTTACACTCTCTCTGCCTTGTAGAGGTTCACAATTCCCATGGTGAGGGGGATGTATTCGGTGTTGGTGAAGCCGGCCTTTCTGAGTTTTAGCGTTATCTGCTCCGGGCGTGGAAATGCCTCAATACTGCTCACAAGGTATTGATAGGCATCCCGGTCTCCGGTGAGCAAGGTTCCCACGGGCACCAGGACCAACCTGAGATACAGGCGATACAGACAGGCGAACAAGGGATGTTTGGGCCTTGAGAACTCAAGGATAACCAGTTTCCCTCCCGGACGGATTACCCGGGCAAGTTCCAGAAACCCCTTGTCCATATCGGACAGGTTCCGTATGCCGAACGCTACCATGGCCCCGTCGCATGTCTCGTTCAGCAAGGGAAGGAACTCTCCATCACCGCACGTGGCGGCAAACCTTGTGCCGGCAGGTTTTGCTGCAATGCGGGAAAAGCCTTTCCTGAGCATGCCTTCGCTGATGTCAACGGCCACGATCTTGCCTCTGGTGCGCTTGAGAAGGGCCAGTGAAAGAGGGAGAGTGCCCGCACAGAGATCGAGTACGCGTCCTTCGGCACAGGCTGCAAGGGACTTGACCGCGCGAAGCCGCCACGCATGGTCAATAAAGAGGCTGCAAATGGAATTGACCAGGTCATAGTTGCCGGAAAGTCCGGTGAACATTCGGGTTACATACCTTTTTTTCTCTTTGCCTGTTGGAAGTTTCCTGTCCATGCCGTGCTTTTCTTCTTTTCCGTTCTGCTGTTTTTGAGGAGTCTTTGCATTCAACAATCAGCCCTCTGCAAAATACTCCAGGGAAACCGGTTCCCTGAGATAGCCCCGTTCCCATGACAGTCTGAAAAAAAGACGGAGCCCCTGTTCGTTCTCTTTGTTCAGGCCGTATGAAAGCCCCCTGAAATACGTCTCCATGACATCCTTGTTGATCCCGAGTTGCCTGTGGACCTGCTCGCTGATGACTGAAAGGGAGGCGAGGCCTTCATTGCGCGATTTTGCCAGTGCTGAGATCGTCTTACTGACGAGTTCTGGCTCCTGTTCAGCAAATTGTCTTCGGACCGCCCAAACGGCAAAAACAAAGGGCTTCCCGGTCCATTGCTTCCACGAAAGCCCCAGGTCCGTCTTGTGAAGCGTGCGAATTTCATTGTCCCACTGAAGCGCGGTGTCACCGATAGCGAGGATCCCGCAAATGCTCTCATCATCTAGCATGGCCGGGCTGATTTTCCGTTGTTCGATTCGGGGAAAAACATGCCTTCTCCGAAGACAGAGCCGCAGGAGTTCCATTGAGGTTTCCGATTCCTCTGACACCATGATTCGTCTCCCGGTGAGTTGTTCAAGGGGCACGCGGCTTAGGAGAAGCACGCTCATAACGCGTCCTCTGGATGCGATAGAAAATTCAGGGACTATCAACCATTCCTTGAAATGATGTGCATAACTGATAGAAGAAACTGGGCTAATATCAATCATACCAGTCGCAAGCATTTTGTTCAGGGCGCTGGGTGGCGCCTCGGTGATTTCAAGAAACCAAGGGAGCCTTGCTTCGCGGAAGCCCCAATACACAGGCAGATCATTGGCATAGGAAATCTGGCCCAGCCGCACCTTCATGCTGTCCACTCCACTGTTTCCTGCATATCTCCGGAAACCAGCATATCAAGGAGCGAGTCGACGCTTGAGGCGTGAACAGGGATAAAGAGTATGGCCGCGTGTCTTCCCGGATCCAGAGTTCCCCATTCCTTTTCCATGTGCAGTGCTCGTGCCCCGTTTACCGTCCCCATGGCAATGATGGCGCGCGGAGGGACGCCGGGAACTTCACGCGCCAGCAACGCCATTTCCGCAAAGAGATCAAGTGAGGAGACGCTGGCAAGGCTGTCAGTGCCAAGGGCAGGTCGCATGCCCATATCCAGCATGGTGCGTACATCGGGGAGTTCCGCCAGAAGGTTACGGTTGCTCCTGGGACAGAGACAGACACGGACGCCCTTTTGTTTCAGTATTTCCAGATCATTCCGCTCAGCTTGAACAAGATGTACTGCCAGGGTCCGCTCATCAAGGACGCCCAGCCTTTCCAGGTGCCGGACCGGGCTCGGAGCGGGGAGTCCCCAATCTTTGAATGAAATACCTTGATTTCTCAAAAGGTCAGCCCATTTTCCTCCGGCGCTGGTGACGAACTCCTTTTCTTCGGAGGACTCGGCCACATGCAGGGAAAAAACCAGGTTTCGTTCCCTGCATAGGTTTTTCAGACGCTGGATCACTGCAGGCGCCGTGGTGTGCGGGGCGTGAGCGGAGAGGGAAGAATGCGTATCTCCGTCTGCTATGCCGAGCTGCGGCTCGAGGGATCCCAGATACTCGCGAAATACCTTCACAAAGGGTTTTTCAGGGACATTGTCCTGCAGGGGAAATGACCGGTGATCCGCCGCCAGTATGCATCCTGATTCCAGGAGCAGTCTCTGTCCCGTCAGTATGCCTTCCTTTATCTCCTCATCCGTGAGCGCGGCTTTTCCATGGATGACAGCCTCGACCCACGAGATGAAACCGCCTTCCGTGGGAATGGTGCCCGCAAGCGGTGTTAAATCCAGGTGCGTGTGGGCATTCACCAGAGCGGGCATAAGGACCCCTGATCCGTGGTCCTTCACCCGCGTTCCCCTGGAACCTTTCCCTCGACCGCACGCAACAATCCTGCCCCCGCTTACGGTTACGTACCCGTCTTCAATGATCCGTTCAGGATTGACCAGGACCCATTTTGCGCGATGGGTAACAATGCTCATTTGTCTCTCATACAAACAGGATTGTAGAAGGTATCCCGTTGCCGGGCGTGAAACCCGGCGGTCTCAATTATTCTGATCATCTCTTCTCGGCTCAGGCTGAACGCGACTCCTGCCGCTGCCACAACATTTTCTTCGATCATGGTGCTTCCCAGGTCGTTTGCCCCGAATTTCAACGCCACCTGGGCGATCTTGGGACCCTGGGTCACCCACGACGCCTGGATGTTGGGGATATTGTCCAGGACCAGGCGCGACAGGGCCAGAAGCCGCAGGTATTCGGCAGACGTGGCCTTTGGAACAGAAAGGCTTGTGTTTTCGGGCTGAAAAGTCCATGGAATGAATGCCGTAAATCCTCCGGTTCGGTCTTGAAGATCTCTGATTTTGAATAGATGTTCCAGGCGCTCTTCAACGGTTTCCACGTGGCCGAACATCATGGTGGCAGTGCTCCTGAGTCCTAGTTCGTGTGCCGTTTCCATGACCGCGAGCCATTCTCCGTCGGTGCACTTGTTCGGAGATATTTTTTTCCGGACCCGTTCAGCGAGGATTTCCGCGCCTCCTCCGGGAATGGACCCAAGACCTGCATCCATGAGGGCCTCCAGCGTATCACGTACGGAGATCCCCTCTATGCGGGCAAGATAATGGATTTCCGGAGGAGAAAAGCCATGGATATGAATGGAAAAATTTCCCTTGATGAAACCGAGAAGATCTCGATAGTAGTCAAGTGCGAGACCGGGATGCATACCCCCTTGGAGAAGAATCTGGGTTCCGCCAAGGGCAAGAGTTTCCTCAATCTTGCTGTGCAATGATTCCTTGGTGATAAGATAGCCTTCGGCATGACCCGGTGGTCTGAAAAAGGCACAGAACCGGCAACCCGAGCAACAGATATTGGTGTAATTGATATTCCGGTCCACTACGTACGTGACCACGTTTTCAGGATGCAGTTGCTGCCTCATCCCATCGGCCATCGCACCCAGGGAGAGGAGATCCTCTTCACGGTAGCGTTTAAGGGCTTCTTGAAAGTCAAGGCGTCTGATCTGTTTCATGTTCATGGTCCTGATCAACGGGCTGATAAAACGCATCTCTTTCCACAGGGTGATATCCTGCCGAGCATATGAGGTGGCATATTTCGTCCCTGCTCATCCCCTTGGGGGTCGGGGCCCCGGCCATGTGGGTTATTTTTTCCTCCACGATGGTGCCGTCAAGGTCATCCGCCCCAAAGGACAGGGCAACCTGGGCCAAGCTTGGGCTGATCATAACCCAGTAGGCCTTTATATGCGGGATGTTATCCAGCAGGAGCCTGGCAACTGCCAGTGTCTTCAAATCGTCAATTCCTCCGGTTGTCTTCAAGTGCGAGAGCCGGGTATTCTCCGGATGAAAGGCGAGGGGGACGAATGCAGAAAAGCCGCCCGTATCGTCCTGCAGGGTTCGGAGCTTCAAAAAATGCTCAACCCGTTCTTCGAGAGATTCAATGTGCCCGTAAAGCATGGTCGCATTTGTGGGCACTCCGAGTCCGTGAATCGTGCGGATCACCTCGAGCCAGCGCGCGGGTCCGATCTTTTTCGGATAGAGCTTGCGGTGTATCCGCTCACTCAGGATCTCGGCGCCTCCGCCCGGCATCATCGCGAGTCCTGCATGCTTCAATTTTTCCACGACCGCTTCAATGGAAAGTCCGGCGAGGCTTGAGAAATAGTCTATTTCCACGGCGGTAAATGCTTTTACTGTGACTTCCGGCCGGATATGTTTCACCATTCGGATAAGGTCAAGATAATAAGAAAAGGGCAGTGACGGGTTCAACCCTCCCACCATGTGGATTTCCCGGATAGGTTCATGAAGGCGTGACCGGATCTGCTCTTCCGCACTTGAAGAATCTACGGTAAATGCGCCTTTCTGGCCGCGCTCCCGGGAGAAGGCACAGAAAACGCACCGGTTGATGCAAATATTCGTGTAATTGAGGTGCTGATTGCGGACAAAATAGGTATTCCGGCCAAATTTTCTTTCCCGGACCAGGTTGGCCAGTCCTCCCACGCCCAGGAGATCCCTACTGCGATACAGGCTCATGCCGTCTTCAAAATGAAGTCGTGCGCCGGAGATGATCTTTTCACGAATCGGCAGGAGTGCCGGATCATTCAATCTCATTGATATAATCTCAAAATAATGACCAGATGGTTCTTGATAACATCTTGGTATTGCAAATAAACATTTATATTATTGATATGACCATGTGGTCATTTATATGCCTTTGGTTCGCCTGTGTCAACAGGAAAAATGGTCCCCTGATCCACCAAGGTATCATCTGCTGTGTTGTCTTCGGTCGCTCCTCCTTGCGACGTATTGTTTATACGATCTCAGTCGTCGCTCCTCGACGTCTTCCATATGACGCCTCGCGGGTGATCAGCACTTTTGCTAAATCGATCCACAGGGTTACCATTGCGAAATTTAGACGGTAGATTTGGACGGTAGGGAACGAGGGGCGTTATTTCCGTTTGCTATGATCTTGAAGGATGGGATATAATTATTGTGTTTTCATGTTTAGTCCGGCGAAGTGGATTTCTGGTAAGATGAGTGGGTTGTTCCGGATTCTGCCTTGAAACTTTTGAGGAAGGGGGGCATCATGAAATCCATCGAAAAAATCATTGAAGAACAGATGAGCAGGTGGCAGGCTCTCTCCTCCGTAAGAAAAATGGAGGAAGTTCCCGCTCCGGTCATAACCGTATCCAGGCAGCCCGGAAGCGGTGGAAGTCTCATTGCCCAAGGGATCGCCAAGCGCTTGGGGATCAATGTTTTCGACCGGGAGATCATCCAAGGTGTGGCGGAAAGCGCCAGGATGAGTTCGTATCTTCTCGAGACACTTGATGAGAAGGGGCTCAATCTTCTGGATGACTGGATATCCACGCTGGTAAATGAACGGCACCTGTGGCCTGATCAATACCTGCAGCACCTCATGAAGGTCGTGGGGACCATCGGAAAGCATGGGAACGCGGTTGTCGTTGGCCGGGGCAGCAATTTTATACTCGCACAGGACCATGTGAAGAGGGTCCGCGTGGTTTCGCCCCTTGCAGACCGTGTCCGCCGGGTATCTCAGACCTACAACGTGGACTTTGAGGAGGCCAGGCGCCGGATCACGCGCACTGAATCGAACAGGCGCGCATTTGTTCGGAAATATTTCAACGCGGACATTGGAAATCCCGAGCACTATGACCTGGTGATCAATACCGGCAGGCTGTCTCTGGATGCCGCTGTCGAGACGGTACTCGCAATGTTGCCGAAACGCTTTTGATTCACAGTAATTCAAGGCCCCATTTTTTTACCGCGGCCATGCCGCCCTGGAGATTGTATGTATCTCTGATACCCACCTGATCCAGCAAAATTTGGGCTTCATAGGAGCGAACCCCGGTGTTGCAGATGAGGACCAGGCGTTTGTCTTTCGGGACCTCGGCGAGTCTGTCTCGGAGTTCGTCCTGGGGGATGCTTTTCCAGTGGTGTGGATATTTTTTTGCAAAGGCCTCGGCATTGCCCCAACCACGGCAGTCAAGGAAAAAGGTCTTCCCGTCATCCCGGTTTTCCCACCACTCGGCAAATTGATCGGCATTCATGACTCTGTTCTTGCCGGCGAGGATGTTTTCCAGGGTGTTTCCCAGAGCGTTCAGAACATCCATGGCCGATGAAAAGGGCGGCGAATAGGGAATCTCCATATTGCTGATATCCGCTATCGTGGGTTGGTATTTGAGGGTGGTTGCCACGGCGCTGATCCGTGCCATCATCCCTTCTCCTCTATTTCCCAGTCCTTGGATACCGAGGACCCGACCGCTTTCTTTCTCTGCCACCATTTCAAGATACATGATGTCCTTTTCCGGATAGAAATGCGCGTGATCGAGCTGTGCCATGAATCCGCTGACCGCCTCAAATCCTTCTCTTTTCGCGGATTCAAGACACAGGCCCGCACTCGCAACAGAGATGTCGAACAATTTAATGATAAAGCTCCCCACTGCGCCTTCAAATCGCGCGTCACCGCCGGCCAGGTTCGTCCCGATGATCCTGCCCTGGCGATTGGCCATGGAACCCAGCGGGTAGTAAGCAGGGCCCCCGGTCACAAGGTTCCGTACCTCGACACAGTCACCTCCCGCGTATATCAGGGGATCTGAAGTCTGCATCCGTTCATTGACAACGATTCCCCCTTTTGCGGAAATATCGAGTCCTGCCGCGGCGGCAAGGTCAGAATTGGGCCTGACCCCCGCAGCCATGATAACCAGCTCAGCCGCTATGGTCCTCTTGTCTGTTGTGATCTCCGAGACCCGGTCCCGGCCTGATATTTCCCGCAGCTCTTCAGACAGGTGAAAGGAGACGCCATGTTCTTCCATATGGTGCTGAGCCATCCGGGCCATGATCGGGCTCACAATGCCCGGAAGAATCTGGTGGCGTAACTCCACCACGGTAGTTTCAATTCCCCAGAGATCCGAAAGGGCCTCAGCCACTTCAAGACCGATGGCCCCAGCGCCCACCACCACTGCCTTTTCGACCTTGCCGCCGGCAATCTGCTCTCTGATATCAATGGCATCCTGCATGTTTGAAACGGTGAAGACACCTTGCAGGTCAGCGCCGGGGATGGTGAGCCGGTTCGGGATGCTTCCGGTTGCAATCACCAGTTTATCGTAGGGGATCTCTTCTTCTTTTTCGGTTTCCAGATTGCGTACCAGAACCGCCCGTTTCCTCCGGTCAACGGCAACGGCTCTGGCGCCGGTCAGGACCCGGACATACTTCGCCTTTTCAAAGAAATTTTCGTCCCGGAGCATGTTGAAACTGGTGGCCTGGAGTTGTGCGGGATCACTCACATCTCCGGACAGGAAATAGGGGATCCCGCATCCCCCGTATGAAATCAGCTTAACCTGGTCAATCATCGTTACACTGGATTCCGGTTCCAGCCGCTTGAACCGGCATGCGGCCTTGGGTCCAAGGGCGACAGCACCTATGATGATAATGTGTTGTGGCATTCTCTTTCTCCTTTTGCTTTTTTCTCCCGCATCATTTATAGGACAAGGGAGTACCTTATTTCAAGCTTTTGTCTTTGATATGACCCGCTTTCATGGTATTCTCATTCTTATGGATCTGAAACTGAACAAACTGACATCCTTTTCCAGCCGGAACGGCCCCGTGCTCTTGATCATCATGGATGGAATCGGGATCGGTCCGCAAAACGAGGCAAACGCCGTATACCTGGCGAGGACCCCCAACCTTGACCGGCTCTGCGCATCGAGGCTCTATTGCGAACTCCAGGCGCACGGAACGGCGGTCGGGCTGCCCACGGACAAAGACATGGGAAACAGCGAGGTAGGGCACAATGCCCTGGGTGCGGGCCGTGTTTTTGACCAGGGCGCCCGGCTGGTGAACAAGGCCATTGAGACGGGAAGAATTTTCGAGACGGAATTATGGCACAACATCGTCGAAAAGAGCAGGGAAGGCGGGACCGTTCATTTTCTCGGTCTCCTCTCCGACGGGAATGTCCATTCCCACATACACCACCTCTTTGCCCTGATCGACACGTGCGCCTCCCTGGCTCTCAAAAAGGTCAGGGTGCACGCGCTGCTGGACGGCAGGGATGTGGGGGAGAAATCCGCTCTGGACTATGTCATTCCTACTGAAGAAAAGCTGAAAGCCCTCTCAGAGAGCCACGGCTTGGATTACTGCATTGCCTCGGGGGGCGGGCGCATGAAAGTCACCATGGATCGGTACTGCGCTGATTGGGAGATCGTGCGGAGGGGATGGCAGGCCCATGTTCTGGGAATCGGCCGTGGCTTTCATTCTGCATCAGAGGCGGTGAGGACCTACTATGAAGAAGACCCTGAGATCATTGATCAATACTTGGATCCCTTTGTGGTTGTTGATGGGGATGGCGGGCCCGTTGGAAAGATTGCGGACGGAGATGTGGTAATCTGCTTCAATTTCAGGGGCGACCGCGCCATTGAAATATCCCGGGCGTTTACCGAGACGGATTTCCGGGAATTCCAGCGGGGTCCCCTTCCGGACCTCCTGTACGCAGGGATGATGGAATATGACGGCGACCTGCATATTCCTCCGCGATTTCTGGTGGCGCCGCCTGCCATTGACCGTACCGTGAGTGAATACCTCTGCGCCGAAGGAATCACGTCCTTCGCCATCTCAGAGACCCAGAAATTCGGACATGTAACTTATTTCTGGAACGGCAACCGTTCCGGGTATATTAACAAGGAATTTGAAACCTATATTGAAATTCCTTCCGACCGTATAGAGTTTGACAAGGCCCCGCGCATGAAGGCCGCGGAGATCAAGAATAAGAGCATCGAACTGCTCCAAAGCGGAAAGTACCGTTTCGGCCGCCTCAATTTCGCGAACGGAGATATGGTGGGCCACACGGGAAATCTGGCCGCTGCGATTGAGGCCGTTGAAACCGTGGACTCGTGTATCGGTGAACTGCTGGAAGCCGTCCGTTCCATGCAGGGTATTGCCATAGTGACCGCTGATCACGGAAATTCAGACGTGATGTTTACCACTGACAGGAGCGGGCAGAGAACCCCCAAAACGGCCCATAGCCTCAATCCCGTTCCATTTGCCATTTTTGACCCTTTCTATGATAACGAATATCATATGGCAGCGCTGGAAAAACGCGGCCTTTCCAACGTCGCGGCTACCTTGCTGTATTTGCTGGGATATGAGAAACCCCCCGATTATGATCCTTCCCTCATTCAAGTAGGGGCAGGTGCTGTAGATCGTTGACCTGAACGCTTTCTCATCAGCTCGGCCACGGAAAGAAAATGCTCTTGAGATTCCCCGTGCATGACGATATGGTACAGGAGACGGGCTTTGGTCGCGACTCCCGGCTTCTGGCCGGCGAGGAATACCCGGTGGATACACATGCGAACGAACCGGGGAGGGCTGAGATGGACAAAAGCTCTCCTGCTGTCCGGCTATGGCATCCAATCCAACGCGAGGGACCTTCCGAAAGGGAAGAAGCGTCAGAAATGGAGCAGGTATCATGATCGGGAAGGAACTGGGAAATTACCGTGTTCTTGAAATGATTGGGAAGGGCGGGATGGCCATCGTGTACCGGGGTCAACACAAGACCCTCTCTCGCCGGATTGTGGCGATAAAAATGCTCTCGGCCAGCCTGGAAGGGGACGCGTCTTTCAGTGAACGATTTTTCAGGGAAGCCGAGGTCATGGACCGGCTACGCCATCCCAATATCGTGACCCTTTATGATTTTATCGAGGAAAAAGGGCACTACTACATTGTTATGGAATACGTCGCCGGGAAGACGCTTTCGGAGATCATCAAAGAGGCCGGCGGTCCGCTCAGTTATAATGAAATCAAGACTGTTTTTCAGCAGGTGCTGGGTGGTATCGGCCATGCCCACCGTCTGGGGATCGTGCACAGGGATTTGAAGCCCGGGAACATCATGATCAATGAAGAAGGTGAAGTAAAAATCACCGACTTCGGCATAGCACGGTTGCTTGGGAACAATTTTGAAACAACCCTGACCACTACGGGACTGGGAATCGGCTCGCCCTACTACATGTCTCCGGAACAGGTGCTGGCATCAAAAGAACATCCCATCAGCGGAGCATCCGATATCTATTCCCTCGGTATTACCCTCTACCAGATGGCCACCGGGAAATTGCCTTTCGAAGGGACCGACAGCCTCTTTACCATTATGCAGTCGCATGTCAAGAAAACGCCTCCTATGCCCCGGGAAATCGTCCCCGATATTCCCGCGTCACTCGAGGACGTGATCCTGCGCTCAATCCAGAAGAAACCCGAGGACAGGTGGCCCTCTTGCGAGGCATTCTGGGAGTCCCTGGCCAGCGCTCTGGTGGAGCCGTCATTGAGCGGGAAGGTGACCGAAACAATAGGAACAGCCCCGCTTGAAAGCCGGCCGCCGGAGATCAAGCCGCCACAGGAACCGCCGAGGAGGAAAAATTGGACTGCAGTGCTGGTTATCCTGGTGCTGGGAGTGGCCTTGGCCGGCGTCGGGAGCTTTTTAGTGCTCCGTCATCGATCCTCCTCCCCTCCCGTCCCCCCCGTGGAGGAGACACAGAAACCCGTATCCGAGGCATTGAGCGAACCGGCTGCTCAGGAGCAAACGGAGGAAACGTCACCGGCCGCGAAAAAGCCGTTGACAGATTCGGAAGCCGTTGCCGGTCATGGACAGGAGGAAAATGAAAAAGTGAAGGGACAGGACCGGGTTGTACCGGAACCCGTAAAACAGGCGGCAGGGAAGGAGGGGGAAAACGCCCTGCAGGTCGTGCAGGAAAAACCGGAAAAAGAAAAAGAGCAAGAAAAGATCGAACAGTTGCTCAATCAGGCACGCGCCTTCATGGGATTAAAAGAATACTCCAAGGCCCAGGACACGGCCCTCAAAGTCCTGAAACAGGACCCGGAAAATGGAAAGGCGAAAGAGATTTATGCCAAGGCAAAAGAAAAGAAACGAAGAATACTCGCCGATCGTGCGATCGCGCAGGCGGAGAGCCATTTCAAGACTGGGCAGTACGGCCTTGCCGTGAAAGAGACACAGAAGGCCCTGGAAATGTATCCCAATGATTCCAGGGCCCTGAACATGAAGCGAAAATTGGAAGATCTTGCCAGAAAGACCCTGGAGAGGAGGCAGAAAATAGAAATTCCCCTGCAACAGGCTGAAGCGGCTCTGGAGGAAAAGCAATATACCAGAGCGAAGCTGATTGCCCAGCAGGTTCTGGATATTGAACCTGATAATAAGCGGGCAACGCGGGTGATTCAACTGGCAGGTGAGGGACAGGAGAACAAGATGCTGCAGGATATGGTGAAAGGATTGCTCCCGTCAGTCGGGGAGGGAGGAGTGCCGTCGTCTCCCCAGGGACTCCCGGATCAATCAGGGAACGAGCAAATCCCCTCACTGCCGCTCCCGGGACTGCCCGGACAATAGCTCCGACGAACCGAAGAAAAGGAGGATGGCGATGGATGTCTTTGAGGCAATGGAAACAAGGCGAAGCTGTCGGGCCTTTTTACCCGATCCCGTGGGTGAAGATACCATTCTCAAGATTCTCCAGGCGGGAACCTGGGCTCCTTCCCCCCTGAACGCCCAGCCCTGGGAATTCATGATCATTACCCGTGGCGAGGTGAAGAAAGCCATCTTCAATGAGGCTGAGGAGCGAAAAAAATGGGGTCTTGAAGTGAGCGGATGGAAGTGGTTGGGAGCCTACCGGGTGGATTTTCTGAAATCCGTACCGGTTATCATCGCGGTCATTGGAGACCCGAAAAAGACCGGGCTTGACAGCTTCCTGGAAGAAGGAGGCGTGGGATACCAGCACGCCTGTGCCGCTGCCATTCAGAACATGCATCTGGCTGCACATGCACTGGGGCTGGGAAGCCTCTGGTTTACCCTGTTCGACAGGCAGGTGATCAGGGGGGTTCTTGAGATTCCTGAGGAAAAGACCCCGCTTGCCCTCATCTGTCTCGGCAAGCCAGCCAAAGCGCCTCCGGCTACCTCAAGAAAGGATGTGAAGGAAAAGGTCAGATTCATCCGATAGATGAACACAAAAGCCCTCGTGATCTACTGTGCCGTTAAGGAGAGTATCCCTGTTGTTCAGTGATTCCATTGGGTTTTACAGCAATCATCAGGATATGGGCGTTTTCTCTCCCTTTCATGCTTTCAGTCTTATACAAGGTGTTCCTTTGTTGGCACTTTTATTGCAAGTCCACGAAAAGAAAAAGGAATCTTGAATGGGGGCTGAGAATGAGCAACAAGGAAAAGAAATTTCTCTCCACCGCGGAACTGGGGATCCTCCTGGGGGTGACAAGACAGACCGTGCGGAACTGGTTTCTGAAAGGGCAGATCAAGGCATACCGGATCGGTCAGAACATAAAAATCCCCAGGGCAGAGGCGCTCCGCATTCTCAATCGTTTTGATCAGCCGATTCCACGATGGCTGCGGACGGATGATGCGAATCCCTTGGAATCCCGTGAGTAAAAGACATGAAGCACAGAGTCCTGATTGTGGACGATGAACAGTCTACGCGAAAACTGATGAAAGAGGCTCTCGGGATGGAGCCCTACGAGTTGCTGATTGCAGATTCGGCGGAAAAGGCGCTGGAAATCTTCAGGAAGGAATCTGTGGACGTGGTCATCTCGGATGAAATGATGCCGGGAATGCCCGGTTCGGAATTTCTGGCCCTCGTACGGAAGAAGTATCCGGACACGGTCCGTATGATTCTCACCGGCCACGCCTCTATTGAAAGTGCGGTCCGAGCCATAAACGAAGGGCAGATCTATCACTTCTTTACCAAGCCGTGCCGGATTTATGATCTGGCTATCACCATCCGGAAAGCCCTCCAGCAGAAGGAGCTCATGAGAAAGAGCAGAGAGCTCCTGCGCCTCGCTCAACGGCAATCTTCTGTCATAGAAGAGATGGAAAAGAGATATCCGGGGATCACACGGGTGAAGAAGGATGGGCGGGGCGAAGTGCTTCTGGATAATGGTGATGGAGAAGAGGATTATGATACCCTTATCAAGGAAATCAAGACGGTTCTCAGGAAGGAGGAATCCTCATAAGCCTGCCTGTTCCCCGGTGCGCCGGCACCTCTTTGATTGACCATGAATAAAATGTGCACGGCCAGATAAGAAACACATCGGAAGGCTTCAATGTTGTTGGAAAAGGCCAGTGGAAAAAAGGGCAAAGATGGGAAGGTGATCGGAGAAGCCTTCCCCAAGATGCCTGCCTTTTCCATTGTGGGCTCGCTGCCAATGAAATATCGCATGATTTCTGAAAAGATACCGCCGGTCGAACCTGCCGAATGAATTATCCACATAAGATATCCCTTTGGCGTCGTACAGGGTTCTAGGAATAATGATACTGTCCGGACTGCCTTTTTGACCGAAAAACCTATATGACCATCGCTTTCTTTTGCTTATCTCCAGCCAGAGATTGTACAGGTATCGATTATTCTTCTGCTGGAGCAGCATTTTTTCCGTAACCATTTCATTTTTACAAATGGTGCCGAGGATGTGATTAATCCCGGTACGGCCTCCGGTGTCGTTTAATCTCGGCTGAGCATGAAAGGTCACAAATTCATTGTAATTGGAATTGAAGTCCCCCAGCACTATGAAATCGGTGGATGGGGGCAGGGAGTTGAGGGCCCTGCGCAGGGCGCTCGCATAGGAGAGACGCATGCTTTCCGGGCCGCGTTTGGATTTCCAGTGATTGACAAACAGACAGAGACTGGTACCGTCCACTTCCACGGTCACGGCGAGAATATTCCTCGAAAGCGCTTCCCTAACGGGTATTTCCCGTTTGGAGGTGATGGGAAACCGGGAGAGAAGCGCACATTTGACCGCCGTATGCTTCGCATCCGCAATAGCGGCATAGGGAAAAAAGGGGCCTTTCAGGCTAATGGCGTCCCGGAGGGAGATCAGGGCAATTCGGGACTCCACTTCCTCGATCGCTACGATATCCGGCGCCAGGTCGGAGATGACCTTTGCAATATTGTTGTACTTGACTGCTGCCGTCTTCCGGTTCCATACCATAGAGGTGTTCGGCACATATTCCCGGTATTCCGATCCGTCGTGCAGCAGGTCGAAGAGATTCTGGACGTTGTATGTTGCCACCTTGAATGTGCGCGCGCCCGCCGCATTGCTCCACACCAGGAGCACCAGGCACATGCTCATAATTTTTATCGTGCGATTCTTTTTCATACAACTTTGAAATCAGACATCCCGCTTTTCCGGGAGCATGAGAGCAAAGGGAATGCCGAGGAGACCGAGGAAGGAGCTGATGAAATAGGTTGCCCGCAAACCGAGAAGGTCCCCTAGAAATCCGACAAAAACCACTATGGCCGAACGTGCAATGAAGGAAGCCATCATGAAGAGGCCGTTTGCGGCGGAAGGACTTCCCTTGGCGTGTTCCTGGACAAGTGCCAGCATGACAGGGGTAGTTGAGAGAATGGTGAAGCCGGTGAACAGGAGGGCCACGTACCGTATCCATCCGCTCAAAGCCGCGAAGCAAAAGAGACTGAGGGGTGCCCCCGCGAGTGAAGCGAGAAGGACTTTTCGCCGTCCGAAACGGTCGCTGAAAGAACCTGCGCTCAGGACACCAATGACTCCTGAGATCTCAAAGAGTGTTAATGAAGCGCCGGCCAGCCAAAGATTTCCTGTTTGTGTCTTCATGAAGGTTGGAAGAAAGGTGGCCATGGAGGCGTGCATGAAACCCCGTGCAGCAAGGATTGCCGTGAGGGGGAGAAGAACAAACTTCGATTTCCGCCAGGTTTCCCGGACAGAAGACCGGGCGGCAGCATCCACTGTTATGGGTATGTCCCGGAATTTGAGGTGGAGCCACACTGAAGCTCCGACACCCACGATCATCACCGGGTAGAAGTGTTCCAGCCCAAAAAGAGAAACAACACCGACGGCCGCCAGCGGTCCCAAGGCCCTGGCAAGCTCGCCTCCGGTCATGAAAAAACTCATACCTTTGCCTTTTTTCTGGCCGGAAAGCCTTGCGATCATCACAGGCGCAGGTACGTGGAAAAGAGAGACACTGATGCCTGCCACCAGGAGAAGGAGCAAGAGGAACCCGTAATTGGGCGCCAAGCCTATCAAGCTCATGGTCACGGCGGTGAGTGCAGGGGCCAACACGATGAACTGGCGTACGCTGATGCGGTCGGCGAGTGTCCCGATATAAGGGTTCATAAGGGCTGGGACTTGCATGACGGTGGAAAGAAAACCCGCCTCCGTCAATGACAGAGAGAGTTTTTTGATGAGCAGGGGCAGGAGAGGTGCCAGGAAACTCGAATAGATGTCATGGAGGAAATGGGTTGCGGAAAGGGTAAGAACCAGGATCGTTTTGTATTCAAGAGACTCCTGCTTCTTCCCGCCAGTGTTCTTGCGTTCCTGATTGTTGGTCATCATTCAACCCTCTGATCCAGCTCACCTGGAACCACCTCAATGGGATGACATCAAAAAGGGGTTACAGGCTCAACCCGTAACCCCTTGATTTTGTGGTGGGCGGTGTGGGGTTTGAACCCACGGCTTCCACCGTGTGAGGATGGCACTCTCCCGCTGAGTTAACCGCCCGAACTCTTATTTTACTTACTACAAGCAGGAAGGCTTGTAAATAAAAAAAGATGCCCTTTTACGACAAGCTACTCCAGTCTCACCAATCTGTTCAACGCGGCAATCTCCGCCGGTTCAAGAAGACGATAGTGTCCGACTTTGAGACCTCCAAGCTCCAATGTTCCGTATCCAATACGGATCAAGTGAATCACTTCATATCCAACGGCTTCCAGCATCCGTCGCACCTGCCGCGTTCTGCCCTGATTGATGGTCATGCGGAGCAGGGTCTTTTCGGGCTCCCGTCTGATCAGGGACACTCGGGCCGGGCCACTCTGGCCGTCTTTCAGGAAGACTCCTTTTCTCAGGGAATCAAGAGTGGTATTGGAAACGCTCCCCCCCACGGTGACCTTGTAGGTCCTTGGCACCCGGTAGCGGGGATGCATGAGGCGATACGCCCATTTCCCGTCATTGGTCATAAGGAGGAGACCAAGGCTGTCAAAGTCAAGTCTGCCAACCGGATATATACGCTGGGAGATATCCCTGATCAGGTCTGTTACCAGGGGGCGTCCGGCCGGATCATGAAGACTGGCAAGATAGCCGAACGGCTTATTGAGCATCAGGTAAAGTCTCCGGGGAGGACCTGGGAGTTCCCTGTTGTCCACTTCAATGCGGTCCCGGCCCCACTCGGCCCGTGTTCCAAGCTGTGTGACCACCCTGCCGTTAATCTTTACGCGGCCTTGAAGGATCCAGGCATCAGCATTGCGTCTGGACGTAAGACCGGCCGCGGAGAGGATCTGGTTAATCCTTTGGGCCTTGGGGTGTTGTTCTGTTCGGGATCTGTTTTTCGGTGGCATCGGCCGCACCTGTGGGGACCTGGAGAGTGGTGATGGGTGCTTCCCCGTCGGAAACAAGGTCCTTTATTTCTCTTAATTTTGGTAATGAATTCAGATCTGTTAAATCAAATACTTCAAGGAATTTCTTCGTTGTTCCATACACAAAAGGCCGCCCGGGAAGATTTTTTCTCCCGACTATGCGGATAAGGCCCCTTTCAAGCAGTGCTCGTAAAATGCCTCCCACATCAACACCGCGCAGTATCTCGATTTCCTGGCGCAGTATGGGTTGCTTGTAGGCAATGATGGCAAGTGTTTCCAAGGCCGCCCCGGAGAGCCGCGTGGGTGAAGCCTTGTACATCCTGAGAATATAGGGGGCAAAATCCGGCTTGGTCCTGAACTGATAGCCGCTTGCCACTTCCTTCAGGGAAAAGCTGCGTCCCATATCGCGATATTCCAGCGCCAGTTCATCCAGGGCGCCTCGTATGTCCTGAATCGAGTAGTCCGGAAGCAGGTCGTTGATCTCACGGGGCGAAAGGGGATGATCACACGCAAAGAGAAGGGCTTCAACTATCTGGTGAAGATTGCCTGTCACGGTTCCAGGGACCTCCTCTTGTCAGGAATGGCGTTCAAAAGAATATCGCTTTCGAGATCGGCTTGGAATATTTTGACGGCTCCCCGGTGTACCAGCTCGAGCAAGGCCAGAAAAGTGACGACCAGTTCGGAAAGATCCATGGTTCTTGGGAACAGTTCCTGGAAATACATGGTCTGTTTTTCTTTCAACATTGCAGCGATCTGTTCAATCTTTTCATTAATAGACCATTCCTCCAGACGGAATCTGAGCTGGGCCTCCGGGAGTCTTTGATCAATGATTCGCTTGAAAGCGTCGATGAGCTGGAAGAGGTTCGCCTCGACCGGCGCATTTTCGCCCTTTGCTAATGTGGAAAGTTCTTCTGAAGGCATTCTGCTGAAGACATCCCGTCCGAGGACCTCTCTTTCTGAAAGGTCATGGGCCAATTCTTTGATTTGCATATACTCCAGCAGTGGTCTGGTGATTTCAAGACGTGGGTCCTCTTCCTCTTCCTGGTCGCCTATGTCAGGAAGCAGCATCTTGGACTTGATGTGCATCAGGGTTGCGGCCATGAGGAGAAAATCACCCGCCAGATCCATGTTGAGCGCCTTCATCATATCCATATATGCAAGATACTGGTCGGTTATGGTGGCGATAGGAATATCGAAAATGTCCACCTCGTTCTTCCGTATCAAGTGAAGAAGGAGGTCCATGGGACCTTCGAATATTTCCAGTTTGACTTCGTACGACATATCAATTGGTTAAAATAGTTTCCCCGATGATGTGCCCTTGAATGGAGCAATCATATTTTCACCACTTCCCGTACGATCTCCATGGTTTCAACGGCAATTTTCCTGGCTCTTTGATTCCCTTCCGATATAACCGAATCCACATATTTCCGGTCTCCCTGCAATGCCGTTCTTCTCTCTTTAATGGGATTTAATCCCTTCTTCAGGCTGTCGGCCATCACTTTCTTGCATTCCACGCAACCGATTTCCGCGGTCCGGCACTTCCGGTTGATGCTCGATACCAGGTCGTTTGACGAGTAGATTTCGTGAAATGAATACACGTTGCAAATATCCGGGTTGCCCGGATCGGTTTTTCTGGCCCGCTGGGGATCGGTGATCATCTGCATGACCTTCTCATCAATTTCCTCGTCGCTGTCGGTGAGAAAAATGGCATTCCCGTAACTCTTGCTCATTTTTCGCCTGTCCATGCCCAGCAGTTTCGAAGTAGGGGTCAGGATAACATCGGGTTCCGGGAAAACGGTTCCATAGAGATGATTGAAACGCCGCGCGATCTCCCTGGTTAATTCAACGTGAGGGGCCTGATCTTCTCCCACCGGCACACCGTTTGCCTTGTACATGAGGATATCCGCAGCCTGGAGAACCGGATACCCGAGAAAGCCGTACGTATACACATCCCGATGGGTCAGTTCCTTTAATTGTTCCTTATAGGTAGGATTTCGCTCAAGCCAGGGAAGGGGCGTGATCATGGAGAAAATCAGGTGTAATTCAGCGTGCTCTTTTATGCTGGACTGGATAAAAAAGGTACAGATATCCGGGTCCAGGCCAACTGACATCCAGTCAATGAGGATATCACGGGTGCTTTGCCTGATAATGTCAGGGCTGGCGTATTCGCTGGTCAGGGCGTGCCAGTCTGCTATGAAATAGAAACAATCATATTTTTCCTGGAGCTTTTTCCAGTTCAGAAGTGCTCCGTGCAAGTGTCCAAGGTGCATTTTTCCGGTTGGCCGCATGCCGCTGACGATTCTCTTTTTCATCAATACGTTTTTCCTCCTCTAACCCGTCGTGTGCTTCTGGTTTCTTTCTTTTCGGCCAATTAGCCGGCTGGTTCCTTACTGACAAAATGTTCACGGACAAAAGCTACTTCATCACTCCTGGTTTTGACAAGTCCGTTCAGCCGCGCTTCGAGCAGTTTTTCCAGAATATCCTTGAAAACAGGGCCGGGCTGAAAACCCATTTCCAGCAGGTCCTTTCCGTGCAGTAGAACGGCAACCCCTCTCAGCTTGGTGAAATAGAGTGAAATAAGTCGTTTTATTTTGTCGCTGTTTGCTTTTGCCATGAGGAAGAGCAGTGTTTCTGTGTCATATGAGTCGAGCAGAGTGTAGAGAGCATACGGTTTGCCCTTGAACCGGAACAGTTGATCAAGAAGTCTATCGATATCTCCGCTCTGGGCAATCATTCTGCGGCTCTCTTGATCGACCATGCCCATTCGGTTCGCCAGTTTTTTCAAGAGGTGTGTCTTAAGACCGGAAGTGAGACCATGCCAATAGACTTTCCAGGGCTCCATATGCTCTTCCAGGTAAAGCAGATTATACCAGGCAATAACCCGTTTGATTTCTTCAAAGAGGAAATGGAGTTCCTCGTTGAGCTCTATATCCGGGTGTATGACCCCGAGCAATTCGAGCTCACCCATGCGTTCAACGGCCTTGATGGGGTCATGTTCTTTCAGGACAAGCTTCAATTCGGTAAAAAGCCGGTAGCCTGAAAGGTCTTTAAAGCAGTTGATTTGCAGGGCGTTTTTTATGAGGGCCAGTGTGAGCTTGCCGATCTTGAACCCAAACCGCTGTTCGAATCGAATGGCGCGCAATATGCGGGTAGGATCCTCCACAAAACTCAGATTATGGAGGACCCTGAGCACTTTCTCTTTGATGTCTTTCTGGCCGCCGAAAAAATCAAGCAGTGTGCCCCACGCCTTGCCGTTAAGTTTTACGGCGAGGGTGTTTATCGTAAAATCCCGACGGTAAAGATCCAGTTTGAGACTGCTGGTCTCCACGATTGGAGGGGCGGCCGGAGATTCATAGTATTCCATGCGGGCCGTTGCTATATCTACCTTAAAGCCATCAGGAAATATAAGGACAGCGGTCCCGAATTTTTTGTGGCTTCTTACACGGGGACCATATTGTCGTGAAAATTCATGGGCGAAATGGATGCCGTCCCCTTCGACGACAATGTCCACATCCAGGTTTTCCCGTTTGAGCAGGATGTCTCGTACGAGACCCCCAACGAGATAGACGTTATAGCCGAGTTTATCAGCTACCTTACCGAAATCCATCAAAATCTTTATGATACGTTCCGGAAGCCTTTCTTTCAGCGCTCCGGAGAGGCTTTTCTTCCGCAGAAAGTGCGAGGAATCCCTTGATTCATACAGGAGTTCCGGTACCAGAGGCGCACCCAGGAGCGTAGTTAACAGATCTGTGCGGGTGATGACTCCGAGAACCTTTTTCCCCTCTATGACCGGCAATATTCTCAGCTTGTTCTGGATGATCAAATCCTGGACTTCTTTCAGGGGTTCGTCAGGATGAATAGTGGGAAATTCAATATGCATATAATCACTGACCTTGACCTGATGAAGCCCAAAAAAGACCGCTTTTTCAACGACCTGTCGTGTGACATATCCCTTCAGAGTGCCATCTTCCGCCGTAACCAGGAGCACATTGATATTGTACCTTGTCATAAGGTCGGCGGCTTCTTTTACACTGGCATCGGGAGGAAGATGAATGACCGGGGAGGACATGAGTTCTTTCGCCGTCTGAAAAGGTCTGATCCCGCTTTTTAGCAAGGTCTGCAGGGAGCGTTCCACCTGGATCAGGGTCTTATTCTTGATGGTGGCCGAAGCAGCGTACGGATGGCCTCCACCTCCGAGAGACACGGCAATATCAGCAACATTCACTTCAGGAATTCTGCTTCTGGCGACCAGGTAGATACGATCCTCCATTTGCGCGAATGCGAACAGCACATTCAGATTTTCCATTTCCATAAACTTGTGCACCAGTACTGCGAAATCTCCCACATAGTTTTCCCGAATCACCTTTGCGACAACTATATCAACCCCGTTGACATTTCGGGTTGCTGCAGACTGGATGAGGTCATTCAAGAGCCATATCTGTTCTGCGGTGAGCTCGCGGGTCAGCATATCGCCGATGACATTATGGTTTGCTCCCTGCTCCGCAAGCCATGCCGCAGCCTCGTAGTCCTCTGCAGTTGTCGATGAAAAGGTGAAAGAGCCGGTGTCTTCATGAATCCCGAGGCTCATGATAGTGGCTTCTTCAGGGGTGATGTTGATCCCTCTGCCCTTGAGGATACCGGCAAGGATCGTGGTAGTGGATCCGGTGGGACGAATAACCTCCATCTGTCCCCGGATATCATCCTTGAAATCCGGGTGATGATCGTAGATGTGGATTTCAACGTCTTCTCGATCGGCAAGCGCGGCAAATTTTCCGACACGGCTTTTCTGGCGTGTATCAACCAGAATGAGTTTGTGCAGCGCATCAAGATGGATATCCTTTATTTTTGTGAAATCAAAGAGATAGGAGGTGGAGTGGAGAAAAAAATTCCTCAGATTTTTCTCCTGAGCGCCGGGAAACACCAGCGTCGCCTCCGGATAAATCTTGCTGGCGGCGATCATGGAGGCCAGGGCATCGAAATCCGCATTGATATGAGTGGTAATGACCTGATCATACGACGATTTCTTTTTAGGACCCTTTTTCGATCTTTTGATTTGTTCGGTATCCATCCACCTCTCGCCTTATTTACCGGGTCTTCACGTTGAAGACTGAGGGCTGGAGC
>Ga0315542_1000040_pt1 | contig 57952 bp, 41 predicted proteins | sample SalMarSW160120MG_FD_202541 | JGI IMG/M metagenome (GOLD analysis project Ga0315542, IMG submission 202541) | Salt marsh sediment microbial communities from the Plum Island Ecosystem LTER, Massachusetts, United States - Salt Marsh Sediment SW1601-20 ...
CGAACAATTTTTTAAGGAATTGGAAAAAGCGGATTCTTTGTTCGAACAGAAGAGACAGAAAGCTTCGGCCAAAGGGCATATTTTGAGATACATTGCCACTCTTGAAAAGGGGAAAGCGTCGATTGCCCTGAAAGAAGTAGAGAATCATCATCCGTTCTGTTCGCTTTCCGGAAGCGACAATATGGTTGTTTTTACGACGGAGCGATACAAGGAACGGCCTCTTGTGATCAAGGGCCCGGGTGCCGGAGCCGATGTGACTGCGGCCGGAGTCTTTGCGGATATTATTCGAATTGCGAGTTTTTTGACGTGAGTTTCGAGTTTCTAGTTTAAAGTTTCTGGTTACAAGTTTCGGGTGGATGAATGGTAACTTTTCAGACATTCGAAGATATTCAAGTCTGGCAAAAAGCAAGAATACTGACACATGAAATTTACACAATTTCCAGTCACGGTCAACTTGGGAAGGATTTTAGACTTCGAGAGCAGATTCGTAAAGCAAGTGTTTCGATTATATCCAATATTGCCGAAGGTTTTGAGAGGGATGGCGGAAAAAAATTCATTCAATTTTTAGCAATAGCCAAGGGTTCTGTTGGCGAGGTTAGAAGTCGAATTTATATTGCATTCGATTAAAAATATATTTCTCAAGACGAATTTAATCGATCGAATGAATCGATAAGAGAAATTAGCCGGATGATCAGCGGATTGATGACCTATTTAAAAGGATCAAATATTAAAGGAATGAAGTATAAAAAGTAGTCTGTTTAAATTTTCAACAAGAAACTAGAAACTTGAAACAAGAAACCGATAATTTTAATCAATGCAAAGATATAACATATCAGTAAATTGAAAGTTATGGATAATACGGGGAATGATTAAACTTGAAACTTAAAGAAAAAATACCGGTAGGGATTCTCGGTGCGACGGGAATGGTGGGACAGCGGTTCGTTTCACTGCTTGAAAATCATCCGTGGTTCGAGATTGTTTGTGTGGCCGCTTCGAGCCGATCTGCAGGGAAGACGTACGAAGAAGCCGTGCACAACCGATGGACATTAAGTACTCCGATTCCTGAAAGTGTCCGCCGTTTACGAATTGTCGAAGTTGAGAAAGATCGGGAGAAGATCGCCGGACAGATCGGAATGGCATTTTCTGCAGTTGCCATGGACAAGGCGAAGGTCCGCGAAATCGAGATCAGCTATGCAAGCGGAGGCATTCCGATTATCTCGAACAATTCAGCGCACCGTCTGACCGAAGACGTTCCCATGCTTATTCCGGAAGTGAATCCGGATCATGTGGCGCTCATCGATATTCAGCGAAAGAACCGCAACTGGGACAAGGGTCTGATCGCCGTCAAACCCAACTGCTCAATTCAATCCTACGTGCCCGTCCTCGAAGCTCTGAAATCTTTCGGTCCCGAGGAAATGATTGTGACGACCCTTCAGGCCATTTCGGGCGGGGGCAAGACATTCAACACTTTTCCGGAAATCAAGGACAACGTGATTCCCTATATCGGGGGGGAAGAAAAAAAGTCCGAAGATGAACCTTTGAAGATCTGGGGAACGGTTCGCAACGGGAGACTGGAACCGGCTGTGAAGCCCCGAATTTCCTCGACCTGCATCCGTGTTCCTGTGACCGACGGGCACATGGCTTCGGTCCATGTGCGGTTCGAAAGAAAGCCTTCGAAGGAGGAAATCGTAGAGGCAATCGAAAATTTCAAGAATCCGATTGCGGAGCTGGAACTCCCATCTTCTCCTGAAAAGTTCCTCCATTATTTCGAGGAAGAAGATCGGCCGCAGACGGCTCTGGACCGGGACAAGGGCAACGGCATGACAATTTCCGCGGGGAGGTTTCGGGAAGATAATGTGATGGACTGGAAGTTTGTCGCGCTTTCGCACAACACGCTTCGCGGTGCAGCAGGCGGCGGTGTGCTCATGGCCGAGCTTTTGTTCAAGAAAGAGTATATCCAGATTCCATAGATGCGTTGAAAATAGATTTTAACCCGTTGTGGAAAACTCAGAAAAATACATTAAAGATGATTATTTGTAAGAGTCAAAAGTGGATTCCCGCTCAAAAGACTGCGGGAATGACAGGGACAGGGTGTCATTCCTGAAATTTTTAATCAGGAATCCAGGGGCGGAGGTTACAAAATCAATTATTTTAAACATTGACCCTGATAATGTACGACGGGTCAGAATCTAATTTTTTTAAGTTATTATTGCAATGAAAATCCTATTTTGAACAATAGGATTTTTGTTTTATTTTATAGTTGAATACATATGTAGATTTAATCCAGGAACTGGGAGAATAAAAAAGGAGTATTGTCTTTGGAAGTTGTCGGAATGATTTTTTTCTGGCTGGTTCTCATTTTGGGAATTGTGTTGATCCCTTTCGGAATCGAGGGGACATTTATCATTGTGGCCGACGCGCTGGTGTATGGTCTTCTGACCGGTTTTGAGCGGGTTACACTTTTATTTCTGGGGATCCTCCTGGGGATCGCTCTTCTTGTGGAGTTGTTCGAGTTTATTTTCGGAGGAATATTGGCGAAAAAGTTCGGCGGTTCGAAATGGGCCATCGCAGGTGCCATTATCGGCGGTTTCATCGGTGCTGTGATCGGAACACCCGTCATGCCAGTTCTAGGAACATTTATCGGCGGTTTTTTAGGTTCGTTTTTAGGCGCTTTCTCACTGGAATTGTTTCATTCAATGAATTTTGAACAAGCTCTGAAAGTGGGCACCGGCGCTTTTATAGGCGCGGTCGGCGGTAAAGTGACCAAAATCATTGTTGCCGTAGTGATGGTGGTGATGATCGGAATCAAAGTGTTTTAGAAGCTAATGCGGTTAAATTTTTTATCAAGATTGTTTTTCTGGACTGCTCTCTGTTTTGCGTCCGCTGGGGTAACCCAATCGTCAAGAGAGAGCAGTGCGCTTACGATTGCCAGAGTCAAGTACGACGGCGGGGGAGACTGGTACAACGATCCTTCCGCCATTCCGAATCTATGTGAATTCATTCAGAAAGAGACCAATATTGATATTAACACTGACGAGGCAAAAATATCGATACTGGATGAGTCTCTTTTCATTTATCCTATACTCTTTCTTACCGGCCACGGGAAAATCACTTTAAATGATGAAGAAGCAGAACGGCTCCGGAATTATCTTTTACAGGGCGGATTTCTCTATGTGGATGACGATTACGGGTTGGATTCCTATTTCAGGAAAGTGATGCAGCAGGTTTTCCCGGACAGACCGCTTGTCGAACTCCCTTTTTCACACGACATCTATCATGTTCACTTTCAATTTGACCACGGTCTTCCAAAAATTCATGAGCATGATAACAAACCTCCCCAGGGATTCGGCATCTTGGATGACCGGGACCGCCTCATGGTTTTTTATACGTACGAAACCAATATCTCGGACGGATGGGCCGATCCTCAGGTGCACGAAGATCCGCCTGAAAAAAGAGAAGCCGCGCTTCGAATGGGTCTAAATATCATTGTTTATGCCTTAATGCATTAAATCATGTCCAATCATCAAGAAAATCAGTACCAGTCCATCAAGAATCAGCTCCACCGGTTCCGTCAGTACGGGAAAACCGTTCTGATCTGGGAGGGAGTATTTACTTTTCTTTTACTCTTTTTCATTGCAGGATCCGGGCTGCTCCTGACAGAAGCGATGCTCCGGATGAAACCGGATATTCGATCCATTCTCATAGTTGGTTTTATTGCTTTTGGTATTTACGGATTTATCATGTGGATTGGCAGACCGGTCTATTCCTTTCTCTTTCAAAAAAATGTTCCGGATGATATCCGACTCGCACTCCGGATCGGCCAGATTTTTCCCGATATTAAAGACCGGCTGGGAGACGCGATTCAGGTTTTCGAATCAAGGGGAAATGAAACAGACCGAACATCTCCTGAACTGGCGGAAGCCGCGCTGCAGTCTTCCTGGAACAGCATCCGGAATATCGATTTTCGTCAGGCCGTTTCCAAAGAAAAACAAAACAGGATGCTGCAGCTTCTCGGTATCGTCCTGGGAGCTGTACTGATTTGTTTTGTGATATCACCCGGAAAGTTATCGGATGCAGTTTATCATCTGATGCACCCGCGGCAGGAGTTTGCTTCTCCGCTTCCCTATAAATTGAAGGTGTTCCCAGGCAACATCCGTTTGGTTCAGGGGGAAGATGTACGGATCTCGGTTCAATGCGAGGGGCCGGTTCCCGAAATGCTCAAACTTGTTATCCTGGAAAAAGAACAGGTTGTCATCGAAAAGGACCTGACGTTTCCTTATGAATATGATCTGCGGAATCTCAGAAACAGCGTCGATTATTATGTGCAGACGGATCGGTTTAAAACATCCGATTACCGGATCGATGTCATTCAGCGCCCTACAGTCCGGATTCTCCAGCTCAGGCTTACTCCTCCCGAATATGCAAAGATGGGAACCATTATTCCGGAATCCAACACAGGGAACATCGAAGTACTGAAAGGCACACGCGTCACTGTAGCTGTCGATGCGAATAAAAGTCTGAAAGAAGCGGAAATCATTTTTGAGAATCAACCTCAGATACAGATGCAGATATCGGGTCAAAAAGCGACAAGTGGATTTACAGTCCGTAAGGAAGATAAATATTATATTCTTCTAAAAGATACATTGGATCTGACCGACGAGAATCCGATTCCCTATTTCATTACAATCAAACCGGACTATCCTCCCATCGCCCGTATTCAGTCTCCCGAAAAACATATCGACCTCGACAAGAGTATGTGCGTTCCGCTTACCCTGGAAGCGGAAGATGATTTCGGGATTTCGAAATCCCGACTAATTTACTGGAAAAAAACGGATGACGGGAAGGAATCGATCCGGCCGGATACAGGATACGTTCCTTTGATTCTCCCTCCCGACGCACCGGCCCGTGTTCTTCTGGATACACTTTGGGATCTCGGAACGCTCGAACTTTTCCCGGAGGATGTGGTCGCGTATCTCTATGAAGTATTTGACAACGACGCTGTTTCGGGACCAAAAAGCGGCCGCAGCAGCATCCTGACTTTGCGTTTTCCTTCCATTTATGAAATATACAAAGAGGTTGAAAATGAACAGGCCAATCAAACCGATGCCCTGTCCGAAATTTCTAAAGAGAGCCAATCTCTAAAAGATGAACTGGAACATATTTCGGAAGAATTAAAAAGCGGCGAAAAACTGGAGTGGGAAGATCGTAAAAATATTGAACAGATGACCGACAAACAGCAGCAGATGGCACAGAAAGTTCAGCAACTGAAAGAAGACATTGACAAGCTTATCGATCGGATGGAAAAAAACGACATGCTGAGCCTTGAAACGCTTGAAAAATATCAGGAGCTTCAGAAGATGTACGAAGAAATCGCGACTCCGGAACTGCTGGAATCCATGAAGAAAATGCAGGAAGCTCTCTCCCAGGTGAGTGAAGAAGCGTTAAAAAAAGCCATGGAGAACTTTCAATTTTCCCAGGAAGATTTTTTAAAATCCATCGAGCGTACCCTTTCTCTTTTAAAACGGATTCAGATCGAACAGAAAATGGATGAGATGATCAGACGTATCGACGATTTGATGGAAAGACAGGACGATGTAAATCAACAGGTCGAGAAAGCAAAACCTCCGGAAATGGACAATCTAACAAGCACTGAAGAGGGGATCAAAAAGGATACGGAAGCTTTACGGAAAGAAATGCAGAACCTGATGCAGAAAATGGAAACCCTGTCCGACATGCCGATGTCTTCCATGGAATCCGCTATGCAAACGATGGAGAATGAGAATCTCACGGGACAGATCGGACAGATGCAGGCAATGATGCAGAACATGCAGTCTCAAAATGCTGGAAGCCAGGGTGCAGAGATCAAACGGACAATGTCCACGCTTTCCAACCAGCTCCGGGAAGCCCAGAAAGAAATGCAGAGCCGGCAAAAAAAAGAGGTCATGGAAAAATTGCGGAAGAGTTCGTTTCAGCTGCTCCAGCTTTCCCGGGATCAGGAAATGCTGATGGAAAGCACAAAATCCGGCAAGACCGACCGCAACGAAGCATCGAAAACACAGCTTTCCCTCATTGAAGGACTTTCTCAGGTCGCCGATTCACTGTACGAACTTTCCCAGAAAACTTTTTCAATAACACCTGAAACAGGCAAGGCCATCGGCAAGGCGCATGCCAGTATGGCGCAGGCGCTTCAGAAGATGACCGAATCCGGAGATAACCCATCGGTTTCGGATCAGCAGTCCGGGGCTATGGGCGGACTGAACGAAGCGGTCATGGCGATTCAGGAGTCCATGGATGCCCTTGCCAGCGGTGGATCGGGTCTCGGTATGGAACAGTTTTTTCTTTCGCTCGAACAGATGGGCATGCAGCAGATGATGATCAACCGTCAGATGATGGACCTGCTCCAGCAGGGCCGGCTCTCTCTTGAACAGCAGGCAGCCATGTCCCGGATAGCCGCAGAACAGGCTGCCGTAAAAAAAATGCTGGAGGAAACACTCGAAAAATTCGGAGACCGTTCGGATGTAGCCGGAAATCTCGATAATCTCGCGAAAGAGATGGAAGAAGTGATTGAAACTCTCAAAACGGAAGGAGCATCACAGGAGACTGTCCACCGCCAGGAGCAGATTCTTTCCCGTCTGCTTGACGCCCAACGTTCCGTGACGCGGAGGGATTACAGCCGAAAGCGTGAAGCCAGGTCCGGCCAGGATATTTTTCGTCAGAGCCCGGAGGACAATGTTTACAAGACTTCAGAGGTCCTGGACCGTCTCCGGCGGGATATTTTGAGAATCGGAAAAGAGGGGTATACCAAAGATTATCAGGCATTGATACGCAGTTATTTCGAAGCATTGATGCAGGTGGAATCGGAAAAGGTAAAACAATGAACAGCAGAATAGGGATCAATATTTTTATTCCGATTCTTTTCTCCCTTTTATTTATGGCTCCGCGGTACAGCTCTGCACAACAAGTTGAACAACAGCTGCGACTCGCCAAAGAGCTGGAAAATTCGGAGCAGTGGGAAGAGGCAAAGAATGTTTATGAAACACTCTATGCCCGATCTCCGGACCGGATTGATGTCTTTTATTCCTATAAAGATTTTTGTTTGAGAACGAAAGATTATAACCGGGCGCTCGACCTGCTTGCGGACTGGCAAAAGAAACTGCCCGGTGACGGGAAACTGCTTATATCGGAAGCTGAAATATATGCAAAAATGGGAGACCGTGAAAAGGCGGTACAACAATGGGGAAAAGCTGTGGAACAAAACCCGAACGATCTGGCTACCTATGCAAATGTTGCGGCTTCCATGACCCGGGAGCAGTATTTTAATGAAGCCGAAAAGATCTATTTGCTAGGCAGAAAGCGACTCGGCAATGAAACGCTTTTTGCCCTGAACCTCGCTAATCTCTATGCTGTTCAAATCGAATACGGAAAGGCCGCTTCCGAACTGATCGTCCATCTTCTGCTTTATCCCGGCCAGGCCCCTTATATCGAAAGCCAGTTGTACAAATATCCCGGGACGAACAAAGTCTATCGCGAGGTTCGGGAAGAGTTTGAAAAGGCCATTCGTGCCAATCCCAAAAATCTCGATCTTAGAATCGTGCTCATCGATTATCATCTCCGCGGGGAAGCGTATGAGGAAGCGCTTCGGGAAGCCCTGACACTTGAATCACTCGAAAGTCCTGCAAAACGAGGCGAAACACTGTTTGAGTTTGGACAGAAAGCATTCCGGGCCGGAGCTGCTCATTATGCAGAATTGGCCTATCAGAACATTATCGAAAGATATCCGAATTTCACCCTGAAAGACCGTGTTCTGGAAGGGCTCGCCCAATCCTACGAAGCACAGGGTAATCTGAACCGTTCGGTTGAGATATACCGGTGCCTTGCCATGGAATATCCCAAAAGCGATTTGGCCCGGCAGGCGCTTTATCAGATCGGGCTTATTCAAAAAAACGGCCTTTTCCATTTTTCGGATGCGGAAGAAACCTTTCAATTCATTATCGGGAAATGGCCGAATTCGCCCGAATCTGTCGATAGTGAACTGCAGCTTGGCGAATGCTTGATCGCGAACGGAAAGTTAGATGAAGCCGGACAACTTTTTCAAAAAATAATCGAACACGAAGAGGAAAAACACAGCGCTCTATGGATTCGTGCCTTGATCAGCCGTTCCGAGATCCTCTATTTCATGGGGGACTTTGAAAAGGCCGTTTCCGAACTGGACAAGCTTTCAGCAAAAACAGTGACGGGAGACGGGGCGCAGGAACCACGCCTTAATGATGGATTGGAGCTCCGGATGTTTTTAAAAGCGTACAGTAGAACAAATCGGCAATCTCTGGCTCTTTTCTCCCGCAGTCAATATTTAATCAAACAGAGAAAACTGAACAGGGCAGACGCTGTTCTGGATAGTCTTATTGCCGGACAGCCGGAAGATCCTTTGATTCCTTACGCGCTGGATCAAAAAGGAGATTTGGCCATTGAAATGAATCTTCTTAAAACCGGCCTGGCCAGTTTCAACACGTTTCTTGTCCGTTTCCCGGAACACTTTCTTGCGGACCGGGCTCTGGAGAGATCGGGGTGGATCATGGAAAAGGAAGGAAATAAAAAAGAGGCGTTCCTGAGATATGAAAGGCTGTTGACGCAATATCCGTACAGTCTTCTCAGGGATGAGGTTCGGGAACGCATCCGCCGGCTCGAAAAAGAGGTGAAATTGTGAGAAGAATATACAAATGGATGCTGTTAATCTGTTTCGTGCATGTCCCGTTTTTATGGAGTCAACAGTTTCTTATTCCTATGGATTTGAGCCAGACAGATCATTTGAAGGCCTACGGGATTGCATACCGGGCACTCGAAAAAAATATCAATGTGGAGTGGCTGCTCAATTACCGGGGTGGTTCGTTTTTAATGCAGACGGATAACTCGATCCTCCGCCAGTGCCGGATCCGGGGAGTCAGGTTCGAAATGGTTGACGGAACGACTGTGGCTTCCATTTATCACATCATCGATGAAAATAACATGGAAGTTATTCTGCTTGAGAAAGCCCCCAATGTGGCTGTCTATACGCCTCCCAACAAGCAGCCCTGGGATGACGCCGTGACATTGGCCCTTACGTATGCCGAGATTCCCTACAAAACACTCTGGGACGAGGAGGTGCTTCACGGAAAATTGGAGCGATATGATTGGCTGCACCTTCATCACGAAGATTTTACGGGGCAGTACGGCAAGTTCTATGGAAGCTACCGAAATGCACAGTGGTACATTGACCAGCAGCAGTTTTTTGAATCCGAAGCCCGCCGGCTGGGATTTGACAAAGTTTCCGAATTGAAGTTAGCTGTCGCAAAAACGATTCGATCTTTTGTTTTCAAAGGTGGATTCTTATTTGCGATGTGTTCCGCCACAGATTCGTACGACATCACCCTGGCGGCAGAAGGCACGGATATTTGCCAGGCCGTATTTGACGGTGATCCGGTCGATCCCGATTATGAAAAGAAACTCGATTATAATCGATGTTTTGCTTTCACCGGTTTCAAACTCTATACCGATCCGATGATATATGAATTTTCGGATATCGACACGACACCGCTGGACCGGACTTTGGCGCGTCAGGCGCAAGAGGATTATTTTACCCTGTTTGAATTTTCGGCCAAGTATGATCCGGTACCCACCATGCTGACTCAGGATCACGTTTCCGTGATTCACAATTTTATGGGGCAAACGACGGGATTTCATAAACGATTGATTAAAAAATCCGTTATTATCATGGCAGAAAAAGTTGACGCCGATGAGGTAAAGTACATTCACGGAAACATCGGTAAAGGCACGTTCACTTTTTTAGGCGGCCACGATCCCGAAGATTATCAGCATTTTGTCGGTGATCCGCCAACGGATCTCGCTTTACATAAAAACTCTCCCGGCTATCGTCTCATTTTGAATAACATCCTTTTTCCTGCGGCAAAGAAGAAGAAGCAGAAAACGTGACTTAATATTACTCATGATAAAAAGCTTGAAAAAATAGTTTGCATCCCAAATTTCACCTGATTATATTTTTAATCATGTTCAAGGAAATCAGCGTACCCACACATTCGCGTACCGAATTCATCATTGTAGATCAGAACGTGCATGAAGTGCTGCAGGAAAGCGGTATTCAGGAAGGGATCTGCCATCTCTGGGTTCCACATACCACGGCTGCAGTGACGATCAACGAAAATGCAGATCATTCAGTGGTCCGGGATATACTTTACGAGATCGAAAAAATCATCCCGTTTCAGGATCATTATCATCATATTGAAGGTAATTCGGCCGCACATATCAAATCCAGTCTTTTTGGTCCCTCTTTGAGTCTGATCGTAAACGGAGGCAATTTAGTTCTGGGTACCTGGCAGTCGATCTATTTCTGTGAATTTGACGGCCCCCGGAATAGACGGATGATCGTAAAAATCACGGAGGGGTAGGTGCAACTCTCTCAGACAGGGGAGTTCGGACTGATCAAACGGATCTGCCGGATCGTCGAGAGCCAATCGGATGAGATCGTTTTGGGAATCGGCGACGATGCAGCCGTGATCCGTCCGAAAACCGGTTCCTGCCTGGTTCTGACCACGGACGCTCTGGTTGAAGGAGTCCATTTCGATTTACGGTATACGCCTTTTGATGCACTCGGATGGAAAGCGCTCGCCGTCAATTTGAGTGATGTGGCCGCTGTAGGAGGTGTTCCTGCTTATGCATTAATCTCTCTCGCTCTGCCGGATAAGTGGACTGTCGAAAATGTGGAATCTTTCTATCGCGGATTAAAACACTGCGGCAAGGTATATAACACTAAAATTACCGGGGGAGATACGACGCGGTCGGGTAGCAAAGGATTTATTTCAATCAGCGTAATCGGGTATGTGAATGAAAATTTAATTAAGAGACGTTCCGGAGCGAAGGAAGGGGATTTGATCTGTGTCACCGGAACACTTGGCGGTGCTCGCGCAGGTTTCGAAGCACTGAGGGAAGGTCAGGATAAAAATTTGTTTAAGAAATCGATCCGCCGTTTTTTAAAACCAGCACCAAGAATCCTGGAAGCGGGGAAACTGATCCGTGAACTGCCTGTCTCCTCCATGATCGATATCAGTGATGGTCTGGCTTCGGATGCAAGACATCTCTGCGAACAAAGCGGATTGGGATGTATTCTTTGGGAAGAGGCGCTTCCGCTTCACCCGGATTTAAAAGTGTGGGAGGAAAAAATGGGAACATCCCCGACCCGTTTTGCTTTGACGAGCGGTGAAGAATATGAACTGCTTTTTACAGTAAATCAAGATCGATTTGATTCGTGGATCAATCACAGTCAAGGAGAGAAGCGGGTTCCTGTTACAGTAATTGGTGAAATAGTTCACAAGAAAAAAGGGATCAGGATCAAACGCGGGGAAAAAAACGTTTCGTTTTCTGAAAAAGGATGGGATCACTTTCAAAAATGAATCCACTATCGTTCCTGCCCAAAAAGAAATCCACTCCTGTGATTCCCTATTCCGCCATCGCATCGGGGTACGACGATCTCATGTCCCACGTCGATTATCGGTCGTGGGCCGGGTATCTCGATAAGCTGATCAAATGTTTCGGAAAAGCAGGGAATCGTATTGTTGATAGCTGTTGCGGCACGGGAAAATTGATGTTTGAATTGTCCCAAAAAGGATATGCGGTCTGCGGTTTTGATCTTTCTTCTGAGATGATTCGTCAGTCGGGTGGAAACGGTGAATTTTTGCTCTGGCAGGGGGATCTGAAAAATTTATCCCTGAAACCGGGTTGGGATGTGTTTCTCTGTCTCTATGATTCGGTTCAATATTTATCTTCTACGGATCTCGATTCCGTTTTCAATGAAGTAATCCAGTGTTTGACACCGGACGGATTGTTCATTTTTGATATCGTTACGGAACACCATGTATTAAAATACTGGGCGGATTATGCGGAGGCCATGCATTTTCGGAATCAGGAGATTATGCGCCGGTCCTGGTACGATAAAACGAAAAAGATACTGCACACTGTTTTTGAAGTTACAGAAAGCGGAGATCACACAGTTTGTCAGGAACATCATCAACAGAGCATTTTTACTCTGTCCGAGATCGAAGAATGTGTTCAACGAAGCAGGTTTATCCATATGGGCAAATTTGAAGATTTCAGTTTCCAGCCGGGGCAAAACAGATCAGACCGGATTCATTTTGTCTTGAGAAAGGAGTCTTTTTGATCTATTTGACAGATGTCTGGTACCGCGTTGCAAAAAATCAGATTCTCTCGGGCGTAAATTTTCATGTGGGTTCGGGTGAGTTTGCCTGCATTGTCGGCCCCAGCGGGGCGGGTAAAAGTACGGTCCTCAAACTGATTCACATGCAAATCTTCCCGACCCGCGGCAAACTTGTTGTTGCTGATTACGATGTCAAGGAAATCCGTCTCAGTGAGATTCCCTATTTCCGAAGAAAAGTGGGTGTCGTGTTTCAGGATTTCAAACTGCTGGAAGACAGGGATGTTTTTGAGAATGTAGCGTTCGCTCTTTGGGCAACCGGCGTTCGTAGAAAACTGATTAAACGCCGTGTTTTTCAGGTGCTTGCCGAGGTCGGTCTGAGCCATAAAAGATATGCGATGATACCGGAACTGTCCGGGGGAGAACAGCAGCGCGTGGCAATTGCCCGTGCTTTGGCAAACGAACCGTTTGTGCTCTTAGCTGATGAACCCACCGGGAATCTGGATGCGGAAGCATCGGAAGATATTCTTAAACTTCTTCAGCGGATTAACAGAAAAGGCATGGCAATTCTCATGGCGACACACAAAGAGGATATTTTCGGCCAGATGCCGGTCAAGGTGATTCGTATTCGGGAAGGGAAAATTGTACCATGAGTATCAATCTAATTTACTCGTTCCGGGAGGGAATGCTCGGATTGAAGCGCGCCCGCCTGGCAACCACGATTGCTATATCGACCGTTGCGATTACACTCACACTTCTTGGAATATTTATTGTCCTGACGGTTAATGTTCAGCGAGTGATCGGACTGTTGAACGAACGGCTCAATGTGGAAATTTTTATTGATAATAGTCTCGATCCGCTTTCTATAAAGCTCCTGCAAAATAATGTGAGCAGTATCGAAGGCGTTGAAGATGTGACTTATATTTCAAAAGAAGAAGCATTGGAGAGATTCAGAGGTGAATTTGGCGAGGACCCGCTTGCCATACTGGGGGAAAACCCACTTCCCGCTTCCCTGCTGGTCAAAATTAAAAATGAATATAGAAATCCTGAAAAAATAGTCACTGTTGTTGAGAGTATAAAAGTATTAAAAGGAGTAGATGAAGTTATCTATCACGGCCGCTTGTTCCGGTTGATTCATCAATACAGCAAAGTGATTCTTGCAATCGATATCGGGCTTTTTTTTATTGTGCTTTTATCGGTCATTCTACTCGTTTCAAATACGTTGCGTTTAACAATATTGTCCCAGCAAAAAAACATACAGATCATGCAGCTGGTCGGAGCAACGATCAATTTTGTCCGCAGACCCTATGTGGTTCAGGGTGTGTTTCAGGGATTTATAGGCGGAGTGATCAGCATGGGTATTGTCTGGGTGATCGTTCAGCTGATCCGATTCCGGTTTCCCCATCTCCTTGTTGTCCCTTTACATGTGCTGATTATGCCGCTTTTAATCGGAGTGCTGATCAGCTATTTGGGAAGTTTAATGGCGTTAAAAAGGTTTCTAAATGCGTGATTTGTGTCGGATTTTTACCTTGACACATGATTAAAAAATGATTACCTTATATCAAGTTTTGTATAGAGTAAGAGGGATTTTTTGCGGGAACAAGCACTTACAGCAAGAGCGGAAAAACTGCTTCATGGTCTGGTGCAAACTTACATCCAATCTGCTACCCCTGTGGGTTCCCGGCAATTGGTGAAACAATATCGTTTGGACTGGAGTTCTGCCACAGTCAGAAATGAGATGGCCAACCTGGAAAATATGGGTTATGTCAATCAGCCTCATACATCTGCCGGAAGAGTTCCTACTGACAAAGGGTACCGTTATTATGTTAACAATTTAAAAAAACGTGAATATCTTGATCCTCGGGAATATAAAAAGATAGATAAAAAAATCAATGCTGCCGGTAAAATCACCAGCCGTATATTGGAAGAAACCTCAAAGATTTTAGGTGAAATATCTAATGAATTGGCAGTTGTCCTGACACCCACAATTTATTATGGAATTTTTGACCGTCTGGAGCTGATCGAGCTGAGTCAAAAAAAAGTTCTGGTTGTTATTCGTGTAAGGAGTCATCAGGTAAAGACAGTTATTCTAAAAATCGATTCAGATTTGAACAGCAAGGATCTCCAGACCACAGCGGAGGTTTTAAATCAGCGTCTAAGCGGATTAACATTGAATGAAATTCAAAATTCGATCAAGGAACGTCTCAGAAATACAAGCTACGGTCATCTGGGCCTGATTCGATATATTATGGATTTTTCAAAAGAGCTCTTCGATTTTTCGGAGCCGATTTCGATTCATAAATTCGGTACGCCCAATATCGTTATACAACCCGAGTTTACAGACCGGGATCGGCTGGAAAACATTTTCAATATCATTGATGACAGTAACAGTCTCATTAAATTGTTTCATCGAGACTTGAAAGAAACCAAAATCGTTATCGGAAGAGAAAATGAGGATGAACGACTGCACGAACTAACTGTCATTTCAACGAATTATACCCGGGGTAAAGATGTCGGAACGATGGGCATTATCGGTCCGATGAGGATGCCGTACAGCAGGATTCTGTCTCTCATATCTCATGTTTCAAATAAAATGAGTGAACAATTCGGATAAAGGTTCCATTCTGTTGAGATTGAGTTTTAATAATAATGACGAAACAAGCTGAAAAGAAAACAGAAGATAAGACAAACCAAAAACGTTCTATCACAAAACAGCAAAGAGGGAGCAAAGACCGTATTTTTCAGAAGAGAATAAGGGAAAAAGATACGGAATTGAAAAAGATAAGGGAACAGCTTCTTCGAACTGCTGCTGAATTGGAAAATGTCAGAAAAAGAAAAGACCGGGAAATAGCCCTGATAATACAGAGCGCTAATGATAAACTGATTTCTGATATTTTACCCGTATTGGATGATTTTGAGCGTTTTTTCAAAGTTTTGGAAAAACATAGAAAACCCACAGAATTGGAAAAAGGTGTTAGTCTGATTTATCAAAAGTTGTTGGCCAAACTGACCAGTTACGGATTAAAGCCAATGGAAGCGAAAGGAATGTCTTTTAATGTGGATGAGCATGATGCGCTTCTTCAGGTCGAAAAAGAGGGAGTTCAATCCGGAGTTGTTGTCGAGGAACATGAAAAAGGTTACTATTTAAATGACCGGGTGCTCCGCCATGCGAAAGTGCTGGTGAGCAAGTGAGCAAGAGGTAGTAAAAAGAAATGGCGAAACGGGATTATTATGAAATCTTGTGTGTTCAACGTGGATCAAGCCAGGAAGAAATCAAAAAGGCCTACAGACAAATGGCATTGAAATATCATCCTGACAGAAATGCAGGCGATAAGGATGCAGAGGATAAATTTAAAGAAGCAGCAGAAGCTTATGAAGTATTGTGCGATCCTGAAAAAAAGCAGCGTTACGATCAGTTTGGGCATGAAGGATTGCGCGGCACAAACTACCATGACTTCCACAATATCAATGATATATTTAGTACTTTTAGCGATATTTTTTCGGGCGGATTCGGCGGTTTTGGAGATTTATTTGGTGGAACCCGATCCCGTTCGGGACCAGAAAGGGGTGGAGATCTTCAGGTCCGGCTTCAATTGACCCTTCAGGAAGTGGCAAAGGGTGTTGAAAAGAAAATTAAAATAAAGCGAATGGTTAAATGTGACCAGTGTAGCGGGAGCGGCGCCCGGTCCGCAACAGCGGTTAAAACCTGTCCGGTGTGTCACGGGTCAGGTCAGGTCCGGCAGGCAGCCCAGTCTTTTTTTGGTCAATTTGTGAATATCACAGCGTGTCGCAACTGCAATGGAGAAGGCCGGGTGATTTCGGACCCGTGTTCACGGTGTAACGGAACCGGCAGGACGAAAGGAGAATCCACACTTAAAGTTCATATACCGCCGGGTGTAGCCACAGGAAATTATTTGACGATGAAGGGGGAGGGGGATGAAGGCCCGAGAGGTGGTCCAAAGGGAGATGTGCATGTTCTCATCGAGGAAAAAGAAGACGATGTTTTCGAACGGCACGGGAATGATATTCTTTTCACGCTTCCGATCAGTATTACACAGGCCCTTTTGGGTGATGAAGTTGAAATTCCGACGTTGAACGGTAAAGCACGTCTTCATATCGATTCGGGTGTCCAGTCGGGTAAAATACTCAGAATGCGCGGGAAGGGTATTCCTAATCTTAATGGATATGGCAAGGGAGATCAACTTGTCAGATTGATTGTCTGGATACCGGCAAAATTGACAAAAGTGAGCAAAGATCTGATTCATAAATTGGCTGAACAAAATGAACTTTTCCCTTCCGAAGAAGTACAGCGATCATTTCGGAAGACAAAAGGGTCTTTTACACAATGATGGAACTACCGGGTTTTACAAGAAGAGAAGCGGGTGTTCTTCTGTTTTTGGTTCTGACTTTCATTGTTGGGATGGGAATTCAGGTGTACCGTCAGCATTGGGCACCATTAACAGGGCATGTTGCTGAGACGGAAGTTTTGGAAATTCACTCGTCGGCTGAACCGGTTCTCGGGAAAGCAGGAATACAATCTTCCGAAATAGAAAAACCAGCAGGACGTATTTCTCTGAATCATGCCAGTAGGGAAGAATTGGAAAAATTGCCTGGAATCGGGGCTGTAACAGCCGGGCGAATCATTGCTTATCGAAATGGAAACGGATCTTTTCAATCCATTGAAGAATTGGTCAGGGTAAAAGGAATCGGTAAAAAAACAGTTGAGAAATTGGGACCTTATTTAAAACTGGATTAATTTATTTAAGCCATAAATTCGTAAAGGGAGGCTATAAAATGGCAGAAAAGGGAAAAGGGAACATCTGGTATGAAATTGGTATCGTAGTTCTGGTATTAATACTGGTTTGGACGATTCTGTATCCTTCAAATGTATGGAAGGAAGAAAAAGAGTTAAGCAGCATATGCCGCACACGGATGGAATCCATTCAACAGCTGGAACTTCGATACATTACATTAACAAACACATACACGGATAGTATGAAAGAGTTGATCAATGTGGTTACTTCTGATTCCAACGGTATTACATCACTGGACAGTGTTCTCATGTGGGACGATATAATCGGAAGCAAACAACTCAAACGAGTTGTCTTTGGCAAGCCGTATCCGCAAATGATTAAGCAGCTTATTTCGAACAGATTGTTGAGCGGCAAACCGTTAGGTAATCTTGCAAATTGGGATATGTTGAAAATAAAACTGGCGGAGGAATTGGAAATATTCTTCGATTCCATAGATTCCACGTATATTTCAAGCGAGCTGGACAGTGGTATTGTCTGGAAAGATTTAATGAGACAGGATATTTACCTCGGTATTCTTGAAACCACAAAAATGCCGCGGCAAGTTTTGCAAAGTACAAATGCAGCACTCCGAAAAGGAACACCTCTTTCCGAAACGAAAGGGTGGGATTATTTTCGTCCCGTATTTTATGATTCCCTGAAAAGTACGGTTGACCAGGCACTTCGAAAGGATATTTGGCAGGTCGATCAGAAGGAACAATGGGAAAAAGAGAGAAGAATGGAATGGGAAAAGAGTATCGATGCATTATCAGAAGCGGAACGGGATTCAATCTGGCGGGAATATCAGCACAAGTATTGGGAAAAGCAAAGCGATCTTGTGTGGAAAAAAGAACGGGGCAGATTGTGGAAAAAAGAGGGCAAAACCTGGACAAATGAGAACGAAGCTATGTGGAGCCGTATTGCTTCCCAGCAGTGGCAGGCGGAACGGAAAAATGGATGGCAGGATAATGAAAAGATAATGATAGAATCGTCTTATGATTCGTGGTTTGAGAAGTACGTCAAACCTTCCATTATACAAATGCAGGCTCAAATAGCGGAAGCGGATACAATTCCAGATGAACTGGCTTTTATCGATTCCGTAATAACAAACAATGTACAACCAGATACATTTGAGATTGAACCCGTTTGGGGAAAGATTTATACCGAAGATGTGGAGACGTACTCGGGTATGACAATTGATGATCTCAGATTGGATCCTGTCAGTTTAATACAGCAAAGAAGCAAAAGTGAAATAGAGGACTTTTTTAATGCCAAAAAAGATTCGATATGGAGAACCCAGGCTGATACATTGTGGGCAGTTGAGAAAAAGGCATGGTTTAAGAAACATAAAAAGGATATCAATGAATTGATTAACAATCTTTGGAGCCGCGAAAGACGGGTCTCCTGGTATCCGGAAGCTTTTGAAAGATGGAAAAACGAGAAAAATACCAATCCCGATGAATTGTGGAAAGAAATTAAAGAAGAGCTATGGAATCTCAATAAAGATCAATACTGGAGAGATGAAGAAATCAAGCTGTCTATGAAAATCGGTGCTTTGGAGAAATTGGACCGGGCTGTCGTGTGGTTTAAAGTGTTGGGGAATGACAAAATGCAAACAATTATCAATGACCTGGTTCTGCCGAACGCCAGTGGTTTGTGGAAAATTATAAAAAAGAATATCAATGATAAAAGTTCCGTACTTTATCAACTCGGTATCATCGAGTTATATCGTGATGTTCTGTTGGATTCGTTATCGCTTTGCCCGGTATCTCATACTCCTTATTTAATTGGTGTTGAGGATACGACAGCCATTAAAAAGTTTTCAATTGAATGTCCAATTGTCGATTCAACCCGGGTTATTACAGCGATCGATATCCATCCCGATACAAAAGATACGACAGAGGTTGTGTTAAGGATTCCGATTTATCGCAAGTTGTTTGGCGGTGGAAGTATTCAAAATCATGGCAAAATTGATAAAGACGGAAAAAAGAGCTGGGAAAAAAGAGGGCAATAATTCATTTATTTGAGCCATTACTTTTTTGGATAAAGACCAAAATAAATTGTTTATCGGATTGACACTCAATGCCGATCAATTCAGTATGGCGGAAGCGAGCGGAAACCAAATCCGGAATATTGTATCGAGAGAGCTCATTCAGCCTTTTGATCCTGCATCCCTGCAATCAGAAGAAGACAGCCTGGATAGTTATATAGAGGTTGTCGGACAATTGTACAACCGACTTAATACATCCTGCCGAAAAGTTGGTGTCGTGATAAATTCAGGAATGGTGATTGTAAAGAAGGTTCCGGTTTCACTTGGATTGGATGATGAGATGATAGCGGAACAGATGGAGTGGGAAATGGATCAGATGATTATCACTCCGGTGGATCAATACACGGTTGAATTTGAACGTCTTCCCGATCAAATGCCGAGCGGGAATCCAACCTATCTTTTGGTACTGGTACAGAACAAAATATTGACAATGATTCAATCCATCATTCAACAAGCAGGGTTAAATTTAATCAGCATGGATGTCGATATATTTGCCAACATACGGAATTTGCTGACAAATTATAAAGTTGAAAAAGATGAGATTTTACTTTTGATTGATTCGCACGAATCGTATATCGATTTGTTATTTATCCGTCAGCAGGATTATTTTCTGTCTCACCGGATGTTATTTCAGGGCATAAAATCTGATTCCGGAATCTTGAGCGGAGCGGAAATTGTAAAACATCTCATGAAAGAAATCCGCCGCCTTGTGTTTGGTCATCGATTGGGTAGAAACGTAGAAGATATTAACCGTATCTTTTTATTGGGGGGGAAATTGGCTCAAAAAATATCGGAAACACTTCCTTCAGAGATTTCTGTTCCCGTAGAAATTGTAAATCCTTTCAGAAAAATTAATGTATCTCCCTCTGTAACGGAATCGAAAGAGTGCATTCAATTTCCTCATCGATTTATGCCTTCCATTGGTTTACTTCTAAAAAGTATTCCTTCACTGGCCAAGGCATGATTAAAGTTCAGAGGAAAAGAATTTTTTTAGAGGAGGAGATTCATGGTAGATATTAATCTGTTCAAGAATGGTGGTGGAGAAGGTGAAGAAGAAAAAGAATGGAACTCAAAGCCTTCAGAGGGTAATGATTTTGAAGATGATTTAAAGGATGGCCTGGGCTTTGATGAAGATCTCTCCACTCCAGAGTCCTTTGATGATAGTAAACTGCTGGATGAAGAACCCCTGCCTGATTTTGATGAACCGGATGAGGAAAATCCGCGGGATGAAGATTATGAGTTTGGTGATGTTAAGGAGAAGAAAAGCTCTTTGTGGGTATGGATACTCATGGGCATCATCGTTATTACGGTCATGTTGTATGTGTTTTATATCCAGCCCAGGCAAATTGCAAAAAGTACCCAAATAGTCCAGCCTATCAGGCCGCCGACGATTCCGCCGAAAACTACGACGGATAAAAATGCTGCCGGTGTAAAAAATGGGGGAGAAAAACCCGCTCCCGGGACCACATCGGGTGAGACCGTCCCGGTTGGTGAAAGTGCAGATTTCCCGGCAATGATTTATGTGAATGCATCACAAGTGATTTTTCGGGATCTTTCTGAAAAAGGACAATTTGGCGCCATATTGCTCAATGGTGACCAGTTCCTTGTCGAGTATGTTTCTGAAACACCGGGGATTGCCGACCAAGTGGGGCAAAAGATTAAAACCCTGCTGGGGATCAGTGCTTATAAAGTGTCTCCTGAAGATCGTCACCGGACAGCGGGTAAAATTTATTATTGGGGAATCGTATCCGGGCAACTCTCGCCGACAAAGGAATCGAAACATGTTCAACCCGGACCGAAAAAATTTGCTTCGGCAGGCGTCTTTATCCAGAGTATAAAAGATCTTGCAGGAAAACATAATCTTGAAGCCATTGTGACAACACCGATGGATTCAAAAGTGACTATTAAAATTGAAGGTGTCAATTCGAATGTTTTACAATTTTTGCAATCCATGAAAAAAATGTCCGGGAATTATAAACTTGAAAAATTATTCATGAATTCTCTGGACTATTCTGATTTCAGCGGCAGCAAACTCAAGTTGATATTGGATTGTCAAATCTCGTAAAAGACAGCATTTATTGCATTTCCTTTCTATTAACAATTTTTAATTTGGGTCGCCATAAAGAGGCGACCTTTTGGTTGATATCGTGATTAGAGTTTTAGGCGGGGCAATTCGCGGGAGAAAACTTCGTGGCCCGAAGGGATTGCAATTCCGTCCAACGACGGGGCGCGTAAAAGAATTTATTTTTTCTTTTCTTGGAAACGAGATGGAGGGTGTCAGAATACTTGATCTTTTTGCTGGCTCCGGAGCGTTGGGAATTGAAGCGTTAAGCCGCGGAGCAGAGGAAGTCGTATTTGTCGAAAAGTCTTTACCGAATATCAACCTTATCCAGACCAATTTGACACTCTGTCAGTTTTCTGATCAGGCGAGAGTTGTCCGCGGAGATGTGTTCCGAGAGATCAAACGATTTGGTCAGCAAGGGAAAAAATTTGATTTGATTTTAGCCGATCCTCCTTTTCGAGAAAATGAGAGGGATAGAATTGTGAGCAGTGTCGATGCGAATCAAATATTAAATGCTGATGGATTTTTAATAATAGAACATATATCTGGTGATCCGGATTTTGAAAAACATCAACTGGAACTCATGAAACAGAGACAATTCGGTCACTGTATGATTTCCATTTATCATTCTTAGGTGTGCATATGAAAATAGCCGTCTATCCGGGGACATTTGATCCTGTAACGAACGGACATTTGGATATTGTCAAAAGGGCTTCCCGGATTTTTGATCGTATCATTGTTGCTGTTTCCAACAATCTGAATAAAGATCCGCTTTTTTCTTTGGAGGAAAGACAGAGTCTGATTAGCGGTTCGATTCCGAATTTGAAAAATGTGAAAGTAGATGTTTTTGAAGGACTGCTTGTCAATTATGCCGAAAAAAAAAGGGCCACAGCCATCATTCGGGGATTACGTGCTGTTTCGGACTTTGATTATGAGTTTCAAATGGCTTTAATGAATCGAAAACAAAACCCGAAACTGGAAACCATCTATTTTATGCCGGGCGAAGAATACTATTATATTAATTCGACAATTGTAAAAGAAATCGCCCGTCTGGGTGGCAGAATCAATTGTTTTATTCCTCCTGTTGTTGAAAAAGCACTGCGAAAGAAAATAGGAATAATTCAGAAATTTTCTTGAGGATAACATAAAGATGGATCTATTAAAACAGATTCAACAGAATGCTTCCGATCTTAAAAGACATATCGTTCTCCCTGAAGGAGAGGAAGAACGTACTATTCGGGCTGCGGTTCGTGCTCATCGGCAGAAGATTTGTAAATTGACGCTCCTTGGCGAAGAAAATTCTATTCGCCGGAAGGCAGAACAGTTGAAATTGGATCTTGATGGGATCCAGATTATAACACCGAAAAAATCGGAACAATTCGAGAAATATGTCCAGCTGTTTTTTGATATTAGAAAACATAAAGGAATAACGAAAAAAGAAGCAAGTGAGATCATTGCCGATTCGCTTTTTTTCGGGGCCATGCTGGTCAGGGAGGGTGGAGCAAATGGTGGTGTGGCAGGGGCAATGAACACCACCGGTAATGTCCTGAGGGCTGGAATACAATGCATCGGTCTGAAAAAAGGGTTATCGGTTGTTTCAAGTACATTTTTAATGATTGTTCCGGGCCGGGAGAAACCGCTGACTTATGCAGATGCTGCAGTGGTTCCCGATCCCGATCCGGACCAATTGGCGAGTATCGCTATTGCTTCTGCGCGGACGCATCAAAAATTGACAGGGGATGAACCGATTGTCGCCATGCTGTCTTTTTCGACAATGGGAAGCGCAACCCATCCTGCGGTGGATAAAGTGAAGGAAGCGACCCGTCTTGTAAAAGAACAGGTGCCGGATCTGATTATCGATGGCGAGCTTCAAGCGGATGCTGCGCTTGTTCCTTCGGTCGCCGAAAAAAAGGCGCCGGAAAGTCCGGTAGCCGGCAGGGCGAATGTATTGATATTTCCTGATCTTAATGCGGGGAACATCGGATATAAACTGACGGAACGTCTGGCCAATGCAAAAGCACTTGGTCCGCTCATCCAGGGGTTAAAAAACCCTTTCATGGATCTTTCGAGGGGATGCAATGCGGATGATATTTTCAATGTGATCGCGATCTCCTGTGTTTTATCATAGTATTTAATCGGGAAGAAGTCCGAATATTTTGCCTAATGGGGATTTTTTTATGGGACCATTTTCTTTGAAAATGGATTTTAGGTCTATTTATATTTCCTTTCCGGATTCTTACAAAAAGAAACTCGTACAAATTACCATTTTCTCAATTTTATATATTTTCTTTTCAACAATGACGGGTGTTTGTCATGGGTCGATTTAATTTCAGTGATAACATTCAAGTTAGTGGCCGAAGTCTCCATCTTCAGACCAATAACTATGAAGAAGAAAAGAAAATTGTATCCACACTTTTTGATGGTGGTCGGGTGTTGGCTAAAGATGAGCTGGAATACGAATTATCCAACATTAAAAAACTTGATGAGTATGTGAAACAGCTGCATACGGAAAAAATGGCTTCCATTGAACTTCTTTATACCATTTCTGCGCGGGTTAAAACGGTCAGGCATCCTACCAGTTTAAATCGATTGGGATGCCAATTTCTGAAATGGGGCCTGCTCGATGAGGCCATCAGCGAATTGACAATGGCGATTCAGTACGATCCGAATTTCGGGGAAGTCTATTTGAATCTTGGAACAGCGTATCTGAGACGGGGAAGCGTAGAAGAAGCATTGAAGGTTTTTCATGAGGGTGCGCAACGTTTTCCAAAATATGCGGACATGTGTTTAAAACTCGGATTTGCATATCTCAAACATAAACAGTATCGGGAAGCAGTTATCCACTTTCGCAAGGCATTGAAAACCAATTCATCCTACGATGAAGCCCATTTTTATATGGCATTGGGATTTACGGAAATTTTAAATCATAAAGAGTTTGGAGACGGTATTCCCGACAAGGAAGATTGTACCAATCTGGCAAAGAAACATCTAAGCAGAGCAGTGGCACTCTCCACTCGGTTTCGCACTCCAGAAGTAGAAGAGATCATGCGAAAACTGCACAAGGGGAATTATGATTCTGCAAGTCAGTTGTTTGAAAAAGTCGGGAGCAATATTCCAAAAATATTGGATCTTGATTTTGTAGATGAGTTTTATCTCAATTTTATGTATGGCGAGAAAGGGAAAAATGAAAAACTGGTTCACGATTTTATAAAGAAATTGGAATTGCTGGTAAAAAGACATCCCAAATTCGGGGACATTAAGACCCATCTGGGTATCGGCTATCTGGTACAGTGCCGCGAACTGTTTATCAATGCGCTTCAGCAGTTTCGTTCCGCTGTTGAAATCGATCCAAATCATAAAAAAGCAGAAACTTATCTTAAGCTGGCAGAGAATGAAGGCAAGGGATTTTTAATTTTATTGCGAGCACTTCTAAAATAATAATAGTGTACGGATATTTACCACATTGAAGCCCGGATCAATTTTTATTGAAACTGTCATTTCAAAAGGAAGAAACAGCCTATCTTCTTGTTATTATATTTGTTAGAAAGTTTTTTACTGTGAATTTTCAACCGTGGTATACTGTTTGCATGTTTACAAAAACACCCTTATCGGATTGAAATAATAGCAATATTTAGAAGTATTTATATGTCAATAATTTCTTATTTTATGATGCGAAAATTAAAAATTTTCTATTTTTCTTTTCTTTTTCTGTTTCTTTTGGCCTCTGCTGCAATGGCTCAGATCGATTATGTCCTTATTCGGGATCAACCTGGCGGCGCCGGAAATGAAGTTACGAATGTCACCATCACGACCGACCAAACACTGACACTCTATGCCGCGGGTTACAACAATTCCACAGGTTATGACAGTGATGTTTCAGTCGATTGGTCCACCACTGGCACACTTGAAAGTATTACTCCTCCTACAGGCTCCAGCTATACATTTTCTCCGACGATTGTCGGAAGCGGTACCATCGTGGCCGATCATGCCACAGCTACCGATGATGCTACGGGAACGATTACAGTCGATCCGGGCGCCCTGGCAAGTTTTGCTTTTTCTGGTGAACCGGCGTCTATCACTGCAGGCAGCAGTTTTCCGGGAAACGTGATTGTAACGGCTTATGACGGTGAAGGCAATATAAAAACAGATTATACCGGTACGGTGACGTGGTCTTCATCGGATCCCCATCCGGCGACCCTGCCGACAGACAACGGGACAGGCTGGTCGGGTGGGCAGAAGACATTCGGCGGAAGCGGTTTTATATTATATACGACACCATCGAGGACAATAACCGTTCAGGACGGCGCAGTGAGTCAGGTAAGCGGATCGATCACAGTGACCCCTGCGGCGCTGGGGAGTTTTACGCTGAGCGGTGTTCCGGCCACGATTCAGGCGGGACAGCCGTTCCCGAGTCCTGCAAACGATATCATTGTGACGGCCTACGATATATACAACAATCAGAAGACAAATTACACGGGTACGGTAACGTGGCTTTCATCTGATTCTTACCCGGCGATTCTGCCGACAGACAACGGGACAGGCTGGAGTAGCGGCCAGAAGACATTCAGCGGAAGCGGTTTCACATTATATACGACACCATCGAGGACAATAACCGTTCAGGACGGCGCAGTGAGTCAGGTAAGCGGATCGATCACGGTCACGCCTTCAATACTAGGGAGTTTCCAATTGGCAAATGTCCGGAGCAGCGTACAGGCCGGACAATCCTTTGGTTCCCCGCTTTATGACATTACTGTCACGGCATATGACATATACAACAATCAGAAGACAAATTATACAGGTATTGTAACATGGCTTTCATCTGATCCCTACCCGGCGACTTTGCCCACAGACAACGGGACGGGCTGGACGAGCGGACAAAAAACATTCAGCGGTTCAGGTTTCCGATTGTACACAACTCCTTCTCAAACCATTTCGGTTCAGCATGGTTCCGTTATAAGAACGAGCGGGGTCATTTCTGTCTCACCTGCTGCCATCAATCATTTTGATTTAAGTTGTGGGACCACTCTTTACGCAGGTACACCTTTTCGGTTGGATGTCACAGGTGCTCAAGATCCATATAGCAACAATTGGTCCGGAACTGTGGGTGTAACAGTCATTCAGGGCGGCGGAAATTCACCGAATGGTTCGAGTCGTATTATAAATGATATCGATGTAAACAATGGCAACGGAAATGCCTACCAAACGTTATTTTTGGCTGAAAGTAATGTCCAAATTCAGGGACAAGCAAACAGTGTGACCGATGTGGTCACATCCATCACAGTCAATCCCAATATTCTTGCTTCGTTAAAAATCAGAGATGCTGGAGGACATTCGGGTAATGAGGTTGGTACACATTCAATGAATGTGGGAGACCATTTAACTCTTTATTCGGCAGGTTATGACGCATACGGGAATTACAGGACTGACGAAAATACCAACTGGTCTTCTTCCGGTCTTACACCTGTGGTAAATTCTACGAATATGTCCAGTATTATATTTACTCCCACACTTCCGGGAAATGGGACGGTGACAGCCACCAGTACCAGCCATGGTATTTCGGATCATACTGGAATCATTACGGTGAATCCGGGTACAGTCGCTTCGTTCAGAATTCAATTTGTCGGCAGTTCGCATCGTGCCGGTTATCCTATTACAATTACAATCACAGCTTTGGATGATGAAAATAATACGGCAACTGGTTTTGTCGGACGCGTGTTAATCGATGATTTGACCGGAACACTGCATCCCGATACCAGTGGATATTTTATAAATGGTGTGTGGACAGGGGGTGTTACTGTTTATCAAGAGTACACGAATGATGTCATTCATGTCACGGCATTGAGCGGTTCACCGCCTCCAACCGGGAGTTCCGCTCCATTTGATGTAATCCCTTCTCCAGGAATACAGATTTCCAATTTTTATCCGGTACGAGAGGACAGCGTCACGCTCTTGTCTTCTGTCACAACAGGCCAGACTTTGGATTGGTTTTTAAAAATAGTTGTTCAGAATTTTGGCAGCGATACAGTAACATTGGACAGCACCAGATTGAATTTTATTGTTGGGAGTATCAAACGAAACGATTATTCGATTGTATTCCCAACGGAATTTTTAGGAAGCGGTACCAGATATCTTCCGGGTGAAACAACAGATTCTGTCATGGTGAAAATCGATACAACCGGAAACAATGCGGGTGCTGCAACAGTGCAGGGTTTCATCTATTTGGGAACCAATGGCGGCGGCACTCTTGTGGATGATACATTGACCACCTTGTCTGTTCAAACACCGGCCCAGCCGTTTATCTATTCTATATATACATCACAGCCACAAGTTACCCGTGGACAGGATTCATTATGGTCAGCGGTCATGACCATTCGCAACAATGGCAGCAGTACAGTTGAAGTAGATTCAAGTGCAGATAGCACCTACATTACTTTTAGTCTTGGTTCCAACTGGCAGGTTGGACGTCCTTTGGCAATGACGGGTGGCGATTGGATTTTGGCCGGAGGAGAAACAGACAGTATTGTTTTCACGGTTGCGCACACGGGGGAAGGTCAATTGGGGTCCTGCATTATTCATGGCAGGGTATCAGGGATTGAAAGCAATACGGGAAGAATTCTTGTCGAAGATACACAGGATGGCGGCTGGGGATCCGTTACCATTGAGGAACCTCCGTTTTTACAGATTATGGAAGTTACCAATTTAGCTGCAAATGCACCTTTTGTAAACACAGGTCAGACTTTTTCAATCCGGGTACGAATTGGCAACAACGGTGGTGATAATGTGCACGATGTACAGCTCAATCTTTATTCTGACGGGGCATCTACTTTTAATCAGATTATTCCACCTTTTACCCTGTCTGGATATGAGAGCAAGATGTTTGAAATTTCAGGGATTGCCTCGTATGTTGCTGATCCGTCTGAAATATTTACAGTAGATGCAACAGGGATTGCCGAAAATACCAATTATTCCCATCAGGACGAATATTCACCGGATGACACCACGAGGGCGGTCATCCAAAATCCAGCAGTCTTGCGAGTCATGGGTGTTTATCCCTCCAAGACTTCTGTGATCGGAGGGCAAATCGATCCCTGGAAAATCAAAGTGGCCGTTCGAAATACAGGACAGGCGTATATACAACTTGACAAACCCCAATCCAGTGATCTGTTGTTTCTGAATAATGGTGTTTCCCAGCTTGATTACAAAGTCGATCCTGATACTGTTCTAAAAGGCGGTGGACTCGTTCTGGAAACTGGGTCCATAGATACTTTGATTTACACCGTACGCTCGACAGGAAGATTGGGCGGAATAGTCACTATTCGAGCAACCGCTCATGGAAAAGACAAAAATGATAACAGCATTCTTGCCAATACCGGTCAGAGTTCCATATCCGTACAATCCGAACAAGATTTCAGAGTGATGTCCACACGGATAAAAACTTTGAACACCACAGATGCCGGAAACGGTTTTGTCAATACCGGGCAGTCCTTCAAGGTGATGACGATTGTAGAAAATGGATTGGGACAAACCATCTCCAATATCCAGATACTTCTGCAGACTTCCGGTTCTTCTGTGATTTCTAATCCCATCAAGACCATTCCTCAACTGGTGCCTAATTCCTGGGATTCTTTGGAATTCGACATTACGGCAAGTGGAACTGAGAATTTATCCGGTGAAATATTTACGGCAATGATTTATCAATCCGCTACTCATCCGGGCCCCGCAGTCGATTCCACTGCGATAGCCTTTATTCAAAATCCGGCCCAGCTTCAGTTGCAGCTTTCGCTAAGCAATCCGTCAGGGCAATTCTCCGTGGATCAGACTTTTACGCTCCAGGTCAATATGATTAATCAGGGAACAGCGCTTGTCGATCTATCGGGTAGGGTACGTATCAAACTTCCCAATCGCTACACACTGTTATCCTCTGCGGATACATCCGTTATTTCTCCCGGTGCTCCTGTCCTATGGTCCATCAAAACGCCTGCTTCAGTCAATTTCGAACAAACCGATCCAGTTTCAGTAGTTTTATATCAGTATCCATATGAAATCAATACAGACAGTCTCGCCTCGGTTGAAGAGGACAGTCTCCATATCGATGTCACGGTTATACAGAGATCTTTGCAAGCCACAGTTTCCATTCCTTCACCGCTCGGAGCAAGTGACGGGGAACTCTCAACGGACCAAACCTTTACGTTACGGGTTTCTGTACAGTCTCATCATTGTAAAAATATCACAGCACAAATTTCTCTTCCTTCGCCCTGGTATAAGACACAGGACGATTTACTGAAGAGTGTAATTTCCGATGAAGTGACCTGGCAGATCACCGCTCCCAATATTGCCCTGGGTTCCACCTCCATCTCTGTTTTAACACGGGGCGAAGATACTCTTCAGGACGGGGTCTTTATCGAGGACACGGATTACCTGGGGGTCACATGTATTTCCAAAGCGGATCTTTATATGACTTTGTCGATTCTCTCACCGCCTGATGCGGTCGAGGACAATATCATTTCACTGGGTCAGGAATTTGAAATTGGCGTATTTCTGGAAAACAGAGGTGATGCGGATACGGTTGGGTCGGCGGCAGCAACGCTTAAAACTCTTCCGACCGGTTACACGACTACGCAATCTTTTACCAAAACGATTGTCAACGGCCAGGCATCGTGGATCATAAAGGCTCCCAATAATGCTACGGGAAAGGCAGTCAATATTGAAGCGGAATTGACGACCCTTCCGACAGATATCAATACAAACCAATCCTGCCATGTCAGCAGAGGCAGCGATAAAGTGGCTGTTACGACCGAAGGAGCCTGGCTGGCCGTCTCGATGGTTCCTCTTTCCCCGTGGGTCAACAGTTCTCTTGTTCCGGGACAGGATCAGGTCAAGCTGATGACGCTGCTGTTTGACAACCGCGGTGTCGAAGGAGCCAGTCCCATTCGAATCAGCAGGATTTCTTTTAATGTCGAGGACCGGACCGGACTGGAAATTTCTCCAAATAGTGTGCTTTCGAATATTTCGATTGTCAACGCCGAGGATTCAACAACTGTGTATGGAGAATGTATCTTCGTTCCCGATACGAACCGTGTTGATGTGTTTCTTTCTAATGCAAGAGTATCTTGGGATAAAAATCTGGAACTTACCATTTATGGTAAAATACCTGACAATGACGGAGTTTCTTATTTTCAGCTGAATATTCCCGGCGGGGATTATATTGATGCACGCGATAACACTTCGGGCATTGCAATTCCCGTTAAGGATATAACCGGTGAAGATCTGGTGAATCTGAGATCCGATCCAAAACATGTTTTTAATCCTGAAAACGAAGCAATTTTATGGAATTGTCCCAATCCTTTCGGAGAACCGGAAAAACCGACAACGGATATCACTTTTTATGTGAAAGAAGCAAAGGATGTTACACTTAGAATTTTCACAATCATCGGAGAACCGGTATGTACAAAATCCTATACGGCTGCCGAACTTGATAATATGGTGGGAAGCATTCAAAAGTGGGTTTGGGACGGACGGAACGATAGAGGATTGATCGTTTTAAACGGCGTTTATTATCTCTTTATGGAGACAAACGGCAGAGTGATCGCCAAGACAAAAATTGCTTTTATTAAATAGTCCGTTTAATAAACTGCTGACGAAAATAGAGAAGCCATTTTCTATTATGAAACTTTTAAAATACATCTTCTTTTTTATTATTGGTTTGGCGATTTATTCCGGAGAGCTGTTCGCCCAGGATGGAGAGGCAGGTCTCGAGACGCCATTTTCAATCGGAGCCGGAGCAAGAGCATTGGGAATGGGAAACGCTTCGGTGGCCTACGCCAATGATCCGTCCGCTTTCTTCTGGAATCCGGCTTCCATGATTCTTGTAGACCAGAAGGGTACGGCCCTTTCCATGACTACGTTATTCGAAGGAACCCAGTATCACTTTATTGGATATGTGCATCCAACCATGACATCGGGAACATTCGGATTCGGACTGGTTCGGATTGGAACAGGGGATATTCCCAACTATGATTATGATCGCGGCGTAGCAGTTCAATATGGTAATTTTGATTTCTGGTGGGCCAGAATGATGCTTTCCTATGCAAAGAATGTATGGGGAGGATTATCATTGGGCATCAATTTTACTGCGAGCCGGCAGGTAATGCTTGAGAATTCTGCCAATGGATTCGGGGTTGATGTGGGTGCGCACTATCAAACTTTCGCCAAGGAAGGATTTTTTAGCAATATTCATTTGGGAATAAATTATGTAAATGCAATCAGACCGCGATTGCGATTGGGTACGAAAAGCGAGTCACTTCCTTCGATGTTTCGTTTCGGATTTGCCAAAGGATTTTATATCGGCGGAGAAAAAAACCAGTGGTTCTTTCTGGGAGATGTAGAAAAGTGGGAATCCAGAAAAGCCCGTTATCATTTCGGCACAGAACTGATTCTGAGCCGTATTATTTTTCTCCGGATCGGGCATGATGGAAAGGAGATGACTTATGGCGGAGGACTGAGATATCGTCTATTTCAATTGGATTATGCATTCAGTCAAATTGGCGATCCGAAATATTTTTCTCCAAGCCATCGGTTCACTTTGGTGTTCTATATTGGAAGAAGTGTATCCCAGCAGAAAGCATATTTGGAAGCGCGACAGCAGGAAGAAATCAAAAAGACGATTGATGCAAGAATGGAAGCAGATCGTAGAAAGCGAATTATCGAGGGGTTGCAGGCAGGGAAAGAATATTTGGGGAGAGGCGATTATTTTAATGCACGGCTGGAATTCAGCCGCGTATTAAGAGACGATGCGGGAAATGTCGAAGCAAAACAACTTCTTGAAATGACCACACAAAAAGAGCAGGAGATGCAAAAGACGCGAGAGGAAGAATTACTGCGCGATGCCAGAGAAAAGGAACAGCGGCTCAGAGATAATATTTTTGTCAACCAAAGATTTAATGAAGGACTGGAAGCGCTGGAAAAAGGAGATTTCAGGAAAGCCATAGACAAATGGACTCAGGCGCTTGAACGGGATCCGGAAAATCCGCAGATCAATACATACATTCAAAAAGCGAAATCGGAACTTGAAGGTGAAATAAATCGAATGATAGTGAAAGCTTCACAATTGGTCCGGCAGGAAAATGTTTCCGAAGCGTACAAGGTTTTGGAACAGGCAAGGGATCAGGCGGAGGGGAATCCGCAAATTCAGAACAAAGTATCTTCCGAGATCAGACGGCTGGATAATACGGTGAATTTTATGACGAATTATCAGGCCGGATTGCAGCAGTACAGAAAAGGGGAGTATGAAGGCGCCACCAAATTTTTCGAAAAAGCGCTTCAATATCAGCCGGATAATGAAAGAGTCCGTGAACTTTACAGAAATGCACTGGCCAGATCCAAGGGACATAAACATGAAATGGAAGGGGAAGCTAAAAATAAATTTTATCAGGGGATCCAGCTTTATCGTGACGGCCGATATGAAGAAGCTTTAAAAGCATGGGAAGAGGCATTGAAATTTGATCCTCAAAATGTAAAAATTTTGGAAGCAATCGATGGGGCCAAGAAAAAGCTGGAGACATTTAAAAAGAACGAGGAGTAATTTCAGAGCAAACTATGTTCAAGCGAGTTATAAGAGAAGAACGCAAAGTTCCCGCCGATATTAATTATTTGGGGGAAATGCGGGATTTTATCACTCATGTCGGAAGAAAGTATGGTGTTTCCGAAAGAATCATAAACGCCTTCAAGCTGGCCATAGACGAAGCTGCAACCAACATTATCCGGCATGCCTATAGAGACTGGGATGGGTTTATTACCGTCCGGATGATCGTGAGGAATAATAACGTTACTGTTTCTCTGATCGATCAGGGCCATACTTTTGACTTGCGTAAGGTGAGAGATCCGGATCTTCAAAGATATGTCCAGATCGGGAAGAAAGGCGGACTTGGAATATTCATTATTCGCCGGGTCATCGACAATATCGATTACAGGAAGACTATTGAGGGCAATGAGCTGAGATTGACCAAGGGCCGTGATGTGACATCCAAAAGATCTATTTTGAGCTCGGATATTTCATTGACCTTGAAAGTCCGATTTTCTCTCATTGCTTCCGGCATTTTGACTTTGCTTGTTTTTTTCAGTTTTATAATGACCTATTCTCGTCAGGGGAAAAGGATTTTCAAGGAGAATCTTGATGCGGGACGTGCTCTGGCCCGTTCTGTCACACATCAAAGCATCGATCCTCTTGCCAAGGAAGAGATTTGGGAACTGGCAAGAATTGCGGCTGAAGTTCACCGTGATCATACACCCAACGTTTCCGAAGTTTTAATTTTAGATACAAAAAACATTGTTCAGGGCGCACTGCGCACCGAATTGATACTCGAACAATATCGTATGCCACCGGATGCACGTGAAATTCGTAAAGGTGTTTTTCTATATAAAGGAAGGGATGGTCAGGAAGTTTACGATCTTGTTGAGTCGGCAATTCCAAACGGATTGGATATTCCGGTTCAGATAGGAACCGTTCATCTTCTTTTAAATAAAAAAGTGATCGATACTGAAATAACAGCAGCAAGAAGACGAACAGTCATTTTGTATATTATCATTCTGCTGATCGGTTATTTTGGTATCTTTGCGCTTGTCTATGTGACAATGAGCCCGTTTAAAAAACTGGCAAAATGGGTCAAAGCCCTTGGGCGTGATGAAGTGCAAGATGAAATGGAATTTGATACTTCCAGTGAGATCGGAGAGATCGCACAAGCCTTTAATGAAATCACGGAAAAATTCAGGAAATCCCAGGTGAATCTGGCCGAACAGGAACGGCTCCAGAAGGAAATGCAGGTCGCGCAGGAAATACAGCATACACTGCTTCCCTCTGCATTTCCGGAAGTAGAAGGATACGAAATTGCTTCCTATTATGAGGCCGCGAAAGAGGTGGGTGGTGACTATTTCGATTTTGTGGAAGTGGATAAGGAAACAATGGGCATTGTTGTGGCCGACGTTTCCGGCAAAGGGGTACCGGGTTCGCTGGTCATGACAATGATTCGTACTGCCCTTCGAACGGAAGCCCGCGGGAATAAAAATCCGGCAGATGTTCTGTCCAGGGTCAACGATTTTGTCATGAATGATATGAAGCGGGGTATGTTTGTTACAGTATTTTATGTCATCCTGGATTCACACAACCGTACCATCAGTTATGCCAGCGCAGGTCACAATCCCATGATTTTGTTTCGCGGTCAAACTCAAAAGAGCTATTATCTCAATCCAAGAGGATTTCCTATAGGTATCAATTTGCCCGATAAAACCCTGTTCCGGAATTCAATCCAATCCGAAACACTTCAACTTCGGGAAGGGGATGTTTTAATTGTTTACACCGATGGCATCACCGAAGCGATGAATTCCAACAGGGATCGCTACGGAGAAGAGAGGTTTCTTTCAACCATTCGAAAGTACGGTGATTTAAAGGTCGATCCCCTTGTCGATAAAATAAAAAATGAAATTAATCTCTTTACCGAAGGTTATGCCCAAAGTGACGATATTACCTTGGTCGCTATCCGTGAAAAACTGAAAGCCGAAGATGTTCTTTTCAATCTGCGATCCCGGCTCATTCATATGGTCAACGAAGAAGACATGTCAGTCAAAGAAGCATGCGAGGTTGTCGGTGTTTCCACTTCGACCTATTATAAATACAAAAAACGGTTTGAAGAGATGGGGACAGACGGGCTAAAAGAACGGCTGATTCGTTCGGAGATCGAAGAGAGGCACATCAGTATTGAGGATAAAGTAAAAATATATGATATTATCAGGGAGCATACTGAATTCGGGCCAAAACGTATCCAGGAAGAGTTGAATACAGAAAAATATGGAAATACCGTCATTGATGAAAAACGCATTTATGATGAATTGGTAAGAACGCACTTAAATACCAAAGAATTACGCATCGCTTTTGTTGAAAAGAAGAAATCGGGCAATAAAATGAAACCGCCGGGGACTCCGTTATTGACATTGGACGGACAGGTCATTGTGGAATCAAAAGCACGTAAACTTCCATTTATTCCGGAAGCTCAATTTTCAGAAGGGGAAGAACAGACAGAAGAGATGGAAAAGAAAGGTTTTCAGCTTCACGTTTCTCAGCGTCCAAAGGAAGAAATCTATGAGGATATAGACGAATCCGCTATAGAAGATTCCACCCTTTTGGACGATTTCTTTAATTTTTCTGATCAGTCCATAGAAGATGAGGCAATTGAATCGATCGAAAAGGAAGAGCCAAAAGAGACCATTACAGCAGCTGATTTTGGACTTGAGTCCGAGCCGGAAGAAATGCTGACAACAGGAAAAAAGGAGGCTGGAGACAAGGAGACGGGGGAGAGGGAAGAAGGCCAAGAAGCGGAAGTATTGGAATCTTCGGACGAAGAAAATATAGAAGATGATCTTTTTGATGTCATGTTTAGCGATGCTGACGATTTCTCCGATGAAAGCTCGAAGAAAGGGAAAGATGTTTCGCACCATACGACATTAAAAGAAATTCTGGAAACAGATGAATTTATGCAGTTTGATTTTGAAGAGAAAGATCAGATCGAATCCCATATTTCAAATTCGATTGCTGGGGACATTTTTAACGAAGAGATAGGTGTCAGTGAATCTGTTCAAAGTGAATATAAAGAACAGGAGAAAGACGGGGAAGGCTTTATTGAAATGATCGAGGGATTGGGATTTGACCGCCGGTCAGTATTGTATACGGAAAAAACGAAAGATTCGGGAGATGTCCCTCTTTTTAGAAATCAATTAAATAAAGACGAATATCTTGATTCGGGGATGTGGTGTTATCAGAAAGGACAGTACAATAAAGCCATCGAAGAGTTCAAAAAAGCAATAGAGATTGATCCAAATTTTATCGAGGTTTATCAATGTCTTGGTGACGCTTTTTTCCGAATGGGGCAATTGGATAATGCCATGCAAGCCTACGAAAAAGTAAGACAACTGGATCCGGATAATCTGAATGTTCTGGAAAACCTGGGAGTGATATTTGCAAACCGTGGTGATTATAAAAAAGCAGTCTGGCAATGGGGTGAAGTACTGAAGAAAAATCCGGAAAGAAAAGATATTATCAATCGTATCAAGCGTATGCAGCGTGTGATCCGCCAGCGTTCCCTGTAATCTTAGAAAAAGAGTTGACAATTTCATAATTTTCTTTTACATTTAATCGCTCTATTATTCATTACTTAACCCATTTCTGTAGGAGATTGATAAGATGGAAGGCATACAGGTATCCGTCGAAAAAACCGGACCGCAAAGCGATATTTCCATCATACGGGTTGGTGGTTACATCGATACCACCACGTCCTCGGAGCTCGAACGGGCGCTTGATTCTCTTTTAAAAGCCGGCGTCTATCAGGTGATTATCGATCTGGGGAATGTCGATTATATCTCCAGTGCTGGATGGGGTATTTTCATCAGTGAAATCAAAGGAATTCGGGAGCGCGGAGGGGATCTCAAATTAGCACGAATGATTCCCGATGTTTACGAAGTTTTTGAATTGCTCGAATTCAATTATATACTTAAAGCATTCAATACGATTGAGGATGCCATTCGAAATTTCGATAAAACCAAGGGTGAGGGTGTTTTGATCGAAGAGGAAAGTGTGGAGGAGGAAAATCAGGAAGAAGAAAATCAAGAAGAAGAGAAAGATGAACAGGAATCCAATATAAGAGTAACATCTGATGAAGATCCGGATTCCATGGAAACAGAAGAAAAGGTGAAACGTATTGCCCTGGAAAATCCTTCCTGGGGCGCGTCCAAACTGTCAAAAGAACTAAATACAGAAAAGTACGGTTTTGAAAGAGTGAATGTTTTTGCTGTTTGGAAAATGCTTCGCAAGCTTGGATTGGGCAGCCAGAAGGATAGAGAGGCCATGTCCCGGGAAAAAGAATCACACGGATAATCGGGAGGCTGTTTTTGGAGATTGTATGGCTTTGAATTTAACCCAGAAAATAATTAAGAATCATCTCATTGAAGGGGAACTGCTGTCCGGTTCCCCTCTTTCTATTCGGATTGACCAGACATTGACTCAGGATGCAAGCGGAACCATGGCCTATCTTCAACTTGAGGCACTGGAAATCGACCGGGTCAAAACAGAACTTTCGGTAAGCTATGTGGATCATAACACGCTTCAGTCTGGTTTTGAGAACGCGGACGATCATCAGTATCTGCAGTCCGTGGCTTCAAAATACGGGATTCTTTTCTCACGACCAGGCAACGGGATCTGTCATCAGGTTCATCTGGAGCGGTTCGGTGTTCCCGGTAAAACACTGCTCGGATCGGACAGCCATACCCCGACCGGAGGAGGAATCGGCATGCTCGGGATAGGCGCAGGCGGTTTGGATGTTGCGCTGGCAATGGCCGGACAGCCGTTTTTTTTGATCATGCCCAAAGTTGTCCTCATTCAACTAAGCGGGAAGCTTCAACCGTTTGTCAGTGCAAAAGATATTATTCTTGAAATATTGCGCCGTCTCACTGTGAAGGGTGGTTTGGGCCGAATTATGGAATATTCGGGTGAAGGCGTAAAAACATTGACCGTGCCGGAAAGAGCCACGATTACCAATATGGGAGCCGAACTTGGAGCCACAACCTCAGTCTTCCCGAGTGATGAAAAAACTCGAAAGTTTTTAAAATCACAGGGGAGAGAAAATCAGTGGAGCTCGCTGTCAGCTGATGAAGGCGCCGATTACGATGAAACCATTGAAATAGATCTTTCGGTTCTGGAACCTTTAATTGCACAGCCTCACATGCCCGACAACGTTATACCGGTCCGGGAGATTCAGGGAACTAAAGTTCAACAGGTTGCCATGGGAAGCTGCACCAATTCTTCGTACCGGGACCTCATGATTATTGCCGCGATGCTGAAAGGGAAAAAAGTGCATCCCGGTGTCACGGCCGGACTGGCCCCGGGTTCCCGTCAGGTGGTTCTCAGTCTGATTCAGAATGATTCGTGGAAATCCATTGTCGCATCCGGTGTCCGAATTCTCGAGAATGTCTGCGGACCCTGTATCGGGATGGGTTTTTCACCTCCCTCGGACGGGATTACCTTGAGAACGTTCAATCGTAATTTTCTGGGGCGAAGCGGTACGAAGAGTGCCCAAGTTTATCTGTGCAGTCCGGAGACCGCTGTCGCAGCGGCCATTACTGGAGAGATCACCGATCCGCGAAATCTCGGGATCAAACCGGTGCAGGTCCGCATGCCCGACACATTTCCTGTTGACGATTCCATGATTCTTCAACCTTCCGATCACCCGGAAAATGTGGAAGTGATCCGGGGTCCCAATATCAAACCGGTTCCCGTAAAAGATCCCTTGCCGAATACCTTGAACGGTAAAGTGCTCCTCAAGGTGGAGGATAATATTACGACCGACCATATTCTTCCTGCAGGAGCTAAAATTCTTCCTCTCCGATCGAATCTACCGGCCATTTCCGAATATGTGTTTAATGCAGTTGATCCCACTTTTGTTGCAAGGGCCAAGGAGGCAGGCGGGGGATTTATCGTCGGAGGCGTCAATTACGGCCAGGGTTCCAGCCGTGAACACGCAGCTATGGGGCCGATGTATCTCGGAATCAAAGCAGTGATCGCGAAATCGTTTGCCCGTATTCATCTGGCCAACCTCATCAATTTTGGTATCGTGCCTTTCACGTTTGTCGATCCGGACGATTATGGAAAAGTTGCGCAGGAAGATCAATTGGAAATCGATGTCACAAAACTGAACGATAAAAACCTGATGGTTCTGAATCGGACGAAACATCTCGAAATCACGGTTTCTCATCCATTGACGGGAAGAGACATTAAGATCATCCGGTCCGGAGGCGCGCTGGCGTATGTAAGGCAGTCCCTAAAAAAGTAAATCCCGCAAGGAGAAATTTTAATATGGCTCTTTATGAAAAACTGGTTCCGCCCACCCAGGGAGCAAAAATCACGATTCAGGACGGTAAACTCAATGTTCCGGACCATCCCATCATACCATTCATCGAAGGAGATGGTATCGGTCCGGATATATGGAGGGCGACCCGGCCCGTGCTGGACAGTGCTGTACGGAAAGCATATAACGGGAAGCGTCAGATCGAATGGTTCGAGGTTCATGCCGGATTGTCCGCACTCAAACTTTATGGAAATGACCGTGTTCTTCCTGAAGACACATTGACTGCCATTCGTGAATATTTGGTTGCCTTGAAAGGACCTTTAACCACACCTGTGGGAGGATATAAATATGTCTGTCTGGTCTGTTCGGCAGAGCAGGACGGTCAAAATGGGGCAAGACCAAAAAAATGCATCAAATGTGGAGCGGAATGGATTACTCCACGGTTTCGCAGTCTCAATGTCGGATTGCGGCAGCTTCTCGATCTGTATGCCTGTGTGCGCCCGGTTCGATGGTTTCAGGGTGTGCCTTGCCCTGTTAAACAACCTGAAAAGCTAAATATCATTATTTTTAGAGAAAATACCGAAGACGTTTATGCGGGAATCGAATTTGAGCAGGGTACAGAAGATGTGAAAAAGGTCATTCGTTTTTTAAAAAATGAAATGAAGAAAAATATCCGGGAAGATTCCGGTATTGGCATTAAGCCAATCAGTATTACAGGATCAAAACGCTTGGTCCGCAAGGCAATCCAATATGCCATTGATCACCGTAAAACATCTGTTACGCTGGTGCATAAGGGCAATATTATGAAGTTTACAGAGGGTGCCTTTAGAGATTGGGGATACGAATTGGCAAAGGATGAATTTCGTGAAAAGATAGTTACCGAGAAGGAATTATGGGATGATTTTGATGGTAAAATGCCACAAGGAAAAATGTTAATCAAAGATCGTATTGCTGATCAGATGTTTCAGCAGGTTCTTTTACGTCCTGATGAATACGATGTAGTCGCTCTGCCCAATCTTAATGGAGATTATCTTTCTGATGCCTGTGCTGCCCAGGTTGGTGGATTGGGACTGGCGCCGGGGGCGAATATGGGAGATTATATCGGATTGTTCGAGGCCACACACGGAACTGCTCCCAAGTACACGGGAATGGACAAAGTGAATCCTAGCTCTGTCATTTTATCCGGTGCGCTCATGCTGGAATATCTTGGATGGAATGAAGCGGCCCAAATGATTGTCCAATCCATAGAAAAAACGATTCAGCAAAAACGCGTAACCTATGATCTCGAGCGGCAGATGGAAGATGCTACCAAGTTGAAATGTTCGGAATATGGTGCTGCCATTATAGAAAACATGTAGGTGGATATATAGATCATGAATCGACTCTGATAAAAGGCAGATTATCATCTGCCTTTTACTGTTTAGAACTCGGTTAGGCATGAAGAAACTTTTATTTGTAAAATGACGTTAGAAAATTGGGTGTCAGTATCGATGGATGGTGTTATTAATCATCGAATGGATTATTGAAGAAATATTTTTATATTATAGTGATTTTTTTATTTACCGGTTATCTGGGCTGTATTAACCCGTTTGCACCCAAACTGATTCGTTCTTTGGAAAGTTCGGACCTGATCATCACACCTCAACGCACACCGCAGGAGGTCCTTCAAAATTTTAAGGTCGCTTATACTTTCCGGGATTCACTGTTGTACAGCGATCTGCTGGATACCGCTTTTCTGTTTATTTACTATGATTTTTATGAAGGCACTTCCGGACAGTATGTGTCATGGGGGCGTGATGTCGATTTGATGACAACAGGTCGTTTGTTCCGGCATTTTGATGTAATTGAACTGGTATGGAATGAAACATTATACGAATCTGAAACAGAAGAGAACGGGGAATTGGGAAAAAGTTTTAATTTAACTTTAATCGGACAGGAGGGGGATTTTAAGCTTTCCGGAAGAGCCATTTTTTCCTTTCGAAAATGTCCGGATGAAAAGTGGCGAATTACACGCTGGAAAGATGAATCGGATATGTAAATCCATTTTTTATAAAGAGGGCAGTGTTATGAATTTTAGAACTATAAAAAATATCGGCTATGTTTGTACTGTATTATTGCTTGTTCAGTTTTATCCAGGCCAATCTGTTTTTGCCCAAAGTTTTGGAAAGAACAAGGTACAGTATCAGGATTTTGACTGGAAATATGTACAATCGAAATACTTCGATGTTTATTATTATGACGAAGAAAAGGCATTGGCCGAATTTGTTGCCGATGTTGCGGAATCGAGTTACGTGGCATTGAAACATGACCTCGGATATCAAATCCAGGAAAGGATTCCGATTCTCGTCTATGACGGCCACAATGATTTTGAACAGACCAATGTTACCTATTCGATGATCGAAGAATCGGTCGGTGGATTCACGGAAATATTTAAAGACCGGATTGTGCTTCCCTTTCAGGGAAATTATGAAGAATTCCGGCATGTGATTCATCATGAATTGACCCATGCAGTGATGTTTCAGATGCTCTATGGAAAAGGGATGGGATCCATGGTTTCTGGAATGATTCGGTTTCAGGTTCCTCTCTGGTTGGCAGAAGGTCTGGCCGAATATGAAAGCCTTGGGTGGGACACAGACAGTGATATGTTTATGAGAGATGCCACATTAAACGGATATGTGCCGCCGATTCAGCAAATGTATGGTTTTATGGTTTACAAGGGAGGACAATCTGTTCTGAATTATATTGCCGAAAAGTACGGGAGCCCCAAAATCGGGGAAATACTGACGAAGATTCGTCTGCATCGCAATGTTGAACGGGGTTTAAAACAATCCATCGGTGTGGGCATTGAAGAGTTGAGCAAAAGGTGGCAAAAGTATTTGAAAAAAGCATACTGGCCGGATATTGAGAATCGTGATGAACCGGAAGATATTGCGAAACGGCTGACGGATCATACAAAGCAAAAACAATTTCTCAACAATGCTCCTGCCCTGTCTCCAAAAGGAGATAAAATGATTTATCTTTCGGATCGTTCCGATTACATCGATATTTATTTAATGAGTACGATAGACAGTAAAAAATCGAAGAAACTGGTGACAGGAGAACGATCCAATCTATTCGAGGAGCTTCACTGGCTGAGACCTGGGATGGATTGGTCACCAGACGGTAAAAATGTGGTTTTTGCTACAAAAGCTGGCGGAAAAGATGCTTTGTATATCTACAATATCGAAGATGAGAAGATCACAAACACATTTCATTTTCCGCTCGACGGCATTTTCTCACCAGCTTGGTCGCCGACCAGCGATATGATCGCATTTATGGGAATGGAAGGTGGACAATCGGATATTTATACTTTTCGGCTTTCAGATGAAACCTTGTCCCAGATTACCAATGATATTTTCAGTGATATGGATCCCACGTGGTCTCCGGACGGGAAAGAAATCGCATTTGTTTCCGACCGCGAAAATTATCTTGAACCGGTTTCCGCCAATTTCAAGATTCAATCTCATAATTACAAGAAACAGGATCTCTATACGATTGATGTCGAAAACAGACGCATTGCGAAACTGACAAATGAGTGGGGTATTGTAAAAGATCCTGCATATTCACCCGATGGAAGAAAGATTGCTTTTATTTCGGACAAGAATGGAATAGACAACATTTATATACTGAACAGAGATACGGAAGACATTTATCCGATTACCAACCTTTTAACAGGAGTTTCCCAGATTTCCTGGTCTCGTGAAGGGTCAAGGTTTGCATTTGCTTCTTTCTATTATGCCGGCTATGATATATATCTTTTAAACAATCCTCTCGATATTGAACCGGGTTCGGTTACTTTGCGTAATACGGCTTTTATGGATAGAAAAGAAAAACAAGTTGTGTTGGAGGAAAAGGAGTCCGAAAAACCGGATAAGCAATTGGCCATGGATCTTCGTCACTTTGTTTTTGGAGACAAGTTCCGCCGCGGGGAAATCGATCCGTTTCGAAAAGAAAACAAAACTTTTTTGGATTCGGCGGCTTATAAGGATTCCGAAGGTGAATACAAGAGTCACCGTTACAAGATTAAATTTACTCCAGATTGGGTCGATGGTTCGGCCGGTTACAGTCAATTCTTCGGGTTGCAGGGATCGTCAATGATCGTTCTTTCCGACATTCTGGGGAACCATCAAATCAACATCTACACGGATCTTTTTTACAATCTAAAAAATTCAAATTTTCAATTGGCCTATTTTTATCTTCCAAAACGTATTGATATCGGTGCGGCTATTTTTCACTATTCTTATCTTTACTACACCTATTATTCGGACGGATACTATCTCTACTACAATTATATCCGCGATCGGAATTATGGAATTTCTCTCTACGCTTCCAGGCCCTTTAACCGTTATCAGCGCATCGATCTCGGGATAACCGGTCTGGGGATCGATCGGGATTACGGGGATTTGGATCCATACGGCTATACCGGCGAATTTTTGACCGAACTTGGCAGTTTGTACAAACGGCGGGTGCTTCTGCTTAATCTGGGGTATACCACAGATACTGTGGTTTGGGGAATAACCGGTCCCGTAAATGGAAGGCGATCCAATCTGACAGTTACTTACAGTCCGTCGATCAGCAATAAATACGGACTTGATTTCTGGACAGTCCGTGGGGACTGGCGGCATTATCTCAGAATAAAACGGGATTATACTCTGGCGCTCAGACTGGACGCCGGGGCTTCGGAAGGAAAAAATCCCCAACGTTTTCTACTTGGAGGGATGAGGAATTGGGTCAACTATAAATACCGGGAAATACCGAACGATCAACTTTGGGAAGACCTCTTCTATTTTTCCACATTTGAAACTCCCCTGAGAGGGTCTTCCTATTATGAGATGATCGGTACACGATTTGTTTTGGCCAATGTCGAGTTCCGTTTTCCCTTGGTGCAGTACCTCATACTGGGGTGGCCCCTGCCCATCGGGTTTCAGAATATTCGAGGCGTAATTTTCACAGATGTCGGATCGGCATGGGACAATGATGAAAGCTGGAAACCTTTTGCCAAAGGATCTTTGGGATTACCCAGGCTGAACGATTTGCGGGGAGGAGTCGGATTCGGGCTTCGAATGAACTTGGGTTTCATTCTATTGAGATATGATGTGGCCTGGCAAACCGATTATTCTTCCACCAAAGGAAAACCTATGCACTATCTTTCTTTGGGAGCCGAATTTTAAAGGTTAAAAAAAAGGAAATGGATATCAGGGTTCAGGATATTCCTGAACCTTTTCCATGCATTGACAATTCGGAGAGGTTATTATGAAACGGCCGCTGTCGATCTTTTTATGGATACTGTTTTTGTACTGTTCTCTGTTGGCTCAAATTCCCGAGAACATGAAAATAGACTCAGACGTCGTTCCGCAGAACATACAAAAGGGTGGTGAAGCCGTACTCATTCTAACCATCAACATTCCTTCACGTTTTCACATCAGTGATCCTTCAAGCGGATTGTTACAGGTCCTTCCCGATACATTAAACGAAATCCGATTTGGCTCGCCTGTTTTTCCCAATAGTATAAAAACGAAATATGGTTCGATCTACAGCGGAACGATAGAAATCAAATTGCCTCTGACAATCGATTCGCAATCTTTGCCCGGGGAAAAATCTCTTCATGTAAAAATGATTTATCAACCGTGCGACGAAAAAGACGATACCTGTTTTCCTCCACAGACCCGAATTGTAGAGACGGTTTTTACTGTGCTTGATGAAGAGACAGCCGGTCAATCAAACATTGGAATTTCCGAGGGAATCGCGGGAAAGCTGACGCATGCCCTCGAAAGAGGATCCATTCTCGCTTTTATACTGATTTTTGTTGGTGGGCTGTTGACCAGTCTGACGCCCTGTGTCTATCCGATGATTCCGATTACGATTGCGGTGATCGGCGCACAGGCAGCCGGGAAAAAATTGAAAGGTTTTGTACTGTCTCTCTTTTATGTTTTGGGTATTGCAACCACATTTTCCGTTTTGGGAGTAGTGGCCGCGAAAACCGGTTCACTCTTCGGTTCCGCTACCCAGCATCCGATCGTCCAGATTTTCATCGCGGCCGTATTTTTATTCATGGGGCTCTCTATGCTTGGTTTTTTTATTCTACAGATGCCTTCTGCAATATCGAGCAAACTTCAGAGGAAAAGGGGAAAGGGATTCATTGGCGCCTATCTGACCGGGCTGGTGGCCGGCCTGGTGGTTTCTCCCTGCGTCGGCCCTTTGCTGATCGTGATTCTCGCCTGGGTTGCGAAAACAGGATCCGTTTTGCTGGGATTCGGCCTACTGTTTACGTTTGCACTGGGAATCGGAGTTTTATTTATTATCCTCGGAACCTTCTCAGGAGTTCTGAGAAATCTGCCTAAATCGGGCGGCTGGACAGACTATATTGAAAAGGGGTTTGGTCTGCTTCTCATTGTTTTAGCCATTCTGTTCTTAAAACCGGTACTGCCGCTGTTGATTTATCAGGGCATCTGGGGAGTGTTTTTAATCGTGCTGGGCACATTCCTTGGTATATTTTCTCCTCAGGCACAGGATGCGAAAAAGTCCCAAAAAATGACCAGGGCTTTGAGTTATTTGGCCGTTCTTATTGGCAGTCTTTTTATTTTCTTTAGTTTTTATCAACACTATCAGGTTAAGGCCGGATATTCGCCGGAATCCATCCGAAAGGAATCCCAGGATAAATTCTGGATTTTATCCGAAGAGGAAGGATTCCAGTTAGCCCAAATTGAAAAGAAACCGATTCTGATCGATTTCTTTGCAGACTGGTGTGCGGCCTGTCACGAGCTGGATGAAAAAACCTGGTCCGATCCGTTTGTAAAAAACGAGTTGAAACGATTTATTACGGTTAAATTAAATTTGACCAAGGATAACGAAACAACCAAACGACACTATCAAAAATATAACATACAAGGGCTTCCGACTGTTATAATTATCAATTCATCTGGGGAGGAGTTATCACGATTCTCGGGGTTTAAATCACCAAATGATGTCTTGAAAATTCTAAAAGATTTCTGAGCCGAGTTAAGCCTCTATATAAATTTGGAAATAGAGAGAGGAAGGATGAAATCATGATAAAATATCTCAAAATAAATATCATGTTATTGTTTTTAATGAGTACACCTTTTTTTGCACGGGAAGCAGGCAAGATCAGCGGACGGGTAATTGATGCCGATACCAAGCAACCGTTGTTTGGCACCAATGTACTTGTTGTGGGAACTGAAAGGGGTGCAGCTGCTGATGAGTCAGGTAATTATGAAATCCAGAATATTCCGGTCGGTACTTATCAAATCCAATTTACTTTTATTGGATACAAGATGTTAGTCAAGACGGATATTGTTGTAAAAACAGCATCGCCAGCATTTGTGAATGCTGAGCTTGAACCGGAAATTGTGGAAGGAGAAAGTGTTGCAGTAACAGCTGGATACTTTTACAGCCAAACAGATGTACAGCCCAGTATTATTGCTCTGTCACGGGAAGAGATCCGGCGGTATCCGGGTGGATTCGAAGATATTGTGAGGACAGTTTCTACATTGCCAGGTGTTGCGATCAACATGGCGGGTGGCCGGAATGATTTGCTCGTGCGCGGCGGTGGACCTTCTGAAAATTTGTACCTGATCAATAACATTGAAGTGCCCAATATCAACCATTTCGGGACACCGGGCAATACGGGTGGCAGTTTGAGTTTTGTGAATCTTGATTTTGTAGAGGATGTTACTTTTTCAACGGGTGGATTCGGTGCTCGTTACGGGGACAAGATGTCCTCTGTCATTGCGTTAACCATGGTTAAACGTCGACCGGATCAATTCGAGGCAAAAGGTACAATTTCCGCAACTCAATATGGATTTAGTTTTGAGACGCCGATTCACAATCATGGCAGTATGATTTTTTCAGCTCGAAAGAGTTATCTGGATCTTATTTTTAATGCTGCAGGGCTGCCTTTTGTCCCAGTATATACAGATTTTAATGTTCTGCTGAATTGTGATTTGTCTCCCAGAGATCGGTTGTTTATCATCGGCTTATCTGCAATTGATAATGTAGACCGTAATCAGAGCTCTCTGGAGAACAGGGTATTCAATGCCGGATTACTGGATAACTCCCAGTACAAAGGCATCACGGGGTTGAATTATCGCCGCCTGCTTCCAGGTGGTTACATGGATGCAACAATCAGTGTGAACCTGTCCCGTTTTCGACTGAGCCAGATAAATGAATATGAAGAGAAATATTTTAGCAACAATGCGGATGAATGGGAATACGCTGCTAAAATTCAATACTACCAATCGTTGGGGAGGCGTTTGAATGTACTTACAGGTGTATCCGCAAAAGCTATCCGGAATGAGAACAATACCACATTTGCGGATACAATCTATGACCGGTCCGGGAACCGGGTACCGATAGCAGAGCTTGGCTTGCCTTCTGAATCTACCATCAATGCATCGGGACACAAACTGGCCGGATTCGTGGAACTGGAATGGACAGTACATCCCAAGCTCACCATCAACTTTGGTTTGCGTGCGGATTATTTTGATTTTATTAACTCGCCGTTTTATCTGGGACCCCGTCTGTCTCTGGAGTACCGGCCGCATCCTCTGCATAATCTACGTATTAGCGGCGGTATATATAGCCAATCGCCATCCTATGTGTGGGTTGTTAATCCGGTTAACAAGGATCTGCTCGCGCTGAAAAATAAAATGGGGGTGCTCGGTTGGGATCTCCTCATTCGTGAGGATACACGTTTATCTATAGAAGGATATTACAAAGAGTATACCGATTTGCCCGCAGGGACGTTATCGGGTGTGACGGACTATATAGTAATGACCAATACCGGTACATCGTTTGGCGGCCGCGAGGATGATTTCCAATCCTTCGGTTATTTTACACTGGTTTCGGAGGGACGCGGCCAGTCAAAGGGTGTTGAGTTGTCCATTCAGAAAAAGTTTTCTCAGATTCCGCTCTATGGTCTGGTTAGTCTGGCTTACAATGAAACGGAATTTACAGCAGTAGATGGAAATGTGTATCCTGGCCAGTATGATCAGCGGTTTATATTTAATCTATCCGGCGGATACATTTTCAATGACAAGTGGGAAGTATCGGCCAAGTTCCGTTATTTTACAGGAGTTCCGTATACGCCTGTTTATCGTCCGTCAGAAAATCCAGTCCATCCAGGTACAATACAGAATTTGCCAGAAGAGTATTTGTCCGCTCGTCTCGATCCAGGCCATCATCTTGATGTCCGAGTCGACCGATATTTTAACTTCCGCAAAGTCACTTTAATTGTTTACGTGGATATTCAGAATATCTATAATTACAAGATCCCGATGAAACCGAACTATGATTTCTGGAACGATACAATTGAATCGAGCAGTTCCATTGGTATTCTACCTTCGATCGGGATTAGTTTGGAGATTTAAGACTATTTCCCGGATCAGAATAATATCCTTCTTCTTTATCCTCTGAATTTTCCCTTGATTTTTAGATGGTTTTCATTAACTTCTAAAAATGATCCATCGAGGAGAATATGCACCTGATTACTTTTACTTATGAAATGTCCGAAGCAGACCAGTCGGAATTTATTGAATCGATTAAAGCGCTGAAAAATTTTTGGAAATCTCATGGGCTTTCTCTTTCCATATACAGGGATGTGAATCGAAAAGACAGAATTCAACAGACATTTTTGACCGAGAGAACGGTGGATGAAATCATACAATTGATCAGAGAGGATCCCAAAGCACGGGTGTTTTTTGAAATGATCAAAACGTGGGCCGGCCACGTTGTTGTTTCTGTTTATCAAAAAATACTATAAAGATTTTAATCCTTAAAGTTTTTATCCCAAAAGAAGAACGGGCTCAAATAACCAGATGGTATTTATTATACAAAATGTTATTGATATACTGGAAAACAGTGAAAACATTTTATTTCCCGTGAAAAAATTGTGGCTGGAGTTACAAGCGAAGTCCGTTGATTTTGATGAGACTTTTGAGGGATTGGTGCATATTTTAGATGGGAATCCACAGTTCCGGATTTACAAACAGATGAGGGCTCAGAATGCCCATTGTTGTGAATCTATTGTTTCAAATGAAGAAATGGAAAAAGCAGGTTTTTTCCAGGGCCCCTGGGTCGCCCTGAGGGACCGAATTCCAACTCACCGGGAAGCGGCAGAGGGTCTGATTGAGAAGGCTGACCGGACATTTGAGACACTTAAAAATGCGTGGGAAATTCGGCCACTGGATAATGAAGTGATCGAAGATCAACTTCTGTTCGCACTGGCAAAGACACAGCAGTTGCGGAATGAACTGAGAATGATTTTTGGAAAAAAGAATTCATAATTGATCTCTGGCAAATTTTATGATATTGTTTTCCTGAGTTCAGCGAAGAGTCTTTTTACTTTATCCGAGATGCTTCGACTTCACTCAGCATGACATTTTATTTTCTGGTTTTCTCGAAATTTGCACAGGTCAAGATAGCAGAATAAAATATTCTATTCGGATTGAGATTGGTGCCGAATCGTTTTTTAAGTCAAAAAATTCAGCGGGTTGATTTCGACTCGGGGAAAAATCTTGTATCATTCAAGCTTGGTTCCCGACTGTATCGGGTGGTAAAAATACTGAAACAATGGCAAGATTACGATTACAGTCCGCTCGCACCCAAACGCGATTGGCGATCACGTCATCATAGAAATTACTATCGCATTATCGTCGATACAGGGCAGTGTTTTGAGTTGTACTGCGACAGGGGAACAAGTTTAAAATCGCCTAAAAGCTGGGTTCTGATTCGTGAAATTATAGATGATGAAACGTAAAAAAATGGGAAATCGATTTCAATAGTGAATCGATGGAATCGACATACTGCATGGCAGGAACTGATGCAAAAGAGTGTGCGCACCTCTGAAGCATTGTCTCACCATTTTGATATTAACTCTTCATCAGTAAAAGAGGTTGAGAAGCAATTTCCGATTCGAATCAATCCCTATTTTTTGGATCTGGTGAAGCGGTACGGAAAACCACTGGCGCGTCAGGTGATTCCGGACGTCCGGGAAATCGAAGACACTGCCGGATGGATCGATCCCCTGGCTGAAGAGGAGAACAGCCCTGTTCCCAATCTTGTTCACCGGTATCCCGACCGGGTGCTTTTCCTTGTCTCGTCGGAGTGTGCTGTTTATTGCCGGTTCTGTACGCGAAAACGGAAGATCGGGCACTGGAACCCGATCACCGATCAAACCATCGAAGCGGGACTGTACTATATCCGAAATCACAAAGAGGTCAGAGACGTTCTCATTTCAGGCGGTGATCCACTGCTTTTGCCGGATGACAGACTGGATTGGATCCTGCACATGGTCAGGGAAATTCCGCATGTGGAAATCATCCGGATCGGAACGAGGATTCCTTCAGTTTTACCGCAGCGCATCACAAAGGGGCTTGTCAGGATACTCAAAAAATATGATCCGCTCTTTCTCAATATTCATTTTAATCATCCAGCAGAGTTGACCGATGAAGTGAAGAAAAGCTGCCGTCAACTGGTTGATGGAGGTATTCCGTTGGGCAGCCAGACCGTTCTTCTCAAAGGGATCAACGATCATCCCCGTATTATAGCCGATCTGATGAAGCAGCTGCTTTTGATGCGGGTCAGGCCGTACTATCTGCTTCAGGCCGATCTGGTCAGGGGAACGGATCATTTCAGAACGACCGTTGAAACGGGAATCGAAATTATGAAATTCCTCAACGGATATATTTCCGGATTGGCAGTGCCAGCATATGTGATCGATCTTCCCGGCGGAGGCGGCAAAGTACCCATTCTTCCGGAGTATGTGATCAAACTCGACAAGAAAGAAATAATTGTAAAAAATTATCAGGATAAACTATACCGGTATCCCCAGTCCGAACCGGAAGGGGAGAATTTATGTCCGGATATCGAAAATATTCAATGTGAAGCTCCGAATTAATTCAAACACGACTGAGATAAAACAGATGACGATCTTGGATAAAAATCCGAAAGAAAAATTGATAATACAAACTGTACACGAAGCAGGGCAGGACCATCTGTTCCGATGGTGGGAAGAACTTGATGATGTTTCCAGGCAAAAATTGTTGCGACAACTCGAACAAATCGATTTTCTTCATTTAAATAGATTGAGGGATCGTTGTTTTGATCGGATCAGAAAAGATTGGCTGAAACTGAATCTGGAGCCTCCTGAAATTATACCAATTCCAAAAACAGAGTTACAGAAAAAGGCCGCTGAAGAGGCAAAAAAGATCGGGGAAGCATTTGTTCAATCCGGCAAACTGGGCGTCGTTGTGGTTGCAGGAGGCCAGGGAACACGTTTGGGATATCAAGGCCCGAAAGGATGTTATCCGGTCAGTCCGATCAAGAAAAAGAGTCTGTTTCAAATGCATGCGGAAAAAATCGTAGCGGAAAGCAGAGCGTATAGTGTCACTATCCCCTGGTACATTCTGACAAGCGAAAGCAATGAAGAAGCGACAAAATTATTTTTTAAACAGCATGAATATTTCGGTTTGTCTTCTGAAGATGTTTTTTTTATGAAGCAGCAGATGCTGCCTGCGCTGGACGAAGCGGGGAAGTGTATTCTGGATGGCAAAGATCATGTTTTTACCAGTCCGAATGGTCATGGCGGATCTCTTTTAGCAATGGTCAAGAGCGGTGCAGTGGAAGATATGGAAAAACGTGGCATTGAGGTGCTTTCCTATTTTCAAGTGGATAATTCACTCATTCACCTTGTGGATCCGATCTTTGTCGGATACCATATTCAAAAGAAAGCGGAAATGTCTTCAAAAATGGTCCGGAAAATAGATCCAATGGAGAAAATCGGTCATTTTATCAGAGTGGGAGGGAAACTCAAAGTAATCGAATACAGTGACATGAGTAAAGAAGAGCTGCAATCACGAAATCCTGATGGTACTCTGAAGTTTGAAGCAGGAAGTATCGGCATCCATTTGATCAATCGGGATTTTATCATTCAGGAAATAAAGAAGGAATCAGGATTGCAGTTTCATGTGGCACATAAAAGAATTCCATATGTTGATGATACAGGTCTTACAGTCTATCCGGAAAAGCCCAACGGATATAAATTCGAAATGTTTGTATTTGATGCACTGCAGGATACGACACAATCTGTGATCATGGAAATCATTCGCGAAGAAGAATTCAGTCCGTTAAAGAAATTAACGGGGAGTGCATCTGCTGAATCCGTTCGGAGGGATATCTCGAACTATTTCGGCGGCTGGCTGGAATCCGCCGGATTAACAATACCGCGGGATAATGAGAAAAATGTTTCGGGAAGAATAGAAATCAGTCCGCTTTTTGCAAGGAACCGTGAGGAATGTTTGAACAAACTTTCTTCAAAAATAAAGTTTGAGGGTTCTCTTTATCTTGGTCCATAAACAACCGGAGAAAGAAAATGGAAACCATTTTAGAATATTTTCAAATACCCATCGTCAGTAAACTGATTCGATCCGTACTTTTTTTCATTCTCTGTTTTTTTGTGATTCTGATCGGCCGCCGTTTTATCCAGTCTTTGAAGGTCGAAAAATCCAAACTTCAGATTTTCAAGAAATGGGTATCCTATATCGTCCTTGTTTTATATGGTTTTGTACTTGTCCGTATTTGGGCTTTTAAAGATCTGTTCCAATATTTTCAAAATCCGGTTATCGCCAAACTGATGAAATCCGTCCTTGCTTTTGGCGTGGTTTATCTGGCGCTCTATTTTATCCGAAGCCTTATTAATTCTTTAAAGATTGGAATCGCCAAGAAACACCAGTACCGGACCCGGGCGAATTATGCAGGTACATTGTTGTATTTCATTCTTCTTATTCCAATCTGGGCGGGAAGCCTGCAGCAATGGGCCACGATTTTCTCCGTGGTCGGCGCCGGTGTTGCGCTGGCCCTGCATGAAGTTCTGCTAAATATTGCGGGCTGGATTTACATCGTGATCCGGCATCCTTATCGAACAGGAGATCGAATCGAACTCGGAGAGGTCAGGGGGGATGTCATCGATATCCGTCTGTTCCAAACCTCTCTGCTTGAAATCGGAAACTGGGTCGACGGCGATCAAAGCACGGGCCGTGTTGTTGATTTGCCGCACGGCCAGATATTTCGAAATCCGTTGTACAATTATACAAAGGGATTTGAATTTCTCTGGAATGAAATTTCAGTCCTGATTACATTTGAAAGCGACTGGGAAAAGGCCGAAAAAATACTCTTGAAATATGGAGAGGAAGAAAGCCACAATCCCCAGGAAACTGTCAGAAAAAAGATCGACAGGATGGCGCGGGAATATCTTATCTATTTTAAAACGTTTACTCCTATTGTTTATGTCAAAATAGAAGACAGCGGCATCAAACTGACTCTCCGATATTTGTCTGATGCCAAACGCCGGAGAAGCAGTGAGAATACGATCAGCCAGAATGTCATTTCCGCGTTCAACAAAACAACAGATATCGAGTTTGCCTATCCAACATATCGCATTTACAAGCGGGGAGAAGGCGAGCATTTAAAGTCATGATATACAAGGATGAGAATCCGTTTTTCTAACTATGGAAACAAAATACAGAAAAAAAAACGCATCAGGTTTTAAAAAACGATTTTTAAAATTTCTCTTCTGGATGTTCCTTGTTCTCGCGAGCCTGATTGTCATCCTGTCTCTTGTTTTTCGATACGCGTATCCCCCTTCTAAATTAAAAATCCTTATAGCAAAAAAGGTGACCCAGACCACGGGTAGGAATTTTCGGATAGCGGATTTATCGTTCAATCCTTTTGGCAGGCTGGATATTCGAGGAGTTGAGTTAGGATTTGATCCTGCACAAAAAATGGGAGATCAGGTTTTTCTGAAACTCGGGAAGCTTTCTTTAAAATTTCGATTGCTGCCTCTTTTGAAGCGGAAAATCGAGATTAAAGAGATTCTCATCGAAGCGCCCGAACTGTATCTTATTCCGTCGGTCTCTCTAAAAAAGGAAGAAGTTCAAACTACGGATCGTACAGCAGAAAATACCAGTCAGACGTTAAAGCCATTGCCAGTTTCATTGGGATTATTCAGCTTGCAACTGAATGATTTTCGGTTCCGGGTTCGGTTCTCCGATCCGAATCAGGATGAGGAACTAATCTTCAGCGGATTGAATCTCAATGTTTCCGATTTGAATATTCCCAGGTTCTATAATCGTTCTTCAAAAGATTTATCCGGGACTATTCATTTGTTTACGCGAAACGGCCGCTTGGAATACCATACAGGAAAAGAGAGTTATCCGTTTTGTCCGGATGTGGATTTGAATTTAAAAATAATATCCGACACGTCCTGGGCCCTGAATTCGGAAATCGCAATTGGGAATAGTCATCTACCGGCAGGAAATGAAATCCGTTTGTCGATCCAATCTGCCGGCACAGGTTACGCTGATACAGTGCGGGTCGGAAGAATCGCTCTATCTGTTGATAAAAAAGATGTACTTTGTATCGGAGGTAAGCTGTTCCGGTCGGGAGAAAATATCGAGTACCGGATTGGTGTGAACGGCGATATTCTGGACATAAAGGATTTCGAGCAGTCGCTAATGAATTTACTGCCGGATTTTTTACGAGATAAAATCCCGCAAAATGAATTGGCCGGAAAACTCCGTTTACTTGCCGGGACTGTCCGTGGAAATCAGGAACAGGCCAGCTTTCAAATTCAATCGAAACTCGATGATTTGACTGTAGAGCTGCCCTCTCAAAAAATCGATGTCGAAGAAGGTTATATTCAGATAGATATTTCCGGGACAGCAAGCCGGGATGGATTCGAAGAGGGGGAAGCCTCGGCAATTCTTAAAATGGGGAATTTAAAATACGGGTTGGATGATACCACCTCTTTCGAATCTGGGGAATCGACGATTGAACTATATTCCACTCTGGGGAAGAATGGAATCCCCCTGCAAGGCCGGATGAAAAGTGATTTCATGAATTTGCTTCGGGGCCGCTTAGCCGCCCTGATTGAATGGGACAATGATAACCGGTTTCCTGTGCAGCCCAATCAGTTTAATATCACAGGCACAGTGAAGGCAGATTCACTTTCGCTCTCCGGATTGCCGTCAAAAGATTTAAAAGCCGAAGGCTATGTCAATTTAGGGCTTGATTTCAGGACCGATCATCCGCGAAAATTATCTGCAAACCTGACTTGTGAAACACCCGGAATTCAATATATGCTGGACGGGGAAAACGAATCCACTCCGCCGGTTCGCATCGAATCCGGATTTTATGCGAGTGCGGATCCGGAATTCCAATACGTCTCTCTGGACAGCGGTTCAATCACGATCCCTGATATTTTTAAAGCGGTTCTGACCGGGAAATACCAACCCGCTTTTAAAACATTCTCCGGCCAACTGACAAGTGCCCAGCTGGATAATCAAAATCTGCCTCTTTATTTACCGGGTTCGGTCAAAGATCAAATCCCCGGTTTAGTTCTCTACGGCAATGAGGAGCTCAAGGTCAATATACAGGCGAAACTTACCGGGGAGTCGATGGATTTAGGAATCGACGGCCGGTTATTGTTAAATCAACTCGGTATGAGCGCTCCCGATCAGGGAGTCGAAGTGCATCAAGTGAATGGCGGATTCACGTTTCAGGGAGACCTGAATCAATTGGAGGGGCGTACCGATATTCGCATCGGAGAGATTGGCCTTCAGCAGATGAACAGAGATCCGTATCGTGATGCCAGGCTTGGTTTTTCCTGGTACCTGTCCCCCGGGGACAGTCTGAAGATTTTTGATGGGAAACTGGAAGCATTGTCGCTGGGATTGGCCAGTTCTTTTATGCTGGGTGTTGGAAATATGGCCGGGATTCCGAATCTTTGTGCGGAAACGGATCTACTGTTTCATTCCGAAGAAAGTGTATTCCCTGTTCAGGATTTTGAGCTGTCAGGGCTTCTCGGATTTCACCTGTCTGCCAGGACAATTCAGTCAGGACAGAGCCGGATTCAATTCAGGGGCCAGATGGAAGCGGATCGATTTGCCGTTGCGATGGGGAAGGATCTGGCTGTCCGGAATGTCAGCGGGTCTATTCCGATCGAATTGAAATACGATTTGGAAAATCAGAAAATTGTTAACGATTCACTATTTCATCCTTTAACCTGGGTGGAATATGAAGATCAACAGCAACTGCAATTATACTATTCCGATTTCATTAAACAAATGCGGGTTGATACGATACGATTTGCCGGGTATCAAATGGAAAAAATAGTCATCGATTTGGGTATTACAGACGGTTATATTCAGGTTCCTTCGTTTCAGGTTAATCTGTTAGACGGTAATTTGGGCGGATCGATATTGCTTGATCTCGGAAGTCTTGAAAAGGAGCACATAAGATATGCCATTCAGGCGCAGGCCTCGCGGATTAATTCCTCTGCACTTGTAGGAACGCAGACTGCGAAGGAAGAGGAAACAGAACTCAACATGACTATGTCTTTTAAAGGAGAAGGGATCGATTTGGAACGGTCCATCAATCTGGAAGGATATTTTTATATTACAAAAATGGGGCCCAAGTTTGCCAGTACTCTGTTAGAAAGCATGGATCCCGGCGGTTCGGACCGTTCCGTACGGATGACGCGCAGGCTTTTAAATATGGGCTGGAAACCAAAATTGTTTTCGTTCGATCTTCGCCACGGATACGTCTATCCGTCGCTGATGCTCACTCAACCATGGTTTTCCCCGATCCGGATCCCGGGGAAACTGGAATACGGCCGGCTGCCGCTGGCCTTTTTTCTGAAAAATCTTCAAACACCGGCAGAATAATAATATCACAGGAGGCCATTATGATACGATTACGCCCTGTTTATTTGATCGCACTCTGTTTTTCCCTGATCTTAGGTTGCAGCATCAAGGCGCCTGAAGTGAGGGTGACCGGGGAGAAAACCGCTCTCGAGCGCGAGGTAATCGGTACATATCATCAGATGAAAGAGGACACCTGGATGATTGCTTCGACGCGTTCGACCGCAGAAGACACGTTGGCTGAAGTTTCTCCGGAAAAAAAACAGGTCCTGGAAGCCATTCGCGAACAGGAGTACAACAAGGACGATGTCGATGAGTTCAAGCAAAAAGGTTATGTTGGAGAGAACAACCAGAGCTTTCTTGAAATCCGGCCTTCGGAAACACTCGAGTCCGATTTTGAAACGAAAAAACTTGTCGAAGAAATAATCAACGAAGAGAACCGAGATCGGGACATTATCATGGGACGGGTCATTGAATTGAACGAATCTCTGAAAAAAGCCGTCCGTGAAGAGGTCCTGGTTATTTTTGCCCGAATGCATCAGGAAAATTCCCCGCAGGGAACCTGGGTGCAGCAGCCCGAAGGAAAGTGGGTTAAAAAGTAGCGTGACCATTCGAAGGTACATTCTTTTTCTTTTTATACTTGGTTTTTTCTCCACAGTCCGGAGTGCTGAAGAGCTTTCCGAGATTATTCAGATCACCACGCATCCGGCTGTGGATTTTGCACCTTCCGTATCTCCAAATGGGAAATGGCTGGCATTCACATCGGACCGGTCCGGTAATCTTGATGTCTGGGTCAAGGAACTTCCCCGTGGAAAAACGATACGGGTGACCTCCCATCAAGCGGAAGACAGCTATCCGGTCTGGTCTCCCGATGGAGAAAAACTGGCATTTTTCTCGAAGAGACGGGATGCCCGGGGTGATATCTGGATGATCAGAATGGACAGCCGAAAGAGCGGAGAACCTGTCGGAGACCCGATTCAGGTGACATCTTATTTAGGCGTGGACCGCAGCCCTTCCTTTTCCCCTGACGGTAAACAGATCGTATTCTCTTCGGATCGTGACGGGCAGATCAATCTCTGGGTTCAGGAGTTTAAAACGGGCCGGAACAAACAGCTCACTTTTAACGGCGGAACAGATCCCAAATGGGCGCCGGGCAGCAATTGGATTCTTTTCACGTCCTATCGGGATGATCCCAACGGAGATATCTATGTCA
>Ga0315542_1000043_pt1 | contig 57190 bp, 43 predicted proteins | sample SalMarSW160120MG_FD_202541 | JGI IMG/M metagenome (GOLD analysis project Ga0315542, IMG submission 202541) | Salt marsh sediment microbial communities from the Plum Island Ecosystem LTER, Massachusetts, United States - Salt Marsh Sediment SW1601-20 ...
TGGAGTCGGCCGTTTCAGCCGGTCTGAGCCCTTATCCAGGGGTCGCCGGCCGGATCGCCTGGCGGATTGTCTGGCAGGCCGCCTACCGAGTCGCCGGCCGGGCCACCGGCCGGGCCACCCATCGGGCCCGCTCGTCGAACCGGCGGCCCAACCAGAGGCCTAACCAGAGGCCGAGGCTGCAGCCGAACCAGCGGCCGGGCCGGGGCTGGTGCGCTGGGCCTGTGCCGCTTCCTCCGCGGCGAGGTCGGTCACCGGCTGGGCGCGGCTGAACCGGGCCAGCAGCGAGTAGACCACCGGCACGATCACCAGCGTCAGGAAGGTGGAGAACAGGACCCCGCCGACCACGACGATGCCGAGCGGCCGCCGTGATTCGGCGCCCGCGCCGAAACCGATGGCGATGGGTAGGATGCCGAAGATGGTCGAGAACGAGGTCATCAGGATGGGCCGCAGGCGGATGCGGGCGGCCTGGACCACGGCCTCACTGATCTCCAGGCCGCGCGAACGCAGCTGGTTGCTGAACTCGACGATCAGGATGGCGTTCTTGGTCACCAGGCCAACCAGCATCACCAGCCCGATCTGGGAGTAGATGTTCAGCGACTGGCCGAGCAGGCTGAGCGACACCAGGGCACCGAACACGGCCAGCGGCACCGAGAGCAGGATCGTCAGCGGATGGACGAAGCTCTCGAACTGGGCCGCCAGCACCAGGTAGATGAACACCACCGCCAGCAGGAACATGAAGTAGAGGCTGCCGCTGGAATCCCGGTACTCGCGGGACTGGCCGGCCAGGTCGCGCTTGACGGTCGGCGGGAGCTGCGTGCGCCAGATACGGTCCAGATCGTCCAGGGCCCGGCCCAGGCTGACGCCGGGCACCAGGTTGGCGCTGATGGTGGCCGCGCGCACGCGGTTGAAGTGGTTCAGCTCCTTGGGGGCCACGGTCTCCTGGACGCCGACCACGTTGGCCAGCTGCACCAAGCCGCCGCTGCCCCGGAGGTACAGCTCCGGGATGACATCCGGCGTCGAGCGACCCGTCGCGGGCATCTGCCCGATAACGTCGTACTGCTCGGTCCCGCGCTTGAATTGGCCCATGACCCGACCGCCGAGCAGGGTCTCGAGGGTCGTCCCGATGTCCGTCACCGAGATGCCGAGATCCGCCGCCCGCTCGCGGTCGATGGCGATGTCCAGCTGCGGCTTATTCAGCCGCAGGTCCGAATCGAGGTTGATCAGGTAGCCCAGCTTGCTGGCCTCGGCCATCATCCTTCCGACGGCCTGGCTCAGCTCGTCGTAGCTGTCCGCCTGCAGGACGTACTGCACGTCCTGGGACGAGAAGCGGCCGCCGAGACTGGGCGGGTTGACGAGGAAGGCCAGCACGCCCGGAATGCCGAGCAGGCGCGGGAACATCTGCCCGACGATCTCCTGCTGGCTGCGCTCGCGCTCGCTGCGGGGCTTCAGGTTGAGGAAGGCGAAGCCGTTGGTCACGCGACCGGGCCCGCCGAAACCCAGGCCGGTGGCGGTGAACAGACCCTGCCGCTCGGGCAGGCTCAGGAGCTGGGCCTCCACCATCCGCATGTACCGGTCGGTGTAGTCGAGAGTGGCGCCCTCCGGAGCGACGACGATGCCGAAGGCGGTGCCGCGGTCCTCGGTCGGCACCAGCTCCTCGGGCAGCGCCCGGAACAGCCAGACGCTCGCCCCCACCGAGAGAACGGCCACGGCCAGCACGACCGGCCGCAGCCGCAGCGCCAGGCGCAGGGTGCCCTCGTAGAGGCGGTTGAGTCCGTCGAAGAAGGCGTCGAAGGAACGCTCGGTCCAGCGCCGGCCCGTGCCGCGCAGGGGACGCAGGATCAGGGAGCAGAGCACCGGCGTGAGGGTCAGCGCCACGAAGGAGGAGATGGCCACCGCCACGGCCAGGGTGATGCCGAACTCCTTGAAGAGACGGCCGACCGTCCCGGTCAGGAAGGCCACCGGGATGAAGACGGCCACCAGGGCCACCGTGGTGGCGATCACGGCGAAGCCGATCTCCCGGACCCCGTCGTAGGCCGCCCGCAGGCGGGACTTGCCCATCTCCAGGTGCCGGAACACGTTCTCCATGACCACGATGGCGTCGTCCACCACCAGGCCGATGGCCAGCACCAACGCCAGCAGGGTCAGGATGTTGATGGTGAAGCCGAGGGCGAAGGCCACGGTCAGGCTGCCCACGATGGAGATCGGGATGGCCAGCACCGGGATGATCGTCGCCCGCAGGCTCTTCAAAAACACGAGCACCACCAGCACCACCAGGGCGAGCGCGATCAGGATGGTGCGTCCGACCTCGTCCACCGAGTCCGAGATGAAGATGGACGAGTCGTAGGCCATGTCGAGGCGCATGCCCGCGGGTAGCAAGAGCTGCAGATCGGGCAAGGCCTCACGCACGGCGGCGGCGACGTCCAGGGTGCTGGCCTGCTTCTGCTTGACCACCCCCAGGCCCACGGTGGGCAGACCGTTGAACCGCACCCGGGTGCGCTCGTCCTCGGGGCCGACCTCGACCGAGGCCACCTCGCCCAGCCTCACGACGTCGTTCCCCTCCCGGGCCACGATGATCGCCGCGAACTCCTCGGGGGTTTTCAGGTCGCCGCGCGTGCGCACCGAGAACTCCCGCTCGGTGCCCTCGACGCGGCCGCCGGGTATCTCGGCGTTCTCCAGCCGCACGGCGTCCTCGACGTCGCGGACGGTCAGGCCGTGGGCGGCCATGCGCTGGGGATCGAGCCAGACGCGCATGGCGTAGCGACGCTCGCCCCCGATGAAGATGGACCCGACGCCCGGCAGGCGCTGCAGGTGCTCCTTGATCACGCGATCCGCGACCTCGCTGATCTCGAGGCCGGAATGGCGGTCGCTGGACAGCGCAAGCCACATGATCGGCTGCGCGTTGACGTCCACCTTGGCCACGATGGGATCGTCCGCCTCGCGTGGCAGCTGCCCGCGCACGCGCGCGACCCGATCCCGCACGTCATTGGCCGCCTCGTCCACGTCGCGGCTCAGCTCGAACTCGATGGTGATGACCGAGCCCTGCTCGCGGCTGGAGGAGCTGAGGGTCTTGACCGACTCGAGGGTCGAGAACTGCTCCTCCAGGACGTCGGTGATCTCGGTCTCGACGACGCTCGGGCTGGCGCCCCGGTACAGGGTGCTGACCGAGACGATGGGCGGGTCGGTCTCCGGATACTCGCGCACCGGCAGGCGCGTGAAGGAGATGACGCCCAGCAGGATGATGACCAGGCTCATCACGGTGGCGAAGACCGGACGCTTGATGGAGATCTCGCTGAGCTTCATCGGCCGGCCTCCGGTCCGCCCGCGGCGACGGGCAGCACCCGGGCGCCCTCGTACAGCTTCTGGTGGCCCGCACTGATCACCTCGGCGCCGTCGGCCAGTCCGGAAAGGACTTCCACGGCGCCGGGCAGGCGGGTTCCCAGCTCCAGGGACACGCGCGTAACGGTGCTGTCCGGCTTGACCACGTACACGAAGTTCTGACCAGCCTCGACGAAGACTGCCTCGCTCGGCACGGTCAGCGCGCGCGGCCGCTCCGCGAGCACGACGCTGATGTCCGCGGACATCCCGGGCCGCAGCAGCTGCTCGGGATTGTCGGCCAGGGCGATGACCCGGGCGGAGCGGGTCCCGGGATCGAGCTGGGGCTCGATCACGGAGATGGTGCCCTGCAGGGGATGATCGGGAAACGCCGTGGTGGAGATGGTCACCAGGGCGCCGCGCTGCAGGCGGTCCAGGTAGCGCTCCGGAGCGGAGAAGTTGATCCGCAGCTTGCTGATCTGAGCCAGGTCCGTGATCGCGGTGCCGGCCCGCAGGAAGGCGCCGGGACTGACGCGGCGCGCCCCGACGATGCCGGCGAAGGGGGCCACGATGCGCGTCTTGGCCAGACGGGCGCGGGCAAGATCCAGGTTGGCCGTGGCCACCTTCAGGGCGGCCGCCGCGTCGTCCAGATCCTGGGGCGCACCGGCGCCCTGGTCGACGATGCGCTTGATGCGCTCGAAGGTCACCCGGTTCTGGTCGCGCAGCGCCTCGGTGCGGGCGACCTCGGCCTGGAGCTGAGCGTCGTCCAGCTGCGCGATCAGCTCGCCCGGGCCGATGGCCTGCCCCTCCGCGAAGGGCACCTTCTTCACCGCGGCGTCGATCTCCGAGACGATGGTCACCGACTCACCGGCCTCGATGGTGCCCACCGCCGTGAACCGGTCCACCACGGTGGTCCGGGTCACGCGGGCCGTCTCCACCGGTGTCGGCGGCCGCGAGAACCCTCCCTGCTGCTGCCGGTCGCCGCAACCGGCCGCGAGCAGGAGCGAGAGGATCAGCAGTCCCGGCGCCGCCGGCGATCCGCGGCCCCGGCGATGCCCTCCAAGTTTCACACGATTCACGTCCGTTGCTCCTCAGGAAGCCGATCCGGGATACGCGCCAGCGGTCAGGCGCCGCAGCTCGGCGGCGGCCTGGGCCGTGCGGACCAGGGCCCGGGAAAAGCGCTGCTGCGCCGCGGCCAGATCGGCCGCCAGGCGCACGATCTCGAAGGCGGTCGTGCGACCGTTCTGATACTGGAGCAGGCCGATGCGGACCTGCTCGTAGGAGGCCTCGACGCCGGTCTGCGCCGCCGCCAGGCGCTGCCGGCCGCGCACGAGTTCCCGGTACCGGGCCCGCACGTTCTCCGCCAGGGCACGGCGGGCTGCTTCCAGCTGCTGCTCCGCGCGCTCCACCTCGGCGCGCAGCCGATCGTGCTCGCCGCCTTCGCTGCGGTTGCCCAGGGGCAGCGCGAAGACGAAGCCCACGCTCCAGGTGGGGTAATCGCGATCGCGCACCTGGGCCCAGCTCTCGCCGAAGCCGCCGGATATCTTGGTGCGCAGGGTGTCGCTCGAGCCCGGGAAGACGACGTCGCGGGCCGTTCCCGCCAGGCCGTTGCCGCCGAGGGAGGCCAGGAGATCCAGGGTCGGCAGCGCCCGCCAGCCCGCGGCACGGGACCGTTCCCTCGCCGCTGCCAGCAGGCCGTGCAGAGCCCGGAGATCCAGGTTGCGGGCCAGCGCCAGGTCGACCAGCTCCTGCTCGGCCACCGGCGGGAAGTCGCGCGGCGGCTCCTCGCTGGTCCGGAAGCGCGAGGCTCCGCCCGCCGGCCGCCGCCCCATGAGGGTCCCCAGCCGATCCGAGACGCTGTCGAGCCGCTCCTCGCTGTCCAGCAGCGACTGCTCCTGCTCGGCCAGGAAGACCTGCGCGTTGGCCACCTGATCGGGACCGCCGAGACCGGCCTGGACCCGCAGCCGGGCCTCGGCGAGGAAGGCCTCGGCGCGATCCCTGATCAGCTGCCCCACGGCGTAGTCCCTCTCCGCCGCGTACAGCTCCCAGTAGGTCGTCTCGACCGTCGCGCGGACGCTCAGCATGACGTTCTCGTAGCCGGCCCGCGCCGCCTCCAGGTCGCGCTCGGCCGCCGACAGGTCGCCCCGGGTGGCGGGACCGAAGCCGGCGAGCAGCGGCTGCCGCACCTCCAGCTGCCCGCGCGTGTCGTACTGGGGGGAGAGGGAGGCGAAGGTCGAGTTCGTGGTCAGCCGCGAGGTGTTGAGCGAGGCGCTCAGCTCCGTGCCCAGCGGCAGCGTGAGGCGGGCGCCCGCCTCGTAGCTGCTCTCCTTGGTCTTCAGGACATCGGCGCCGGAGAAGAACGAGGCCGTCGGCTGGTGCTCGCTGTTCCAGCGGGTCTCGGCGAAGAGCTCGGGATCGAAGGCTCCCTTCTCACTCCGCACCGAACCCGCCGCCGCGGCCAGTTCCGCCGCGGCGATTCGTCCGGCCGTGTCCCCCTGCCGCGCCGCGGCGACGGCCTGGGCGAGGGAGAGGGATGCGCCCGGCAGATGCTTCAGGACGTCCGCCAGCATGCTGTCGGGATTGGCCGGCGAGAAGACATCGCCGGAGGCGGGCGCCGCGAACGCGGGCACCGCCACCACAACGAACGCCGACAGCAACGTCGGGACCAGACATTCACAATGGTGTCGCCGCTGCATCCTCAGGAAGCCTCCGTCCACGTGGTTCGCGGCTGGTCCTGCCGGGAAATCCGGATAACCGCGGAGAGACAGGATCGACATGGGGCCGCAATATAGAAACGGCTCCTGACATCCGCCTCCCCTCAATGCAGCGGGCGATCGCCAGAAGTCCGTTGCCCTCCACCTGTCGATCCCTTAACATTCGCTGCAGCGGAAGGGAAGCCCGCCGAGGGTCGGACGGCTCCACCCGGTATCTGACACGCCCCCAGGGAGATGGACATGAGCAAGAAGATCCTGGTCATCGACGACGAGGCCGATGTCAGGCTGTTCCTGACGACTCTGCTCGAGGAGAACGGCTACGCCACCTGCACCGCGGAGAACGGCGTGGAGGGCTTCGAGGTGGCCGTGAGGGAGAAGCCGGACCTCGTGTCCCTGGACCTGGCGATGCCGAACCAGACCGGTACCGACTTCTACCGCAAGCTCATCAAGAACAAGGATCTGAGGGATACGCCGATCATCGTGGTGAGCGGTCTCGCCGGACGCCACCTGGCCGTCAGCCGGCCCGTGGCCGTCTTCGACAAGCCCATCGATCGCGACGAGTTCCTGGAGGCCGTGGCCAGGGCGTTGGCCTAGCCGGCAGCCGGGCCCGCATCAGGCGATTCCATTGCGCTTCATCTTGCGCCAGAGGGTGCTGCGCGAGATCCCCAGATCCTGGGCGGCGAGGGTACGGCTGCCCTGGTGCCGGTCGAGGGCCAGGCGAACCGCCTCGGCCTCGGCCTGCCGCAGGCTGCGGTTCCGCGCCGCCGGCCCCCAGGCTGGGGCCTCGTGCATCTCCAGCTGCTCGCCACGGATGTGCGGGGGCAGATCCTCGAGCCGGATAATGCTGCCGCCGCAGACCACGAAGGCGTGCTCGATGACGTTCTCGAGCTCGCGCACGTTGCCCGGGAACTCGTAGTCCAGCAGGCGAGCCATCGCCTCCTCGGAGATGCCGCGGATGCGGCGCCCCTGCAGGGCGTTGAACTTCAGGATGAAGTGGTCCACCAGCAGGGGAACGTCGCCGCCCCGCACGCGCAGGGGCGGCAGGCAGATGCGCACCACGTTGAGCCGGAAGTAGAGATCCTGGCGGAAACGCCGGTTGCGCACCTCGAGGGTGAGGTCGCGGTTGGTGGCGGCCAGGATCCTCACGTCCGCCTTGCAGGCGCGGACGCCGCCCAGCGGCACGTATTCCCGGTCCTGCAGCACCCGCAGCAGCTTGACCTGCATGGCGGGCGACAGCTCGCCCACCTCGTCGAGGAAGAGGCTCCCCCCCTCGGCCAGGGCGAAGCGTCCGGGCTTGTCCTGGATCGCGTCGGTGAAGGCGCCCTTCTTGTAGCCGAACAGCTCCGACTCCACCAGGTTGTCCGGCAGCGCGCCGCAGTTGACGGCCACGAACGGCCGGGCGGCCCGGGGACCCAGGTTGTGGATCGTACGGGCGATCAACTCCTTGCCCGTTCCCGGCTCCCCCTCCACCAGCACCGTGCTGTAGCTCCTGGCCACCAGCGGGAGCAGTTCCCGGACACCCTGCATCGACTCGCTCTTGGTCACGATGTCGGCCAGGGTCCAGCTCGCCTTCAGCTGGCGCCGCAGGTGCGCCACCATGGTGCGGTCGCGGAACATCTCGACCCCACCGACGATGTGGCCATCCTCGTCCTTCAACGCGGCGGTGCTGATGGCCACCAGGAGCTGCCGCCCGTCTCGGCGCTGGATGGACACCTCCTCGTCGGTATGCGTCTCGGCCTGTTCGATGCTGTGCTGCAGGAAGCAGGACTCGTGGCAGCGCGCGTTCTGGAAGACCTGCGAGCAGGGTCGCCCGATGACCTCCAGCCGCCGCCAGCCCGTCATCTCCTCGGCGGCCAGGTTGAAGGCCGTGATGATGCCGTTCTCGTCGACGGTGAAGATGCCGCAGGGGATGTTGTCGAAGATCAGGTTGCCGTAGCGGGGATCCAGGCCGTTGGTCACGTGCAGCCTCCCGGATTGCGAGCCCACGGGCGAGAATCCGCCCCCCTGAGTATGGGGCGGTCGTTTCAATATTGCAACAGATCTTGCGACGCGTGTTTCCTTTTCAAAACGTCCTTGCAACATTCTCATCGATCCGGGCCGCGCTTCACTCATGTAACTAACAATGCTTAAACAACTTAAATAAACAATCCGCGCCTGGTACGATCGATGCCCTGGCCGCCTCCCGAGAATCCTAGCCGTCCATATTCTCGCGGACCGGAGAGTTGCCCATGGCCATCCAGTGCTCCTACCACCTCGAACCGGTCGACACGGTCAACCTGCCCCACCGCTTCCTGGAGGCGATGGCCGCGATCCTGACCCACTCCAACTACGCGATGGTGCTGGACGCGGCTGCTCGCATGAAGGCGCGCTGCGGCCGCTGCTCCGTGACCTGTCCGGTCTATCAGGTCACGGGCGAGTCCCGGGACGTCCCCTGCCACCGCTCGGAGCTGCTGCTGAAGATCTACCGCCGTTACTTCACGATCCGCGGCGCCCTGCGCGCCCGGCTGGGCGATCCCTTCGTCCTGACCGAGGAGTACATCAACCGCCTGGCCGAGGACTACTACCGCTGCACGGCCTGCCGCCGCTGCAAGCTGGAGTGTCCCATCGGCGTCGATCACGGCCTGATCACCCACCTGGGGCGCTGGATCCTGGCGGAGGTGGGAATCGTTCCCAAGGCCCTGCGCGTGGCCACGCGGGAGCAGCTGGAGGGCAAGACCCGCAACACCTCGGCCATCCCCTACGTCGCGCTGAAGGACACCTGCGAGTTCCTGGAGGAGGACTGCGCCGACGTCCACGGACTGAAGATCGAGTTTCCCATCGACCGCGAGGGAGCGGAGTACGTCTTCTTTCCCGCCGTCAGCGACTACCTGCTGGAGCCAGACACCCTGATGGGCAACGCGGCGGTCATGATGGCCACCGGAGGTTCCTGGACCATCGGTTCGAAGTTCTTCGACGGCATCAACTACGGCCTGTTCTACAGCGACCGCATGCTCGACCGCATCGTGAGCGCCGAGATCGCCGAGGTGCGGCGCCTGCGGGGGCAGAAGATCCTGATCGGGGAGTGCGGCCACGCCTCGCGCTCGGCGAAGTACTTCGCGCCCACCTTCGGCGGCAACAGCGGTGCGCCGCCGGTGGTCAACTTCATGGAGTACACGCTGAAGATGCTACAGGAGGGTAAGCTGAATCTCAGGCGGGGCTGCATCGAGGAGCGCGTCACCTACCACGATCCCTGCAACATCGCCCGCAGCGGCTGGATCGTGGACCAGCCGCGCGAGATCCTGCGTCACATCTGTCGCGACTTCGTGGAGATGACCCCCCATGGCCGCGAGAACTACTGCTGTGGCGGCGGCGGCGGCACCGTGTCCATCGACGAGATCCGCGCGTTTCGCACGGTCATCGGCGGCAAGACCAAGGCCGAGCAGATCCGCCGTACCGGCGCCCGCATCCTGGTTTCGCCCTGCGCCAACTGCAAGAAACAGCTGGCCGAGGTCTGCCAGGACCACGGCCTCGAGAACGTCACCGTCTGCGGCCTGCACGACCTGGTGCTCAAGGCCCTGGACCCGCCACAGTGGATGAAGGTCGCAAAGACCGCCGACGAGGCCGAGGAGCGGACAGCATCCGAGACCTGAGGAGATGCGATGGACACCTGGATCACCCTGGCCCGCGGCCCGCTCTTCCGCCTTAGCCTGGCGGTCTGCCTGCTGGGGCTTGCGTATCATCTCGGCAACACCCTGGCCCACATCGTGCGCGCCCATCGTCGCGCCGCCGACAAGCGCATTCCCCGCGGGGAGGTGGTGACGGCGACGCTGCGCTGGCTGCTGCCCGTACGGCTGCTGCGCGCCAATCCCCTGGGGAGCGCAGCCTCGCTGCTCTTCCACGTGGGCATCCTGCTGGTGCCGCTCTTCTACGTCGGTCACGTCCGCCTCTGGCAGTCGGCCCTGCCGCTGCCGTGGCCCGTGCTGGCGCCGGGGCCGAGCGACGTGCTGAGCCTGCTGACCGCCGCCGGACTGCTGCTGCTGCTGGCCGGCCGGCTGCTCGTGGCGGCCAGCCGCCAGCTCACCGCCCTGGCGGACGCCCTGCTCCTGACGGTGCTCCTGGTCCTGGTCCTGAGCGGCTACTGGGCGGCCCATCCGGCCGCCTCCCCGCTCGCGCCGCGCGCCATGGTGCTGGTGCACATGCTGCTGGGCGATCTGGCCCTGGTGTTGACCCCCTTGAGCAAGATCGTGCACTGCGTGCTCACGCCGCTGACCCAGCTCGTCGGCGAGCTGGGCTGGCACTTCCCGGCCGCAACCGGGCGTCACGTCGCCATCGCCCTCGGCAAGGAGAACGAGCCGGTATGAAGTCCTACGCGATCCTCACCGACGTGACCAAGTGCATCGGCTGCGAGGAGTGCGTGGCCGCCTGCCAGCGCACCAACGAGACGGGCGAGGACGCTCCCTGGAAATGGCAGGACGACGCCACCGCCCTGTCCGCCCACCGCTGGACCACCCTGCGGCGGACCCCCGAGGGGCGCTGGGTGCGGGATCACTGCCGCCATTGCCTGGAACCCGCCTGCGTGGCGGCCTGCCCCGTGGCGGCGCTGTACCGGACGCCCGAGGGAGTCGTGGCCTACAACCCGGACATCTGCCTGGGTTGCCGCTACTGCATCCTGGCCTGCTCGTTCCGCGACGTGCGCTTCGAGTACGGCTCGGCCAACCCCCGGGTCGGCAAGTGCATGCTGTGCTACGAGAAGCTGCAGAGCGGCGAGCTGGAACAGCCGGCCTGCACGGCGGCCTGCCCCACCGGCGCCACCATTTTCGGGGAACGCGAGGCGATGCTGGCCGAGGCCCACCGGCGGATCCAGGCCGCTCCCGGCCGCTACCTCGACCACGTGTGGGGCGAGCACGAGGCCGGCGGCACATCGGTCCTCTTCATCTCGGACGTGGACCTGGTCCAGGCCGGCTGGCCCGCCTTCGTGACAGACGAGCCGCTGTCCCACCTGACCCACACCATCATGGGCACGGTGCCCTACACCTTCCTGGGCATCGGACTCGGCCTGGCCGGGATCAGCTGGGTGATCCAGCGGCGCATGAAGCTGGCGGCGGAGGGCGTGGAGGGCCGGGAGACGGTGACGCCTCCGGAGGCCGCTGCGCAGGGCGAGGACGCGAACAAGGAGAGGCCGTGAACACCGCTGCGAACACCCGGTTGCTGATCACCAAGGGGCTGCTCTGGATCCTCGTGGGTGCCGCCACCACCACCGGCGTCTACCGGCTCGTGCTGGGGCTCGGCGCCACCAGCGCCCTGAGCGATGCCATTCCCTGGGGCCTCTGGAAAGCTTTCAACGTGCTGGCCTGCATCCCGATGGCCGCGGGCGGCTTCGTCATCGCCGGCCTGGTGCACTGCTTTCATCTCAGGAAGTACCGCCCCATCGTGCGGCCGACGGTCCTGATCGCCTTCCTGGGCTACATGACCGCGGTGACGGGTCTGGTGCTGGACATCGGCAAGCCCTGGAACATCTGGCGTCCCATCGTCTACTGGAACGTGCACTCGCCGCTGTTCGAGGTCGCCTGGTGCATCATGCTCTACGCCACGGTGATGCTGGCGGAGTTCGCGCCCGTCCTCGGCGAGCGGTTCGGCTGGCAGACCTTCGTGCGCTTCATGAAGAAGCTGACGCCGGTGCTGGCCATCCTCGCGGTGGCCATCTCCACCCTCCACCAGTCCACGCTGGGCACCCTCTTCACCCTCAGCCCCCAGCGCCTGCACCCCCTGTGGGCCTCGCCGATCCAGAACATCATCTTCTTCGTCTCGGCCATCGGCATGGGGCTGTCGTTCCTCTCGCTGCTCTTCCTTCTCACCAACTGGCTGTACAAGCGCCCGGCACCCTGGGACATCGTGGGCGGCCTGACCCGGGTCGCCGGCGGGGTACTGGCTCTCTACCTGATCCTGCGGCTGGGCGACCTGGCGGTGCGCGGCCGGCTCGGGCTGGCCCTCGCCGACACCACGGCCGCCTGGGTCTTCTGGCTGGAGATCGTGCTGGGCGGTCTGGCGCCGGCGCTGCTCTTCACCCTGCCGGCCACGCGGGGACGCAGCTGGGCCGTGACCTGGGGCTCCCTGATGGCCGTCGCCGGCCTGATGATGCAGAGGGGCGGCGTGGGCACCTTCAGCCAGTTCCCGGTCGTGGGCCTGACCTACTTCCCGACGCCCGCGGAGTTCGCCGTCACCCTGGGCGTGGTGGCGTTTCTGGCCCTGATCTTCCTGTTCGCCGTGGAGAACCTGCGCGTCTGGGAGGACGTGCCCGCCCGCTCGGATCATTTCACCCCGCCCGCCGTGGATCCCCTCACCCGGCTCCGCGTGGGTTCCCCCTGGCTAGGCGCCCCTCAGCGGGCCGTGCTGGGCTGGATCCTCGGGGTGCTAGGAGGCCTGGCCGTCATGGAGATCCAGCTGCCCGTGCGAAGCCAGCCCGCAGCCCGGCCGGTCGGTCCGGCCCGGCGCGTAGAGGTCCTGCGGACGGAGCGGGCGGAGGGCGGTCACGAGCTGTGGCTGACCGGCATCGGCGTGGTCCGGCCCGCCGGCCTGTCCGGAGCCGCCCAGACCCGCGAGGCCCTGCTCCTGGACAGCGCGGGAGCTCCGCGCTACGTCCTGTTCGACCACGAGCGCCATGAATCCGAGCTGGGCGGCCGGACGTCCTGCGCGCAGTGCCATCATCACACGGCGCCCCTGGAGCTGGGAACGTCGTGCCGGCGCTGCCACCGGGACATGTACCGATCCACCGACACCTTCGCCCATGCGGAGCACGAGGCCGCCTACGGGGGGCGGGCCTCCTGCTCGGTCTGCCATGCCGATCGGACCCAGGCCAAGACCCGCGCCGGCTCGAAGCCGTGCCGGGACTGCCACGTTGCGGGATCGCCGCCCGAGAATGCCCGCGTGCAAATCGCTCAGGACTGGCAGACCGGCGTCGCTCCCGGCTACGCCGCCGCCCTGCACGGGCTCTGCCTGGACTGCCATCGCCGGGAGGACGTCGCCCGCGGGGCCACCGTGCCTCGCCTGGCTCTCTGCAGCAACTGCCACCGGCAGGCCACCGGGGAGGCCCTGCCGAACGCCGGACAGCGGCCCGGCTGGTCCCTGTCCGCCAGCCTGATATCCGCCCGGGCCGCCTCCACCACCACGTCCGCTGCCACGTCCGCCACCACGTTCGCAACGCCGGAGGAGACGCGCCTCGTGCGCAGGCCATGAACACGCCGCCGGACAAGCCGCCGCCGCTGGTGGCCATCGTGGACGACGAGCCGGACATCACCACGTTCCTGGGCCTGGCGCTCGAGGACGCCGGCTACCGGGTGGTGACGATCAACGATTCCGCCTCCGCGCTGGCGCTGCTGCGGGAGCGGCGGCCCGATCTCGTCTGCCTCGACCTGCTCATGCCCGAGCAGATGGGTTCCTCGCTCTACCTGCAGATCCGGCAGCTCGAGGAGCTGCGGGGCGTGCCGGTCCTGATCCTGAGCGGTCTGGGTGCCCAGGATCATTTCCAGGAGCTGCTGAGCCGCGCGGGCGAGGTCCCGCTCCCCACGGGCTACGTCGACAAGCCGGTGGAGACGGAGGCCTTCCTGGACACCATCCGCCGCGTGCTCGCCGATCAGGGCGCCTTCGACGCGGGAGGACGGTCGTGAGCCCTCTGGCCAGCTCCCACGGCCGCCGTGCCGCCCTCTTCGACCAGCTCCCCTGCGGGGTGGTCCTGCTGGACCGGAAGCTGCGCATCGCCGATCACAACCGGACCTTCGCCGAGATCTTCGGCGAGGGCCGTGGGCACAGCTGCTTCGAGAAGTACAAGGGGCGATCCGAGCCCTGCGACGACTGTCCCGCGCTGCAGACGTTCTCCGACAACAAGCAGCGGGTGCTCGAGGAGCGCGGCACCGACTGCTTCGGCCAGTCCATCCAGTACCTCGTCCAGATGACGCCCCTGCAGGACGCCGACGGCAGCGTCTCCCACGTGGCCGCCATCACCACTGATCTGACCGCCACCAAGCGCCTGCAGCAGGAGTACCGGACCCTGTTCGAGAAGGTCCCCTGCTACGTGGCGGTCATCAATCGCGACCACCGGGTGGTGAAGGCCAACGAGATGTTCCGCCGCACCTTCGGCGAGCCGCGGGGCGAACGGTGCTACCGGCTGTTCAAGCAGCGGCGCGATCTCTGCCCCGACTGTCCGGCCGAGCAGACCTTCCGGGACGGCGAGACCCACACCGCCCAGCACTCCGGCGTGACCCGCCAGGGGACCGCGACCCAGTACGTGGTCTCGACCGCGCCGCTGGTGCGGGATCCCGACGGCGAGGTGGCCCACGTGGTGGAGATGTGCCTCGACGTCACCGAGGCCCGCGCCCTGGAGCGCGAGCTGGTGCGCGCACACACGCTGCGACAGGCGCTGGTGGAGAACTCCCTCGATGCGATCGTGGTCCTGGACGCCGAGCAGCACGTGGTCCTGATGAACCGGGCGGCCGAGGCGCTGTGGGGCGCCCACCGGGAACGGAGCCTGGGCCGTCGAGTGCGGCGCCGGATGATGCCGCCGGCTCTGGAACAGCTCCTGGCCGGGGAGAAGGAGAGCGTGCTCCTGCTGGATACCACCATCCGGACGCTGCAGGATGTGGAGGTCCCGGTGCGCCTGGCCGGTGTCGCCCTGCCGGAGGATGAGGAGGTGCTCGGCGTCGCCGTCATCGCCCAGGATCTGCGTCCCCGCAAGCAACTGGAGAAGGACAAGCTCGAGGCGGAAAGACTGGCCGCGGTCGGGCAGACCGTGGCCGGCCTCGCGCACGGGATCAAGAACATCTTGACCGGCCTCGAAGGTGGGATGTACGTGACGAGCACCGGCCTGAAGCGTGGCGACCAGGGGCGCATCCAGCGCGGCTGGGGTATGCTCGAGCGCAACATGGGGAGGATCTCGGAGCTGGCCAAGAACCTGCTGGCCTTCTCGCGCGGGGACGCCCCGCGACCGGCGCTCGTCGATCCCGCCCGGATCGCCTGGGACGTCGTGGAACTCTACCGGGAAAGCGCCGAGCAGCAGGGGATCCGGCTGGTGACGGAGATCGCCGCGGGAATCGCCCCGGCCTCGCTGGACGCCGAGGGCATCCACAGCTGCCTGGCCAATCTCGTCTCCAACGCCGTGGACGCCTGCCGGGTGAGCCAGAACGCGGCGTGCACCATCACGATGCGATTCGCCGAGGAGGACGGCGCACTCGTCTACGAGGTGGAGGACACCGGCTGCGGCATGGATTACGAGGTCAAGCAGAAGGCCTTCACCAGCTTCTTCACCACCAAGGGGGGAGGCGGTTCGGGGCTCGGTCTGTTGACGACACGCAAGTTCGTCCAGCAGCACGGCGGCGAGATCAGCTTCGACACCAGGGCGGGCGAGGGAGCCATCTTCCGGATCCGCTTACCGCGGGACCGCCTGCCGCAGCCCGATCCGCCCTCGCCGCAGTCCGAGACCTAGACCGCCGCTGCACCGGCACAAGGGAGAAGAGCGATGCGCAAGCCAGAAGACGTGACCGTGCTCGTGGTCGATGACGAGGCCGACGTGCGGGACTTCCTGGCCTCGGTGCTGGAGGACGCCGGCATGCACGTGGACGTGGCCGACAACGGCAACACCGCCCTCGCGATGATCCGCAATCGCCCGCCAGATCTGATCTCGGCGGACCTGGTCATGCCCGGCAAGTCGGGCATCCGGCTGATCCACGAGCTGCGCAAGAATCCCGCCTGGGCGCGCATCCCCGTCCTCATCGTCACCGGTCACATCGGCGACCAGGACATCCGCAAGGGCCTGGACGGCGTGCTCTCCGGATCCTCGATGGTCGGGCTCGCCACCTGTCTGGAGAAGCCGGTCACCCCCCAGGGCTACCTGGACGCGGTCTGCCGCCTGCTAGACGTGGAGCCACCGGTGAACGTGGATCTCTCCGGGGGCCAGGACGGCCTGCGCCGCGAGGCCGAGCAGCTGCTCAGGAATGCGGATCAGGCCACGCTGGAGCGGATCCTCCGCCAGCTGAGGCCGAAGGGGCCGCCCGGCTCCTAGCGCGGATTGTTCACGTATGATCCGAGTTAGCCGCCGGCGGGGCCGGACCCCGCGGTCAGGATGGCCTGCAGCCGGCCGATGGTCTCGCGCTCCTCGTCGGTCAAGGGACGCAGCTGCGCCGCCCGCGCCAGGGCCGCCGCGGCCGCGGCCTCGTCACCCTGCTCGTGCTCGACCAGGGCCAGGTTGATCCACCCCTTGGCATAGTGCGGGAAGGCCGCCAGCGTCTCGCGCAGGATGCGCCGGGCCTCGTCCAGCCGGCCCGCCTCGGCGTAGAGCGAGGCCAGGTTGCTGCGCTGGTGGACGGCCCCGGGATTGAGCCGCGCCGCCTCGGTCATGGCCGCGATCGCCCCGCTCAGGTCCCCCTCCCCCCGCAGCACCATGGCCTCGCCGAAGTGGGGCTTGTCCCAGGTCGGGTCGAGCTGCTCGCTCCTGCGGAAGGCCGCCAGGGCCTCTGCGCGCCGGTCGAGCCGGTCCAGCACGCGCCCCAGCCGGTAGAACGGCAGCGCCTCCTCCGGGGCCAGCTTCGCCGCCCGGTCGAAGGCCCGGACGGCGTTGGCATCTTCCCCCAGCTCCTCGTAGAGCAGGCCGGCGTAGTAGAAGGTGGTGGCCTGGCCGGGCAGGGCCGCATCGGCACGCTGCAGCAGCTGCTGCGTCCGTTCGGCGTGCCCCAGCCCGGCCTCGCGGCTGGCCTCGTTCATCAGGCTCCGCCACGCCACGCGTGCCGGGTCCAGCCGGGCCCACGCCGGCCACAGCAGGACCAGCAGCGCCAGTGCCGGCGCGAGGATGCGCGTCAGTCCCCGCCGGTCGCGGGCCCGCCAGCGTGTGGCGGCGTCGCGCAGGACCAGGACCGCCGGCACCGCCAGTAGCGGCGCCACCGGCTGCCGGTAGCGTGCCGTGGGGAAGAACGGCAACAGGCTGAGGAAGTAGAGCCCGACGATCAGGGCGACCAGCCGCTCCTCGCGGGTGCGGGAGCGCAGCATCCCCAGCAGGCCCAGGGCCGACAGCAGCACGAAGGGCACCGGCAGCAGCCGCAGGGCCGGGGTTTGCGCCCGCTGCCAGTCGTAGGAGGCGATCTGCGGCAACTCGTAGCCGTTCCAGAAGCGATAGGCCTTCCGCAGGTAGTGCAGGAACATCTCGCCCGGTTCCTGCAGGATCCGCTGCAGGGCCCGGCGCACGTAGATCCGCGAGACCTCCGAGGGCTTCAGCTCGTGGCCCAGCTCCATCTCCAGCTGCTTCTGGCCGGTCGGATCGTAATCCTGCTCCGGCCGCAGGTGGACGGGTCCGAAGATGCCGCCGTACTCGCTCTGCTGTCCGATCCACAGATTCAGGCCGAAGTTGGAGCTGATCAGCACGAGGTCGTGCCCCACGAGCAGGTTGCGGGCGGTCACCGGCAGGACGCAGGCCGCCACCCCCAGCACGAACACGGCGAGGCGGCGCAGGGTCACGCGGCGGGCCGTCTTCAGCCCGCGTAGGAAAGGCAGCGGGGCCAGCGCCAGCAGCAGGACGTTGCCGCGCAGCAGGGCGGCGGCGCCAAGAACCAGTCCGGCCCCGAGAGCCGGGCGCCAGGATCCGTTCGCCAGCATCCGCAAGCAGAGGTAGGTGAACAGCAGGACGAGCGCGGTCAGCAGCACGGCCGGCAGCAGGAAGCCGGCGTAGAAGAGCGGCGGACCGTAGAGCGCGTAGAGGATGGCGGCGGCGAGCGCGACGCCGGTGCCGGCAACCCGGCGAGCGACGACGAAGACCAGCAGCGGCGCCAGCAGGCTCAGCAGCCCCTGCAGGAGCTGGGGTGCCAGGCTCGCCGCACCAAAGATCCCGTAGAGGACGGCCAGCACGACCGGATAGAGCGGTCCCTGCCAGAAGGGCCGCGCCGGCCAGCCCTGTCCGTGCAGCAGGGCCAGCGCGCGCTCCTGGTAATCGGCTGCGTCCAGCTGGGGGACCCGCAGCAGGGTCGAGCCGGAGATCTCGTGGAAGTAGGCGACGTGCGCCGCCAGGGTCAACAGCGCGGCCAGGACGACCAGCCCGGCGCCCCATCCCCTCCGGGAAATCCGCATGCCTGCGCCTCACTCGCTCGCTTCAGCGGGACTGCGGCCGCGGCCCCGCCCGGACCAAGTCTTCCTGTGTCGGTAGCGGTCCGCAGGCACGCTTGTCAACTGCGATTCCCGGCCTCGGGGCCGGCGCCAGCCGGCGCCTATATGTTAATTTGTTATCATACCCTCTGCCGGCAGCCAAACCGCGCGAGCACTGGCCGCTTTCCTGGTGCAAGATCCGGCCGCTTCACGATCTATAGGCTTTCGATAGTGGTTTTCATGATCAACGAATGCCCTTTTTCGCTTGCAGATCCTAGCAATAGGCTTCTTATTTATAGGGAGTTGCACCCCGGGTTCTGTTAAATTTCTAACCTCCTTCACCGGGCAGGTGCTGATGGGAGCGGTACAGATCCTGATCTACTTCTCGGCCCTCTTCTTCGTGGTCGCCGTCGTCGTGCGGGCCCTGCACTACGCCCGGACACCGGTGCACATGCGCTGGGAGCTGTACCCGGTGGCCCACGAGAAAGGGCGGGCTCACTACGGCGGATCGATCTTCGAGGAATCCGAGTGGTGGACGAAGCCACGCCAGATCGATCACGTCAACGAGCTGCGGGAAATGGCTGCCGAGATCCTGCTGCTCAAGGGCGTCAGGCTGCACAACCGGCGCCTCTGGGTCTGGTCCTTCCCCTTCCACCTCGGTGTCTACCTGCTCATCGGCTGGCTCGTCCTGCTGCTGATCGGCGCGCTCACGCTCCCGGCGGGCGCCGCCGCGACGGAGGGCTGGCGGCGCGCACTCGTCCTGCTGACCGCGATCGCCGGCTTCGCCGGTCTGGGGTTGACGCTGATCGGCGCCCTGGGGCTGCTGCTGCGCCGGCTCGGCGTCGACGAGATGCGAAAGTTCAACGCGCCCGCCGACTACTTCAACCTGCTCTTCTTCATCGTCGTGGTGGCGGTGGGCCTCGCGGTTCATGCAAGCGGGGATCCCGACTTCACGCGGTTGCGCCTCTTCCTCGCCGATGTGATGGCCCTGCGCCCCGCGGCGGCGCTGGCCACGGGCACGGCTTGCGAGGTCGTCCTCGCCTCGCTGCTGATCGCCTACATGCCACTGACGCGCATGTTCCACTTCGTGGCCAAGTACTTCCTCTACCACGAGGTGCGCTGGTCCGACGATCCCAATCCGCGGGGCGGGCGGCTCGAGGCCCGGCTGGTGCAGGCCCTGAACTACGGGGTGAGCTGGCGCGGTCCTCACATCCAGAGCGGCAAGAGCTGGGCCGAGGTGGCCACGGAGGACGTGGAATGAAAGGTCAGGACGTCAAGATCAAGCAGCTCTGCGAGGAATGCGGCCAGCTGGTCGAGCTGAAGGTCGAGGACATCCCCAAGCTGCCGCATCCCTACGAGGACTGGGAGGACTCGCCGATCACGGAGATCTCCGCCGAGAAGCGCCAGCAGATCGAGGCGGGGCTGGACGGCGTCGTGGGCGTACGGATTCCCGTGCCCCGGACCCAGGCCGAGAAGGACGAGCTGGTCGCCAGGTTCCTCAGCGGGCTGGATCGGCTGTTCTCGCCGGCGGATAACTGGACCTTCCTGCAGCCGTTCCTGCTGTCGATGGAGAACTGCGTCAAGTGCAACACCTGCGCCGCGGCCTGTCCCATCTTCGAGGAGAGCGGCGGCGTGGAGATCTACCGGCCGCTGTTCCGGGCCGAGGCGCTGCGCCGCATCGCCCGCAGCCGCAACTCGCGGCTCGGCGGCTTGATCAACAAGTTCAACGGCAACGACGTGCCGGTGACCTGGGAAACCGTAGCGCGCCTGGCCGACCTGGCCTACCGCTGCACCCTCTGCCGGCGCTGCGCCCAGGACTGCCCCATGGGCTGCGACAACGGCCTGATCACCCGCGAGCTGCGCAAGCTGTTCAGCCAGGAACTGGGGATCGCCCCCGACGAGCTGCACAAGGACGGCACCGTCAAGCACCTGACCGTCGGCTCGTCCACCGGCATGAATCCCCACGCTTTCAAGGACGTCATCGAGTTCGCCGAGGAGGACATCGAGGACCGCACCGGCCTGAAGATCAAGATCCCCATCGACAAGGAGGGGGCCGACATCCTGATCATGCACAACGCCGGCGAGTTCCTGTCCTGGCCCGAGAACCTGCAGGCCTTCGCCATCCTCTTCGAGAACGCCGGTCTGAGCTGGACCCTCTCGAGCGACATGCTCGGCTACGACTCGGTGAACTACGGCCTGTTCTACGACGACGTGCAGTACGCCCGCGTCACCCTCAAGCACGCCCAGGTGGCCAAGGAGCTGAAGGTCAAGAAAGTGGTCATGGGCGAGTGCGGCCACGCCCACAAGGCCTTCATGGCCGTGGGCGACCGGCTCTGGCTGGAGGAGCAGAACATCCCGCGGGAGAGCGCCCTGACCCTCATGGAGGACCTGGTCTGCAACGAGAAGGTGATGGTCGATCCCTCGCGGAACGACTTCCCCGTCACCCTGCACGATCCCTGCAACATCACGCGCTCCATGGGCATCATCCAGCCCCAGCGGAACGTCCTGCGGAAGATCTGCCCGCAGTTCCGCGAGATGACGCCGCACGGCGTGAACAATTACTGTTGCGGGGGCGGCAGCGGCTTCGCCATCATGCAGTCGAGCAACTTCCCGGACTGGCGCATGCGGATCGCGGGGCGCAAAAAGTTCTCGCAGATCCTGGTTGCCTTCCAGGACAGCATCGGGCCGGAGACGCACAAGTACGTGTGCGCGCCCTGCTCGAACTGCAAGGGGCAGATCCGCGATCTGCTCGCGTACTACGGCGCCTGGGAGAAGGCCGGCATCCACTACGGCGGCCTGGTGGAGCTGGTCGTCAACGCCATGGTGGACGTCCGCCCCGGTTTCATCGACTGGGACGAGGTCGGCCTGATGTAGGAGGTCCCGCATGGGCCTGCTCGATTTCCTCCGGCCCAAGCTGCAGCATCCCGACCCGCGCGTACGGCTGCAAGCGCTGGAGGGTCTCGCTGACCACCGGACACTCCTCGAGCTGGCCCGCCGCGACGATTCGCCGCGGGTGCGCCTGGCGGCCGTGGCCCGCCTGGAGGACGACGCCCTGCTGGCGGAGGTGGCCCGCGACGCGGTCGCCCTGGACGTGCGCCTGGCGGCGGTGGAGCGGATCGCCGACCAGCGGCTGCTGGCCGAGATCATCAAGAGCCGCCGCAACTACGAGCTGATGGTCGCCTGCTTCGCCCGCATCACCGACCGCGAGCTGCTGCAGGAAATCGCCCAGGACCCCGCCTACAACCCCGCCGCCCGCCGCATGGCCGTCGAGCAGTTCGCCGACGAATCGTACCTCGCGGACATCACGCCCGCGGAGGAGACGGACGGCGGCCGCAAGAGCGAGGCGGCCGTGGACGCCATCCTCGCCACCTACGGCGACGTGCGCGTGGTGCGCGCCCTGGGCCACTTCAAGGGGAGCGAGAAGGCGCTGCGGGCCCTGGGCACCATCGCCCGCAAGGGCGGGGAGGTCGGCGGCCTCGCCGCGGAGTATCTCTGCCGCGCCCTCGGCAGCCGCAACCCGGCTCTGGCTCGCTGCGCCGCCGACGAGCTGGCGGTGCTGCGGGACGAGGAGAGCGTGGCCTGTCTCGTGCGGGCACTCGATGATCCGCACGTCTGCCAGGCCGTCCGCGACGTGCTGCGTCGCATCGACACGCCCGCGGCGCACCGGGCGCTGCAGGACGGGGCCTGAGCACCTTGGCGCCGGGAGGGAGCGACATGCCCAAGAAGATCCTGATCATCGACGACGAGCAGGACATGCGCGTCTACCTGGGAGCTCTCTTCCGGCAGGCCGGGTACGAGACGGCCACGGCCGAGAACGGGATCGAGGGGCTGCGGCAGGCCCTCGCCTTCCAGCCCGACCTGATCACCCTCGACATCATGATGCCCAAGCGCTCGGGCGTGAAGACCTACCGCGAGCTGCGCAGCGCCCCCGAGACGCGCGGCGTGCCGGTGGTGGTCCTGACCGGCCTGACGCGGCAGGAGGATTTCTTCGGCGGCGAGCTGGGAGACCTGCCGCCACCGGAGGCGGTGGTGGAGAAGCCCATCCAGCGCGAGCAGTTCCTCAAGCAAGTGGGCGAGATCATCGGAGGCTGAATGGCCGTCGCAGGCAAAACGGCGCGCAGCTATCCCATTCCCGGCCGGGCCGTCGTGTTCGCCACCTACGCCGCCTCGATCGTCCTGCTCGCCGTCGCCGTCCTGCTCCTGGCTCCCCGTCTATCGGCCCCCGTTTTGGCTCTCGGTCTGGCTGGCTACCTCTTCCTCGTCGGCGTGCTCGCCGTGCAGCTCCTGCACCGGGCCGGCCGCCGCCGCACCCACTGGCAGAACGTCATGCCCTGCTACCTCTCGGTGCAGGACGCGAACCTGCGCATCGTCGAGACCAACGAGAAGTTCCGGCGCGACTTCGGCGATCGCGTCGGCGAGCAATGCCACTGGGTCTACAAGCGCAGCGACCGGCCCTGCGCCAACTGCCCCGTGCTGGCCACCTTCCGCGACGGCCTGATCCACACCGGCGAGGAGACGGTGATCACGCAGGACGGCCAGGCGGCGCAGGTGGTCGTCACCTCGGCTCCCCACTACGACAAGCAGGGCAACATGGTGGGCGTGGTGGAGATGTCCACCAACGTCACCGAGCTGAAGAAGCTGCAGCACGAGCTCGAGCTGACCCGGGTCGAATACGAGCGGCTCTTCGACCTGGTGCCGTGCTACATCTCCGTGCAGGACCGCGACTTCAACATCGTGGAGTGCAACGAGCTGGTACGGCGCGACTTCGGCGAGGCCCTGGGCCAGCGCTGCTATTCGGTCTACAAGCGCTGCGAGAGCCTCTGCCCCGACTGCGTCGTCGAGAAGTCCTTCCAGAGCGGCCAGGTCTTCTCCAGCGAGGAGATCTCCACCACCCAGGACGGACGCACCCTCAACCTCATCACCTACTCCATGCCCATCCGCGACGAGCGCGGCGAGATCACGCGGGTGATGGAGGTGGCCACCGACATCACCGAGGTCAAGCAGCTGCAGAAGGAGCTGACCCTCATCGGTCGGGCCGTGGCGGGCATGGCCCACCGCATCAAGAACATCCTCATGGGCCTGGAAGGGGGCCTGTTCGTCGTCAACACGGCCTTCGCCCGCAACGACGCGGCGGCGGTGGCCCAGGGCTGGGAGATGATCGAGCGCAACGTGGAGCGGGTCTCGCACATCGTGAAGGACCTGCTCTACTGCTCCAAGAAGAGGGAGCCGGAGTTCAAGGAGAACGTGGCCGCGGAGAACCTGGCCCGGGAGGTGGGAGAGCTCTTCGCCGGGCGCACCGCCAAGGACGACATCGATCTCCAGGTCGAGGTCGGGCCCTCCCGCCCGCGAACGCTCCACCCCGACGGGGTCCACAGCCTGATCACCAACCTCGTCACCAACGCCATCGACGCCTGCCGCTTCGATCCCGACGAATCCAAGGAGCGGCACACCATCACGCTCCGCTGCGGAACCGACCCGGCCGGGGTGACCACCATCGAGGTCGCCGACGACGGGGCCGGCATCCCGGAAGAGGTGGCCGACAAGGTCTTCCAGGACTTCTTCTCCACCAAGGGGACCGAGGGGACCGGCCTGGGGCTGCTGATCATCAACCGGGTCGTGGAGGAGCACGGCGGCGAGATCACCTACCGCTCCACCCCCGGGCGCGGCACGACCTTCACGGTCACCTTGCCGCCCCTGCCGGCCCCCATCCCCGCCGGGGCCGAGGATCTCTCCTAGCCGCCTCTAGTGGTCGTGCTCCGCGGGCGGGTAGTAGCCCGCGATGGCGTCGAGGGCGGCGCGCAGCTGCGCCACGTACTGCACGTCGCTGTTCTGCTTGCACTTCATGGCCGCCACGAGGACGGCGTGGTGCTCGACCAGCTTCCGCTGGTAGGCGGCGAAGTCCGCGGTGCCCGCGGCCACCGGCTTCACCCGCTGGGCCAGGAAGTACTCGGCGATGGTGGTCATGATGTCGCCGGCGTGATCCTCCTTGGTCATGACCCAGCGCATGAGCTGGTTCTGGCTCTGAGGATCGTTCTTGCCGGCCAGCTCGGCCATGGCCTGCATGCCCTTCTCGATGGTCGCGGCGTCCTCGTACATGTGGGCCACGCGGGCCGCGTCGTCGTAGATCCCGCACGGAACCTGGCAATGCGCCCCGGCCGGGGCGGGGGCCAGGCTCGCCGCCAGGGCGGCCAGACCCAGCGCCAGTATCGCCTGCTTCATGGGTTCCCTCCTGCAAGGTTTCGATTCAGGCTTTGTCGAAGCGAACCCGCACATTATGATTGAGCCCGTCGCGCCGTCAAGCCGCCCCGCCCGGGAGGTCGCCGCCCGCATGGACTTTCCCATCTTCCATCTGGACTTCTTCGGCAACCGCCTGCTGATCGCCGTCATCGCCAGCCTGCACGTGCTGATCAACCACGCCCTGGCTGTGGGAGCCCTGCCGCTGGTGACCTTGCTGGAGTGGCGGGGCTGGCGGCGGGGCGACGAGGGCTGGGACCGCCTGGCCCGCCGCATCCTGTTCACCTGCTTCGTGATCACCACCTCGCTGGGCGCCCTGACGGGCGTGGGGATCTGGCTCTCCACCTCCCTGGTCAACCCGGCGGCCATCGGCAGCCTGATCCGCGTCTTCTTCTGGGCCTGGTTCTTCGAGTGGCTCGTCTTCGTGAGCGAGGTGGTGCTCATCCTGGCCTACTTCCTGACCTGGGAGGGCTGGGGGCGCCGCCACAAGCCCCTGCACATCGGGCTGGGCGCGGCGCTGAGCCTCTGTTCCTGGCTGACCATGGCCGTCATCGTGGCCATTCTGGGCTTCCAGATGGACACGGGGGTCTGGACCATCGATCCCGGCTTCCGCACCGCCCTGCTCAACCCGGTCTACCTGCCCCAGCTGCTGTTCCGCACCCCCTTCGCCATGGTGACGGCCGGCCTGTTCGTGCTCCTGCTCCTGTTCTTCTTCACCGCGCGCGGCAGCGACCTGCGCGCCCGGGCGGTGCGCTTCGTCTCGACCTGGACGCTGGCCTGGACGCCCCTGTGGCTGGTGGGCGCCCTGGTCTACTGGCACGTGGTCCCGGCGGCCATGCGGGACAACCTGCCGGTGGCCCTCGGCACCCTGCAGTTCGAGAGCTGGCACGTCTGGCTGGTGCGGCTCATCGCGGCGGCCGTGGCCCTGCTCCTGCTGCTGGCCCTCTGGGGTGCGGCGGCCCCGCGGCGCCTGCCGGCGGTGGCCTTGCTGCTGCCGTGCGTGCTGTCCCTCTGGGTGCTGAGCTACTTCGAGCGGGTCCGCGAGTTCGTGCGCAAGCCCGACGTCATCGCGGTCTACATGTACTCGAACGCCATCCGGCACGCGGACTACGCCTTGCTGGGCGAGCAGGGTCTGCTGGCCCAGGCTACCTACACCTCCGTGCGCGACATCGACGACGGCAACCGCCTGGAAGCCGGCCGCGAGATGTTCCGCATCGCCTGCACCCGCTGCCACACCACCAGCGGCAACAACGGCGTCCTGGCCAAGCTGGCCCGGCTGTACGGCTGGACGGAATGGGACCCCGAGGCACTCCGGACCTACCTGCGCAGCATGCACAACGCCAGGCCCTTCATGCCGCCGGTGCCGGGGACGGACGCCGAGCTGGCGGCCCTGGCGGACTACCTGATCGCCCTGCGCGACCAGCCGCAGCCGCTGCCCGGCGCCCAGACCGCCGGGGTGGCGGGCCTGGCGCCCTAGCGGCCGGCGCACGACCCGCGGGAGGGGACGTCGATGGACATCGCAGCCGGCCTGCCGATCCCCCGGGACATTCCCTTGCCGCTGCCCGCCGATCCGGTGCTGCTGCAGGCCCTGCTGGTCATGCTTTTCCTGGTGCACATCCTGTTCGTCTGCCTGATGGTGGGCGGCTCGCTGATCGTTCTCGCGGCCGAGATCGCGGGGCGCCGGCGCCCGGACTTCGACAACCTGGCCCGCGAGGTCGTCAAGACCATCACGGTCAACAAGAGCCTGGCCGTGGTGCTGGGCGTGGGTCCGCTGCTGGCGATCAACGTGTTCTACACGGTCTACTTCTACTCGGCCAACGCCCTGACCGGGGCCGCCTGGATCTCCATCGTGCCCCTGGTCACGGCGGCCTTTCTGGCGGCCTATGCGCACAAGTACAGCTGGGACCGGCTGGCAGGGGCCAAGGGTCTGCACATCGCCCTCGGGGCGTTCTCCTCCCTGCTCTTCCTGCTGATCCCTTTCATCTTCCTGTCCAACATCAACCTGATGCTGTTCCCGGCCCAGTGGCCGCGGGTGCACGGCTTCTTCTCGGCCCTGCTGCTCCCCAACGTGATCCCTCGCTACCTGCATTTCCTGCTGGCCAGCGTGGCGATCGCCGCACTGTTCCTGGCGGCCTACTTCGGGCGGCCCGGATTCCCCGTGGAGGAGAAGTTCACGACCCTGGATCGGCCAGTCCTGCGGCGCATCTTCTACAGCACGGCCCTGGTGGCCAGCCTGGGCCAGCTGCTGGTCGGCCCGCTGGTTCTGCTGAGCCTGCCGCGCCAGGGGATGAGCTGGTACCTGCTGCTCGTGGTGGCGGTCGGGGTGAGCTTCGGCGTCTCCGCCATGGTGATGATGTGGCGGGAGATCGTCGCGCCCTGCCGCACGCCCAACCGCCGCTTCTTGTCTATCTTCTCGCTGATCACCCTGACCGCCTTTGCCATGGGCTACGGGCGGCACGTGTATCGCGAGAACGCCATCGACGATCACCGGCGCCTGATGGCGGAGAAGACACGGGAGTACGGCTGGGCCGTGGCGGCCGCCCAGTGGCGCGCCGCGCAGGGGATCGCGCAGGTGCAGATGCCCCCCGGCGAGAAGATCTTCTCGAACACCTGCGCCGCCTGCCACGCCGTGGACCGCGTGCTGGTGGGGCCGTCGCTGCAGGAGATCGCGCAGCTCTACCGCGCGGACCCGGAGGGCATCGTGCGCTGGGCCAGCAATCCCGGCAAGAAGCGGCAGGGTTTTCCCCAGATGCCGGCCTTCCGCATGGGTGAGCAGAAGCTGCGGGCGGCAGCGGACTACATGATCCAGCTCGGCACCGGGAACGCCCCGGCCGCGGCGCCCGGGCAGGGCGCCGCGCCCGCTCCGGCGCAGGGCGCGCAGCAAGGGTGACCATGACGCCTGCGAAGACTCCCGCCCTCAAGATCACGAGCTTCGCCTTCCCTCCCGACCGCGTGCTGGTGGGCAAGTACACGGTGATCCGGCGGCTCGGCGCCGGCTGGGAGGGAGAGGTCTACCTGGTCCGGGAGCGCGGCACCGGCATCGAGAGGGCGGCCAAGTTCTTCTTCCCCCAGCGGAACCCCGGCAACCGCGCCCTGCACTTCTACGCCCGCAAGCTGCACAAGCTGAGCGACTGCCCCATCCTGATCCGCTACCACACGCGCGAGACCATGACGTTCCACCGGCACCCCCTCTCCTTCCTCATCTCCGAGTACGTGCAGGGCGAGATCCTGAGCGAGTTCCTGAAGCGGCAGCCCGGCCGGCGGCTGGATCCGTTCCAGGCCCTGCACCTGCTGCACGCCCTGGCCGCGGGCATCGAGGCCATCCACCGCCGGGGCGAGTACCACGGCGACCTGCACACCGACAACATCATCGTGCGCCGGCGGGGTCTCGGTTTCGATCTGAAGCTGGTGGACATGTTCTCGTGGGGTTCGCGCCGGCGGCTGCTCATCGAGGACGACGTCTGCAACCTGGTCCGCATCCTCTACGACGCCGTGGGCGGTCAGAAGCACTACGCCAGGCAGCCGCCGGAGATCAAGCGGATCTGCTGCGGCCTGAAGCGCAGCCTGATCCTCCGCAAGTTCCGCACCGCCGGCCAGCTGCGTCGCCACCTGGAGCAGCTGAGCTGGACCTCGCGCTGATCCCGGGCCAGAATCCGCTAGCGAGAGCGCACCCTTCCCCGCATACTGGGCATGGTCGCGGGCGGGAGGGAGACGGTCCGCCGTCGCCGGTCGGCCGCCGGCGCGCGGGACCGCCAGGGGAAAGGAGTGCCTCATGCAGACCAAGGAACAGGACGCCGATCGCCCGCCGCGGGGCGAGGATTCCCCGCCCCCCGATCCCCGGGCGGACGAGACCTCGCCGCCGGTCGAGGGCAACGGGTTTCTGAGCCTGCTGGACGGGGTCAGCAGCCAGGTTTCCATCATCGCCCCCGAGATGGAGGACCAGAAGCGCCTGGCGGCGGATCCGACGCTGCCGCTGGACGTGCGACTGGAGGCCTACGAGGACATCGTCGACTCGGAGGTCGGCGACACCACCCTCGCCCGCGGTCGCAACCTGGAGCGCGAGGTCGGGCTGCGCCAGATCTATCTGAAGTACGAAGGAGGCAATCCCACCGGCACCCAGAAGGACCGGATCGCCTTCGCCCAGGCCATGGACGCCCTGCGCCGGGGTTTCGATGCCATCACCGTGGCCACCTGCGGCAACTACGGCGCGGCCGTGGCGCAGGCGGCGGTCCTGGCCGGCCTGCGCTGCATCATCTACATCCCGGAGGGGTACCACACGCGGCGCACCCAGGAGATGGAGGGCTGCGGCGCCGAGATCCTGAAGGTCTCCGGAGACTACGAGAACGCCACGCTGGTCTCGCGGGAACGCGCGGCCCACGACGAGATCTACGACGCCAACCCCGGCGGCGCCAACACCGCGTTGCAGCTGCAGGCCTACGGCGAGATCGCCCACGAGATTTACGACGAGCTGCGCGACGCCCCCTACGCCGTGGCCGTGCCGGCCTCGAACGGCACCACCCTCGCGGGTATCTACCGCGGTTTCCTCAGCCTCTACCGCCGCGGCAAGACCTCACGGATTCCGCGGATGGTGGGCGGTTCCTCCCACGGCAAGAATCCCATCATCCGGGCTTTCCAGAAGAACAGCGACCACTGCGAGGATCTGCCGCCGGAGAGCATCCACGAGACCCAGGTCAACGAACCGCTCATCAACTGGCACTCCATCGACGGTGACCACGCCCTCGAGGCCATCCGGCGAACCGGCGGCTGGGCCTCCTACGCCAGCGACCGCGCCATGCTGGCGGCGGCCCGGCAGCTGAGCCAGCGGGAGGGAATGAACGTGCTGCCGGCCTCGACCGCCGGCTTGCTCGTCCTGCTGGAATGGCACCGCAAGGAGCCGCTGCCCGGCGACCGCTACGTCGTCGTGGTTACCGGGAGAAAGTGATGGAGCTGGAATGCGACGGCAACGCCGTCGTCTACTGCGAGGGCGCCTACACGGCCGCCATCGGCAAGACGGCCCACGGCCTGGTCCGGCGCACCCGGCGCTACCACGTCCTCTCGGTGGTGGATTCCTACCACGCCGGCAGCGACGCGGGTGAGCTGCTGGACGGCAAGCCCAACGGCATCCCCATCTACGAGGACGTGCGGCAGGCCGTCGCGGCCGCGGCGATGAACGGCCAGCCGGCCACCCACCTGGTGATCGGCCTGGCCCCGGACGGCGGCCGTCTGGACGCGGCCGCGCGCGCCGACGTGCGCGAGGCCATCCGCCTGGGCCTGAACGTGGACTGCGGCCTGCACGATTACCTGTCCGAGGATCCGGAGCTGGCGCTTCTTGCCGCACAGAAGAGCGTCCGCATCCGCGACGTGCGCAAGCCGCCGCCCCGGGATCAGCTGCACTTCTTCAGCGGCAAGATCGAGGAGGTCCAGGCCCTGCGGATCGCCGTCCTGGGCACCGATTCGGCGGTGGGCAAGCGCACGACGGCCTGGCAGCTGGTGGATGCCCTGAACGCCGCCGGCCACCGGGCCGAGCTGGTGGGCACCGGGCAGACCGCCTGGATGCAGGGGGCCCGCTACGGCATCATCCTGGACACGCTGATCAACGACTTCCTATCGGGCGAGATCGAGCACGCGGTCTGGCTGGCCTGGCACGAAACCGGCGCCGAGGTGATCGTGCTGGAGGGGCAGGGAAGCCTGATGAATCCCGCCTATCCGGGGGGCTACGAGCTGCTGGCGGCGGGACGACCCCACGCCGTCGTGCTGCAGCACGCGCCGGCCCGCCGGGACTACGACGGCTTCCCGGGCTTCCCGATTCATCCGCTGCCGCGGCAGATCCAGGCCATCGAGATCGTCTCGGACCGCCCGGTGATCGCGATCACCGTGAACCACGAGAACCTGGCGCCGGAGGAGATACCGGCCACCTGCGAGGCGATCACCCGCGAGACCGGGCTGCCCGCCTGCGACGTGCTGCTGGAGGGCGCCGGGCCGCTGGTCGCGGCCCTGGAGCCCATCCTGGCCCGTCACGCGCAGGGCGCCGGCTGAAAGGCGGGACGGGCCGCGGGGCCGGGCCCCGGGCCGACGGAGGCGAACATGGGCGCGGCCAAGTCTGCGGCGGACCCCCTGGGCATCCTGAAGGTCATCGACCGTCTCACGGTGGGGCCCGTCCAGCTGGAGCAGGATCGTCTGGTGGCGCCCTACCGGGTCGAGCGCGCCGGGCGCAGCGACACCTCGGAGCTGGTCTACAAGTACGAGGAGCCGGTCTTCGATCCGCGCGACGCCGCCTCGCAGAACCTGGCCGCGAACCTGGCGGCGCAGGTGGCCCTCAACTACGGGCTCTTCTGCCGCGACATCGTCTTCCGCGGTCCTTACGACCGCGCGGACCAGCGCTTCCTCGAAGCCATGGCCCAGAACACGGCGCGCGAGATCTACGTCAAGAAGTTCCTGGAGCCCAATCCCTTCCTGCACGGTCCGGCCGCCACGCTGCCGGCCGTCAAGCGCCCCAACTACCTGCGGGCAAGGCTCAGCTTTCCCGAGGGCGAGCCCCCCACGGCCCGCGCCCGCAGCGGCCCGGCCGTGCCGGACATCTGGACCACCGATCGCCGGCGCCACGCCATCCTCTCCAGCGGCGGCAAGGACAGCCTGCTGACCTACGGGCTGCTGGACGAGATCGGCTGCGAGACCCATCCCGTCTTCATCAACGAGTCGGGGCGCCACTGGTTCACGGCCCTGAACGCCTACCGTCACTTCAGCGCGGTCGTGCCCAACACGGCCCGGGTCTGGACGAACTCGGATCGTCTCTTCAGCTGGATGCTGCGGCACCTGCCCTTCGTGCGCGAGGACTTCGCCAACGTTCGTTCCGACGAGTACCCCATCCGCCTGTGGACCGTGGCCGTGTTCATCTTCGGCGCCCTGCCGCTGGCGCGCAAGCGCGGCGCGGGCCGCCTGCTCATCGGCGACGAGTACGACACCACGGTGCGCACGGTGTATCAGGGGATCACCCACTACGACGGGCTCTTCGACCAGAGCCGCTACTTCGATCACGCCATGACGCGCTACTTCCAGCGCAAGGGCTGGGGCATCGCGCAGTTCTCCGTCATCAGACCGCTCTCGGAGTTCCTGATCCTCAAGATCCTGGCGGAGCGCTACCCGGAGCTGCAGCGTCACCAGACGTCCTGCCACGCCACTCACAAGGAGGCCGACCGGATCCGCCCCTGCGGCCGCTGCGAGAAGTGCCGCCGCATCGTGGGCATGCTGACGGCCCTGGGCGCCGACCCGAAGGCCTGCGGCTACACGGAAGAGCAGATCCGGAACTGCCTCGCGGACCTGGCGGCGCAGGGAGTCCATCAGGAGACCGCGGGCGCCGAGCACATGGCCCACCTCCTGCAACAGCGAGGGCTGCTGCCGGCGGGTCGCCTGGGACAGGTGAAGGCCCGGCCACGACCCGAGATCGCCCAGCTGCGCTTCGACCGCGAACGCTCGCCGGAGGCCGCCGTGCCGGTGGATCTGCGCGAGAGGATCTTCCCCATCCTCCTGGAGCACGCCGAGGGGGCTGTGCGCCGCAGCGGCCGTGTCTGGCTGGAATGCGATCCCCTGGATCCGGCCATCCTGGCCCAGCCTTATCCCTTCGAGAAGGTGGGCGCGGCGGCGGGGCGCGGCCGATCCGCCGCGGCGGGGGGAGCGGGCGCCCGCGGCAGCGAGGCGGGCGGGCCGACGGACTACCTTTTGGGCGAGCTGAGCTGGCCCGCCGCCGAGCAGCGGTTCCGCGAGGTGGACGTGGCCCTCCTGCCGGTGGGGGCGACGGAACAGCACGGACCACACCTGCCGCTGGACACCGACGCCTTCGACGCCGACTACCTGGCAAAGCGCGTGGCCGCCACCTGCACGGTCCCCCGGCCGCTGGTACTGCCCCTGATCCCCTACGGCGTTTCCTATCATCACGACGACTTCAGCGGCACGCTGAGCGTCGGCCCCCGGACCCTCTCCCAGATGGTCTACGAGGTGGGCATGGCCGTGGCCCGTCACGGCATCACCAAGCTGGTCATCATCAACGGACACGGCGGCAACGCGCCGGCCCTGAACTTCGCCGCCCAGATGATCAACCGGGACGCCCACATCTTCACCTGCGTCGATACCGGCGAGACCAGCGACACCGACATCGAGGCGCTGGCCGAGACCTCGAACGACGTCCACTCCGGCGAGATCGAGACCAGCACCACGCTCGCCACGCGGCCCGGACTGGTGCTCCTGGACGCCGCCGAGAAGCATGTCCCGACCTTCTCCAGCGAGTACCTGGACTTCTCGTCCCGGCGCAGCGTGGACTGGTACGCCTACGTGGCCAAGATCTCGCCCACCGGGGTCCTGGGCGATCCCACGAAGGCCACCGCCGAGAAGGGGGAGAAGATGTGGGAGCTCATGGTCCAGCACCTGGTGCGCTTCGTCGAGCACCTGAAGCGCCTGAGCCTGGACCAGATCTACGAGCGGCGGTACTGAGGCATGCGCATCACCAGGGTCGAGGCCTGGTCCGTCACCATGCGCCTCGCCGAGCCCTACACCATCGCCTACGAGACGGTCGACCGCACCGTGAACGTCTTCCTGCGCCTCGAGACGAACCGCGGCATCGTCGGCTACGGTTGTGCCGCTCCGGACCGGGCGGTCACCGGCGAGTCGCCCGAGGAGACGCAGGCCGTCCTCGAGGGAACCGTCGCCCCGGCTCTGCAGGGCGCGGATGCGCTGCGGCCGGCCCGGCTCCTGGAGCGCCTGCGCCCGGCGCTGGCCGGTCGCCCGTCCGCCATGGCGGCCGTCGACATGGCCCTGCACGACCTGATGGGCCAGGCCGCGGGCCTGCCCCTCTGGAAGCTGCTCGGCGGCTATCGCGACCGCATCCGCACCAGCGTGACCATTGGCATCCTGCCCGAGCAGGAGACCGTGGCCCGGGCCCGGCGACTGGTGGCGGAGGGCTTCCGCTGCCTGAAGCTGAAGGGCGGGCGGAACGTGGACGAGGACGTCGCCAGGGTGCTGAAGGTGCGCGAGGCGGTGGGACCGCAGGTCGCCTTGCGCTTCGACGCCAACCAGGGCTTCAGCGTGGAGCAGGCTCTGGACTTCGTGCAGCGGACCCTCCGCGCCAAGCTGGAGCTGGTGGAGCAGCCGACACCGCGGGCCGAGCCCACCCTGCTCGGGCACGTGGCCCGGAAGGCCCCCCTGCCCATCATGGCCGACGAAAGCCTGATGAACCTGCGCGACGCCTTCCGCCTGGCCCGGCGGGGACTGGCGGACATGGTCAACGTCAAGCTCATGAAGGTGGGCGGCATCGCCGTGGCGCTGCAGATCAACGCGGTGGCCCAGGCAGCGGGTCTGGAGGTCATGGTCGGTTGCATGGACGAAGCCGCGCTGGCCATCGCCGCCGGCCTGCACTTCGCCCTGGCCCGGCCCAACGTGATCTACGCCGATCTGGACGGGCACCTCGATCTGATCGACGATCCCTCCGCCGGGGCCGTGATCCTCCGGCAGGGAACCCTCTTTCCCAGCGAGCGGCCGGGTCTGGGCTGGGTCCCGGCGGCCTGATCCCCGCGCTCGCCGGTTTTTGCCACGCCACCGGTTCGCACCGTAATTATGATATCTGGGGTTCGGGGCCGGCCATGGCACTCCCGGCGGAGGTTGTCCCACGTGATTCAGCAAAGCGCACATCGCAGGATTGCCCGCCTGGTCCGTTCATGCGCAACCGTCCTCTTGCTCGTCCTGCTCGCCTTCGCCGGCCGGGCCGCCGCGATGGCGGCGGAGACGGGGGCGGCGTGGCAGGGGAAGGTCGAGGCCGGTCTCCTCACCGCCGCGGACGCGGGCGATGTCGAGTTCCTGGTCGTCCTGGCGGAGCAGGCGGACCTGGAGCCCGCCCGCCACCTGCAGGGCAAGGCGGCCCGGGGGCGCTTCGTCGTCGAGACGCTCACGCGGCTGGCCGCGCGATCCCAGGCGCCGCTCCTGGCCGACCTGGCGGCGGCGGACGTTCCCCACCGGTCCTTCTGGCTGATCAACCTCCTCTGGGTGCGGGGCGACGACACGGTGCTGGAGGACCTGGCGCGCCGGAGCGACGTGGCGCGCATCCGGGCCGACACCCCCTTCCGGATCGAGGACCTGCATCCCTCCGCGGAGCCGCCGGCCAAGAGCCCCGCCGGCATCGAATGGAACATCGCGCTGGTGGGCGGGCCGCAGGTCTGGGACCGCGGCGACACGGGCCAGGCGGCGGTGGTGGGCGGCGTCGACACCGGCGTCGACTGGGACCACCCGGCGCTCCTGAACGCCTATCGTGGCTGGAACGGCGTCACGGCCGATCACGACCACAACTGGCACGACGCCATCCACAGCGGCGGCGGTATCTGCGGGCCCGATTCCCCCGTTCCCTGCGACGACGGCTACCACGGAACCCTCACCATGGGGGTCATGGTGGGCGACGACGGCGAGGGCAACCGCATCGGGCTGGCCCCCGGCGCCCGCTGGATCGGCTGCCGCTGCATGGACGAGGGCGTCGGTACCCCCGCGACCTACCTGGAATGCCTGCAGTGGATGATCGCGCCGACGGATCTCGCCGGCGCGGATCCCGATCCGAGCCTGGCGCCGGACGTGATCAACAACTCCTGGGTCTGCCCCCCCGGCGAGGGATGCATCGATCCCGAGGTGCTGCGGCCGGCTGTCGAGGCCCTGCGCCTGGCGGGGATCGCCGTCGTGGCCGGCAACGGCAACTCGGGCCCGGACTGCTCCTCCTGCCGCTACCCCCCGGCCATCTACGACGACGCCTACGGCGTGGGCGCCACCGATGCCGCGGACGAGATCGCCGGCTTCAGCGCGCGGGGACCGGTGACCGTGGACGGCAGCCTGCGCCGGAAGCCGGATGCCTGCGCCCCCGGCCTGGAGGTGCGCTCCAGCGTCCCGCCGTCCGACTACGGCACCGCCAGCGGCACCAGCCTGGCGGCGCCCCACGCCGCGGCCCTGGTCGCTTTGCTGGTGACGGCCAACCCGTACCTGAGGGGCGACGTGGATCAGCTCGAGGAGATCATGGACCAGACCGCCGTGCCGCTGACCACCACCGAGGACTGCGGCGATCCGCCGGGCGCGGTGCCCAACAACGTCTACGGCCACGGCCGCCTCGACGCCCTGGCCGCCTACGACGAGGCGCGGGCGCGGCTGGTGGCCGTCCCCGAGCCTCTCCCGGTGCGGTCGCGGCCGCAGCTGCTGGCCAACGTTCCCAACCCGTTCAACCCGACGACGACCATCCCCTACCTGCTGCCGGTCCGGAGCGAGGTCAGCCTCGCCGTCTACGACCTGCGCGGGCGGAGGGTGCGGCGGCTGCTGGCGAACCGGGACGAGGGCGCCGGGCGGCACGAGGCGACCTGGAACGGTCGTGACGAACTGGGACGCGATCTCCCCTCCGGGATCTACGTCTGCCGCCTCGAGGCCGCGGGCATCCGCTGCGCCCGGCGGCTGGCCTTGATTCGCTAGGGCCTCCGCTCTGGCAAGGTGGCACGATGCACTTCCTGCACGATCTGCGCCGGACCTGGCGGGGACTGAATCCACTGACCCGGCGGGCCGCCGCGCAGTTCTTCTACCACGAGCGCTACGCCGTCGACCTGGAGCATCCGGTCCTGGACTCCAAGCGCGCGCTGCGCATCCTCTACTTCCTGGAAGCGGAGAAGCTGTTGCACCGGGGGGACCTGCAGCAGGCGCGCGCCATCTCCCTGGCCCGCCTGCGCCACGTCCACACCGACCGCTACCTGGATTCCCTGCAGGATCCCGGCAAGCTGCGCGCGGTCCTGGGTTACGAGATCCCGCCCCGCCTGCAGGACGATCTGCTGCGCTCGCACCGCACCATGGTGGATGGGACCGTGCGAGCCGCCTGCCTGGCCGCGGATCGGGGCGGCGTGGTGATCAATCTCGGGGGCGGCTTCCACCATGCCCGGGCCGACGCCGGCGAGGGATTCTGCTTCTTCAACGATGTCGCGGTGGCCGTAGAGGAGCTGCGCCGCAACGGCCGCGACCGTCGCGTCCTGGTGATCGATCTGGACCTGCACGACGGGGACGGCACGCGCATCCTCTTCGCCAGGGATCCCAACGTCCACACCTTCAGCATCCACAACCGCGACCTGGCCTCCACCGAGGCCGTGGCCTCCACCAGCATCGCCCTCGGGGGCGACGTGGAGGACGGACTCTACCTCGAATCCCTGCGCGCCGCCCTGCCGGGCCTGCTGCAGGAGTTCCGCCCGGAGCTGGTCTTCTTCCTCGCCGGCTGCGATCCCGCCGCCGACGACAAGCTGGGAAACTGGCGGATCAGCAGCTCCGGGATGCTGGAGCGGGATCTCTACGTCCTGGCGCAGCTGCGGTCCTGTCCCGATCCGCCGCCCGTGGTGATCCTGCTGGGCGGCGGCTACGGCCGCGGCGCCTGGCGTTACAGCGCCCGCTTCTTCGCCCGGCTGCTCAGCGGCGACAGCTCCATCGAGCCACCGGCGACCCTCCACCTTCCCCTTTCCCGGGACCGTCACTACCTCAGCCTGCTGGAGAATCCGCCCGCCGCCCCGCCGCAGGAGGAGAGCTGGGCCCTGACCGAGGAGGATCTCGGTCAGATCGGACTGGCCCGTCCGCGCTTCCTGGGCGCCTTCTCGCGCCACGGTATCGAGATGGCCCTGGAACGTTTCGGCCTGCTGGACCGGCTCCGCGCCCGCGGCTTCCGGGAGCTGAGGGTCGAGGTGGACGTGAACGACCCCATGGGTCACACCCTGCGCATCCTCTCCGGCCGCGACGCTCCGCAGGTGCTCGTGGAGCTGCGCCTGCGGCGCGATCGCGCCACGCTCGCCGGACACGATCTGCTGTCGGTGGAGTGGCTGCGCCTGCAGGACGTCGGCACCCCCTTCCGGGCCCAGCGGCCCCTGCTCCCGGGGCAAGCGCACCCCGGTCTCGGACTGCTGCAGGACGTGGCCTCCCTGCTGATCCTGGGCGTCGAGCGGCTCGGCCTGGACGGTTTGACCTTCGTCTCGGAGCATTACCACCTGGCCGCCCAGACCTCGCCGCACACCCACTTCCTGGATCCGCGCGAGGAGGCCCGCTTCCAGGCCGCTCAGCAGGCCCTGCGCGGGCTGGGCCTGCACGAGGCCTCGACGGCGGTGGCGGAGGGCCGGGTCGTCGACCGGCGCACCGGCGAACCGTACCGCTGGCACCCCGCGCGGCTCGTGCGCCCGGTCAGCCCGGACCTGAAGAAACGGTTCGAGTCGGAGATCCGCCGCCGGGCCGTGGCCGCTGCCATCCTGGACTACGACTTCAAGCTGCTCCCCGGCCCGCCGAAATAGAACAGGACCCCCGCCGCCGTCTCGTGGCGGCCACCGCATGGATCGGGGTCCTTTTGCTTGCCCGGCGCCGGCCCGCCCGGGTACGGTGACCCCGACCCGCGAAACCGCAGTCAGGAGAGGTTGCTGTCATGAGTCGAATCGCCAGCAGGCACAGGGCCGGCCTCGTCGTGCTCCTCGGTCTGGCCGCCGCCGTCACCTTCGGTCCCGCCACCGCCCGGGCGCTCGACCGCTCCGGCTTCGACGAGCTCGGTCAGCTGATGGACACGGCCCGGCTGGCCGAGGCCCCCATCTTCGCTCCCGCCACCTGGGAAAAGGGGGACAAGGCCTTCCAGAAGGCCGAAGCGGACGTCGCCGCCGGCAAGAAGCAGAACACCCTGGACGAGCACGTGGCCGAGGCGCTGGAGTACGTCCAGAACGCGCTGAAGGCCGCCGAGGTGGCCAAGCTCTCCCTGCGGGAGCACCTGCCGCCGCGGGACAAGGCCCGCACGGCCCGCGCGCCCACCCTGGTGCCCGAGCTGTACGCGGCGGCCGAGGCGCAGTTCGTCAAGGCGACCGCCAAGGTGGAGTCGGGCGACGTCAAGGGCGGGCTCAAGGAGGCCGAGAAGGCCAAGCCGCTCTTCGGCACGGCGGAGCTGGAGGCCATCCGGGTGGATATCCTGGGAGCGGCCGATCGTCTCATCGCCAAGGCGCTGGCCGACGACGCCGAGAAGTACGCTCCCTCGACGCTGGACAAGGCGCGGGGCGCGCGCCAGCACGCCGACGGTCTGCTGGTCGCGAACCGGTACGGCCGCGAGGCGGCCGAGGCCGAAGCCCGGCGCGCCGAGTACGAGGCGCGGCACGCCTCGAACATCGGGCTCTCGGTGCGCTCCCTCAACCGCAACGATCAGGCCTGGGAGAAGCTCATGCTGGTCTACGAGATCCAGATGGACCGCGTGGGTCGGACCTTCGGCCTGGAGAACCTGCCCTTCGACGACGGTCCGCTCGCGGCGGCCGACACCCTCATTGCACGCATCGAGGCGCTCCAGCTCGACCAGCGGCGCTTCGCCAGCCAGCTGACCGGCGTCTCGGACAAGCTGGCCCTGTGCCTGACGCGCCTCGACCTGAAACCGTCCGGAGACGATCCGCTCAAGCTGGCCTCCCAGCTGGAATCCCGGGTGGGCGAGCTGTCCCAGAAGCTCCAGACGGGGCAGGCCCAGCTGGCCCAGCTGACCGAGGAGCATCAGGCCGTGGCCGGCGAGCTGGAGCAGCGTCGCGCCCGCGAGCAGCGCTTCCGCGCCGCCAAGTCGGTTCTCTCCCCGGCCGAGGGTGAGGTGCTCTACAATGCGGCCAACGACGTGGTGCTGCGCTTGCACGGTCTCACCTTCGGCGTGGGCCGGAGCGACATCTCCGAGGAGCAGGTCCCGCTGCTGGAGAAGATCAAGCAGATCCTGGGCATGTTCCCCGGCGCCCGGCTGGTCATCGAGGGGCACACGGACAACTCGGGCGATCCGCAGGCCAACCAGCAGCTCTCCGAGAAGCGGGCCTTCGCGATCATGCAGTACCTGCGCGAGAGCATGATGGTCCCCGTCGACCGGATCCAGGCCATGGGCTACGGAGCGGAGCGCCCGGTGGGCTCGAACATGACGGCCGACGGCCGGGCCAAGAACCGGCGCATCGACATCATCATCATGGAGTGAGTCCGCTCGCCGGGAGCGGACCCTTGGAGGTGGTGCGTGCCGGCTCCGGCCGGGAACAACGGGGCGCGACAGGCGTTATAAAGTTCTTACCCCCCGACGCGGCTCCCGGAAAAGGACGCGAACCATGTGGACCCCTGGACGCTCCGCCCGCCCGGCCGCGCTCCCGGTCGGCCTTCTCGCTCTGCTGATCGGCCTGCTCGCGGGCCCCGGCGCCGCCCGCGCCGCCGAGGAGGTCGTCGTCGACGGCGTCCTCCACCAGCGCAATCCCGCCACCCCCCGCGACGGCAGCGAGACCTGGAACCTGCGGGAGCTGTGGCGGGCCGGCGGGGAGGACGACGAGGTCTTCTTCGGCGTCATCTTCGCCGCCGTCTCCGACGAGGCGGGCAACATCTACCTGCTGGACCGGCAGCTGTGCCAGGTCTTCGTCTACTCGCCCCAGGGCGAGCTGCTGAAGACCCTGAGCCGGCAAGGCGAGGGTCCGGGCGAGACGCAGCGGCCCATCGGCCTGCTCTTCATGCCGGACGGCAGCCTGGGCATCGTCGAGGGCTTTCCCGGCCGCATCGTGAAGATCGATCTGGACGGGAACCCCGCCGGCACGTTCAGCCCCGGCGGCGGGCCGGCAGCCGGCGGCTTCGCGGGCCTGAGCGGGGTCGCCAACCGCGGCGGCCAGCTGGTCGTGTGCGGCAACCTGATGACCCAGATCGAGGGCGGCGGCATGCAGCGCACCTCCTACCTGGCCAGCTGCGACGAGGACGGCCACGAGAAGGTGCGCTTCCTGAGCCTCACTTCCGAGCCCGATTTCGGCAATCCGCGGTTCGACGAGAAGAAGCAGTACTTCGTGGACCGCGGCGGCTGGGCCCTGGGTCCGGACGGTCGCCTCTACACGGTGCCCGAACGGGACCGCTACGCCATCCACGTCTTCAGCCCGGACGCCACGCTGGAACGCGTGATCGAACGCCCCTACCACCCCCGCAAGCGCACCGCCAAGGACATCGCGGATATGGAGAACGGGATCGTCGCCATCGTCAACGGGCGGCGGATCGAGGTGGAAACCCACATCGAGGACCGCGATCCGGCCGTGCGCCAGCTGCGGGTGGACGAGAAGGGCAACCTCTGGGTCCTGCAGCCGCAGGGCGCGCGCGAGCTGCCGCGCGGCGTCGTGCGCGTCTACGACGTCTTCGATCCGTCCGGGACCTACGTCCAGCAGGTCCGCATCGCCTGCGACGGCGACGCAGAGGCGGACCGCCTGCTGTTCGCCGGCGACGACCGCCTGCTCCTCGTCAAGGGCGCCGAGGCGGCCCTCGACGCCATGTTCGCCGGCTTCGGGGAAGGCGGCGGCGAGGAGGCGGAGGAGGGAGCGCCGGAACCGGCGCCGCTGGAGGTCATCTGCTACGCGCGCGGGGGCTAAGCCGGTTTCCCGCGCTGAGGTGGGCCGGCGCACGCCAGCGCGCCGGCCCTCATCCGTAGCCAATCAGTAGCCCAGGGAGCGCAGCTTCTGCCGGGCGGCCGGATCCAGATCCACCGGCCGCGATCCCTCCTGCTCGACAAATGGCCGTTCCGGAGGCAAGAACGAATCGAGACGCCGCCGCATCTGGGCCGCCGTTCCCAGTTCCTGTTTCGCGCGATCGTGCGGCTCGCCGGGATCGATGGGAAACCGGGTGTTGAAGCCCTGGGCCATGCCGAAGCCGGGCATCAGATAGTTGATGCCGACCAGCCCCATGGCCCTGTATCTTGCTTCTCCCAGGTACTCGGCGATGGTGATGAAGCTCTCGTCCAGGTGCGCGCGGTCCCCGCCCACCGCCCCGTGGCGGTAGGGGAGCAATCCCGTGTAGATTGAGGCGAAGGAGGGCAGGGTCCAGGGTGCCGTGCTGTAGCAGCGCCACGTTGATCAGCACGACGCGGAGGCGGTCCTTCGCAATCTCGAAAACGAAACCGACACATCCATGATGAACCGTTTCAGGGAATGGATCCGCAGCGGCGAGGTGCCCGCGAACCCCGCGCTGACGGGCTACGAGGCCCTGCTCGACCGGCGCTGCCGCCGTCGCCTGGTCGGGCTGGTCCTCCTGGTATTCCTGTTCGGCCTGGTCTCGGCCCTGGTCGAGCTGCTGCTGCGCCTGCTGGGCGAACCGCTGCCGCTGCTGGTGAACGGTCTGTACCGCCTGCTGGCCCTTGCCGCGGCCGGAGCGGCCGGCTGGCTCGCCCTGCAGTACCTGGCCAGCGATGCCCGGCTGCTGATCCGACTGCTCCTGCCCCTGGCGGCCTGGTGCCAGGGAGCCGTGGCCGCGGGCGACGACGGCACCTGGGGCCGACCCATCCTGGCCGTCTCCGGCCTGCTGACAGTCTGTGCCAGCGGACTGCTCCCGGCGGCGCTGGGTCCGGCGCTGATCCTGGCCCTGGCGACGGCGGCGGCCTACACCGCTGCCTACCTGCTGCGGCTGCCGGCTGGATTGCCGCTGGGCACTTTCGCGGCGCCGGCTCTCGGGACGGTGCCCGCCGCCCTGCTGGCCGCCGTCCTGGCCCGCTCCCACGAGCGTTCACTCCGGAGCGGCTACCGGGCCGAGGAAGCCAAGGAGCGGGCTCTGGCTCACGCCCGCGAGGCCGCCCGGGCCAAGTCCGAGTTCCTGGCCAACATGAGCCACGAGATCCGCACCCCCCTGAACGGGATCGTCGGCGCCGGCTACCTGCTGATGGACACGGATCTCGATGCCGAGCAGTGGCAGTACTGCGAGGCGGTTCTGGCATCGGGACAGTCCCTGCTGGACATCGTCAACGACATCCTGGACATCTCCCGGGCCGAGGCGAATCGCCTGGCCCTGGAGAAGATCCCCTTCGACCTGAGCACCCTGCTGGCGGAGGTCATCGCCACCGAGCGCGATCCCACGGACAAGCGCAACCTGGAGACGATCCTGCGCTACGCGCCGGGAACGCCCGAGCACGTGGTCGGCGACCTCGTGCGCATCCGGCAGATGGTCGCCCACCTCTACCGCAACGCCCTGAAGTTCACGCCCGCCGGGACCATCCTCGTCGAGGCCACCTGCGAACATTGCTTCGCCCAGCGCGCCATCATCGAGATTGGCGTCCAGGACAGCGGCCCTGGTATCCCTGCCGCCGAGCGGGAACGCATCTTCGAGAAGTTCACGCAGCTCGGCGACTCGGTTCCGCGCCCGATGGGCGGCGCCGGTCTGGGGCTGGCCCTCGTGCGACATCTCGCCGAGCTGATGAACGCCGAGGTCGGCGTGGAGAGCGAACAAGGGCAGGGCAGTCGCTTCTGGCTGCGCGTTCCCCTGGAGCTGGATCGCGAGATGGCCGGCCCGGCCGAACCGGATCTGAGCCTGATCGGCCTGCGGGTCCTGGTGGCCGATCCCCATCCCGAGCGACGTCAGGTGCTGCAGGAACACCTGGAGGCCCTGCACATGACCTCGGAGACCGTGGCCGACGGCGCCTCCGCCCTGGCGGCCCTGCGCGCCGCCCGCGCCGAAGGCCGGCCCTTCGACATGCTCCTGTGCCACTCCGCCCTCGACGGGGGGCGCGGCAGCGCGCTCGGCCGCGAGGTGAAGGCCGACGGACGGCTGCGCAACACGACCCGCGTCCTGATCATCGGCCACACTCTGCGGGGCGATTTCCGGCATCTGTTGGAGCTGGGCTTCCATGGCTGCCTGGCCACCCCGCTGCGCCCGGCCGATCTGCGCGCCATCCTGGTCGCCGCCCGCGAAGTGGCCGAGAGCGGGGACGAGCGGCCGGTCCTGACCCGCCGGGCGATCGCGGGCCCGCGCTCCCGCGGCAAGCTGACCCTGATCCGCGGCGGGGCCTGGCCGCAGCGGGTCCTGCTGGCCGAGGACAACCCCACCAACCGCCTCATGTCGGCGCGCCTGCTCCAGAAGGTCGGCTGCGGGCGCGTGGACGAGGCGGAGGACGGCCAAGAGGCCCTCGAGATGCTGGCGACCATCCCGTACGACATGATCTTCATGGACTGCCAGATGCCGGTGGTCGACGGCTATCAGGCCACCCGCAAGCTGCGCCAGCGACCCGGACCCAACCAGGGCACCCCCGTCGTCGCCTTGACGGCCAACGCCCTCAAGGAGGATCGCGTCCTCTGCCTCGCCACCGGAATGGACGACTACCTGCCCAAGCCCATCACCTCGCGCGCCCTGCTGACCGTCATCCAGCGCTGGCGCGACATCCGCACCTGCTCACCCCCCATGCGGGGGCTCACCCCGCCCCTGGATCCCGACCTGGATCCGGACCCGGCGGACTTCAGCTGAGGAGCGGGCCATGCCCGAGCGTCCCTTCTTCACCCGCGAGCTGTTCCGCTTCTTCCTGGACTTGGAGATGAACAACAACCGGGAGTGGTTTCATGCGAACCAGTCCCGCTACGAGGAGCACGTCAAAGCTCCGGCTCTGCATTTCATCACCGAGTTCGGCTCTCACCTGTACCGGATCAGCCACCACTTCCGGGCCGATCCCCGTCCGGTGGGCGGCTCCCTCTTCCGCATCCACCGCGACATCCGCTTCAGCAAGGACAAGCGCCCCTACAAGACCCATTGCGGTATCCAGTTCCGCCATGCCTCCGGAGCGAGCGCCCACGCGCCCGGGTACTACCTGCACCTGGAGCCGGGCCACTGCCTGGTGGCGGCGGGCACCTGGCATCCCGACAATCCGACCCTCAAGCAGATCCGTGACGCCATCGTCGCGCGGCCGGAGCGGTGGCGCGCCGCGCTCGCCGACAGGAAGTTCCGGGCCCGCTACGAGCTGGACGGCGACCGCCTCAAGCGCGTGCCCCGCGGCTATCCCGCCGGCCACCCCTGCGCCGCCGATCTCATGTGGAAGGACTACTACGGCGTCTGCGGACTGACGCAGCGGCAGGTCGTGTCCCGCGACTTCATGACCCTCTTTGCGACCATCTGCCGGGACGCCACTCCCTACGTGAGGTTTCTCTGCGAGGCGATCGAGGTGGAGTTCTAGTCGGGTCGCTCAGCCCTGGGGGACGAGCCTGGCGGCCCGTTCGAGGATCCGCTCGGGCTGCGGGCGGTGGTAGAGAATGCCGAGCAGGGCGGCCGCCCCGAAGGGTAGCGCGATCAGCGGATCAAAACGGAGGTAGACGAGCAGGAGGCCGAAGATGGCCACCGCTTCGGCCGAGGCCCAGACGATGATCATCTGCGTCTGGATGTAGGGCATCAGGTTCAGCAGGTCCTCCTCGAGCCTGTGCGCGTCGCCGCCGCCGTCCGGGGATGTGTATCCGAGGGCACGCTTGAGGGCCGCATCGGCGAAGGCGCGCCGGCGGAAGAGCAAGCTGAAGGCCAGCGAGACCAGGGCGCCGAGACCGAAGATGATCAGCAGGTGCTGACTCCTCATCGGTGGTTCGTCGAACCTCTTGCCCGGCAGGACGGCGATCAGGCCATAGAGCGGAACGGCGGCCATGAAGGCCCACCAGGTGACGTTCAGCAGCCTCACGGGCCGCTGCAGCTCCTTCCTGAGCGCTGGCGACAGCATCCGGGCAGGCCTCCCGATCGGCGCCACGCTTCGCCGCGTAGCCCCCATAATCTAGGAGCTTTTCTGGCAACGGTCGACCCCTGACGGTCCGGGATAGGGACTGGGGCGAAGCGGCCCAACCCTGCTATCATATGCCAGTCCGCCGGAGCGCTCCGTACCCTGGAATGCCCCGGCCGGCTTGCAGCCCGGAACCCGCGAACAGGAAGCGCCGATGTCCGAAGACCTCTTCCCCACCCCGGCTCCTGTTTCCCGCGGCCCGGTTGCCGCGGACGGGGTCGCCCTGCGCTGCCGCGGCCTGGTCAAGCGCTACGCCGACGTCGTCGCGGTGGCCGGCCTCGACCTCGAGGTGCGCGAGGGGGAGTGCTTCGGCCTACTCGGGCCCAACGGCGCGGGCAAGACCACGACTCTGGAGATCCTCGAGGGCTTGATCGAGCCCGACGACGGGCTGGTGGAGGTGCTGGGCCACCGTTGGGGCACCGGTGAGGACCGCGCCCTGCGCCAGCGTCTGGGCACCCAGCTGCAGGAAACGCAGCTCGCCGAGAAGCTGACCGTCGCCGAGACCGTGCGGCTGTTCCGCAGCTTCTACCGGCGGGGCCGCGCCGTGGAGGACGTCATCAGGCTGGCCGGTCTCGAGGAGAAGCGGCGGGCCCGGGTCGGCAAGCTCTCCGGCGGGCAGAAGCAGCGGCTGGCCCTTGCCTGTGCGCTGGTGCCCGATCCGGATCTGCTCTTTCTGGACGAGCCCACCACCGGGCTCGATCCGCAGGCCCGCCTGCGCGTCTGGGAGCTCGTGGAGCACTTCCGGGCGAGCGGCGGCACCGTCCTGCTGACCACCCACTACATGGAGGAGGCGGCGCATCTCTGCGACCGGGTGGCCGTCGTCGACCACGGCAAGATCATCGCGCAGGGCAGCCCGGAGGAGCTGGTGGCCTCGCTGGGCGCCCAGCAGATCCTCGAGTTCCGCACCGCCAGCGAGCTGCCGGCCGGTGAGCTGGAAGCGCTGCCCGGCATCTGCGGGGTCCAGACCAAGAACGGCAGCTACGTGCTGTGCATCGAGCGGATCGGGGCCGCGCTGCCCGCGCTGCTCGTGGAGCTGCAGCGGCGGGGAGTGGAGCTGGAGAGCCTGCAGACCCACCAGGCCACCCTCGAGGACGTTTTCGTCAACCTGACCGGGAGAGCCTTGCGCGATGGCTGAGCCGACGTCCGCCACGCGGCGCTATCACCCCCTGCTCGAGCTGACCCGGACCCGCGTTCTGGAGTTCGTGCGCGAGCCCGAGGCCGTCTTCTGGGTCTTCGTCTTCCCCGTGCTGCTGGCCTTGGCCCTGGGCATCGCCTTCCGCAGCAAGCCGGCCGAGCGGGCGCGGGTGGCGATCGTGAGCGAGGGCGCGACTCCCGGGACTTCCGCCCTCATCCAGCAGCTTCGCGAGGCGCCGGACCTGCAGGTCCAGGTGCTCGACCTGCAGGCGGCGAACCAGGCCCTGCGCAGGGGCAACGTGGACGTGGTGGTGAACCTCGGGGCCGGGGGCGGGGTAATGACGGGACCCGTGATCTACCGCTACGATCCCGGCCGCACGGAAGGCCGGGCCGCGGAGCTGGCGGTCGATGACGTCCTGCAGCGCGCCCTGGGCCGCCGCGACGCCATCGCGACGGTGCAGGAAACGGCCACCGAGCGAGGCGGCCGGTACATCGACTTCCTCATTCCGGGCCTGGTGGGCCTGAACCTGATGGGCAGCGGCATGTGGGGAATCGGCTTCTCCGTCGTCGTGGCCCGCACCCGCAAGCTGCTGAAGCGCTTCGCCGCCACCCCCATGCAGCGCTCTCACTACCTCGCCTCCTTCGCCCTCTCGCGCCTGCTGTTCCTGAGCCTGGAGGTGGCCGCGGTGGTGGGTTTCGGCTGGGCGATCTTCGGCGTCGAGGTGCACGGCTCCCTGCTCGACCTGGCGCTGGTGGCCCTGCTGGGCGCGCTCAGCTTCGCAGGGATCGGCCTGCTGGTGGCGGCCCGCCCCCGCACGGTGGAAGCGGTCTCCGGCTGGATGAACCTGGTGATGCTCCCCATGTGGCTGCTCTCGGGCACCTTCTTCAGCTACGAGCGCTTTCCCCAGATCTTCCTGCCCTTCATCCGCGCCCTGCCTCTGACCGCACTGAACGACGCCCTGCGCTCCGTGATGAACGACGGCGCCAACCTGGCGACCAACGGGCTGCCCCTGCTGATCCTCGCCGCCTGGGGCCTGGTCAGCTTCCTGGTGGCGGTGCGCATCTTCCGCTGGCAGTAGAGGCCAGCGGGAATTTGGTGTCCTCCGCACGTGAAGAGGCGCCGTCGCGCAACGCGACGGCGCCTCCGGAGGATCAGCATCGGTGGCGTTGGGTTCCCCCGCACGGGGTGATCCCGATCAGCCACAGGCTGGAGAGGCCCCGCTTACGGGGACGCCACCTCCGCCGAGCCGTGTTGGTCTGAACTCAATGGATCACCTCCTTACTGAGCGAACCGCTCGCGGCGAGACCCACCTCGCCCGGACTCCGTGGCCGCCCTTGCCGTGGAGACCGCCGCACCTCGCTGTGCGGTGTGCCCACTGGGAAGATACCGCATGCGCGCCCTGCTGGCCATGGGTCATTTTGCCGCAAAATGAACACAGGTATCGATTTCCACGGGCCGCACGCCGGAGGCGTCAGGCCCGGGCTGCGGCCCCATCGCTGCCGGCGCGGACCGCCTCCACCTCGTCCGCCGTCTTCGCCACTGGGGGGCCCAGCAGGCGGCCGCCATCGGCCGTGACGAGCCAGGTTTCCTCGATGCGCACCCCGCCGAAATCCAGGTAGTCGGCGAGCCGCTCGTAGCTCACGAAATCCGCAAACCTGGCCTCGGCGCGCCAGCGCTGGATCAGCTCGGGCACGAAGTAGATGCCCGGTTCCACCGTGACCACGAAGCCGGCCTGCAGCTCGCGCGCCAGGCGCAGGGATCTCAGGCCGAACTGGGAGCTGCGGCTCAGCTCCTCGCCGTAGCCCACGTGGTCCTCGCCCAGGTCCTCCATGTCGTGCACGTCCAGGCCGACCATGTGGCCCAGGCCGTGGGGGAAGAAGAGCGCGTGCGCACCGGCCGCCACCGCCTCCTCCGGATCGCCCCGCATGAGACCGAGATCCGCCAGCCCCGCCGCGATGATCCGCGAGGCGAGCAGGTGGACATCCAGATAGCGCACGCCCGGGGCGAGGGCGGCGCAGGCGGCCTCCTGGGCGGCGAGGACCACCTCGTAGACGTCGCGCTGGCGGGTCGTGAAGGTCCGATCCACCGGCAAGGTCCGCGTCATGTCCGCCGCGTAACCGGTGGCCGTCTCGGCGCCCGCGTCGCAGACCAGGAGCCGGCCGCTCTCCAGGACGTTGGGATAGCCGTGGTTGTGCAGGATCTCCCCGTGCACCGTCACGATGGAGGGAAAGGAAAGCTGTCCGCCGGCGGCCTGGGCAATCTGCTGGAGCAGGGCGGCCAGCTCGGCCTCGCGGCGGCCGGGCGCCGCCTGCGCCATGACGGCCCGGTGCATGGCGGCCGTGGTGTCCGCCGCCGTCTCGATCTCCGCGATCTCGGCCGGCGTCTTCACCGCGCGCTGCGACACCACCGCCTGCACCAGCTCCAGCGAGGCTCCCCTGCGCGCCGCCTGCTCGTCGAGCTGCAGCAGGCTCATCAGGCGCAGGATGCCGTCGGCCCGGTAAGGCGGCAGCCAGCGCACCCGGCGGCCGGCCCCGCGCGCCTGGGTGAGGACTTCGGCCAAATCGGCGGCGGGACGCGTCCTGCGGATGCCCACCGCGGCGGCGCGCTCGGCCAGGGTCGGCAACGGTCCGGTCCAGATCACGTCGTCCAGGGTCAGCTCGTCGCCGAAGACCGTCGCCTCGCCCGCGTCCAGGTCGAGAACCGCCGCCAGGTCGGGCTGGTTCAGGCCGATCAGGTAGAGGAACGTGCTGTCCTGGCGGAAGGGGTACCAGTTGTCGGGATAGTTGATCGGGCTCTCGCGGTTGGCGAGCAGGAGGACCAGCCCCCCGTCCAGCTCCCGCGCGAGCCGCGCGCGTCGTTCCCTGTAGGTTTTGGCATCGAACATGGCCGACCTCCCGGGCTCAGGCGATCGCGACGACCGGCTCCTCCCCCTCCTCCCGCTCCCCGCGAATCAGGCGCTTCAGCGGGCGCACCAGGAGGGCCAGGATCAGGGCCGCGAGCAGGCAGTAGAGCGCCACGCCGCCGAACAGCGTCTGCAGCGATCCCCCGCCTTCGGTGTTGTAGAAACCCGCCACCCAGCCCCCCAGGCCGTTGCCCAGGGCGGCGGCGGTGAACCAGATCCCCATCACGAACGAGCCGATGCGCCGGGGGGCCAGCTTGGTCATCAGGCTCAGGCCCACCGGGCTGAGGCACAGCTCGCCCAGGGTGTGCAGCAGGAAGGTGGAGAACAGCCAGCCCGGGCCGACGCGGGCCCCCAGCGGACCGGAGGCCTGCACGGCGCCCACCAGCACCAGGTAGCCCAGACCGACGCCCAGCAGGCCAAGGGCGAACTTGGCGGGCCCGGACGGCTCGTGCCCCGCCGCCGCGAGGCGCACCCAGAGCCAGCTGAAGACCGGCGCCAGCAGGATGATCAGCAGGGCGCCGACGGACTGGAACCAGCTCGAGGGGTAGTCGAAGCCCAGGATGCTGTTGCGGGTGAAATCGCGGGCGAAGAGGTTCAGGCTCGAGCCGGCCTGCTCGAAGGCGCTCCAGAACAGCATGGTGAACAGGAACAGCACGGCGATCACGGCCAGGCGCTTTTTCTCCGCGCTGCTGAACGGCACGCGGTCGACCACCTTCTGCATCTCGGCGCCCTGCTTCAGGCGGCTCGGCCAGCGCCCCACGTCGCCGAGCAGGCGCGCGGCGCCCCAGCGGAACTGGATCAGCCCGCAGATCATGCCGATGCCGGCCAGACCGAAGGCCCAGTTCCAGCCGGCCCTGATGTCGAAGCCGGCCCGGTGGGCCGCCTCCAGAAAGCCGCTACTCTGGGCGATGTAGCCCACCAGCAGGGGGGCCAGGAAGGCCCCCAGGTTGATCCCCATGTAGAATACGGTGAAGCCGCCGTCTCGCCGCGGGTCGCCCTGCTTGTAGAGGCCTCCCACCATGGTGCTCACGTTGGGCTTGAGCAGCCCGGTGCCGATCACGATCAGTCCGAGCCCCAGGTAGAAGCTGAGCAGGCTGTGGACCACGAGGGTGAAGTTGCCGAGGGCGATGACGGCGCCGCCCAGCATCACCGCGCGCCGCTGGCCGAGCCAGCGATCGGCGGCCAGGCCGCCGGGCAGGGCCGTCAGGTAGACCAGCATCAGGTACCAGCCGTAGATCCCCGTGGCTTTGGCCGTGGAGAAGCCCAGGCCGCCGAGGTCCGGGCTGGCCGTCATGTACAGGACCAGGATGGCGCGGATGCCGTAGAAGCTGAACCGCTCCCAGAACTCCGTGAAGAAGAGGGTGCTGAGGCCCCGGGGATGTCCGAACACGCGGGCTCCTTTGCACGAGCGACGGGGATCGGGGCATTGTAAGCCAGGATTCGCCCCGCTGCACGCCCCGAGCCGTGCAGCCGGCGATCCACTCCTTCGCCGGAGGATGGGTCGGTCCTCCAGGGCACCGGATCATGGTGGCCGAGTTCCTATCATATTACTATGCATTAAGGGGCTTCGGCAGCCCCCGCCCCCCCCTTTCAACTCATGCGGCCCGCCCGGGCCGCCACCTGAAGGAGAGATCCCATGCCCACCGGCTCCGACGGCGACGGCAGGATCCTGCCCCCGCTACCGCACATCAGCGAGCACGCCCACATCAAGACCATGGCCGAGTACGAGCGCCTCTACCGGCTCTCCCTGGACGATCCGGACCACTTCTGGGGCCAGCAGGCCGAGAACCTGACCTGGTTCCACAGGTGGCACACGGTCTTCGACGGCAACTACGAGGACGTGGACTTCGGCTGGTACCTGGGCGGCCGCCTGAACGCCTGCTTCAACTGCGTGGACCGGCACCTGAACGAGCGGGGCGAACAGACCGCCATCATCTGGGCCAAGGACGAGCCGGGCGAGTATCGACACATCAGCTACCGGGAGCTCAAGCACCAGGTCAGCCGGGTGGCCAACGTCCTGCGCCATCACGGGGTGCGCAAGGGCGACCGCGTCTGCATCTACCTGCCGATGATCCCCGAGCTGGCCTACACGATGCTCGCCTGCGCCCGCATCGGCGCCGTGCACAGCATCGTCTACGGGGGCTTCAGCAGCGAGGCGATCCGCGACCGCATCCTGGACGCCGGGGCCAAGATCGTGGTGACGGCCAACGAGGGGCTGCGCGGCGGGCGCCGCCTGCCCCTGAAGCAAACGGTGGACAACGCCGTGGAGGGCCTGAGCACTGTCGAGCGGGTGCTCGTAGCCCGCCGCACGGACCGCGAAGTGCCAATGAAGCCGGGCCGCGACTTCTGGCTGGACGTCGAGTGTCGCCGCCAGCGCGCCACCAGCACCATCGAGTGGATGGGCGCCGAGGATCCGCTGTTCATCCTCTACACCAGCGGCTCGACCGGCAAGCCCAAGGGAGTCATGCACACCACCGGCGGCTACCTGGTCTACGCTGCCCTGACTCACCGGCTGGTCTTCGACCACCACCCCGGGGATGTCTACTTCTGCGCCGCCGATGTGGGCTGGATCACGGGCCACTCCTACATCGTCTACGGTCCTCTGGCCAACGGCGCCACCACGGTGATGTTCGAGTCCGTCCCCACCTATCCCGACGCGGGACGCTACTGGCGGATCGTGGACGATCTGGGCGTGAACATCTTCTACACCGCGCCGACCGCCCTGCGCGCGATCAAGCGCGAGGGGGACGAGCACGTCCGGCGCTACAGCCGGGCCTCGCTGCGCATCCTCGGCACCGTGGGCGAGCCCATCAACCCCGAGACCTGGGAGTGGTACTATCAGGTCGTGGGTCAGGAGCGCTGCGCGGTGGTCGACACCTGGTGGCAGACCGAGACCGGCGGCATTCTCATCACGCCGCTGCCCGGCGTCACCCCGGTCAAGCCCGGCGCCGCCACGCTGCCGTTCTTCGGCGTCCGGCCGCGGGTGGTGGACGAGTCGGGCCGGGAACTGGAGGGCAACGGCGTGTCCGGCCATCTCTGCCTCACGCATCCCTGGCCGGGACAGGCCCGCACGGTCTGGGGCGATCACGAGCGCTTCAAGGAGACCTACTTCACCCGCTACCCGGGCCTCTACTTCACCGGGGACGGCTGCCGGCGGGACGAGGACGGCTACTACTGGATCACCGGCCGCGTGGACGACGTGATCAACGTGAGCGGTCATCGCCTGGGCACGGCGGAGATCGAGAGCGGTCTGGTGGCCCACGAGGCCGTGGCCGAGGCGGCCGTGGTCGGCTATCCGCACGAGATCAAGGGCCAGGGCATCTTCGCCTACGTGATCCTGAACCCCGAGTTCGAGAGCGTCGAGCTGGAGGAGCACGTGGGCGCCCTGAAGGAGCAGGTGCGCCATCTGATCGGCCCGGTGGCCACCCCGGACCGCATCCTCATCGTGCCGGGCCTGCCCAAGACCCGCAGCGGCAAGATCATGCGCCGCATCCTGCGCCAGATCGCCGCCGGCGAGTACACCGGCCTGGGCGACGTGACCACCCTGGCCGATCCCTCCGTGGTGGATGAGCTGATCCGCCGTCACCGGGCCTTGGCGGGAAGCTGAAGGGCCCGGCCCCTGTTCCGCCCGGCCGTGCCCCGCGGGGCGCGATCACCGGCGCGGACCGCGAAACCGGTTGACATCCCCGCGCTCGCCTCGTATCAAGGAATGCGTGCTTCCGATGGCCTCGCAACGCCTTCGACCGGTTCGCCACCATTGCCTCCCGGGTGGAAGCCCATGCAGGATATCGAGATCTCCGTCGTCGTCCCCATGTACAACGAGGAGAGCAACCTCGCGAGTCTCTTCTCGCGATTGCAGGCCGTCCTGCATGGCGTGACCGACAGCTACGAGATCGTCTGCGTGAACGACGGGAGCAGCGACGGCACGCTGGAGAGATTGCTCGAGATCAGCCAGCGAGATCCCCGTGTCATCGTCGTGGATCTGGCGCGCAACTTCGGCAAGGAGATCGCCTTGACGGCCGGTCTCGATCACGCCCGCGGGCGCGCTGTCATCCCCATCGACGCGGATCTGCAGGATCCACCGGAGCTGATCGCGGACTTCGTGCAGAAGTGGCGGGAAGGCTACGAGGTCGTCTACGCCCAGCGCCGCACGCGCAAGGGGGAAACCCTGGTCAAGCTGGCCTCGGCCAACCTCTTCTACCGCACCATCAACAAGATGACGGAAATCCGTATTCCCCACAACACGGGCGATTATCGCCTCCTGGACCGCCGCGTCGTGGAGGTCCTGCGCCAGATGCCCGAACGGACGCGCTTCATGAAGGGTCTGTTCGCCTGGGTGGGATTCCGGCAGCTGGCGGTCGAGTTCGACCGGGATCCCCGGCTCTCCGGACAAACGAAATGGAACTACATCAAGCTCTGGCGGCTGGCCCTGGACGGCATCACCTCCTTCACCTCCGTGCCGCTGAAGATCTGGAGCTATCTCGGCGGCGTCATCGCGCTGATCGCTTTCGTCTACATGCTCTTCCTGGTCCTGCGCACCACCATCTTCGGCGTCGACGTTCCCGGATACGCCTCGATCATGGTCATCGTCCTCTTCCTGGGGGGCATTCAGCTGCTCGGCATCGGCATCCTGGGCGAGTACATCGGGCGGATCTTCGACGAGGTCAAGCGTCGCCCCATGTACGTGGTCAAGGCGCTGTACCCGCCGGACCGCGACGGGACGTCATGAAGGAGGCCATCTATCACAAGATGGCCGAGGTGGAGGGCAGCCACTGGTGGTTCGCGGGCCGGCGCCGGATCGTGGCGGACGTCCTCGCACGTCTCGGTCTGCCCGCCCAGGCCCGGATCCTGGAGGTCGGCTGCGGCTCCGGCGGCAACTTCGCCTTGCTTTCCCGGTACGGAAGCCTGTATGCGACGGACAGCGACGAGAACGCGCTGGCCTATGCCCGGCAAGCCGGGCGGGCGATCGTCGAGCCGGGCCGCCTGCCCGCGGACATCCCCTTCGCCGATCAGTCCTTCGACCTGATCCTGCTGCTGGACGTCCTCGAGCACGTCGAGGAGGACGAGCAATCGCTCAGGTTTCTCCATGAACGACTCGCGCCGGGAGGTCGCCTGCTCGTGACCGTTCCGGCCTATCGCTGCCTCTGGAGCGCGCACGACGACTTTCACCAGCACAAGCGACGCTACACGCGGGGCGAGCTGCAGCGCAAGAGCCTGGCCGCCGGCTTCCGGGTCCGCAAGCTCTCCTACTTCAACACCTGCCTCTTTCCCGTCGTCGCGGTCTTCCGCCTGCTCGAGCGGCTCTTTCCGGGACGCGCCGAGAAGGACCTGGACATTCCACCCTCTCTCCTGAACCGGGTACTGACGGCGATCTTCTCCGGTGAGCGGTTCCTGCTCAGAGGGCTGAACCTGCCCTTCGGCGTTTCCTTGATCCTGGTGGGCGAGAAGCATGTCTGATCTGGTCCTGCCGGCCCTCAAGTTCGGCGTCGTGGGTCTGCTGGCCACGGGAGCCCACGTCACCGTCTTCCTGCTCTGCGTGCGCCTGGCCAAGGCGAGCCCGACCGCCGCCACGGTCCCGGCCTTCCTCACCGCCGTGCTCATCTCCTACTGTCTGAATCACTCCTGGACCTTCGGAGCCCGGGGCCGCCACCTCCGCTTCTTCAGCCGCTACCTCACCATCGCCCTGATCGGCCTGGCCCTGAACGCGGGCATCATGTACGTCTGCACCGCCGTTCTGCACCAGAGCTACTACCTGGGCCTGGCCCTGGTGATCACGATCGTCCCGGCGTCCAACTTCCTGGGCAACAAGTACTGGGGATTCCGTTGAAGCTGTTCGACCTGTCCGCAACTCTCCCTTCCATCAAGCTCGACGGGCACGTGTCTTCGTTCGCACGATACGACCATCCGCCCGATTGAGCTGCCACTTATCCGCCGCATGGCTTGTCTTCGGAAAGGCCCCAGATGGCGTTCGAGGTCAGCTCGAGGCTGTTGCCGGCCGGGTCGCGGAAGTAGAGGGAACGGCCGCCGCCGGGCCAGCTCTTGTCTTGCTCGATGGCGACGCCGGCTTCCTGCAAGCGGGATCGCCAGGCATCCAGATCCCGCGCCGGGACGCCGAACGCGACATGCCCCGGGCCGGTGGCGCCATGAGCAGGCACGCCGGCATCCAGCGTTTGCGTCGCCGCGGCCCGGAAGATCAGGAACATGTGCGAGCCGCAGCGGAAGAAGACGTGGCGGCCGGGACTCGCGGCATACCGCTCCAGACCCAGCACCTCGCCGTAGAAGCGCTCCGCCGCCGTGAGGTCGTCGGCGTAGAGGCAGGTCTCGAGGATCTCGGTCACCCGCATCGTTTCCTCCCTCATGAGCCATGATGGACGCCCCGTCCCGGTGCGCACTAGATAGGCTGCCGCTCTCCGATCCGCCAGACGAGCCGGGGCTCTGTCCTGGAACGTTGCGATGCGATATACTGCCCGGGCCTCGTCATGGAGGCCGGGTCGGGAAGATGAGCAGCATGGATGCACCGCGACGAGCTCGATAACGAACGAGGCGGATGCTCTGTGGTCATAGCTAGAGTGGCTGGGCTGCGCTCCGTGCTGATTCTTGCTGTCTTGCTGGCTGCTTGCATGATCTATCTGCTCGTCTGGGCCGGCGAAGGCGTGCGCGAGCCCTTGCCCTGGGATGAGGCCCAGCACTATCTGGGCGCCAGTGAAATGCGCGCGGCCATGGAAAGCGGATCGCTGCAGCAACTGCGCGAGACCCTGCTGGCCGAGGACATGTACCCGCCCGGCCACTCGATCCTGCTCGGGCTCTGGATGCTCGCTTTCGGCGAGGGGCACGCAAGCCTCGCCATGTTCCACATCTGGAGCCTATGGTTGTGCCTGGGCGGGCTGCTGATCATTGCCGCCGGCTTGCCGGAGCCCAGGCGTAAAGGCTTCTTCGTTGCCGGCAGTGTGCTGGTGCTCGCGACCATCCCGCTGCTCGTTCTTGCGGGCACCTTCATGGTGGAAGCACCTGCAGCTGCCCTTCTTCTGGCGGCCCTGGGAGCAGCGGCCCTCCTTGCCGAAACCGGTAGCATCCGGCACTTCGTCTGGGCATCGGTGGCGGGTCTCGCCGTCCTGCTGACCAAGTACAACATCGGTCTGCCGTTGCTGCCGGCCTACGCCGTCCTTTCCGCGTCTCTCTTTTTAGCGCGGCGACGACGGAACGCGTTCCTGGTCCTCGGCGTCTTCGCGGTCGTCGCGGCAGGTTGGGCCGCCTTTCTCTCGTTGCAGACCAACGGATGGGCGGCCTTCCTGGAGTTCGCCCGGAATCGCGCCAATTCCGCGGGGATGTCCTTCTGGGATCGCCTCTGGTGGTACCTGCGTTTCTATGCCAGCGCCTTTTACATCCACCCCCTCATGGTTCTGCCCATCGGCCTGGCGACGCTTTATGCCTTGAGAGAGAAGTCACCTGTGGTCCTGCTGGGTACCAGCTATTTCCTGGTGACGATGGCCGCCCTGGGGAGCCACGAGTACCTTCTCGACCGGAACATGTTCGCGCCGGCGATGATCCTGGTGGTGCTGTCGGGCGTGGGAGTGAGCCGGCTGATCGCCCGCGGGCCTTTGCGCAGGCTCTCGCACGTCGCCTGGCCAACGGGCGCCCTGGTTCTGGCGGTGATCGTCGCCCTTGTTGCGGGCACCGGGCAGGCGCGAGTCGAGACCGGTCGATTCCAGCCCCCAGGGAACGGCAGCCTGGCGAGGGTGTCCAGATTCCTGGAGCGGGGAATGGCGGACGGCGCCAGCATGCGGGTGGTGGGGACCTTCAACTGGCTCAGTCCAGCCTGGATGCAGATCCTCGCGCGGCGGCAGCATTCGGGTACACCACTCAGGTTGGCCATCGACTTCCCCTATCCGGGCGTTCCCGGCAGAGGCGGTTGTGACAGTGGAGAGAGCGCCGAATACGCCCGTGCGGTCGACAATTGGCTGGCCGACGGCCCGGAAGAGCTGGTCGCCACGATCGACGTGGACGATGGATCGCCCTTGCGAGATGACGACTATCGAGCTTGGAATGCCTGGAAGGAGAACTGCTGCTCCTACATCGCGAAGAGACTGGCGGGCCAGGAACTGGCGGTTCTGGATCGGCCCGAGGACGGCATTCATGCCCGGATCTACTGCGTGGGAGGGGAGCCGGTGCTGATCGGGCGGGGCTGGGGGCCGGCGGAGAGCTGGGGCCGGTGGGCGATGGATGTGCAGGCTGTCGTCATGGTACCCGGGGGGGGG
>Ga0315542_1000044_pt1 | contig 56685 bp, 50 predicted proteins | sample SalMarSW160120MG_FD_202541 | JGI IMG/M metagenome (GOLD analysis project Ga0315542, IMG submission 202541) | Salt marsh sediment microbial communities from the Plum Island Ecosystem LTER, Massachusetts, United States - Salt Marsh Sediment SW1601-20 ...
GGTGAAAGCCCTTGAAGGGATGGGTATTGAGTTTCGTCTGAATGTGAGCCTGGGAAAGGATATCACGCTGGAAGGCCTGAAGAACGACTTTGACAGTGTGTTCATGGCGACGGGGAACTGGCTCCAGAAGAATCTGGGAATAGAGAAGGAGGAACTGCTTCTCTCCGGGCTCGAATTTCTCATCGAGGTAAACGGCGGATCGAGAAAAAAACCAGGAGAAAAAGTCCTGGTAATCGGCGGCGGTAACGTGGCCATGGACGTGGCAATAACAGCCGCCCGCCTGGGGGCTGATGAAGTTGTTGTAGCATGCCTGGAATCCCGTGAAGAGATGCCGGCTATCGAGGAGGAAATCGAAGAAGCCGTCAAAGAGAAGATCCGGCTGATGCCTTCCTGGGGCCCTCAGCGGATACTGGAAACAGACGGAAAGCTGACCGGAATGGAATTTGTCCGGTGTACATCCGTTTTCGATGAGGAACACCGCTTTCGCCCGGAATTCGACTCCAGCGTAAAGGAGACGGTGGAGGCCGATACGGTTATGCTGGCTATCGGGCAAGGCGCCGATCTTTCCTGTCTCGACGGCAGCATCACCGTCACACGCGGGCTGGTTGTGGTGGACAAGGAAACGCAGCGCACGAATGCAGCGGGGGTTTTCTCCGGCGGCGATATGACGACCGGTCCCGCTTCGATTATCGAAGCCATTGCATCAGGCCGCAGAGCTGCTCAAGCCATAGATAGGTCCCTTCAGGGCGAAGCCCGGCCCGGGGTATCGCCCGCTGCAGAAAAGAAGCCGTTCCTGCCGATCAACACGGAAGGCCTCAGCCGGCAGGAGCGTGCCTCAATGGCCACGGTTCCTTTCTCCCAGCGAAGTCTGGATCTCGAAGACAACCTGGGTCTGGATTGGAGCAGCACGGAACTGGAAGCCGGACGATGTCTGAATTGTGGCTGCGTGGCAGTGAATGCCTCGGACCTTGCGCCCGCATTGATCGCGCTGGATGCCAGAATAAAGACTACCCGGCGGACTGTTGAAGCGGAAGATTTTTTCCATGCTGGGCAGGGGAAATCAACGGTTCTGGATAATGATGAACTGGTCCTGGAGATAGAGATACCTGCAGCAGCGGCCGGGACCAAACAAAGATACTGGAAGTATCGCATCAGAAACTCCATCGATTTCCCAATCTGCAGTGTGGCCTCCATGTTTGTTCTGGAGGGCAGTCAGATCAAAGACGCACGGATCGTTCTGGGGGCGGTTGCTCCGACACCGATCCGGTTAAGAGAGGTGGAGGCGTTTCTGAAAGGGAAAGTGGCGGGAGATGAGCTGGCCGAAGCGGTCAAGGACTTTTCTTTTCCGGGTATCATCCCTCTCGCGAAGAACAAATATAAGGCCCAGATGACACGCGCGTTGTTGCGCAAGGCCATCTGGTCTCTGCTTCCTTAAAGATCCCTGTTCCACCCGGCATACCGGCCGCCGCCCCCGAGGCGGCGGCATTTTGCCGGGCCTACCCGTGGAGAGCCCTGCCCAGTGCCTTGAGGGAAGTCTCGAACATGATTTCGGCCAGGGTCGGGTGGGCGTGGATGGTCTCCGCAATCTGTTCTACCGTGCACCCCGTCTGAACCGCAAGGGCGCCTTCCGCGATCAGGTCGGTGGCATGGGCGCCGATCAGGTGGACCCCGAGGACTCTTCCGCTATCGGCATCGGAGACTATTTTCGCCTCTCCAGCCAGCTCTCCAAGGACCTGTGCCTTGCCCATGTTTCGGAAGAGGACCGTATCGGCGCGGAACTTTTTCCCACGGGCAACGGCCTCTGCCTCGGTAAGGCCCACGTCGGCCACTTCCGGCGATGCAAAAATGGCTGACGGGATAACGTCATACCTCATTTCCCGGTCCGCACCGAGCGCGTTTTCAGCAGCGATGATGCCTTCTCTGGATGCCACGTGGGCAAGCATCACCTTTTGAGGCCCGAGTACATCTCCCAGGGCATAGACGTGCTTTACGCTGGTGGCCATCCTGCTGTCCGTACGAACCCATCCCCGCGCATCCGTTTCCACGCCCAGGGTTTCCAGGCCCAGGTGGGCCGTGTTGGGGCTTCTGCCCACACAGACCAGGACCTTTTGGGCCTCCAGGAATACAGGCTGCCCTTCTTTTCCTCCCGTTGTGCTGTTGAGCGCGGAAGGACCGATTCGGATCGAGAGGAGTGAATCTTTATGTTCGATTTTTTCCACCGTCCGGTTGACGAAGAAGGCGATCTTCCTTTTTTTCATCTCACGCTGGAGCACCTTGGAGCAGTCCTGATCCACGGCGGGAAGGGGCAGGATTCGATCCAGGGCCTCCACCACGGTGACCCTGGCGCCCAGGGCGGAAAAGATGAATGCAAATTCGCACCCGATGACCCCGCCGCCCACGATGACGATGGATTCCGGTACGGCCTCCAGGAAGAGGGCATTGTTGCTGGAAATGACTTTGTCCCCATCAAAAGGAAAGAGCGGAATACCGGCGGGACGAGAGCCCGTGGCGATGAGCAGCCGATCCCAGGAGAAAAGGAGGTCTTTCCCGTCCTCTCCCGCCACCCGGAGTTTCCCGTGGTGGGGAACGCTCCCGGTTCCCCGCACGTGGCGGACCCCCTGGTGCTTCAGGAGTTTTTCAATTCCCGCACGCTGCATCTCGATAACACGCGCTTTCCTCTCGTTCAGGACATGCATATCAAGGTGTACATCCCCTTCCAACACGATGCCGTATTCCCGGGATCCTTGAAAAATCTCCATCCGTTCCGCCGTTGCCTTCATAACTTTTGAGGGAATACACCCCCAGTTGAGGCAGGTGCCTCCCAGGTTATCGTTTTCAACCAGCGTGACTTCCGCCCCCAGTTGGGCCGCACGAACGGCCGCCACGTAGCCTCCGGGCCCTGCACCGATAACAGCTACTTTTTCCGGCATTTGTTTTTTCTCCTCCTCATGACATACTATTCCGGCCCTCATGAACTCCTGGAATCTTCGAGCGTCAGTATGTGATGTTTTTGCAATTTCAGGCGGAAATGTCAATATTTTTTGAGGAAATCAGTATTGTTTATTTATTTTATTGACAACATCGTCAATTTGAGGTAGCTGAAAAGAGGTTGGGCAGGGGGCGCGAATGCAGGATACCATCCATGAAAGACTTGAAGAAAGCCCCGTGATGGCGCTAAAAGAGAGGAATATGTGAAAGCCCATGTCATATTCAAGGAGGGAGAAATGAAAGAGATCAGTGAATTGGATTTTGCGGAAGACGTACGATACACGGAGGACCATGAATGGGCTCGACAGGAAGGGAATCTCGTAAAGGTGGGAATCTCCGATTATGCTCAGGATCAACTGGGTGATATCGTTTTCGTGGAACTTCCGGAGGTTGGAGCTTCATTCGGCAAAGGAGATGAATTCGGCACAGTGGAATCGGTCAAGGCAGTATCGGAACTCTATATGCCGGTGAGGGGCGAGATCACGGCCGTCAACGAGAACCTGGAGGGACAACCTGAACTGGTAAACAAGGAGCCGTATGCAGGAGGCTGGATGATAGAACTCAGGCCCGAAGACCCGGGTGTGCTGGACTCTCTGCTGGACAGGAACGCCTATCTTGCAATGCTGAAAGGATGAGATAATGCGATACTTTCCCCACACGGACGAAGATATCAGGGAGATGCTGCAGGAGATAGGTCTGGAATCCCTGGATGCACTCTTCGCCGACATTCCGAAAGACTGTCGCCGGGCAAGGGAACTGGAACTGCCGTCTCCCCTGACGGAATGGGAACTTAACGCTCATATGGACACACTCGCGGCCCATATGGCTGTCTCCCCTGAATATAAAATTTTTCTCGGGGCCGGCAGTTACAACCACTTCATTCCCGAGGTGGTCCGGCAACTCCTTTTGCGGGGTGAATTCTTCACCGCGTACACTCCTTACCAGCCGGAAATAAGCCAGGGGACCCTGCAGGCCATATATGAATACCAGACCCTCACCACACGGCTTCTGGGGATGGACGTGGCAAACGCATCCATGTATGACGGCGCGTCAGCACTTGCCGAGGCCCTTCTCATGGCCATCCGGCTCACAAAAAGGAAAAAGGTCGCGGTTTCGCGGCTGGTTCATCCGTTCTATCGCCAGGTGGTTCAGACCTACCTTACCGCCTCCGGATATGAGATCGTTGAACTCCCGTTCCTGGAAAACGGCGCGACCGATCTTTCCGGACTCGACGGGGTCACGGAATGCGCTGCTGTTGCAATTCAGTCTCCCAATTTTTTCGGATGCATTGAAGATCTGGAATCCCAGGGAAAAGCGGTTCACACTGATATGAAAACCCTGTTCGTGGTGGCTTTTTCAGAACCCCTGGCGTATGGGCTGCTCAAGAGTCCGGGAGCGCGTGGCGCGGATATCGCGTGCGGGGAAGGACAGAGCCTCGGCATTCCGCAATCCTTCGGCGGGCCGGGGCTTGGGATGTTCGCAACAAAACAGGAATTTGTAAGAAACATGCCCGGACGATTGGTGGGGCAGACCACGGATAAGAACGGTCGGCGTGGATTTGTCCTGACCCTCGCCACAAGAGAACAGCACATACGGCGTGAGCGGGCTACATCAAATATCTGTTCGAATCATGGGCTCTGTGCACTGGCATCGACCATGTACATGGCCTGCGTTGGCGGCACGGGCATCCGGGAACTGGCACGGCTGAACCATGACAAGGCTGAATACCTGAAGAAAGGGCTGCGGGATGTTGGAGCGACGATTCCCTTCGAGGCGCCTATCTTCAACGAGTTCCTGGTAAGGTTTCCTGCAGGCTTCAAGGAGGTCCACAGTCGGCTCCTGAAAAAGAAGATTGTGGCGGGCCTGGACATTTGCACATTTTATCCTGAGCTGCCGGACCATTACCTTCTCTGCGCCACTGAAACGAATACGAGGGAAGACATGGATGCTTTGATCGAGGAGGTCGGATCGTGGAAGAATCATTAGGAGCAACCGGGCTTGTATTCAATGAGCCGCTTCTCTGGGAGAAGGGGAGAAAAGGGAGGTCGGGGTTTTCCATGCCGGCGTCGGATGTTGATCCTTTCCCGCTGGATGAGAAGTTTGCAGGGGAAGGACCTGATTTCCCTGATCTGAGCGAATTGGACGTGGTCAGGCATTTTACAAGGCTTTCCCATTGGAATTTCGGCGTGGACAGCGGGATGTATCCCCTGGGTTCATGCACCATGAAGTACAACCCGAAGACCAATGAGCGGCAGGCGTCCCTGCGCGGTATAGCCGCTGCGCATCCCCTGCTTCCCGTACATCTCTCCCAGGGAGTCCTGCGCATGATGTTTGACCTGGAGCACTGCCTGGCTGAGATAACGGGCCTTCCTGCAGTCACCCTTCAACCTGCTGCCGGGGCGCACGGGGAGCTGACCGGCATGATGATTGTACGTGCTTTCCACCGGGATGCGGGTTCTGCGAGAAGCAAGATTCTCATACCCGATACGGCTCACGGAACAAATCCGGCCAGCGCAGCCCTTTGCGGCTTCACCCCGGTCTCTGTCAAGTCAGATGAGCAGGGGGTCCTTTCGCCGGAGTATGTCGCGTCTGTCATGGATGAGGACACCGCTGGTATCATGGTGACGAATCCCAACACGCTGGGTCTGTTCGAGGAGAACATCAGGGAAATCGCCGATATCGTCCATGCGAAAGGAGGGCTGGTCTATGTGGACGGCGCCAACATGAATGCGGTCATGGGCATCGTAAACATGGGCGATGTGGGAGTCGATATTATGCACCTGAACCTCCACAAGACGTTTTCCACACCTCATGGTGGCGGAGGGCCTGGTTCGGGACCCGTTTGCGTCAGGGAGGATCTGAAACCATTTCTTCCCGTGCCGAGGGTGGTAAAAGAGGGTGATCAATACGGCCTCTCTCAGGACTTTCCCAGGTCCATCGGAAAATTGCAGGCGTTTTACGGAAACGTGGGCGTCCTGGTGAAGGCCTACAGCTATATCCTGAGCATGGGAAAGGAACTCAAGAAGGCGAGCCAGCTCGCGGTGCTGAATGCCAATTACCTGAGAAAAAAGCTCACCGGGGTTTTTCATCTCCCGTACGACCGGCCCTGCATGCACGAGTGTGTTTTTTCAGACAAGATGCAGGAACAGTACAAGGTCACGACCCTTGACATGGCGAAGCGGCTCATGGACTATGGATTTCATCCGCCCACCATCTACTTTCCGCTGGTGGTCCACGGAGCGATCATGATCGAGCCCACGGAATCCGAATCCAAGGAGACTCTCGACCTCTTTATCGAGGCGTGCAAGACAATCGCCGAAGAAGCGGAGAAAGACCCGGCAGTGCTCTTCGAGGCACCCACAAAGCCGAAGGCCCGGCGGATGAACGAAACCGAAGCTGCTCGAAAGCCGTGCCTGGCGGGATAGTGGAGGGGAAATGAATCGAGCGCGTATCTGGCACAGGGCCGAACTCGGAACTCAGCCATATGAGCGTGTGCTGAACCTGCAACACCGCCTGGCGGACGAACTGCATAAGGGGACCCTGGAGGCGGATATGATGCTCCTGCTGGAGCATGAACCTGTCTTCACCCTGGGGCACAACGGCGGCAGAGAGAACCTGACAGTTTCCGAAGAATTTCTCAGGGGGAAGGGGATCGAGATCGTGCAAACGGAACGGGGAGGAAATATTACGTATCACGGTCCCGGCCAGCTCATTGCCTATCCCATTGTCCGGATGAATACCATGGGCCTGGGAATTCCCAAGTACGTGGAAGCTCTTGAAGAGGTGATGCTCAGGACTGCCTCAGACTGGGGCGTCTCAGCCGCGCGCAGCAACCGGAATCACGGCGTCTGGGTGGGGAACAAGAAGCTCGGGAGTGTAGGGATCGCCATACGCCGGGGCATATCGTTTCATGGGATCGCCCTGAACGTGCATCTTTCGCTGGAGCCTTTTTCCTGGATCAACCCGTGCGGACTTTTCGGGGTCGCCATGACGTCACTCAAGGAGGAGGGAGGCAGGCATCTGAGCATGACCCTTGTCAGGGATGCAATGGTGCGCCACATGGAAAGTGTCTTCGGGATCAGGACGGTACCGGTGGCCGTGGACACATGTGAGACGCGCTTTCCTCAACGAAAAAGTGCGTGAGGTATCCCGAAAATGATAAGGACAACGGCGCATACGAGAAAACCTGAATGGCTCAGAAAATCACTTCCCAGCGGACCGGTCTATGAGCAGGTCAGGAAGATGGTCACGAACGGAACGCTGCACACGGTCTGCCAGGAGGCCAAATGCCCGAACCAGTGGGAATGTTTTTCTCATCGCACTGCCACGTTCCTGATCATGGGGGACCGGTGTACCAGAGATTGCCGATTCTGCGCGGTGAAACAGGGGCCGGCAGCAAAACCGGACCCGGAAGAACCGGAAAAGGTAGCCGACACGTCCAAATCACTGGGGCTCCGGTACGTGGTGGTGACGTCGGTTACCAGAGATGATCTCCCGGACGGGGGCGCGGGAATTTTCGCGGAGACGATCGGAAAAATACGAAAGAAAATAGACGGTGCTCTTGTTGAGGTGTTGATCCCTGATTTTCAAGGTGATGCGGCTGCACTTGCAACGGTCCTCGATGCCCGTCCCGATGTTTTGAACCACAATATTGAAACGGTACCCCGCCTGTACCCTCTGGCCCGGCCCCAGGCCGATTACCGGCGGTCTCTGGATCTCCTTGCAGGGGTAGCGAGACACGGACATGCTGTTCCATCCAAGTCCGGCATCATGCTCGGTCTGGGTGAAGCTGCAGGAGAAGTCGAACAGACCCTTCAGGATATATACCACACGGGATGCAGGATGATGACCATCGGGCAGTATCTCCAGCCTTCCAGCCGCCACCTCCCCGTAGAACGGTTTGTGCCGCCCGAGGAATTTGATGACTGGAGAAAAAGGGCCCTTGAGATGGGTTTTCGCGAGGTTTTCAGCGGTCCGTTTGTGCGAAGTTCCTTTCGGGCCCATGAGATGTACAGAAGCATTTCAGGCCATGGAAGCTGATCGGAGGTATGTTATACCGTCTGAACTTCGCATGATGACTTTTTACCGGGTGATGTGGCGAAAGTCCGTGAGAAATGCGGGCTAGGATGCACTGGCCTTTGCCACCATCATTTTTGCCCATGCTTTTCCATCCGCAAGGTCCGCCTCATCCGGGTGCCCGACGGCACTCCGGGCCTCCGCGACCCAGGCCTTGTGCTCCGGTTTTTTTTCAAGTTGATCGAGGAGATCGGACTTCACTTTTCCTCGACAGGCAAAGGTCCCGATGACTCGCTCTTTTGTGGAGATACTGAGCGCCTGATAGAAAGCGGTTATGGCGAGTTGTCCGCCCTTCTGGGATCCGTGGGTACCGAAGAGGGCCAGCTTCTTGCCTCTCGGAATAGTCTTCAGAAATGATTCCACCTTTGCAGGCACGCCATGGGCTTGGACCGGAAAGCCGCAGAAGATAAGGTTATAGACTTCCAGATCTCTCGCCTCTCCAACCGGCACAATTTTCTTTTCCACCTTTCCGGCGCCATCATAGATTGCCTGGGCGAGCTTTTCCGTGTTTCCCGTCTCAGAATAATACGTCACCAGTGCCTTCATTTCACCCTCCTTCAGCTGAAAAATGTTCAACGAATATGTACAAGGTTTTCATGATAATTGCAAGGAAATTGGGGGAGACCTGATCAGCCGGACCCACGGCAGGCGCAATTCTTTAGTGCTTTGATCGCCAATTACGCCAACATGTTGAGAGATTGGGAGGAGGGAACCGGGATATCCCTCCTGCTACGTTCACTTCTCCTTCCCTGACTCCACTCACTGCGGATGTGTCCGCACTATGCTTGAACTCCCCACCCTTCGGGCGGGTCCCCGGTTTCGGCCCTTCCACTGTCCTGCTCCCCAGCCGACACGACGCCACCTCGGGAACATCCCGTCTTCTGCCTTCCTGAAAGACCGCATTTCCGGCAGTGTGAAAAGAAGGGAGTGTTCCTGGATGATGGCCTTCCACAGTTCAGGAAGGAACTGAATGCGGATAGATTGGCGGGACATGGTCCTGGGGAACGAATCTCCCCAACGACGTTCCGCCGTAAATTGTCTTGAGAAACGCAGCGACCACCCGGGCATCAAATTGCCGGCCTGCTTCCCGTTGTATAATGTGAACTGCCTGCTCCGGTGTCATTGCTTTTCTGTATGGCCGATCCGAGACCATGGCGTCGTACGCATCAGCAACAGTCAGTATCCTGGCACCAAGAAAAATTTCATTTGCCGCGAGACCATCCGGATATCCTCTCCCGTCGAACCGTTCATGGTGCTGAAGAATGATGGGTATGATTGGTTTGAAAGGGGCGATGGGCTCGATAATTTTCACCCCCATGCGCGGATGATCCCGGATGATTCTCCATTCTTCCGGTGTCAGTTTTCCCGGCTTATCGAGGATGTAGGTCGGAACCCCGATTTTCCCGATATCATGGAGCAGCCCCCCGCGGTGAAGATGTTCAAGGTCTTCAGCAGAGAGATGCAATGCACGGCCTATCTTCAGGGCAGTCGCCGTCACCCGCCCGGAGTGGCCCGCGGTCCAGGGCGATTTTGCGTCCACAGCCCTTGCAAGGGCGTTCAAGGCGCCCCAGTTGAGCGCGGTCAATTCTTCCAGCAGGCGTGCGTTGCTCAAGGCCACGGCAACCTGATTGGTCAAAAGGCGTGCCTGAACCAGGTTATCGTTGTCTCGTTCAAAGGGATCGGAAGGGCCCAGGATCATGATTCCGGCGAAGGTTTCCTGTATGAAAAAGGGAAGCACCGTGAATGAATGAGCCCCATTGGTTGCAAAAGGCTCCAGGAACCGGGGGATGATCTCGCCTTCCCGTATCATTACACTATCTCGCTCTTTGAGGAGCGGCGCGATTTCAGCAGGACTGATTCTTACCTGCTCAAGGGGCTTTACCTTGTTCGCGTTATGCTCCAGAATATAGGCCTTCTGCAGGTGCAGAGCATCGGGATCCAGAAGGATAAGGCCTGCTGTACTGCAGTGAAAAAGATCGGTCATCCGGGTGAGCGCGATTTGAGCAATTTTCCCCGTCTTCAAGGATGATAGAATGGCCCGGTCTATTTCCGCTGCCGCGCTCATGGTATTGAACTGCTTGCCCAATTGTCCGGCCATGGTGTTGAATGTCCGGGCGAGATCTTGAAACTCATCGTTACTGCTTATCGATATCCTTCTGTCGAATTCTTTCCTTCCGATACGCCGGGCGCCGCTTTTCAGCTCCTGGAGGGGCAGCATGGTCCTCCGGATCTGCACAAGGCTGATAAAGATGACGACGAAAAGGGACAGGAGAATTACCAGGGGGAACGTCTTCTTGAAATAGGAAACCGGAGAGAAAATATAGTCCTCCGGCTGGCTCATGATGACGGTCCACTTGGACTGGAGAAAGTAATATTTCAACGGGATCGACCAGAAACTGCCCAGAAAGGTCGTGGGTCCACTTTTCCAATTGAAATAGCCCGAGGGTGCAGCATTTACCTGTTTTCGGTAGGAAAAAGCTGGTATTGGCATGGTGGAAAAGAGGACGTTGTCCTTCTCGTCCAGAAGACAAAGTTCTGTCCTAAACGGCAGGGTGTCATATTCGGAAAGACCCAGGATGTAGCGGACCCTTATTTCGGCTATGAGGACTCCTGCTGCGGGATCTTTGGGAACAAGACACTTTGCGAAATAGATATGTAATGTGCCATGCGGTCCCCGGCGAGTTATGATCAGGGACTTGCCCGAATTGAGGTGTTGTTTCTCTTGGCTTGAGAAATCGTTGGGCCGAGCAACAGTCCCCATAAGAGGCGGACGGTTGCCGGGGTCAGGGAAAAATCCGATTCCTTTGAATTGCTGTCGCAACCTGTTGCCGTATTTCCCGGACAATGATTGGGACAGGATCTCCGGATTTGTCCGGATAATGTGGGAAAGGTTCTGCAACTCATTTTCAAGGAGAGTCAGCCGCTCTACGACAGCCATACCCATGGTCTTGCTGAAGTGGATCAATCGTATTCGGCCCTGCTCCCGAAGCTGCTTTGCGACCTGCGTATAGGAGATGATGCCGAGGACTGCGATGGGCACCAGCGCGCAGAGTATGAACTGCACAAACACCCGGCGTGCAACCTTGCTTGTGAGGAATGATATTTCAAATGAGCAGCATTTCATTGTAAACAGTCCGGATCCTTCTAATAATTTGCCGCCAATCCTATGAACCGGCCGTCGCTGGCCCGAATGATATCGTCCCGGCTGAAAGGCGTGGTGATTTGCGCTTGGCTTTGTCCGTCTTTTCCCATGCTGTAAAGATCATAGTCCGAGTTCAATGGATGGAGGTTGCGGTCCTTGCGTATTCCGTTACCAGCCCCATGGACGGTGGCATAGTTCAGGTATTTATAGGGATTCCCCCAGGGATCAAGGAGCCCGGCCCGGCCGATGTCATTGAGCGTTATGGGCAAGGCGGTGTTGTTGCCGGCTGCATAGGCGCTTATTTCCTCACTCAGGATTTTTATTTCTGATACGGCCCGGGCAATTTCCGCTTTTTCCCGGTAATTATTATATGCAGGTACGGCAATAGCGGACAGGGTGCTCAGGATGGCCACCACCATCAGAATTTCGATTAGTGTGAATCCACCGAAACGGGTATGGTTCGGGTTATGAGCAGCAGGCGGCTCATAGACCCTGCTGCACGTGCAAGTTTCAATAAAGCCTGGTTGCGGGGAAGTTGTGTGCATGTATTTCTGCCGTTCATTGGTTTATCAGGATAGCTATCGGCATTTCCCGGCAAATTCTTGAAAAAAGGTGCAGAAACTGCTAAGAAAGGTGATCGGGGATGGAAACCGCCCCTGCGCTGCGCCCGGCCTGATGTTTCCCGGAAAAAAGGAACCTGGGCAGCTTTGCCCCGGCCCTTGAAAACACGTTTGACTGAAAAGGAACCGGATGTGATTGTACAGATCTATGAGATACAGGTCCCTCGGGAGGCTGAAAAGTGCCTTGAAGCGGGCGTGGACCATCTGGGCAGTGTAGTCCTGTCAGAGGATGACTGGCGAGTCCCGGCACTCAAAGAAACCATTCGCATGGTCCAGAGGACCGGCAAGAAGAGCAGCCTGATTCCCCTTTTCACGCACAGGGAGAACATCTATCGAACCTTGGACTACTACGGTCCGGATTACGTACACTTCTGCGACAACCTCATATCTCCGGAAAGGAACGTGAAGGATCTGAACCCCTTCATTGAGCTGCAGGAAGGGGTGAAGAGTTATTTTCCTGAAGTGAAGATTATCCGTTCCATTGCCCTGCCTCCTGAGGGAGAAGAGGAACCGTTTCCTTTTCTTGACATTGCCGGAGCGCTTGAGCCCTTGAGCGATGTGTTTCTCACGGATACTTGGGTCCCGGAGGAGCCGGTCAAGGGTTTTATCGGGATCACCGGCCGCACGGTTGACTGGGATATGGCCGGAAAACTGGTACAGGAGAGCGCAATTCCGGTAATCCTCGCCGGGGGCCTCTCTTCTGAAAACGTCGGGGAAGGGGTCCTCCGCGTCCTGCCAGCCGGGGCGGACAGTTGCAGCCTGACCAATGAGGAGGGACCGGAGGGGAAGCCCGTTCGATTCCGAAAAGACGCCCGGAAGGTTCGGGAATTTGTGAAGGAGATACGTATGGCGGAAGAAAACCTGGAAGTCCGGAAGGCTGAACTGGAGAAAAAACTCGATGATCTGAAAGAACAACTGAAGGATCGGGAAGCAGCCCTTCCCGCCCACTCGGTCCGGCCCCACCAGCTCCTGGTTATCGAAGAACTGGAAGATGAAATAATGGAGGTTGAAAAACAGATAAAACGTCTGGGAGGCGGCTAATGGATATTGTTTTGAAATGCCCCCAGTGTTCCGCGCAGGTAAGTCTTGCGGAAGACGCGTCTGTGTTCCGCTGCGAATACTGTGACTCAACCCTGATGCCGACAGGGAGAAACGAGGTCCAGTCCTTTTTCTTTCCTCCGAAAGGAAGCAAAGAGCAAGTAGGAAAGGCCCTTCTCACGGCCCTGGAAAAAAAGATGGGACCGTCCAAGATAGAAAGGGCCTCTCTCGTGTATGCCCCGTACTGGCGGGTCACAGGGCTCCTGTTTCAGCACGCCTTCGGCCGGAAATATGAAAACACCCTGTATGGCGGTACCGCCTATGATTATTTTAAGAAACTCCGGGCCGTGGCCTACAATCGCACTTTTCCGGCCTTTGCGGCAGACCGGTGGGAGGTCTTTTCCCTGGGCCTGCGGGCGGAAGCCATGAAGATGTGGCCTTATAACAAGGAAAAGATGGGAAAAGAATCTCTCGTCCTGGAAGAAAATGTTCCACTGGACGGGGCCGTGAAAATGGCCCTTCAAACACCCTTTCCCAGCGGCTCTGCCGACAAGGAGAAAATCGAGCTCTTGAAGACCGAGCTGATCGGAGAACGGTACTCCCTGGTGTACTTCCCTTTTTACTGTTATTCCGTCACACAGGAAGAAAACGAGAGTCTCCTCATTGTTGACGGCCTTTCCCACAGGGTCGTAAAAGGGAGTCTCTCCCTTGATGAGATTGAAAAGAAACCCCGACGGGAAACCGTACCCTACCGGCCGCTCCATTTCATCCCTTTCAAGTGTCCCAACTGCGGTTGGGACCTTCCATACCGGCCGAAGGCCAGAATCCACCTTTGTCGCACCTGCGGCAGGGCATGGCAGGAAACAGGTGAGCATTTTCAAGGGGTCCCGTACCGTGTCGTCCTCCCAGGGGAAGGGCGGCGTATGGAATCGTTCACCTATTTGCCGTTCTGGAGACTGACCGTTACCATCATGACCTCCGGGAGGCAGTACAGAAACCTGAAGGATTTTTATGATCTTTTCCCTCTGCCCAAGGTTATGGACCAGGAGATTCTCAAGCAGAGACTCATTCATTTTCATATCCCGGCGTTCAGGATACGAAATGCAGCGGCCGTGGACAGATTTTCGACCCAGATTGTCCGAAACCAGCCCGAATTCCAGGAGACTGAGACCGAAGAGTTCAAGGATATTCACGCGGCGGATGTGTGGCTCCCTCTGGGAGAGGCCGTGGAAATGGCGAATCTTCTGCTCTACTCCATGGTTCCCAAAAGGGCCAAGAGGATCCGGGAGGAGGTGAAAGGAGCAGCCCTGAATCTGGATGACAAGGCTCTGGCCTGGCTCCCGTTCCTGGAAAAAGGGATATTCTTCCGGGAAGCCAATACGGATTTCGCCATCCAGAAAAACTGCCTGGAACTGGACTGATGAGCAGGGAAAAAAGGTTGGAATAATCTTGGTAACTATAGTATAGTTTTCCGAAAGATAATCAAAGGACCTCCAACCACCAAAAACGTATAATCTGCGGCAAGAGGTGCCGCGAGCGTATCCCAAACAACCTCCAGCGCAAACCAGAAAAAACTGTGGCAATTTCTGCCCGCATGCAGCGCGGGGGCATATCGGAGTACTCGCGTGCAATAGCGTAGCAAAGCTCAGAAAGGAGAAAAGGACATGCGAAGGTTTTTGAGAGGATTCTTATTTCTTTTGGCCGTTACTGTCCTGTTAGGGGGCTGCGCGATCCAGCAGGCGCAAAGACCAACTAGTGAGGCTTTTACTCCCGTGGATCTGGATGCCAAGGTGAAGGCAGGCCGACTGGTAAAGAAAGTAGATAACTTTCTGGTCATATTCGATGCATCCAGTTCCATGGGTGAACAATACAAAGGCGAGAGCAAGCTCAACCGGGGATTGCGGATAGCACAATATCTGAACCAAACTATCCCGGATGTGGACCTTGTGGCGGGATTGAGAATGTTTGGGCGGAGGGCAGTATTTTCGCTTGAAACAACGAGTCTGCTCTACGGCATGACCGCTTATACGAAATCAGGATTCACAGACGGACTCAACCTGATCCGGTACGCGAGGGGGTACAGCCCCATGGAACTTGCCATCACGGCCGCTGTGCAGGATCTCTCCCCCACCAAGGGGAACATCGCCCTGATTGTGATCAGTGACGGAAAAGACATGGGGAGTGCCCCTCTCCTGGCCGCGAAACACCTGGCGGCTGGTCTGGGAGACCGCCTCTGCATCTACACCATCCAGGTGGGTGATAATGAAGACGGGAAAATACTCCTCCAGAAGATCGCGAAAGTGAGCGGCTGCGGCGAAAGCGTCAATGGGGATGAGCTCCTTTCAGGGAAGGGGATGGCCGGTTTTGTGGAAAAGGTCTTTTTTCGACAGGTGGCTTCCCGAATGGACAGCGACGGGGACGGAGTTTTTGATGAAGCGGACCAGTGTCCCGATACGCCCAAAGGGGTGCAGGTAGATGCAAACGGGTGCCCGGTTGATTCCGACGGGGACGGGATCCCGGACTACCTGGACCGCTGTCCTGATACGCCAAGGGGAGTGCAGGTGGATGCAAACGGGTGCCCGATTGATTCCGACGGGGACGGAGTGCCGGATTACCTTGACAGGTGCCCTGATACGCCAAGGGGAGTGCAGGTGGATGCAAACGGGTGCCCGATTGATTCCGACGGGGACGGAGTGCCGGATTACCTTGACAAGTGCCCCGATACCACGAAAGGAGTGACGGTAGATGCGAAGGGCTGCCCGATTGATTCCGACGGGGACGGAGTGCCGGATTACCTTGACAGGTGCCCTGATACGCCAAAGGGGGCGAAGGTGAATGCTCGTGGGTGCTGGATATTGAAGGGGCTTTCCTTTGACACGGCAAAGTGGAACATTAAGGCCTCCCAATACCCGATTTTGGATGACGTTGTCCGGATCCTCGATCGAAATCCTTCCATGAAGATAGAAATCCAGGGCCATACGGACAATCGAGGGACAGCCGGATACAACCAGAAGCTTTCGGAAAAGAGGGCACAGGCCGTGATGGAATATCTCATGAAAAAAGGGATCAGCAGGGACCGGCTGAGCGCTGTTGGGTACGGCTTCTCGATGCCTGCTGCCACGAACACTACAGCCGAAGGAAGGGCTATGAACCGCCGGGTGGAACTCAAGCCGGAGTACTAGGCCGACTGTTGTTTCTACGGCAAGGGGAGGGAAGGAGTGCGGGTGAGTGAAATCTTTCCCGCCTCCCTCCCGTAATTTTCAAGATCATACACCTGAAGGGGGGACCCGCCATGAATGCAGCTGTTGATCAACTGACAGTCTTTTTTACCACCTACGGCCTGAAAATAATCGGCGCCATTATTATCCTGATCCTCGGCCGTATCGCCGCCGGGATCGTCCGGTCCATGTGCCGGAGAATGCTGGAAAAGACAAAGACCGATCCCGCCATCGTTTCCTTCGTAGGGAGCCTGGCATATGTGATCATCCTGGTTTTTGCGGTCCTCGCGGCGTTGGCCAAGTTCGGGATTCAGACCGCTTCGTTCGTGGCGGTCCTGGGGGCGGCCGGTTTTGCTATCGGTTTTGCCCTGCAGGGCTCCCTGGGCAACTTCGCAGCCGGCGTCCTGATGCTGGTCCTCCGCCCCTTCAGGGTGGGCGATTATATTGAAGGCGCGGGCGTTGCCGGGACGGTCAAGGCTATTGAGTTATTTACCACTGTGCTTTCCACGCCGGACAACGTCAAGATCATCGTCCCGAACGGCAAAATCTTCGGCGATGTCATCAAGAATGTCTCGGGATATGACACGAGACGGGTGGATCTGGTCATCGGCATCAGCTATGGCTCATCCATTCAGAAGGCCTATGAGGTGGCGAAGAAGATACTCGATGAAGAGGAACGGGTTCTGCCCGATCCCCCACCCCAGATCGCTGTCTCCGAACTTGCCGATTCGAGCGTCAATCTGGTGGTGCGTCCCTGGGTGAAATCCGGCGACTATTGGGGCGCCAAATTTGACCTGACACAGAAAATCAAAGAGGCCTTTGACGAGAATGGCATTGAGATACCTTTTCCCCAGATGGTGATCCACTCGGCTGCGGCGCAGGCCGATGGGTAGACTGAAGGACACCCGGGTTTAAAAGCCGGAGGCCTTCGTTCATCCACGGAGGGAGTTGCTTCTCGCGAAGACACAGAGTGACTGGAGTGGCTGCTGAACCTCCGAGCTTCCAAATTGGTAGCTGAAATGATCACATCATGTTTTCAGTATCACATAGCCACGAGCTATGATCGAAACCGCATGGAGGGACATGGCCTTGATTGGAAAAACCAGCCGGGTGTTTTCAAGGAATATCCAGGGCTGACGCCTGTCTCTCTGCCGGAGCCAGGACCATTTTCAGAAAAGAGGCTTTCAGAGCTGCTCAGACCGGTCAATACGGATTCCGAGGGTTTTGAGTTCAAGATCAGGACCCTTTCAACCGTATTGTTCCTTTCCTACAGTCTCACAGGCAAAGCACGCCAGAGGGAAGGATACTTCTACTTCAGGAGTGTGCCCTCAGCGGGAGCGCTCTACCCCGCGGAATTATACCTTGTTTCCGACGGCATGAAAGGGCTCGAGGACGGGCTCTATCATTTTTCCATTGCCCGACACGGCCTTCATCTCCTGCGGAAAGGAACGTTCCTGGGAACGACCGTGCCCGGCCCCAACCTTGCCTTTTTCCTGAGCGCCATCTTCTTCCGCAGTTGCTGGAAGTACCGTGATCGCGGCTACCGGTACTGTCTCCTGGACACCGGGCATCTCTTGCAGAACCTTGTGCTTGCCTGCGAATCCATGGGCCTCGTGTTGTCCTGCTCCACTGATTTTCCCGATGAACAGGTGAATCGATTCCTCGGCCTTGATCCGAAACGAGAGGTCTGTCTCACGATGGCCCGGACTTTTGGCGGGAAGGAAGCACTGCCCGCCACAGTTCTTTCGGCCGACACGCTCCCCCGGGAGTTTCAGGATGCCGGTAGGGTTGCTCCCGAAGAGAGGGTGTATTCTGCAGCCGTGGAAGCTCACAAAGCGGGCATGTTCCGGTCACCGGAGCAAAAAGAATCCCTTCCGGCCATGGTACATCGGATCGGCCCGTTCCCCGGTCATTGGGAAACGATTCCCTTGTCCAGCGAATGGCCTGAGGTAGTGCACTACAAAGATGCAGTGCTGTCCCGTCGTTCCCGGCGAAATTTTGTACAAAAGCCCATGGCCGAAGCTGCGGTTCATGGACTCATTGACAGCATTATGCAAAGTGCGGCTGAAAACGCGCGACAATTCGTTGGTACCGGGGTACTGGTGAATTATGCGGAGGGCCGAAAGCCCGGATATTATCTCCTGGATCTTCATAAGGGATGTCTCGGAATGGTACGGGAAGGACCGTTCGCGGAAAGCATGGCCCATGTGTGCCTGGACCAGGCATGGCTTGCCAATGCCGGCCTCCATTTCCTTTTTATGGCTGACCTGGGTGCCTTGGAAGAGCGGTTCGGGTCGCAGGGCTACCGATCCGCTATGCTGGAGGCAGGCCGCATGGGAGAAATGCTCTACCTGTCGGCTGCTTCCATGGGAATAGGGTGTTGCGGTATCGGCGCCTTCTATGACGAGGAGGCACGAAAGCTCCTGGGACTTCATGCGGATGCGAGGCTCCTCTACCTTGTAGCGGTGGGTCAGGTAAAGCGCACATAAAGGTGTTGTGAAGAACCGCGGAAATCTTTTTTCGGGCACGATAAAAGATTACGCGAAACTTTGATGCGCAGGGCACAGGGCGTAAGGCTTTTTCGGCGGGAATCGGGAAACAGGATTTCCTTACGCCGCATGCCGTTCGCCGTGAGCATTTTTTTGTAAACCAAAATTCCCTCAAGACCGTCTCAATGGACAAAATCTGAATGAAGGAGGACGTGGACATGAAAAAGGTTGGTATTCTTGTGGGAATTGGAGCACTGGCTGGATTATTTGCATTCAGTAGCGTGGCCATGGCAGCGGGGAGAGTGGGACACCGGCAGATTCGCCAGCAGGAGAGGATACATCAGGGAATACGGAGCGGTGCATTGACGCAGAGAGAGGTTCGCAACCTCGAACGCTGGCAAAGGAGGATTCAGCAAAAGAAACGAAGGGCATGGAGTGACGGGTTTCTGACGCTGCGGGAGCGTGCACGCCTGGAGTACATGCAGGATCGGGCGAGCCATCGTATTTACCACTATAAACATAATGAAATGAGCAGATAAGGAAAGCGAGAGGCTGGAGCCCGTTCGGCCGGGATAATGAGCCATATGCAGGGAAAGACGCAAAAGACCAATTGGCCTGATGAAGAAGCGGGCTCCACCTCTCAGATCGTCGATCTTGTAAACAGGGCAAGGAATGGAGACAGGACTGCCTTCGGCCATCTTGTTGCTCTTTTTCACGGGGATATTTTCCGCATGGTGTACTTCCGGACCCGCTCTGAGATCGATGCGGAAGATCTGACTCAGGATATCTTCATCCAGGCCTTCAAGGGTGTGAAGAGACTCAAGGAAACGGATCGTTTTCGGTCCTGGCTCTTTTCCATCGCCGTAAATCGGGTGAGGGATTTTTACCGGAAAAGACGGTTTCTCTCTTTTTTCGGAGAGCCCGGCGAAGCCGGGAAATTTGGAATAGCTCAAAGCGAGAGAGAAACAGAGGCCCAACCCCTGAAAAATATGGAAAGACGGGACTTCTGGAATCATGTGGGCGCGTTTTTGAAACAGCTTTCCCGGCATGAAAAGGAAGTATTTGTCATGCGATTCATGGATCAGCTGAGTCTTCGAGAAATCGCCGAGGTCTTGGGAAAGGGAGAGAGCACGGTCAAAACCCATCTCTATCGGGCCGTGAAAAAGTTCAGGAGAGAACCGAGGATGCAGGCACTGATTGGTGGTGGAATTAAATGAGAACATACGCGGACAAACACCTTACTGAGGATCGGATTATACGGGCGGTGATAGATGAGGCCCAATTGCTCCGGCACGAAAAGGAACATCTTGTTCAGTGCCTTGTATGCCGGGACGAAAAGACCCGTCTTGAGCAAGACCTGACGGCGCTGGGTGATGCTGCTTCACGGCTTGCGCCCCGCCCCAGAAGGGCTGTGGTGCTGCCTGAAACAAAGGGAAAATCGCCCGGATGGTTGACAGGACATCATTCCTGGGCTCTTGCGTCTGTGGTGTGTACGGTCCTCGTGCTGTTTTTCCTTGGATGGAATTTTTTTGTCAGACTTCCACAGAGCCGGCTCGCGAGTGTCGAAGAGGAGATACAAAAAGACGGCCAATTCATGGCTGAGATCAATGACCTGGTGGAAAACCCTCTTCCGCAGGTGTACAGGGACATTTCCGGCGACGGGTATGCGGAGATGGACGAGGATTTGATGGATTTTCTGGTTCCGGAGGTTGAAGAACATGCCGGTGAATCTTCTCCGGCATAACGGGCGGAAGGGATGATCATGGAAATTGAAGGAGTTTTGAGATGTTGAAAAAAGTGCTTACCGGTGTCATGTGCATGGCTTTCATAACTGTGCCGCTGATGGCTGCGGCCCAGGACAGTCCTGTTGGAAAATGGTGGCGGTTGCCGGGGGTTTCAAAAGAGCTGCACCTCAAAGAAGAAGAGAAGAATGAACTGGATAAGCTGTTTACCGAAAATCGCCGGAAGCTGATTGAACTCAAGAGCGACCTTGAGCGGGCCCGTTTTGACCTGGACACCCTTCTTGATAAAGGATCGCTGGATGATGACGCAGTACGGGCGCAGTATAACCGACTGGAACGGGCCAGAGAAAATCTGGCACGGGAGCGGTTTCGATTCCTTCTGGAAGTCAGGAGAATCCTCGGCCCGGCCAGGTTTGAACGTCTGAAGCGGACATACCGGGGATTCAGGGTCCAGCGGAGACAGGGAACGGTGCAGCGCCCGCGGAGACGATAACCACAGCATGCCTCCCAAGGTAAAGGGCTAAAAGTAAAGTAAAAGGGGTCACCTATTATTTCATCTGAAAATAGGTGACCCCTTTTGCCCTTTTGCTGATTTAGATTTGACAATCCGGCTTCACTGGACTATGAATATCATTCAGACCCCGAAAGATCTCAACCCCGATTTACAAAATTCATTTGGTACCCAGAAAAAGTGATCGTGTCGTTTTAGCGTGAGCCGTACAGCTGACGGACTTCTCAGTCGATACATGGTGAATACTCAAGGACGCTGTGCATGGATATTCTGCTGCAAGTTATCGTAACCGGTATCGCCACGGGCGGCGTTTACGGCCTCATCGCGCTCGGTTACGTGCTTATCTATAAGGCCACAAGCATCCTGAACCTTGCTACCGGTTCCTTCATGACCCTGGGGGCATTTGTCTGTCTGACTATCCTTGTCGGTTCCGGGGCTCCCTTCTGGGCTGCTTTCGTGGGGACTCTTGCCTTTGCCTTTGTCCTGGGCATTGCTATTGAAAGGATGGTTCTCAGGCAGCTCATCGGTGAGCCCATTATCTCCGTTATTATGGTGACCATCGGCTTGGCCTTTGTTGTGCAGGGGTTGACGCATCTCATATGGTCCCCTGATTATCGCTCCTTTCCCGAAATTTTTCCGCCGGAACCTCTGAATCTCAATTTTGCCGTTGTTCCTTCCGGTTTGCTCTGGGGGTTCATATTTGCCGTTGTCGGGACCCTTATCTTCATACTGATCTTCAAGTTCACCCGAACAGGAGTGGCCATGCGGGCAACGGCCAATGACCAGCAGGCGGCACTTTCCATGGGCATCAGTGTCAGGTGGATCTTTGCGCTGTCCTGGAGTTTCGGCGCCATTGCAGCTGTTATCGGCGGGATCGTAATCGGGAATATCAGCGGTATCAGCATCTACATGGGCGACATCGGCCTCAAGGTGCTCGCCGTGATCATACTGGGCGGCCTGGACAGCATCGGCGGGGCTATTCTCGGCGGGCTGATCATCGGGATTCTGGAGAATTTGACCGGTATTTACATTGATCCTCTTGTGGGCGGGGGCGCCAAAGCTGTTGCGCCCTTTTTCATACTGGTGATCATTCTCATGATTCGTCCTTATGGACTGTTTGGGAAAGAGATCATTGAGCGGGTGTGAAGAATTGCGGAAATGTAGGCACGGAAATGGGAATCCGGAAGGAAGCCGTATCAGACCATGAGATGTGGGGATTTTAAAGAGACGTACATCAAGGACGAGGAGATCTTTCAATCCCTCTTCGTGAAATTATGGATGTGCCTTTTTCTTCTCTTTCTCGCGGCCTTTCCTTTCCTGGCCAATCCGTATCTGCTCTACGTAGCCAATATGATCGGCTTTGCCGTGATTGCGGCAGTGGGATTGAATCTCCTGACCGGTTTCACGGGACAGATCTCTCTCGGGCACGCGGCGTTCGCAGGTGTGGGCGGATACACTTCCGCTATCCTTATCACCCGGCTGGGGTTTTCGTTCTGGATCGCACTTCCCTGCGCCGGAATGATGGCGGCTATTGCAGGTCTCATCATCGGGATCCCATCCCTCAGAGTCAAAGGTCTTTATCTCTGTATCGCCACGCTGGCGGCCCAGTTTATCTTCGACTTCTTCTTTATCCACTGGGAAGGACTGACCCATGGCATACGCGGCATTAATGTTCCCCCGCCAAGCCTGGGCTCATTTCTTATCAACACGGAAAAGCGGTTTTATTTTTTAACCCTGATTATGGTCGTGCTGGCAGTGGGATATGCCCGAAATCTAGTCCGGAGCCGCGTGGGCCGGGCGTTTGTGGCAATAAGGGACCGTGACCTTGCAGCCGAGATCATCGGCATCAATCTTTTCCGCTACAAGCTTATCGCCTTTGCCATCTCCTCTTTTTATGCGGGCATTGCTGGCGCGTTGTGGGTCGGCTTTATACGGATCGTCACTCCGGAACACTTCCCGTTTTACCTGTCTATTCAATACCTGGCCATGGTCATTGTCGGGGGGTTGGGGAGTGTGCTCGGATCCATCTTCGGGGCCGTCTTCATGACCCTCGTGCCCGAATTACTGAACGTTCTGTCAGGGATTCTCAAAGATATTTTCACCGGGACAACCCAGCTCTTTATTCCGTTGAAAGAGGTGGTTTTTGGTTCATTGATTGTCCTTTTCCTCATTTTCGAACCTCGTGGCCTTGCAGAAATCTGGCGACGCATCAAGGCCTTTTTCCTGTTGTGGCCTTTTTCCTATTGATCGCGGCCCGTAACTTTTCGCTCATCTTTAACAGCAGAGACAAGTATTGCAGGAGGAGGTGATGAAAAAGGAATAGGTTGTCCTGCTTTCTGGAACTTGGAAAGGAAAGGGTTGTTTTCAACAAGAGTGTGCTAGCCGGGGATTCTCACCGATTTTCGTCGCGAGGCGGTGGAGAGTCTCGTGGATATAAGACGCGCGCAGGAAAATGGGCGCAGGCGTACTTTCAAAGTACATGGAGCTCGTTTTTCAAGCGCAGCCAATAGACATGGGGCTATCCGCCGTCAGAGCAGATTATTGGCGAGAAATCCGGGCAAAATGGGGAGGAGAGAAGAATGAGAAGAAATATCTTTGTGCTTTTTTGCCTGATGGTCTTTTGTGTTCTGTCCATGGTGTTGTTTGCTCAACCCGTTTCCGCTGCCGGAGAAATAAAGGTGGGGGCCGTCCAGCCGGTTACCGGCCGTTTTGCTTTTGCCGGTGTTCATATCAATGCGGGCCTTGAAGACGCATTGATGATGGCGAATGCCGAAGGCGGCATCAATGGAAAAGAGATCAAGTACATTATGGAAGACGGGACCTACAAGGTTGATGTGGCGGTAGCTGCGTTCAAACGGATCATGGCCAGGGACAACCCCATTATCATGTACGGAGAGAGCACTGCGTTGGGCAAGGCCATGGCCCCGGAAATCAAGGATCGTTACAAGATCCTCTACAGTTCAACCTCGTTTTCCAGCGAATTGGCTGACGAGGCCAGGAATCCGTACATGTTTGTACCCGGTCCCACGTATGGTGACATGTTCGGTATCCTGCTCACGTACATTGCCAAGGAAAAACCCGGCGCCAATGTTGCCTTCTTTTACAGTGACACGGAATTCGGGAAAGATCCTATCCTCTCCGGGAGGAACATGTGCAAGAAACTGGGGCTCAATCTGGTGGCCGAGGAAGTAGCCAAGGTGGGAGGCGTGGATGTTGCATCCCAGGTCCTGGACTTGAAACGCAAGAAAGCGGAATACATCATTTTTCAGGGATTTGTGCTTTCCCCGGTCCCCGCCGTCATTAAGCAGGCGCGGGACTATGGCCTGAAAGCAAAATTCATGGGTACATTCTGGGGCACGCACAAGATGCTCCTGGACAAAATGGGTCCCCTTGCCAAAGGGTACCTGGGCGTTATGCCGTATGCCTTTTACTGGCAGACGGAGATTCCCATGATCAAGAAAATCAGGGCCTGGAATGAAAAGCATCATCCGGATGTGAAGTACCGGCCCACGTCATACATGCAGGGTTTTTTCACGGGCCAGGTCTTTGTTGAATGTCTGAAACGGGCGGACAAAGCAGGGCAACTGAACGGGGACGGGCTGGTCAAGGCCCTGCAATCCCTGAAAAATGTGAAAACCGGCGGGCTCATGTGTCCCTTTACGGTGATTAACAATAAGATTCCCTTTGGAAGAGTCTACAGGGCGAATATAAGCAAGAAGATCTTTGAACCCATCTCGGACTGGATCAGGACCGATTAGGAAAGAAAAGAGGGAAAGGGCGCGCACAGGGCAGCCGCTGCGCGCCCCTTGGAAATGAAATAGGTTTTCCCATGACCGCATACAAGACAATGCCCCAGTTGCTGCAGGAAAACGCCCGCCGGTACAGGGATCAAAAGGTCGCCATCCGGGAGAAAGAGTTCGGCATCTGGCAATCCTATACCTGGAAAGACCACTACGAAAATGTGCGGGACTTCGCCCTGGGACTTCACCGCATGGGGTTCCAGACAGGAGACAAACTGGCCTATGCAGGGGACAACCGACCCGAAGGACTGTTTTCGGAATTGGCGGTCCAGTCGCTGGGCGGGGCAATCGTGGGCATATATCCGGACAGTCATCTCGATCAGGTGGAATATATCATTAATCACTCTGATTCCATTTTTGTGGTGGCAGGAGATCAGGAGCAGGCCGATAAGGTGCTGGATATAAAGCAAAAATGTCCCATGGTAAGAAAGGTGATCGTTGATGATCCCAAGGGAATGAGGCGGTATGATGATCCAATCCTGGCCTATTTTAAGGATGTGCAGAAACTTGGCCGTGAATCGGCGGAGAAAAATCCCGGCCTTTTTGATGAAATGATTCAGAAAGTCCTTCCTGATGACGTGGGGATGATCAACTATACATCAGGGACGACCGGCCTCCCCAAGGGAAGTATGATCACCCACAAGAATATGTTCAGCGTCGCCAGGGCACAGGACGAGGTAGATGCGGCAAGGGACGACTTTGAATATGTTTCATTCCTTCCCTTTCCCTGGATAGGAGAGCAGGAATTCGGGGTCTACTGGGCACTGTACAAGGGCTTTACAGTAAATTTTCCCGAAAAAGTGGAAACGGTCCAGGAGAATATCCGTGAGATCGGGCCGCATATCATGCTGGCGCCTCCCAGGATATGGGAGAGGATGTGTTCTGATATCCAGGTGAAAATTCAGGATGCGGTCTGGATAAAAAGGTTTTTCTATACGGTATTCTTACCGGTCGGGTACCGGATAGCGGAGTTCAAGCTGAAAAAAAGGAGACCGCCTATCGGCTGGAAGGTGCTGGGGTGGCTGGCCTATCTCTTCCTGTTCAGATCGCTCAGAAACTATCTTGGTCTTTCCCGGTTGCGCCACGTGTATACGGGCGGTGCCCCGTTAGGCCCCGAGATATTTCACCTGTTTCAGGCCCTGGGCATCAATATTAAGCAGGCCTACGGCATGACCGAACAAACAGCGGCCTCCATTATTCACCGCACGGATGATATACGCCTGGATACCGTGGGAAAGCCCCTTCCCGGCATTGAGTTCAGGGTGTCGGATTCAGGAGAATTGTTGTCCCGGGGGGATACCATCTTCAAAGGGTATTACAAGAACCCTGAGGCGACTGCGGAGGCTCTGCGTGACGGCTGGTTCCATTCGGGGGATGCGGCGATCATTGAGGATGACGGTCATATTATCATCATCGACCGTATGTCCGACGTGATGAAACTGACCGACGGCAGCAAGTTTTCTCCGCAGCTTATCGAGAACAAGCTGCGGTTCAGCCCGTACATTATCGATGCCGTGGTGATCGGTCAGGAAAAGCCCTTTATCACGGCCATGATTGCCATTGACATGGCAAACGTTGGGAAGTGGGCGGAAAACAGCCAGATCCCGTTCACCACATTCACCGACATTTCCCAAAAGGAGGAAACCTACGGCCTCATCGCGGGTGAAGTGGCCAAGACCAACAGGTCTCTTCCGAAGGTGGCCAAGATACGGAAGTTCGTCCTTCTCTATAAGGAGTTGGATGCCGATGATGATGAACTGACCAGGACCAGAAAGGTGAGAAGAAAGTTTGTGGCTGAGAGGTACAGAGGCATCATTGAGGCCATGTACGGTGACAAGGATGAAATCCACGTGGAGGCGGACATCCGGTACCAGGATGGCAAGGCCTTCAGGATGAAAACGGGGGTGAAAATACGGCAGGTGGAGGCGACGGAATAAGAGAATGGAAAACATTGGATACCAGCTGCAAGTAGAAGATATCTGCCTGAGTTTCGGTGGGCTCATGGCCCTTCACGGGGTGAGCACGGGGGTGAGGAAAGGGGAGATTTTTTCGATTATCGGTCCAAACGGCGCTGGAAAGACATGCCTCCTCAATTGTATCAACCGGTTTTACCATCCCCAGCGAGGAAGGATCATCTTTGAAGGGCAGGATATTTCCCAGATGAGGCCTCATAGGATCGCTGCCCTTGGTATTGCGAGGACCTTTCAGAATGTTGAACTCTTCGCCCATATGAATGTTCTTGATAATATCAAGCTGGGCGCCCATATCCATCTCAGGGCGGGTTTCTTTTCCGGCGGCGTCTATTACGGAAAGTGTCAACACGAGGAAATGGGACTTCGCAAGGCGATCGAGGAAAAGATCATCGACCTCCTGGAAATAGAACACATCAGAAAGCATATCGTAGGGACCCTGCCGTATGGGCTCCAAAAGCGGGTGGAACTTGCCCGGGCCCTGGCCATGAAACCGACAATGCTCCTGCTGGACGAACCCGCCACCGGCATGAATCTCGAAGAGACGGAGGACATGGCCCGCTTTATTCTGGACATAAATGAAGAATGGGCTGTGACAATAATTCTCATTGAACACGACATGGGTGTTGTTATGGACATCTCGGACCGCATCTGTGTCCTTGACTTCGGACAGAAGATCGCCGAGGGGAAACCCGAGGAGATCAGGCATAACGAAAATGTCATCAAGGCCTATCTGGGCGAGGAAGATATTACGTACTCCCGGTTGGGGGCATAAGCATGGAGCCGCTGCTGGTCGTTAATAATATTGAAGTGATCTACCACAATGTCATCCTTGTGCTGAAGGGTATGTCGCTTCAGGTTCATGAAGGACAGATGGTGGCCATCCTCGGCAATAACGGGGCGGGCAAGACCACTACGCTCAAAGCCATTTCAGGCCTTTTGAAATCAGAAGACGGTGAAGTGACTGACGGATCCATTATTTTTAAAGGAAAACGGATTGATAAGAAATACCCTGAACAGATCGTCCGTATGGGAATTTTCCAGGTCATGGAGGGAAGGCGAGTCTTTGAGGACCTCACCGTTGAAGAAAATCTTGTTGCCGGCGGCCATACCAACAAGAGCAGGGCCAGGATGAAAAACGACATGGGCATGGTCTATGAGTTTTTTCCCAGGTTGAAGGCCAGGAAAAATGTGCTTGCGGGGTATATCAGCGGGGGCGAGCAACAGATGCTGGTGATTGGAAGAGGTCTCATGTCTACGCCTGAGTTGATGCTCCTGGATGAGCCTTCCATGGGGCTTTCTCCCCTTCTCGTCTCCGAGATCTTCAGGATTATTCAGGAAATCAACAGGGAGAAAAGGGTCACCATCCTCCTGGTGGAGCAAAACGCCCGGCTCGCCTTGAGCATCGCGGACCACGGGTATGTCATGGAAAACGGCCGGATCGTTCTGGATGATACAGTGGAAAAACTCAAAGAAAACGCAGATGTGCGCGAATTTTACCTCGGTCTGACCGAAGTGGGCAAGAAGAAAAGCTACCGGGATGTGAAGCACTATAAGCGAAGGAAACGGTGGCTAACCTAAAAAAAAGGGGGCACACCTATTTTTGGATGAAAAAATTGGTGTGCCCCCTTTTTTCTATAAGAATTTGGGGGGAAACGTCGCCTGGTCTTTGATTTCCAGGGACTCAAGGACCATGAGGGTGGATGTGCCGTGTGCAACAAGCCTGCCCTTGTCGTCATGGATGGTGGCTTCCCCCAGGCAGATGGTCTTTCCCGCCTTGATGCACTTCCCCCTTGCAATAAGACGCCCCTCGTTTACGGGGGCGAGGTAGTTGACCTTGATCTCGACCGTGGTCAGCCCGACTGCTTCCTCAAAGCCTGCATAGACGGCCCAGAAGACGGCCGCATCCAGTATGGATGCGCAGACACCGCCGTGGACCATCCCGTAAGGCTGAAAGTGTTTTTTTTGGACTTCCAGTTCCAGGCGGGACTCCCCCCACCCAAGAGATGTGAGTTCAGCAGAAAGGAGCTTAAAATACGGACAGTTGTTGACTACCGCTGTGACAGCTTTCAGGTGTTCAGGATTCAATTCTTTCATTTCATATTTTCCTCATCCACGGTTCCTATGAAAGATATGGTTCCCACTGCCGCGCCGTATCACGGATGTAGCCGTCGGGAACGGTCTCCATGATCCGGTTGTGACCGGGCAGGAGCATCCCCACCTTCAGCTCCGCGAGAAGGATGAGGGAGTCTCTGAGTTGTGGACCGCTGGCACCATGGAGATCAAACCGGCCGATGGCGTAATCCGCGTACACCGTATCACCCGGGATAAGAATCTCTCCGTCAGCATGGTACAGGGCAATACTTCCCGGCGAATGCCCCGGAATATGAAATACTTCCCAATTCATCCCGCCTATCTCAAGGACATCTCCGCCTTCAAGTCTGCGGTCCACCTGAAAACGAAAGGTGCCCGGCCTGATATCATACTGGGCCTGGCACATCTGGCGAAACATGTCCATCCCATAAACCGTTCGTTCATCCCCTTCCTCCAGGGGTGCCGCTTCTTTCTCATGGACCCAGAGCTCCGCCCCCGGAATCGATTGCAGGATTTCCGACAGGCAGCCGATATGGTCCAGATGCGTATGGGTCATGATGATCCGTTTGATTGCAGATGGATCGATTCCATCCTTCTTTATTGCCTCTATCTTGTACTGTCCCTTTCCCATAAGCCCGGCATCCACCAGGGTGAGATCCTTCGTGGAAGGCTTCCCCAGAACATAGGCATGGGAATCCGGGATAAATTCGTCCTGCCCAGGTATAAAAAAGACCTCTTCTGTAATCTGCATTCGATTCCATCTCCTCTTGAAATATCGCCCAGCATACACGAGCCCTCTCCATAGTTCAAGTGGGACCGCCCGAAAAATACGAGAGAGGTTCAACCCTCAAAAAAACACTTGACAAAAATATTAGAATACTAGTATATTAGTTTTCACGTCCATTGCAAGGGTATCCTTTCACCGATTTGCTTGTCGAAACCTTCTGTTGGAGGTGAACACCTGCCGTGAATACCGCTCTTTCATCAAGCACCCAACTCTTACGAACCCAGATATACGAGTATCTTCGCGAGCAATTGAGAAATGGAGAATTGCGGCCAGGGATGTTTGTGAGCATCAACAAGTTGGTCGAGAACCTGGGGATAAGCCGCACCCCGCTTCGCGACGCTCTTCTCCAACTCCAGGTCGAGGGGTTTGTGACCTTTTTGCCTCAGCGGGGAATAAAGATTAATGAGCTTAATCAGCAGGTTATAGAAGATATCTATGAGGTCATGGGTGCGCTCGATTCGAGGGTGTTGATTTCCGTCTTTGACAAAGTCGGCCCGAGAGACGTGGAAAAAATGAGGAAGGCAAATGAAAGGATGCTTCTGGCCACGCAAAAGAAGGATTTCTATACCTACTGGGAACTCAATTCGGAATTTCATGGGGTATATCTCAACCTTTCAAAGAACAATCTCATCTTGTATCACCTGAATATTCTCCGGCAGCGATTGTTCGGGTTCGGGGAAATCAAGTGGGGCAACAAGCTGATAACGCTAAATTATAACGAGCACCTGAAAATAATAGAACTGATCCGAAAAGGCAGCGCCAAAAGGGCTGCAAACTATATCCGGGACGTGCATGTTCGCCTTCCTATCCACTTGATGAAGGCAGAGGCCTGATCCGATTCTGGAGATGCGGTGTATCAGCGGGAGGGAAAATGAGCAGATATCTTGGCATTGCCGGCGTGCAGATGGAAATTGCCGGAGGGAAAAACAACTCAGGGGCTATGATGGAGAGGCTGAAATCCGTGGCCCGATTGTTCCCCTGGGTCGATCTGGTCATTTTCAGCGAGTTATGTGCCTCGGGTCTGAGCCCGGGATTGGCACAGGAAATACCGAATCCGGGATTAGAGCAATTTTGTGAATGGGCGAAGGAAGAAGGGAAATGGCTCATACCCGGTTCTTTCAATGAAAAGGACAATGACAAGGTCTATAACACCGCGGTTGTGATTTCACCTGAGGGAAAGATCGAGGCGCGATACAGGAAACTGTTTCCCTGGTCTCCCTTGGAGCGGAATGATGCCGGAAAGTCTTTTTGCGTCTTTGATATCCCCGGGAAGGGCAGGTTCGGCATCTGCATCTGTTACGACATATGGTTTCCGGAGGTTGTCAGGAATCTTGTCTGGTTGGGGTCCGAGGCGGTCATTTGTCCAACGGGGACGCATACCTCGGACAGATCTCAGGAAATAGTTCTTGCCCAGGCCAATGCGATTTCCAACCAGGTGTATGTCCTGAACGTGAATGGAACGGGAGGCGGGGGTGTCGGGAGGTCGGTATTCGTGGACCCGGAAGGGCGGGTCCTTCAGGAATCAGGTGAAAGAGAGACGATCCTCACAGAAGTGATAGATCTCGATATGGTCTCGAGAGTCCGGGAATTTGGAACCCTGGGTCTGAGCCAGGTGTGGAAGGACTTGCGGGATTTTGAAGGAACATTTCCCATGTACAACGGAGACATGCGCAGAGGGGAGATTTTCCATTCCCTCGGGCCGTTGACGCTCCACAGGAAGATCGGGAAATGAAAAAAATTGAACGCAATGATGATCAGGAAGGAGGTGGTGGATTAAGATAGGGGGTAAATCGACGAAATCCGTTTCCAGTACCGAGAATTGATCCTTCTGGTTGCTAGTAACAGGAAACAGCCGGAGGAATGCCTGGCCGCAAAAGGAGGAAAAATCAATGAAAAGCAAATCCATCATCTCCGTACTCGTCATAGCCGGCAGTATCTTGGCTCTTCTCTCCGTTCAAGGAAATGCCGCAAAATTACCAAAGGATATCCTTGTATTCGCCTCCACCGACAGTATTACCACGTGGGATCCAAGCGCGGCGTATTCAACCGAATCATCCTATATGCCGAACATCTATGAATCACTCATCTGGGTCAGCCCGCCGGGCAGCAAACAGCCCTTCCAGCCGGGCCTTGCGAAAAAGTGGAAAGTGGAGAAAAACGGCCTGGAATGGACATTTTACCTGAGAAAGGGAGTAACGTTTCACGATGGGGGTATGCTGACCGCACAGGTGGTAAAGGATTCCATTGAGAGAACCATGAAGATGAAGAAAGGGGCCGCTTTCATCTTCGACCCGGTCAAGGAGATCAAGGTCGTCGATGATTATACGGTAATGTTTATCCTGAAAAGTGCGGCTCCCTTTGATCGAATCATAGCCTCCGCCAACGCGGCCTGGATCATCAGTCCCAATGCGGTCCAGAAGGACAGTAAGTGGTTTGGCGCAGGGCACGAAGCGGGTTGTGGACCGTATATGCTTGAAAGCTGGAAACCCGATGAAGAGATAATTTTCAAGAGGTTTGATGGTTACTGGCGAGGGTGGAAAGGGCCTCATTTCAATCGGATCGTGGTAAAGATAGTCAAGGAAGCCACGGTGGCAGATCAGATGCTCGAATCGGGTGTCGTCGATCTCGCCACCTGGATTCCCGTGGAATCGAGCAAAATTTTAAACACCAAGAAATGCTGCGAACGACTGGTGGGTCCCAGTTTCATGAACTATGCTCTCCACCTGAACACAGCGAAATTTCCATTCAGCGACAAACTGATCAGGAAGGCGGTCTCCTATGCCATACCGTACAAGGATATAATTGAGGTGGCAATGGGGGGACTCGGCAGGCAGCCGGTGGGTCCGGTTCCTTACGGCCAGTTCGGCCATGACGAAAGTCTCTTCCAGTATACCCATGACCTGCAAAAGGCCCGGAAATACATGGCAGAAGCTGGGCACCCGGATGGGCTCAAGGAAAAAGTGGTTTTCACCTATTCCTCTGAAAATGACGTGGAAAAGGCTTTTGCTCCCCTGGTAAAGGAAGAACTGGCCAAGATCGGGATACAGGTGGATATCCGGCCCATGATCTGGACCGCGCAATGGGACCTGATGAAAGGGGGACCGGAAAAGGCCCAGGATATGGCGGCACTGTTGTGGTGGCCGACCTTCAGCGACCCTTATGAAACCCTCTACAGCCTGTGGCATACGGAAAAGAAACCATACTGGAATTTTTCCTATTACAAGAACCCGGAATTCGACAAGACCATACTGGCGGCCTACTCAACCCCCGACGGCAAGAAGGCCCAGTCGCTCTATTCCAAGGCACAGAAAATGCTCATCGACGACGCGCCGTCTTGCTTTGTGATCGATGTGCAGCGGGCCGTTTTCAAGAGCAGAAAACTGAAAGGCTATGTGATAAATCCCAACTATCCTCGAGTCCCTTTCTGGTACCTCATGTACAAGGAATAACGGGATCGCAGGTCCAATGCCCCACGGTTCACGGTTTGGAATCCATGAGCAGAGTTGATGGGCCACCCGTGGACCGTGACCCCATAACCCAAGCGTTCGTTGAGATCACATGCTTCGCTATGTACTAAAACGTCTCGTGTGGCTCCTGGTGGTTCTGTTCGGGCTCTGCATCATTACCTTTACCCTTTCGCGTGTGGTGCCCGGAGATCCTGCAGCCGCGTATGTCGGGCCGCGCGCAAGACCCGAGCAAGTGGAACTGGTTCGTAAACAGTTGGGGCTTGACCGGCCCGTGTACATCCAGTTTGCATATTATCTGAGGGACCTGGCTCATGGAAATCTGGGCGAATCTTTGCGGACCCACCGTCCTGTCCTCACGGGAATCCTGGAACATTTTCCCGCCTCCCTGGAATTAATGTTCAGCGCCATTGTCATTGCCTTGTTCGTGGGCATCCCTCTTGGAGTGCTCTCGGCCAGGAAAGAGAATACTATCATTGATCACCTGAGCAGGCTCTTTTCCGTGGCAAATGTCTCCATGCCCTCATTCTGGCTGGCCATGATTTTCCAGATCGTCTTTTTCAAATGGCTGGGACTATTTCCCATAGGAGGACGTATTGATACGGTTACCGCCCTCATGAATCCCATCCAAAAGGTCACGGGGTTCAACATCCTGGATGCCATGCTGACGGGTAACTGGGAGGCATTCTGGAATGTCTGTATGCACCTTGTTCTTCCAGCCGTCACCCTTGCCGCCTATTCAACGGGACTGATCGCCCGGATGACGCGTTCGGCCATGCTGGAGGTCCTGAGAGAAGACTACATCACAACCGCCAGGTCGATAGGGGTATCCGAGTCCGAGATCCACTTTGTCCATGCCCTGAGAAATGCCATAGGCCCGACCCTGACAACGGCGGGCCTCTGCTTTGCGTCAATGTTGACGGGAACATTTTTCATCGAACTGATCTTTTTTTGGCCCGGTCTTGGGACCTATACCATCAATGCGATTTTTCTGAACGATTATCCGGTCATTATGGGCGTCACCATCTTAATGGCGCTTTTTTACGTGACGGTAAACCTCTGCGTTGATCTCCTCTTGGCCATAGCTGACCCGCGTATAAGGATCGGGAAATAGGGTTTGTCGCTTACCATAGTTGGGAAAATCATGCTGAAGAAAAACAAAAGAGACTATTTCAGGGGCATCAGCCTCATTCTGAAGAATCCTCTCACTGTCTTTGGACTAGCTATTATTATAGTGCTTGTCCTTTCTGCCGTTCTTGCGCCGTGGATCGCACCATTTCCGGATCAGGGCCGGGGACTTTCAAACCTCCAGGAAAGGCTGAAAGCGCCGAGCATGAGACATCCATTAGGGACAGATGATCTGGGAAGAGATTTGTTGAGCAGGGTTATTTTCGGCGCCCGCATTTCCGTAAAGGCAGCGGTCATTGTCGTTCTGATCGTGATGGGATTCGGGGTTCCGTTAGGTCTGTTCGCAGGATATTTCGGCGGCAAGATCGACGAAGGCATTATGCGGTTTGCGGATATGATCTTGGCCTTTCCTTCCCTCTTGCTGGCCATCGCGATCGTGGCGTCTACCGGCCCCAGCCTGTTGAACGCGCTCATAGCCATTTCCGTTCCATGGTGGCCGTGGTACACGCGCCTGGTACGAGGGCAGGTCGTTTCTTTGAAGGAAATGCAGTTTGTAGAATCCGCGAAAGCAGTGGGGGCTTCCCAATTGCGAATATTGTTCCGTCACATTCTCCCAAACTGTCTTTCACCCATTATCGTTCAGGGGACCCTCGATATGGGGTACATCATTCTGTGCCTGGCATCTCTTGGTTTCCTGGGCCTCGGAACACAACCACCCGCGGCGGACTGGGGAGTGATGGTAAATGACGGACGCGCGTTTTTTCTCACCCAGTGGTGGATCTCCACATTTTCGGGTGCGGCTATTTTTATGACGGTCCTGGCCTTCAATCTATTCGGTGACGGGTTGAGGGAGGGATTGGACCCCAAGATACGATGGAGATTCCAGAGAACGTAAAATTGTTTTCCCCCGAGACGAAACCACAGGAAGAATGGATTGGAAAGCACTGAACCCATATTGCGAATAGAAGACTTGAGCACCCATTTTGCCGTGCAGGAGGGCGTCGTACAGGCCGTTGTGGGGTTGAGTTATCATGTCTTAAAGGGGGAAACCCTCGGGATCGTGGGGGAATCCGGATGCGGGAAGAGCGTGGCAGCCCTCTCCATTCTGCGCCTCATTCCTATTCCTCCGGGAAAAATAGCGTCGGGCAGAATTGTCTTCATGGGGGAGAATCTTCTGGAGTTGCCCATGAAGAGAATGAGAAAGGTGCGGGGAGCTCAGATTTCAATGGTATTTCAGGATCCCATGACCTCGTTCAATCCGGTTTTTACGATTGGATATCAGCTTTCAAAGGTCTTCATGCTGCATCAGAAGCTCTCGAGAAAGGAGGCGAGGAACCGTTCCATCGAAATCCTGGAGGCGTGTGAAATTCCGTCCCCGGAAAGAATCATGAATGAATACCCGCACCAGCTGAGCGGGGGTATGCGGCAGCGGGTCATGATCGCAATGGCCCTGGGCTGTAATCCCAGGGTGCTCATTGCGGACGAACCCACCACCGCACTCGACGTAACCATCCAGGCCGAGATCCTTGACCTCATACTCCGTCTGAAAGAACAATTCGGGATGGCGATGATTCTGATCACGCACGACCTGGGGATCATTGCCAACAGCGCACAGAGAGTCGTTGTTATGTATGCCGGGGAAAAGGTCGAGGAAGCCGACGTATTTTCACTTTTCGAGAATCCGAAACATCCGTATACCATTGCATTGATGAATTCAGTCCCTCGCCTGGGGAAGAGGGAAAAATTTCTGAACGAAATAGAAGGGGTCGTTCCTTCTCCATTCCGGAAGATCCCGGGCTGCAAATTTGCCGAACGCTGTCCTGAGGCAATGGAACAATGCCGGAAGGAAAGGCCGCGTCTGCGGGATATTGACAAAGGGCACTCTGTTGCGTGCCATCTTTGAAAGAGAAAAATGAATGAACTTCTATTGCAGGTAAAAGATCTGGTCAAATCCTTTCCCTTGGAGAAAAGAGGCCTTTTCCAGAGAAAAAGATACCTCCGTGTCGTGAATGGTGTGAGTCTCCATCTCAAGGAAGGTGAAACACTCGGCCTTGTAGGTGAGTCAGGATGTGGAAAGACCACCACCGGACGCTCGATTCTCAGGCTTACAGAGCCTACTTCAGGAGAGGTACGGTTCGAGGGTGAGGATGTTTCCGGATTTGAAAGCCACAGGTTACATACGTTCAGAAGGTCGGCACAGATGATTTTTCAGGACCCATTTGCGTCGCTCAACCCCAGGATGACGGTGGGCGACATAGTGGAGGAACCGTTGCTGGTGCACGGTCTTTGCCGGAACAAGGCTGAAAGAATAGATGCGGTGGCAGCGGTACTCAAAAAAGTAGGTCTTGAGCCCGATTATATGAAACGTTTTCCGCATGAATTCAGCGGAGGCCAGCGACAGCGTATCGGCATAGCAAGGGTCCTTACCCTGAACCCAAAGGTGATAGTGGCGGATGAACCGGTATCGGCCCTGGACGTTTCAATTCAGGCGCAGATCATAAATCTCCTGGTCAGGCTCCAGGAAGAATTCAAGATGTCTTACCTTTTCATTTCACATGACCTTGCAGTGGTGGAACACATTTCAAACCGTGTTGCCATCATGTACCTGGGGAAAATCGTAGAGACGGCGCCAGCCGGAAATATCTACGAGAAACCGAGACACCCGTACACAAAGGCCCTCCTGTCGGCAATTCTCTTTCCTGATCCAAGATGCAGGAGAAAAGGCCCGGTGCTCCACGGAGATATTCCCAATCCAGCGGAGCCACCGTCAGGATGCACGTTCCGCACCCGCTGCCCGCTGGCTGAACCTCTATGCGGTGAGAGGATTCCCGAAATGAAAGAGATTGAACCGGATCACTTTGTTGCATGCCATGCCGTGTAGCCGGATGAATGCCGATGCACAGAAAAGACAAGTGAAGAAGCAGGGGATGTGCATCAGGGCGACGACGGGTTTCGCAGGGGACAGGCCACCAGGTGATCGGCTCCGGTTCAGTGAGCGTGCACTCTAGTCCGGCGAAACGGCAGCGGTGATGAAAAAGGCTCGCCTCACCAATACCTTGAGAGTAGAAGGATATTTTCTTGACCCCACATATCTCGTCTGATAATTGAATGCTGATACATGTTAGCGTTAAAGTGCTGTGCAGTCCGATGATTCGGCACAGGATGTTTTAGCGCTGATTTTTTAGGAACCTTTTTCTTGAGGAGGACGAGATGAGGAAATTTATTATTTTTGTGTTGAGTCTTGCTTTGGTTTTGTCTGTCACCTTTACAGCGAATGCAAAGACGCTCAAAGTAGCCCTTGATGCCGACCCTGTATCGCTTGATCCTCATGTTCAACTTTCAGGCGGCATGCTTCAGCTTTCACACTGGTGCTTTGACCCGCTGGTGCGCTGGACAAAAGAAATGACCTTTGAACCTCGCCTTGCCACAAAATGGGAGCGGCTGGATCCCCTCACCATACGCTTCTATCTCCGGAAGGGAGTAAAATTCCACAGCGGCAACACATTTACGGCAAAAGATGTGAAATGGTCTTTTGACCGCATGAAAACAAGTGTTGACTTCAAGGGGCTTCTTGAGCCTTTTGAGGGGGTAACCATTCTTGACGACTATACAGTGGACATCAAAACAAAGAAGCCCTATGCCCTTCTTCTCAACATGGCAACCTATTTCTTTGCCATGGACAGTAAATTCTACACGGGAAAAGATGAGAATGGTCAGCCCAAGGACGCTATTGTAAAGATAGGCCCCTCCTTTGCCTTAAATCACGAATCAGGAACAGGTCCCTTTGTTGTCACCTATCGCGAACATGGGGTAAAAACGGTGTTTGACCGGTTTAAGGGCTACTGGGATAAGAAATCTCCGGGAAATGTGGACAAGATGATCCTTACGCCCATCAAGGAAGATGCAACGAGGGTTGCCGCCCTTCTTTCCGGGGATGTAGACTTTATCTCTCCTGTCCCTCCCCAGGATTTCAAAAGGATACAGGCTGACCCCAATGTAAAACTTGTCACCTGCAATGGCGGACGCATTATTACATTCCAGATGAACCAGGAGAGAAAGCCTGAGTTCAAGGACGTACGTGTGCGGCAGGCAATGGTCTATGCCGTGAACAATACCGGTATTGTAAAAAAAATCATGAAAGGGACTGCAACCGTGGCGGCTCAGCAGGGCCCGGAAGGATACGCCGGGTACAAGGCGAGCCTGAAGCCAAGATATAATCTTAAGAAAGCGAGGGCCCTCATGAAAGAGGCCGGTCTTGAAAAGGGTTTTGAGTGTACCATGATAGCTCCAAACAACCGGTATGTGAATGATGCAAAAATTGCAGAGGCAACCGTTCAGATGCTTGCGAAGATCAACATCAAAGTGAATCTCAAGACCATGCCCAAGGCACAGTACTGGGATGAGTTTGATGCCCATTCTGCTGATATCCAGATGATCGGATGGCACTCTGATACGGAGGATTCAGGGAACTTCTCTGAATTTCTGGCAATGTGTCCCGACAAGAAGACAGGATATGGTCAATACAACAGTGGTATGTACTGCAACAAAAAGGTTGATGAACTTGTTATTGCTGCCCAGTCCGAAACCGATCTGAAGAAACGGTCTGCAATGCTCCAGGAAGTTGAGCAGATTCTTTACGATGATGCGGCCTTTATCCCTTTTCACTGGCAGAACCATTCCTATGCCGGCAAAAAGAATATTGAGATCGCGCCTGTTATAAATACCATGAACTTTCCTTACTTTGGAGATATAGTGATAAAATAGAATGATTTTTTTACCATTTATGTCTAAATTAGTTATAAGTGGGAAAGTCATACCCGAAAGCAAAAGGGATGAGTATCGAGTTTGTCACTCATCCCGTCCCTTCAATCCGGCTTCATTACCGATCTTTGTAGCGAGACGGTGGAGAGCTCTGTGAACATAAGGCGTATGAAGGGAAATGACCACAGACGTACTTTTGCAGTACGTCGAGGACATTTTTTGAGCGCAACGCAGGAGTTCATGGGGTTCTCCGCCATCATAACCCCGCCCGTGACGGGAGTGAGAAATCCGGGTTACTACCTGCTCCCAGAGAACAGATGAGATGTTCGCTTTTATCGTAAGAAGAATAGCCCAGGCAATTTTTGTCATGCTGATCATAGGGCTCATAGGATTTTCCATAAAAACCCAGATAGGAGATCCTGTCCGGGATATGGTGGGAGAGCGGGTAACGCCCCAGGAAAGGGAGCAGATCAGACAGAAACTGGGCCTCAACGATCCTTTCCTGACGCAATATGTCAGATTTGTAGGGAAGGCGCTTCATGGGGATCTTGGCCTTTCCTTTTTTTACAAAAAGCCGGCCCTCGATGTTATTGTTTCCAAGGCTCCTGCAACCATTGAAATGGTGATGGGGGCGGGTTTGCTGATAGTGCTTATTTCACTTCCCCTGGGGGTATACACGGCTCTCAGGCCAAGGGCTTCCTTTTCAAGATTTGTCATGGGATTCAGCACGCTCGGTGTCTCCGTGCCCGTTTTTCTTACCGCTATCATGCTTATCTATATCTTCGGTGTGCAGCTGCACTGGCTCCCCTCGTACGGTCGTGGTGAAACAGTGGATGTGTTTGGTAATGGGTGGTGGATGTCCGGCTTTTTCACCGCTGATGGTCTCAAGCACTTGATTTTACCGAGTATATCTTTAGCATCCATAGAGTTGCCCCTGTTTATCAGGCTCATACGATCCGAGATGATGGAGGTCCTGGAGACCGAATATATCAAGTATGCCTGGGCAAAGGGCCTGTCACGCATGAGAATCTGGCTCCTTCATGCGTTTAAGAACACGCTCCTGCCGGTCATAACAGTATTTGGAGTACAGATAGGGATCATGTTTGCCTTTACGATTCTCACGGAAACAGTCTTTCAGTGGCAGGGCATTGGGTATATGTTTCTTGAGGCTGTTGAACGATCTGATACCTCCCTTCTCATAGCGTATCTTGTTGTTGTTGGGTCAGTATTCGTCGTGGTGAATACGGTGGTGGATATTATTTACGGATTTATCAATCCCACCGTAAGAATAGCAGGAACAAAATGAAGACATCGATGAAACGTTTTCAGCAATCATACTTCCTGCACAGCTTCAAGCATGACAGGACCGCCATGATGAGTTTTTTCTTTCTGGCCTGCTTTATCATCTTGAGTATCACAGCACCGCTGGTCTCACCCTACAACCCTTACGACGCTGAAAATATAGACATCATGAACGCAGAGACTCCGCCAATGTGGCTTGATGGAGGGTCATCCGCTTTTATTCTTGGTACCGACAACATGGGACGGGACCTCCTTTCCACCATGATATACGGGCTCAGGATCTCGGTCGTTATCGGCATTGGCGCGGTATCGCTCCAGGCTTTTATCGGTATTCTGATGGGGCTCATGGCAGGATATGTGGGCGGCAAGGTTGATAGTGTGCTCATGAGAATAGCAGATATCCAGTTCTCCTTTCCCTATCTCATGGTTGCCATATTTATCAGCGCGATCTTTCAAGTGATGTTTGGAATAGGAAGTTTTGAAAAGCTTGCCGTTCCCCTTCTGATCATTATCATCGGTCTTTCGGAGTGGCCGGTGTACGCCAGGACAATACGGGCATCTGTCATGGGCGAGAAAAACAAGGAATATGTTGAAGCCGCAAGGGTGATCGGTCTTTCACGACCGGTGATCATGATCAGGCATATCCTGCCGAACACCCTGACTTCCGTACTGGTCATTTCAACCATTCAGGTGGCAAATGCGGTTATGAGTGAGGCCGCTTTGTCCTTCCTGGGGCTTGGCATGCCCGTGACGAAACCATCCTTGGGCTCTCTAATCAGGGCCGGATTTGAATATATTTTTTCCGGTTCCTGGTGGATTACCATCTTTCCCGGCATTTTTCTCGTCTTGTTTGTTCTTGTGGTCAACCTGCTGGGCGACTGGCTCAGGGATGTGCTCAATCCGAAACTGTACAAAGGATAGGCTGAATGTCGCACCTCCTGGAAGTTCAAGATCTTAAAGTTACATTCGCATTAAGATTCGGAGATCTTACCGCCATTGACGGCGTGAGTTTTTTCCTGGACAAGGGAGAGAAACTGGGCCTGGTGGGAGAGAGTGGAGCCGGGAAATCGGTTACCGGTTTTGCCATCATCAAACTGATCAGCAAGCCGGGTTTTATTTCAGGGGGCCGGATTTTATTCAACGGAAATGACATCAGTTCTTGGCCTGATGCGCGGATGAGAGAAATCAGGGGAGACCGAATAAGCATGATTTTTCAGGACCCTATGATGACTTTGAATCCTGTCTTGACGATAGGGACCCAGATGGTGGAGACCATCCGGGCACACAGAAATATATCAAAGGCCAAAGCTGAAAAGGTTGCACTGGAAAAGCTTAAAAAGGTGTATATTCCATCACCTGAAAAGAGGCTTTCTCAGTATCCGCATGAGTTTTCAGGGGGAATGCGCCAGAGAATCATCATTGCCATATCTCTCCTCACAGATCCTGCCATAATCATTGCCGATGAGCCGACAACCGCCCTGGACGTAACTATCCAGGCGGAAATCATGGATCTGCTTCAGGAACTGTGCGAATCTGAAAGGATGGCCCTGATTTTGATAACCCATGATCTTGCAGTTGTATCCCAGGTAACAGAGAAGATGGCAGTGATGTACGCAGGCAAAATTATTGAATATGGACCAACCGACGCTATTGTAAAGGATCCGATCCACCCGTATACACAGGGTCTCATAAATGCCCTTCCCGGGGCTTTGAAGCCGGGAGAGAAGCTCCATCAGATCCCGGGAATGATGCCTACTCTAACCAATATTCCTCCTGGATGCGCATTCAATCCACGGTGTATGATTAAGGAGAAAATTTGTGAAATCGAAGTCCCTGGTCTTCTGAAAACGGTACAGGGAAGAATGGTCGCATGCCACATGAAAACCGTGCATTAGGCGATTTGAAACGCGGCATTTTTCGTATTGAGAGGAGTATGCTGTTCAGCCTCAAACGTGACTGCAGGAAGCATCGTTCAAGGATTGTATGGAGAAGAATCAACCGATACTCAAAGTAGACAACATCGTAAAACATTTTGATATTTCAGGAGGGCTCCTTGACCGATTGAGATTTCAAAACGGAAGGCCTGTCATGGAAAAGACCATTGTAAAGGCCCTCAATGATGTGAGCTTCACCATAGACAGGGGCGAGACGCTGAGTGTTGTGGGAGAGAGCGGATGTGGCAAATCCACCTTGGGCAGAGTTGTCATGGGGCTTTATAGACCGAGTTCCGGGAAAATATTTTACAGGAATCAGCAGATAGACTGTCTCAGCCACAGGGAGATGCTTCCTTTCAGAAAAAAGATGCAGATGATTTTTCAGGACCCCTATGCGTCTCTCAATCCGAGAAAGACAGTAAAGCAAACCCTGGCGGAGCCGCTTCGGTTTCACAACCCCGGAATAAGAGCTGGAGAGGTAGAAGAAAAAATATCCGCAGTTATGGAACAGGTCGGGATCAGTCCAGCCTGGGTTGCGCGGCATCCCCACGAATTTTCAGGAGGACAACGGCAGAGAATAAGTATCGCAAGGGCGCTCATCCTTGACCCTGAATTTATCGTTGCCGATGAGCCTGTCTCTGCCCTTGATGTATCCATACAGGCCCAGATCCTCAATCTGCTCATGGAGGCGGGCAAGAAACGGGGTCTTACCTATCTCTTTATCACCCATGATTTATCTGTGGTTCGCCACATAAGCGCAAGGGTTGCGGTCATGTATCTCGGGACTCTGTGCGAGGTTGCCGGAGCAGAGGATATTTTTCGATCACCGCGCCATCCCTACACAAAAGCCCTGCTCAGCGCCATTCCCAGAATTGGAGAGAAAACGAAAAAACACATTGGGCTGAAGGGCGAGGTTCCGACTCCTATTCATCTCCCGACAGGATGTGTGTTCCATGGCCGATGCCCTTGGGCAATGGATCGTTGCAGGGAGGAAATTCCTGCGCTGAGGTGTCTGGCGGATAAGAGACTTGTGGCATGTCATGCAGTAGAGGAAAACAGGGAACTGTCTGAAAAGAGACTTCCCGCCTCGGCATAGTCGAAAATGCATTGAAATCGGGACCCTGATGCTACTTTCTGCGTCCTCTTATGAGGGCGGGCGTCATCTCGTCATGCTCCTTTTCCATTTGAATCATGACCACGGCGGTCAGGACCGCCAGTCCGCCGATAATCTGCAGTGCCAGGAGACGCTCACCGAGAAAGAAAAAGGCGATGAGGCCTGCCGCGATGGGCTCGAATGTGGCTATAATGGTTGCCCTTGTGGATCTGAGATGCTCAATGCCGTAAGCGAACAATCCGAATGGAACCACGGTCCCGACAGTGGAGGCGAGGAAAATGATAGCCCAGGAAGGGGTGTCCCAGCCCATTGTGAGAAGATCTGCCGGACTCAGGACCACGTTCCATGTTATGGCTGCAATGATGAGGGCGTAGCAGATGAGGGTCCAGGGAGAGTAGCTGCGCAGAGCGTACTCTGAATAGACAATATAAAAGGAATAGGTCAGGGCCGCACCGAGTCCCCAGAGGAGACCGCCCAAATTGAGCGTAAGGAGATTCACATTATAGCCGCCGACCACAAGATAACAGCCCGCCAGAGCAAGGAACAGGGCTATGCACTTGATACGTCCCATCCTTTGGTTCATGAAGGCCCAGGTAAAGACGGCTATCAATGCCGGGGCCAGGTATTCGATGAGAATGGCTGCAGCGGTGGGAATCCTGGAAATGGCGGCAAAATAGCAGGCATTGACCCCGGCCATACCGATGGAGCCCAGGAGGATGAAGTGTATGATATCAGGAAAATGTATGCGCAATACCGTCGGTTTCGTCAGCGCGAGCCAGAGGAGCGTCAGGGTGGAGGCAATGGTCAACCGCCCCTGTGCCCAGACAAAGGGCGAGAGTCCTCCATTCATCAGATACTTGGAGGCAACTCCGTTGGCGCCCCAGAGCACGGACGCGCCCAGGCAGGCAAGAACACCGCGTGTTGTCAGGGACAAGGACATTGGAAAAAGATTGTCATGATCATTTTTTTATAAAAGTGCTGGAGCATAGTAATTGAAGGCTTCACCATAGGCAAGCAGAATTCGGGCTCCCTGTGCCCGGCGGAGCGCCAATTTCCCTGAGACGAACCCACATGGTATTGAAAGATTTTGCTTGGCAATATCTTTTTTTCCATGTAAAAGCAATCTGTAACAAAAACGAGAGTGCCCGGTGCATTCTCCAATTCTTGATTTTTTGCGAGGTCTTGAACGTTGAGCATAAGGTGTGCAATCTGCGGACTGGAAATGAACTCCCCTGAAAAGGCAATACTGGAAGGCTGGGTGCCGTATGTCATGGAAGGTGACAGCGAACAGGAGGGGCCCTTCTGTGCCTCTTGTCTTGATGCCCTTTTTGAGACGAATGAATATGGAGAATTTGTTCTGATGGAGAAGTACCGGGGAAAGATTTCTTATCTCGACGGGGGGGGTGATGAAATGGATCCCGACGACCTTGATATGGATGGCATTGTTCTGGAATATTGTGAAAACTGAATAATACGTATTTGCGCTGATGGGTATCCGCCCATCCCGGATCTTCCATCAGTGATCTGTTCTGCCGTTGGATAGCCTTCCGTCTCCCGGATTCCTTTCAACAAAATGGCCCAGGCCTCTTTCCCATGCATCGGGATGCAAGAGTCTTCAAAAATAATCATCAAATGTCAGGGAAGTCATTATAACTGATGACCAAGATTGATTTTCCGTTTGTCCCTCAGGCTGAGACTGCTTTGAGAAGGGACGGAACGACTATTCGCGGTTTCCCGGAATTTTGGGAACAAAGGGGCTCCTGTGGGAAACAGAAGGAGCCCGATTCACTCCGAGTGATACGATGAAGGAGATATTCTATTGGCAAAAAAGCACCACCCTCAAGATCAGGATCAAGAGATGTCGGTGGATTTTGGAAGCGAGATGGCTGAAAGCAGGGAGGAGGGAAAAAGGTGATCTGGGATAATGCGAAACTCGAGGCCGTGCTGGAGGCAATCCCCGAGCATATGAGCATGATGGACAGTGCCCTGAATATCCTCTGGGCCAACGAGACGGCAAAGAGGATTTTTGGGAAGGATATTGTGGGGAGAAAGTGCTACGAGGTGTACCACGGCAGGAGTGAACCGTGCGAGCCCTCTCCCTGCCTGGCGTTGCGGGCATTTGAAGACGGACGAATCCACGAACACGATACGTCGGTCATCAATAAGGAAGGAAAAGAGATTTATTTCCATTGTACGGCCAATGTCGCCTTGAAGGATGACGAAGGAAATCCCACAGCGGTTATCGAGATTTCCAGAGATATCACGCAACTGGTGGCCGCGCAGCAGGCTCTGCGTGAAAGTGAGGAAAAATACAGACAGGTGGTGGCGTATGCTCCGTCGGGGATCATGGAGGTGGATATTCCTGCGAGGAAGTTCACGGACGTGAATGATGTGATGGCCAGGTACACGGGGTATACCCGGGAAGAGTTTCTTGCCATGGATCTTTTCGATATTTTGACAGACGAGAGCAGGGCGCACCATTTGCAGCGGCTCGAGATGATGGCTGCAGGCGAAAAGATGCCCGAAAATATTGAATATGAGGTGAAAACAAAGGACGGCAGGGTGCTTTGTCTGCTCATCAATTCAAAAATCTCCTTTGACCATGCCGGGAGACCGCTAAAGGCCACGGTTGTGGCCCATAATATCACGGAACGGAAAAAGTCGGAAAAGGCGCTAGAGGAGAGCCGACAAAAGTACCGCATGGTGGTGGAAAACTCCATAGAAGGCATGCTCGTGACCCAGGACAGGAAGATCGCGTTCGCCAACAAGGCAGTGTGCGATTTCCTGAAGCTCTCCCCGGAAGCGGTGATGGCATCTCATGACCCGTTTCAGTTTATCCATCCCGACGACAGGGAACTGGCCATTGAAAATTATCTGAAAAGACTGCACGATGAAGATGCCCTTCCCCGGTACAACATCAGGGTTGTTAATCCGAGGGGAGAAATGCGGTGGGTTGAAGCCAGCGGCCTGAAGATCATGTGGGAGGAAAAACCTGCGATTCTTAATTTTTACAGCGACATAACAGAGCGAAAACGGGCCGAAGAGGAAAGAAAGAGACTCCAGGCCCAGCTCGAGCAGATCCAGCGAATGGAGACCATAGGAATCCTCGCGGGAGGGATTGCCCATGACTTCAATAACCTCCTGATGGCGATTCAGGGCAATGTTTCCCTGGGATTGCTGGATACCAGTGCTGACCGCCCGGTCTACGAGCGGCTGGTGAATATCGAAGAGCAGATCAGGCAGGGTTCGGAGTTGACGAAACAGCTCCTGGGTTTTGCGCGACGACGGAAATACGAGGTCAGGCCGACGGACCTGAATGAAGTTATCTCAATCCAGAACCGTATGTTGGGGCGGACAAAGAAGGAAGTGAAGATCCAAGAAGAATATGACCCCGGCCTCTGGACGGCCGACGTTGACCGGGGACAAATCGAACAGGTGCTTCTGAACCTTTACGTGAATGCCTGGCAGGCGATGCCTGGCGGCGGCGACCTGTTTGTTCAGACGAAAAACAGCATCGTTAATGGGCGGGAAGCGAGTATCTACCAGGTGGAGCCCGGCAAGTACGTGGCAATCTCAGTGACCGATACGGGTGAGGGAATGGATGAGGAGGTCAGACGGCACGCATTCGAGCCATTTTTTACCACCCGGGAGCGGGGGAGAGGGACCGGCCTTGGTTTGGCAACCGTCTACGGCATCATAAAGAACCATGGAGGATTTGTTACTGTTCAGAGCGAAAAGGGTAAGGGTTCAACCTTCACCATATACCTTCCGGCCTCTTCTCATGCGATAAGGCAGGATCATGCGGAGAGGGACAGCATTATAAAGGGGACGGAAACGGTCCTGCTGGTTGAAGATGAGGCCGCTGTCCTGGACGTGAATGAGAAGATGCTGCGAAGATTGGGCTATCAGGTACTGACGGCACAGAGCGGCGAGAAGGCGGTGGAGCTGTATAATGAAAGAAAGGATGATATAGACATTGTCGTGCTGGACTTGGTCATGCCGGGCATGGACGGAAATGTGGTGTTCAAGAGAATACGGGAAATGAATCCACATGCAAGAGTCCTCCTCGCAAGCGGATACGCGGTTGACGGGCAGACCACCGGAGATGCAGGTGAAACGTTCAGCGGTTCTCTCCAGAAACCCTTCAGCATCAAGGAATTGTCGCGAAAAATGCGGGGTATTCTTGACGGCGGAATAGGTTAACTCTGAACCCTTCTTTCTTCTTCAGTACGAATCTCCCTTCGCAAGAGTTTGCCGACCTTGGATTTGGGTAGCATATCCCTGAACTCTATGTGCTGCGGGACCTTGTAGGAGACGAGTATCTCCCTGCACCATTTGATCAGGTCGTACCCTGTAATGCCTTTTACGTCTTCCTTCAACACCACATAGGCCTTGATCCTTTCCCCCACCTTTGGATCGGGCACCCCCACGACGCAAGAACCGATCACCGCGGGGTGTTCCTGGAGCACCGCTTCGATTTCCGAGGCTGAAACGCGGTACCCCTTATGCTTGATGGTATCGACGGTCCTGTCCACGAAATAATAGTTTCCTTCATCATCCACGGTCATGATGTCTGCCGTTCGGTACCACCTGGCGCCGTCCAGTTCTATGAATGACTCTGCGCTTTCCTGGGGTTTATTCAAGTAATGGGTCACCATGTGGGTAGAGGAAACGAGCAATTCACCCGGTTTCCCCTGCTGGACAGGTTCCAGGGTGACAGGATCCACAAGTTTGACCTTTTTGCTTTTGACCACCCTGCCTACACTTTTGGCGGGATTCTCCCTGTCCACGGGGCACATGGTCACGCCGCCGCAGGTTTCCGTTGCGCCGTATCCCTGATAAATCCGCTTCCCGAATCTTTCGTACCACCTTCGGCCCACCTCGACGGGAAGCACATCTCCCGCACTGTACCAGTATTCCACCGAGCTCAGATCATATTGGTCGATCCGGTCATGTTCGAGGATCATTCGGTAGAGTGTGGGCACCCCGATCATGGTCTTCGCCCTGAAGCGTTGAATTGCTTCAAAAGTGGCATCGAGGTTGACCTTCGGCTGGACCATCAGGGTGCCTCCTGCCAGAAGGGTGGCCAGGCTGCAGGTCTGCCCGAGGACATGGAAGAGGGGAGCGTTGCCCAGGATAATGTTTTGTTCAACAGGAAAGAGCGGTTCACTCACCCTGATCTGCTCGTCGGCGGATTCCAGGAACAGATCATGGGTAAAAGGAACGCCTTTGGGATATTTGGTGGTTCCGCCGGTGTAGAGGATCTCCGCGGTGTTCCGGCCTTCCCCGATCCTTTCGGGGAGTTTCGGGTTTCGGTATTCGGACAGCAGCTTATTCAGGGAATAACACTCTTTGCCGAGGGCGATCCTGCCTTTTGGTATGACGTCGAAGATGCGGCCGAACTGCCGCTTCCACCAGGACAGGAGATCCGCCATATTGCTGACGATGACCTGGTTGATCTTTGTTTCAGGAAGGATCTTGGTGACATATCCGAAATTCGTGTCCGCGCAGACGATGGTTTCTGTCTCGCTGTCATTTGCAATGTATCTCAGGTCATGGGGTGTGTATATGGGAGTTATGGGGACGCATACCCCTCCTATTCTCTGAATTCCAAGCCAGACCACGATCCACTGAATGCTGTTGGGAAGGTAGATAAGCACCCTTCCTCCGGGTTCTACCCCCATATGGGTGAGGGCGGCGGCAAAACGCTCGGCCAGTGCCTTCACCCGAGCATAGGAATACCTCGTTCCCAGATAGACCACTGCTGTTTTTCCTCTTTGCTTCCGGGCGACGGCATCAAAGGTGGAGAATATGGTATGGGTTTCGTTTTCTTGCATGAAATCAAACCCCGAAGTACGCTGCTTTTATCTCAGGATTATCCATGAGCTCTGATCCGGTTCCCTTCATGGAGAGCATGCCGTTCTCGATGATATAGCCCCGGTCGATCATGGGCAGGACAGGCCGTGCGAACTGCTCGCTGAGCAGGACGGTAACACCGGAGGCCTTTTTGAGATCCGATATGGCCCCCACGAGGGTCTCCTGCATGATGGGACTGAGGCCCAGGAGCGGTTCGTCCAGAAGAAGAAGTCTCGGCCTGACCACGAGCGCCATACCAAGGGCCAGCATCTGCTGTTCCCCTCCACTCAGGAAACCCGCTTTCCTGGATTTGAGGTGAGCCAGAGGAGGGAAAACGTCGAAAACAGAGCGGATGGTTTCCCTGATCTCCGACTTCTTTCTGAGATAACCGGCTATCTTCAGGTTTTCCACAACGCTGCTTTCCGGAAAAACAGGATGTCGCTCCCGGGAGAGCACTATGCCTTTTCTTACCCGCTCGCTGGGGCTTGTGCCGGTGATGTCTTCTCCTTCAAAAACGATCTTGCCGTAAAGGGTAATGCGTTCTCCACCCTTTCTCTTCTCTTTGATGAGCATATCTATAATGAGTCCCGAAAGCGTGTTCATGAGCGTGGTCTTCCCGGCACTGTTGGGCCCGACCACACCGACGATTTCCTTCTCTTTGACCCGCATGCTGAAATCGTTCAGTGCCAGGGCATTCTCAAAGAAGACCATCAGATTCGTCACTTCAAGCATATCCAATCCCGTCAGGCCTCCGTGCCCAGATAGGCATTCTTGACAGCATCATTTTCCATCACCTGCTCTGCAGCACCTTCCGCGATTTTGGTGCCGTAGTTCAGGACGAGGATCCGGTCCGCTATCCTGAACAGCTCCTTCAACCGGTGTTCGATCATGATAATGGTCTTGCCCTCCTGGCGCAGCTTCTCAATGATGGGGACCATGCTGGCCACTTCAGCCAGGCTCAGCCCGGAGAAGAGTTCGTCCAGGATCAGCAGGTCCGGTTGGAGGGCGATGGCTTTGGCCAGTTCGAGTCTCTTCAGATACCCCTGCGGCAGCACACTGGCAACCTTGTACGCAACGAAGGAATCTCTTTCAAAGCCCACGTCTTCAAGAAGATCCAAGGCGACCGCGTTTCTGTCGCCGTACTTCCCACCGGCAAGGCCCTTCACCCTCGGAGAGTAGAGAGGGATGATCATGTTCTTGTACGCGGGCAGTTGATAGAAGGGTTTCACCATCTGAAAGGTCCTTGCGACCCCCAGCCTGACGATTCTATGGGGCGCCCAGCTGGTGATATTGGTGCCCTTGTAAATGACTTCTCCGGAAGTTGGTTTTACAAAACCCGTGATGAGATTGACAATGGTGGTTTTGCCGGACCCGTTCGGGCCGATAATTCCCAGCAATTCGCCCGAAGAGACGTCAAAACTGACCTGATTGATCGCCTGGACGCCGCCGAATGCTTTTCTGAGTTGGGAGACCTGGAGCAACGGTCGGGCATTCATTTTTCGACCTCCACCAACCTCTCGAATTGGAAATACTTCCGTTGAATGTAGTGGAAGAGGCCTTCCGGCAACGCAACGATAAAGATGACCAGGAACAGGCCGTAAAATACGATGCGAAGTCCGCCGATTCCGCGCAGGAGCTCGGACAGGGGGACGAGGATGAAGGCGCCCAGCGTGGCGCCGGCAAGCGTGCCGGGACCTCCGACCACTGCGGCGGCAATAGGCAATATGGAGTAGTCAAGCGCGAAAACAGGCATTCCGACAAACATGTACACGTGGGTCATGAGTGCACCAGCGAAGGCGCCGATGGCGCTGGAGATAAAGAGTGCCTGTACCTTGTACCAGTATATGTTGATCCCGGCATTCATAACCGACCGGTCATTGTCATTGATGCCCTTGAGGACCAGGCCGTAATCCGAATCCATCATCCGTCTGAATCCGAAAAGGGCGGCCAGCAAAGCAGCTACAGCCACATACACTTCGACCCATGCCGATGGCAGCGGACTCAACCCGCTGATCCCCTCGGTCCCGCCGAAGATCTTGCTTGCCTCGATGACCCGTACCAGCATGAGCGGGATGATGAGTGTGACCATGGCAAAATATATGCCGCGCAACCGCAACACCGGCAAGAGCAGAAGCGTGCAGAAAGCCCCGCCGAGAACCGTGGCCAGGGGAATAGTCACGAAAGGGGACCATCCGAAGTAATGGTTGAATACCCCTGCCACGTAGGCGCCCATGCCGAAAAAGAGGGCCTGCCCCAAAGAGACCATACTGCTCTGAGCAAGAATGTCCCAGCTGATGGCGAGCAGTGCGAAAACAGCCACAGAGAGCAATACTTTCTGCCAGTATCCGCTCAGAATCAGCGGCAATAGGAGACACCCGACAATGGGAAGCAGCCTGGGGAAGGCCAGGTAGGTCATTTCGCGCCACGAACAGACGGTGAAGATGTCGCCGGACCTCGCTTTTATGCCGCGATCGATTCTCTCTTTCCGTTTCTTCATCTGAAGCTCATAGATCGTAGAATTGGTCGATGGTGCGGTGTCCCGCGCCGTTATCTATATCCTCTCTTCCAGTTCCTTCTGCTTTCCGAACAGGCCCGACGGTTTGACAATGAGTACAATGAGCAGTGCTGCCAGGCTCACGATCATGGTCCAATGGGTGCTGACGTACGTGTCCGTGAAACGTTCGGCAAATCCGATCACAAAACTGGCGAGAATCACACCGCCAGTGCTGCCGAGGCCTCCAACAATGCAGACGGCAAGGGCCCTGATCAGCACATCGTATCCCTCGCTGACAGAAATGGTCCCCAAGGGAATAATCACCGTGGAGGCAATGGCTGCGAGCCCGGCGCCGAACGAGACGCTGAGAGTGGCGATCCAGTCCGAATTCATGCCGAAGGTGAGTGCCGTGCGTTCATCTTGGGCAATTCCCCGGAAGGCAAGGCCAAGCGACGTGTAGTGGGTAAAAAGCCAGAGTCCGGTCACAAGGGCTGCACCGATGATGACAATGAAAATGCGCTGCATGTCAACAAATGCCCCGGCAATCATGAAGCTTTTGTCCACAAAGACCGGAAGGGTATACTCAAAACCAATAAAACCCAGGTATCTGAATAGCTCCAGGATAGCGAGGCCGATGCCGAATGTGGCAATCACCTCGGAAAGGGCCTGCCCCCGCACGCGCACCAACACTGTGCGGTAGATCAAGGCGCCAACACCGGTCGTCGTGAGCACAGCAATTACGACGGAGAGCAGGTAGGGCAGGTGCAGCGTGTTGAGAAAGATCCAGCAGAGAAAGGCAGCCCCAATGTAAAAGGCCCCATAGGCGAAATTCGCGACCCCACTGATACCGAACGTGAGGTTGAACCCCAGCGCGACGAGCGTAAGACTCACCGAATTGATTACTGCATAGACAACGGTGCCCCAGAACATTGGTACTGCTGACCCCTAACCCGGAAAAACCGGAGATCCGAATATCGAAATCCCAAATTCGAAATAGCACCCAACCCGGACGAGCAGGAAGCAGGCCGAAAAGGTTCCAAAATATTTTGCAGCGTTTGAGCGCAATTTCATCGGTAGGAGCTGTACTAAACAACCGTTTAATTTGTTTCGGGTTTCGTGCTTCGAATTTCGAAATTGTTGGTCGGAATTAAACGGGCAACCCTCGTTCAAGGGGCGCCTGATGCCTTTCTCCACGGGTGAAACCTCACTGAAAGGGGGATGATGGGATGAAACCTCACCCCCCGTATGCGCCACTACTTGGCGGACTTCATCCATGGAGGGAGCTGTATCTCACCTTCGGCGAGGGCAGCCGGATACACGATGATCCGCTGTCCCTTTTCGTTCCATTGAAAGAAACAGCCTGTCGCTGTCTCGGCCGGATCAACACCAAAGATCACCTGGTGGCCCCGTGAGAATCTTTCGCGTCCCATGACGCCCTTTCGGTCGGCCTTTTCCAGCGCGGCCACAATCGCGTCGGCATCCAGGGAATTCGCCTTTTCGATGGCATCCTTGAGCAAATAGACGGATTCATAGCTCGGTGCGGGACCGTGGCCCGCCTCAATGTATTTTCCGTACCTCTTCTTATAAGTATTGTGGAACCGAGTGGCGGGCGGGTATTTGACCGCGCCGATATTGCCCAACTCGAAGACCGCATTGAGCAGGCCGTCGATTTTTCCATGGAAGGTCTTCCACGCCCCCTGTCCGGCCATAGGGGAGATAAAACCCGCCATCAGTGCAGGGACTTTCATGGACTTCCACTGGTTGACCAGGATGCCGCTCTGGGGCATATCAAAGCAGGTAAACAGGATCTGTGCCCCCGATGAACGGGTTTTCATAAGGCCGCTGGAGAAATCGGTGGAACCCGTGGGGAACTCGTCATGTCCGAGCACCTGCCATCCGCTTTTTTTGAACCAGCCTTCCATGCCTTTGGCTGTGCCCCGGGCCCAGAGGACATCCTGGTTCATGAGATAGACCTTGTTGAAACCAAACTTCTGGTTGAGGGTCTTCATGGTGCCCACGAGCAGCCCCACCCACCCGGTCACATCGAGGCAGCTCCGGAATACGTATTTAAACTTCTGGGGATTTTGCTCAATCTTTTTTTCAGAGGCCGGGGTCATGGCAATGCTGCCGATGAGAGGGACCTTGTATTTGGCAATCAGATCCATGCCTGCCAGGAGGGCTTCCGAGCGGAAAGGGCCTACCAGCAGGGCGGTCGGCTTCTTTTCCAGGATGAGCTTCTCGATGCCGAGAAGGGCCTCCGGCACGGGCACACCCGGCGCAGCGTCGCGGATGTCGATGGATGCAACCTTGAAAGGCCTCTTCTCTCCGCCTACCATCACGCCGCCCTTGGCGTTGATCTCCGCCACAGCCATCTCCACGGCCCTGAGGCCTTCCTTTCCTTCCAGGAATCCGAGGGACGTCGGGACTCCCACAATGATTGGTTGAGCGGCACGGACGACCGGGACCTGAAGCACTGTTGAGAGTCCGAAAAACGACAAGAAGATGACAAAAATCCAGGTGTATTTTTTCATGTTTTGCCCTCCTTTTCAGATCGCTGAAGTGTTTTTACCGAGAGGCCTGTTTTATTATTTTTACTTTCCCAATAATTTACCATTCCGGTTCAATAAAGGCAAGTGATCTCGCACAACCCTGATCCAACTTGACGGACCCTGGATGGTCCTCTATAGTGCTCCTCATGCAAGGCCGCACCAGCGCACGCTGGCCGAAAGAAAAGGAGAAACCCTCATGAAATACTTTGTTTGCTTTGACGGATATGGACACGTGAAGGGTGTCGTCAATGAAAAGGAGCTTGCAAGGGGGTATGGGGGAGATCCTCAGCGTTTTTTGCGGGCCATGTGCGCAGCCGATCTCGGCTCCGGGTCGGGGGAGACAAGCGGTCACGTGGGGACCCTCACCTTTGAGAGCGAACTGGAGCTCAAAGAATACCTGGACTCCTGCGGCGACGTGCTAACGGGCTTTTTCGAATGTGAGGGGGATTCCCGACCGTACAACTTCTGACGGCTTCGCAAAATGTCCGTCTGATGTGGTTCATGAGGGCGCCTGCTGGTTTCCGAAGCTGCTATGACCGGATGACATATTTGTTGTTTTTTTTCTCGATGAAGCCCTCCCGTTGAAGATCACCGAGTACTGCCTCCAGGCGTGCGTCTGAAACAATCCTCTCTAATTCCGGAAACGTGAATGGCCGGGCGAGAAGCGTTCGCACTATTCCGCCCCTGATTTGCCGCTTGGAACCCTCAAACCGGGACTGTCTTCCATAGTGTTTGCTTCGTTTATTCAGCGCCGGATTTACTTTTCCCAGCATTGCTCCATAATCCATCAGCGCGTTAAACCATCGGCGCGGATTTCCGGTATCAAGCGTCTCTTCCATGAGCGGAAAAAGCTCGGAATCGTGCACCGAGTTCTTTTCTTCAAAGAAAAAGTGAATATAGACCCGCCGGATGTTTGTATCGAGCACCAAAGCCGGCTGATTGTACGCAAAGACGAGGATGGCGTTCGCGGTATAAGACCCGACCCCGGGGAGCTGCCGCAGTGCGTCATAGGTGGTGGGCACCCTGCCCGAAAAATCTGAAACGATCTTCAGGGCCGAACCATGGAGAAAGAGGGCGCGCCTGTTGTATCCGAGGCCTGACCATAGCCTGAGGACATCGGCGGACGATGCGTGCGCGAGCGCCTGCACGTGAGGAAATGCTTCAAGAAAGAGGGTGTACTTGGGTAGGACCCGGTCCGCCTGTGTCTGCTGGAGCATGAACTCGGAGACGAGAACATGGTAGGGATCACTTGTTTTTCGCCAGGGCAGATCACGCTTGTGGCGGCGGTAGTATTCGTATATGACAGTCCGGAAGTTCTCCATTCAATCATTCTATTCCGAACGTGGCCTTCAGGATTTCGGCAGACGCCATGATATCCCTCTTAATGAGGGTCATTGAGTGCTCGATCTCACTGCGGACAACCGTGATGTCCAGTTCATAAATTTTCTCGACGCCATAGGGACCGATCCTGGCAGGTACGCCGAAGGCCAGGGAATCAAGGGCCTCTTCTTCCTTGAGGAGGCCGTATTCTTTTTCCAGGATGGCCACTACCGGCTGCACTTCGGACTCGCCGGAGATGATAGCCCGCAACATGTCACAGGCCGCCCGGGCAGGGCCGGCAGACGCACTCTGCCCCGTTTCATTGACGAAATGGGTCCCGCCTTTTTTCGCGTTTTCCATGACGTCTCTGATCTGCGCCTCGTCAATTCCTTCGACCTTCATAATATCTTCAAGAGGAACACCGCTTACCGAGAAATAATGTGGATTTGCGACCATTGAGTCCCCGTGTTCACCGAAGACAATTCCGCGCATATCGCTTCCGGAAATGCCCAGCACGCGGGAAATCGCGTAACAGATCCTCCGGGAATCCAGGTTGCCGGCCTGCCCCATTACATGGGTCCTCGGAAAGCCCGTCGCCTTGTATCCGACCCAGGTCACGGCCGTCACGGGATTACCCATGTAGACAAGGAGGGGAAGATCGTTGGATGAACAGCCTTCGTAGAGCCTTCGAATAGCAAGCGATGTTTCGGCAACGACTTTGGCGTTGACGGCCAGGAGATCACTTCGCGTCTGTCCTTCTTTTCTCGCGACGCCCACTCCTATAAAAATCACATCCAGTCCTGCCATATCATCTATCTTGTTGGTACCCAGGAGACGGGGCCTGCGGATAGCATTGGCTTTCAGGTCTTCGATCCATGCCCCGGCCCTGTTGGGATATCCTTCCCGGGGGCGTCCGTAAAAGACGATCTCCTTTCCAAGCCCCTGTTCAACGAGTGAAAGGACCACATCCCTGGAAACATTGCCGAATCCCCAGACGCCCACCTTGTTCCTGTCTTTTACCCGTTCTATGTATCTGCATTCAGTGAGTGGCGTATACATTTTTCTCCCTCGCTTCGTTATTTTCTCTTTTCGGTCGGTTCGTAAGCGCATCCTATCAATCCGCAATACTGGCCGACGTATTCTGCTTTCGGCCGGTACAATGCGGGCTTTTCCTGGGCTTCGCCGAATTTTTCCTCTATGATATGCGCGCACCATCCGGCAATCCTGGAAATCGCGAACAGAGGAGTCATGAGGTCCCTGGGAATTCCCATCATATGGTAGACGGGCG
>Ga0315542_1000045_pt1 | contig 56656 bp, 92 predicted proteins | sample SalMarSW160120MG_FD_202541 | JGI IMG/M metagenome (GOLD analysis project Ga0315542, IMG submission 202541) | Salt marsh sediment microbial communities from the Plum Island Ecosystem LTER, Massachusetts, United States - Salt Marsh Sediment SW1601-20 ...
ACAAAATTAACAAAAGGGATGTATAATGCAACTCAAGAAATTTGGGACATTAAAAAAAGTAAAAAAGAAGAATTCTTAAAATATTTTGATTATAAAGAATATTTTAAGAATCTTAATGAAACAAAAGATTTTTTATTAATTGAAAAATCAGAAATTAATGAAAAAAGAAAAGAACGAAGAGAAAGAAACTACCAATTTGAAAAAATTGATTATTCAAAAAAACTTATTGAAAAAAAAGAAACACTTTTTACAGAACTTTTTGAAACTTATAACTGTTATAATAATGGACAAAAAATTTCTCATGCAGAAATTGAAGGAATCACAAAAAACGTCCATGAAAATTATGATTATAATTATTATTCAAAATCATATGGACATCCAAAAAAATGGACATCTTCAACTATCATATTTGATGTTACAAAAATAAAATTATCAGAAAGAGAATTGATAAAAATTGATAATATTATTAATATCGAAATATTATCAAAAAAGAAATTTAGTAACATTACATTTCTTCATACACGATCCGCGAAATTAAACAAACATAAAAAATTTGATATTGTAAATTATTATATAGTTTATGATGGTTCTTATGCATATCATTCAGAAAAATCTATAAAACATGCTTTTGCAGGATATCAAAGAAAAATAAAAACTCTTGTAATTAAAGAAACGGGATTAACACTTGATACTGAAATAACAAGAACATTATATGCAAAACTTACAGGCGCATGTAAAGCTGGTATAAAAGAATTTTGTAGAAAAAATGATTTAGAAAATAAAAAGAAAATGAAACTTTCTGAATTATTACCTTTAATAAAAAATGAATACGGTTACGAAAAAATAATAGCTTTATTAAATTAATTTATAGGAGTTCAGATATAACGTTGTTTGTCTGATCTCCTTAATAAGCGAGGTTGAAACATACCTCGTTTTTATATAAAAGGAGCTTATATATGTATAATAAATCTAATATTTTTAAAAATGCATGGTTTATTTATAATTATAAATTAAAAAAATCTTATACTTATTCTTTTAGTAGTGCTTTAAAATTAGCATGGAGAAAAGAAAAAGAAAAAATATATAATAATGCATATAAAATAATAAATAAAGTTAGTTGGTATTATAGTATTAAATATAAATTAGATTATGACGACATATATTCTTATTGTAATGAATTATTATTACAGATAATAAAAAAATATAAATCTTCTATTGGTACTTTTGAAGGATTTTTATTTAAACAATTAAATTTTTATGTTTCTAATTATTGTAAAAAGGAAAAATTAAGAAAAGAGCATGATTTTATTTTACAATTTAATTTACCTATTATTTATGAAAATATATATAAAGAAAAAGAAAATATCAGCAAGTTAACTGAACAAATTATAAATTATTGTATAAATAAAAATATTAATTCTAAAATGATTTATCAAAAAATTAAATATAAAAATAAAATTTATAATTATGCTTTAAATTTAGAAAAAATAACTCAAAAAAATATTAAAGAATATTTTAAAAATTTAGGATATTCTTTAAATGATATTTTAAATGCTTTTAGAGAAATTAAATTTTTATTAAAGGAGGGAATGATATGACGGAAAAAATAAATGATAGTAAAATTATAGATGAAGAAATTTATGGAGAATTTAATCATTTAAAAAAACGTCTATTAAAAATAAATAAAGAAACAGAAAAAGCATTAAAAGAAATCGATTTTATTTGTAAAAATAATTTTAAATAAATTTATTTATTTTTATATAAAAAATATTATAATATAGTATATTATGATTAATTATAATAGTTGCTATGTGGCGGAATAGAGACGTTGTCGAAAAACAATAATAGTAATTAGCTTGTTAAGAGATCAAGAATAAAAAATCTGTAAGAATCGAATCTTACCATAGCAACTATATATTTATATGATGGATTTTTTCTACAAGCGGAAATTAAGGGGTGAAATAATGAAACTAAACGTAAGCTATCTTAAAAAAATAGGGGCATGTTCTGAGGCTATTGAATATTATAGTGAGAAATACGGCGACAATGAAGTCGATGTATTAACTGCATTCAATGAAGCTGAAATTGACTGGCAAGTATGGTTCATGGGTAATGCCGATATTGATATTGTCAAATTATTAATTGACAATGGAGCTGATGTGAATGCTAAGGATGATTTCGGCTGGACAGCATTGATGTGGGCGAGCCGTTGTGGCAATTATAATATTGTCAAATTATTAATTGACAATGGAGCTGATGTGAATGCTAAGAATTATTTCGGCAGTACAGCATTGATGGAGGCTAGTAGCTTTGGTCGTATTGATATTGTCAAATTATTAATTAATAATGGAGCTGATGTGAATGCTAGTGCTAATAATGGCTGGACTGCATTGATGTTGGCTAGTCGTTGTGGCCATTATAATATTGTTAGATTGCTACTCGAAGCGGGTGCTGATGTAAATGCTAAAGATGATGATGGCAGTACGGCATTGATGTTGGCGAGTCGTAATGGTTATATTGATATTGTTAGATTATTGAAAAGCAAGGAGTTAAATAATGAAGATAGGTGATAAAGTAATAATTAAACAATTATCAAGAAAAAAATTTTCAACAATGCAGAATAAATTATGGTTTTGTTCTTATGAAGATTATTTAGAACGTAGAAAAAAGTTTTTTAATAAAATTGGAAAAATAATTTATATTTCTAGATTAGAACCAAATTTTAAGGTTAAAGTAAAAAGAGTAAAAGAATGCAAACATTTTTATAAAAAAGAATTGGTATTATTAAAAAATAAAATTACAGAAAAACAATTAAAAAAATATGGGAAATATGAGATTTATGTTTTTCAAAATAAGGAATGTTTTTTTATAAAAAAGATTTGATTATACAAATAGAAATAATTTCAAAAAATAATAAAATTAGTATAGCTTATTTTTATGGTGAGTAATAATGATAAATTCAAAATTTGAAGTATCTGATAGACAAAAAACAGTAGAACAGCAAAGGGATGATATTCAAAAAGTTTATAATTTTTGTAAACATTATTTTAAACAATATCATAAATTTCCTAAATTAATAAAAATATCTAATGCTACTGAATTAAATAACGAGCAAATAAAACTTATTTTGAAATTTCTTATAAGTAAAAATTATTTAAAAATATATGGTAATAATTATTATTTTCCTGAACAAAAAATAAGTAGAAAAAAGAAAATAATAAAAAAAGAAGAATCTAAAAAAGAAATAAAAAAAATACATATAACTTTTGATAGATTTATTGAAATAATTCAAACTATATTTACAGGTATTATTTCTACTATTGGTAATTTGTTTACTGTAATTACAGGAGTTTTTTTATCTACTTATTTTACTTATATTTGGTTTATTGATTATTTTGATGGTTTAATTCCGATTATTTTAAGTATGTTTATTGTATTTGGTAGTTTAATTTCTTATCAAAATTATAAAAAACAAAATAAAAAACGGTATTTTGTATTTTGGATAATAATAATTTCCTTTAGTATTGTTACTGGAATTTCAGGACAACTAAATAAAGGGATAGAAAAAAAAATAATATTAGAGGAAACTAATGTTAATGCTAATAATAAAACTTTATTATTTAATGATTATAGTAATAGAATAAAAGATATTAAGATAGAAATAGAAAGTGTAAGAAAAGAAAGAGAAAAATTACAAGAATTTTTATCTAATACTTCTTTTGATAATACTGATGATAAAAAAGAATATAAAGATATTAATTATAGAATTTATTTAAAAAATAATGATTTGAATAAATTAAGAGATGAATTAACTAAATTAGAAAAAGAAAAAGAAAATTTATTAAAAGAAGATGTTAAATTAAATATAACTGAAAAAATAGATTTTTTTACATGGTTAAATTCTTTTACTAATATAAATGCAGATTGGTTTAAATTACTTTTATATACTTTATTGGCTATATTTGCAGATATTTTACCGCCAGTAAATTTAAGTAATTTATTAGTTTATTATAAAAGGAGTAAAAAATGAAAATATTATTTTTTATAATTTTATACTTTATTTTTTCTATATTATTTATTATAATATTATGTAAAACTATTTTTAATAAAAAAAATGAAATACATTCTTGTAAAGATTGTGATTTTTTAAAAAATAATTATTGTTTATATCTAAATAAAAAAATTAAAAATATAAATAAATTAAATTGTATAAAGGAGGAATAAATGAAAAAATTATTACTTTTTATTTTATTTTTTATTTTATGTTGTTGTCAAAATCCTATTATTAACAAAACAGAAAAAGAAATTTTAATTAAAGAAATTACGAAAAAAGACAATATGACTATTGTTGATAAAAAATTTTATCCAATAGAAGAACCTTTAGTAATTAAATTTAAAAAATTTCTACCTAAAGGAAGCTTATACGCAGGTCAAGGTAATGGTTATAAAGATGTACCTTTAGAGCAAGTACAAACTGATAAGCAAAATGGTAAAAGATATTGGGAAAATTCTTATACTCTAACTTCTGATATAGAAACTTTTGATTTAAGTTCTATTTTAGGGGGCAATCATAAAGCTTATAAAATTAGAGTATATTGTGTAATTACTGATTATGGATTAGTAGAAAATTATTCTAATGCTATTGGGGGGATTGATACTCCTGCCGTAATACATTTTTCAACACCAGGAAGTAATCTAACACCAAGTACATTAACACAAAGATATAATGACACTTATTATAATTGGGTAGATATAATAACAAATGAAGATCAAGAAATTAATGCCTGTATAGATATTACAGAGCCTTATGATGCTATTACCGATAATGCTAATCCTGGAGTTCATGTATATAAATGGATAGAAATTGAATTAAGAGTATATGCAAAAGGTGAAGAAGTTACTTTTATAGAATAAAATAATAATAGAGTAGATATATATATCTACTCTATTTAAAAAAAGCTAAAAATACAGCTAATAAACCGTTGCCAATTGCAATTATTATAGTTATTATATGTGCTAATGATGTTCTTTTTTTATCTTTCTTATCTTTCTTATCTTGTTTACAATTATTAATAAATATTTCATGAGGTACTATATATTTTTCCATTGCTTTATCAAATTTTTCATCTAATTTATCTATTTTTGTTTCCACTCTTTGTAATATTTCTGATTCTATTTTTGTCATAATTTATACCTCTATTAGATCAAGTTCTTCTTGTGTCATTGTTTTTTCAATATCATCAAATATTTTTTTATAGTTATCTTTTGCTTCTTCTTTACTAAATACAAAATCCGGATCATTTTTAGATTTTAATAATAATTCATTTTTAAATTTTTCTTTATTTTCTTTAAATATTATTTCTGTTGTTTTTTTAATTATTATTTTATTTTCAATATCATAAACTGCATTATGTTTAATATTATCAATAATTTCTGGATAATTTTTTTTTGTTAAAATAAATGTATTATCATTTAATTCTAATTCTTCTCCTGAAATAGATAATATTTTTCTTAAATTAATATTATCTAAATATGGCTTATTATCAATTTTTATATATGTCATTTTTTCTCTCCTTTATGCTTTAAATTGTAATTGCTGATTAATATACCAATCCTGTGTGGTAATATCTATTGCAATTGCATTATCTTGCGTATATGTAATACCCCCGCCATTTGTTTGTCTTTTTATTGAATTTAAATCCACCTGAAATATGGTTTCTCCTCTTGACGCAGCTGTTGCTGACCCACAAAGCGGAATAAAAGAATTATTGCCTGTGCCGTCTGTAGAAATAGAATATTTATATTCTATATCAATAATATTTATTCCAAAATTATGATAAAAATTATAATCAACATTTTTTGATGCTCCTGTTCCTTCATCTACATCTGCTGTATCAGAATTTGCAGCCGTTAATGTTGCCCCATCTGTGAAAACACCTGTTCCACCCGTAATATTATAAAAATATAATGTTCCTGCAGCACCTGTGCCACCTGAATCATAAATACAAGTTACAGTAGTTGTACCATCAGAAAAGGTCATGCCCGACCAATCTACTGCTGCTGATTTATTATCATATGTTACACCATTTCCCATTTCTACACCTGTATAATCATTTCTGTTTTGATATCCTATTGTTAATATTGTCATCCCCGACATTTTCCAATCAATCCCATTATTGAAATATCTGAATCCGTCACCTTTTGAATAAATTGGATTTCCAGATATTTGCCGTCCTTTATATCTTACTTTTTCACTACCTTCGGCATCAACCCAAACAAGACCTTCATTTGTGGCTTCATGTTCTATATCATACCACTTCCCAATATTATCGGCTATTGTTGGAAGTGTAATTGTAATAACTCCATATTGTGCCGCTGTATTACATTTAACTAATATTTTTGTACCTGATATTATTGTATCTGCAATAACATAATCAGCAGTAACTTCAATAATTCCTTGTGCTGGTTTTGCTAATCCAGTCCAATCTGCACTAGAAGCAGTTCCAGTAGCAATATAAATATTATTATTTGAACTATCTATAAAAGTTTGTCCTAAAAATGTTGGGGTGATTGTAGGTGCTGCTGTTCCCGTTAATGTATAAGTAGAAAAAGTTCGTTTCACCCATGAAGCACCATTCCAAATAAATGTAATTTCTGATCCAGGATATAATATTTCTAAATTTGGTAATCCTATTACATTTGCACTTGATCCAGATTCATTTCTGATTATAATTTCTTTTGCATCTCCAAAACTTCCAGGAAATGTCATTGTACAATTTCCAGCAATTGTACAAATTAATAATTGTTTTCTAATAGTTGTACTAATTACATGAGTTGCCCCTGTTATTGCTACTACAAGCGGAGAATAATCAGATAATGTTTGTACATATTCTGCAATTTTTGCTTGTGAAACTGATTTATCTGTTGTAGATTGTCTACAATGTATAATATCTGCCGGTGCAACTACTGTGGTTATTGGTAGATCGGTAATTGTGCGGTTAGCCATTTTGTCCTCCTAAATTTTTTAAGTTACTATCATAAATTCGCCATCATCTAATTCTACAAATCCGCCATCATCAAGAATTAAATTATAAGCGATTAAAAGCCCTACTCCTGCTGGCAATACTTGATATAATAAATCTTCTGCAATATCATCAGGTAGCCATAATATCATTGTACCACCATCATCAAGTTCCATTAAAAATCCATCATCAAGTTCTAAATCATATTCAAGATATAATCCGATATCTCCATCTTGCCATAATTGTATTTTTGCAGGGTATACTCCAACTAATTGTACATCCGTAGCATTATAAAGACTTATTGCAGTTTTTATAATAGCTTCTGGAGTTCCAGAACTGAAATTAATTTCTGCTTTTATTTTTAATAATGTTCTGTACGCTTCATCCATCCTGCCCTGTCTTTCTAATCCTAATATTTTACCAATTATATCAAGAGTTATTCCTTCTCCGTTTTCAATATCAAATTCTGTTATAAGTTCAAATATGGCCTGTTCTATTTTATTACATTCATTTGCAAAAGCTTCTTGCCATAGTACAAAATTTGGCTTTTCTTTATATTGCTGTAAGAGTAAAGTATTAAAATCTTTATAATCAGTATTTTGTACTATTTCAATCATTTATATTTCTCCTTATGGTTTTAATGTTACATCAATTCTGTCAGTAGAAAAAATTGCAATTTGCCTGTCTGATATTGTTACATTTGTTGCTGATGGAGTATACGGAGTAAATGGTAACGCGGTATCACTATCTAATAATATTTCAACTTCATCTATTCCAGGAATTTCATATACTGGTACTATTAATCTTTGTCTAATTACATCTACTCCTACTGTTATATTAGTTGTGAGTAGACTCCAAGCAATTATTGCTTCTTTAATTAATTCATCACCATTTGCAGGATAATTTTCTTCCATATTAAAATTTCTTTGAACTTCTACATAAATATATACATCTTCAGGTCTCGAAAATTCAATAACTTGGTCATGTCCTAAACTATCTTGGATTGTAATTCCTGCTCCCCCATTTACATTACCAAAAGTTTCAATTCCTGCTGGCATTCTAGTCCATATCTCTTGTGCTACATCTGCATCAGTGCCACCAGAAACTACTACTTCAAAACTATGTTCTGGTCTACCCTCTCCATCAATTGCATCTGTTCTATTTGAAAAGACATTACAAGTTATTACACTAGCAACGTTATTAAGTATTGCTGATCTAATACTTTCATCTGTTGCATTACCCGAAATGATTGCTTGCTCTCTTCTAATTCTAAATTCTTCATCCGTTTCAACTTCACGTCCGGTAGTACCAGCTGATAAATTTTCTACACTATCCCAACCACTTACAGGAGTTACTATTTCAGTTAATGAATTTGCAGGAAGTATTTGAGTTCCGATAGTATCACAAGTAAAATTTCCACCTGAAGCTAATGTTACAATTTCCAAATCTCCTGTAACATCAAAATTAAAATCCAAATCAGCATCTAATAATGTTAATTGTTCGGAAGCTACTGAGGCAGTTCCTAACCAAGTACCTGCTGTTATAAGAGTTTCAATTTCATCTAATACATCTGTTATAGAATCTCCACCATTTGCAACATAATCATAATTAGTAGAATCTATTGTTACTCTATAAGTATTTCCAGGAGTTAATGTAGTGATTTCTATTACTCCTTTTCTTGCAGCAACTTTCGAGATTGTTATAGTTTCATTGAGTTCAAAATTAACAATAGCAGAAGATTTTTTAGCTTTTTTGCTCGCTAAAATTATAGTTCCTTCATCTCCATATAATAGAACATTAGTAACTGCTGTATATGTGGCAGGAAGTCTAGTAATAGCATTTTCAATAGCAATATTATCTAAACTAACACCGGTTGCTTGATCTGGATTTCTACAATTATATGCTTCTTCCAATGCATCCCAAAGTTCAGAAAGCATTTTGGATTTTAATCCAATATCTTGTCCAAATGCTCCAGATTCATCAAGATCAATATCATTACCCCAAATTTGTTTATAAGAAGTTTCTAAATTAGTTTTTATTTCTACTAATGTTGGTTTTACAAAACCTGCATTGGTTATATATGTCCCCATAATATCTCCTTATTATATTGAATAAGTTCCTTCTACTGTTTTTCCATCATTTGCTTTTACATTAAATTCTACAGAAAAAGTTCTTAATGCAGAATCATAAACAGTTTCAAATTTTATAATTTCTATAATTTCATCTATCAATTTTATTTGCCTTAATAATATTGTATTTATTAAATTTAAATCTGGATTTTTAGTAAATATTTTTTCAAAATATGGAATACCACCTTCAAAATTTAAAAACCATTCTCCATAAAAATAAGACAATAAGTTTTCTATTTTCTGACTTACAAATTCAGTTAATGTACTTGTAAGTCTTAAATTTTTATCTGCTGTAAGAGTTAAATCTTTAGTTGTTTCATCTAAATATAAATTTTTACTCATTTAATTGCCTTTTACCTTAGTTTGTCCCGCAGAGGTAATTTGTACAGATGCAGTAAAAGATGTGCTATCAAATGGAAATACACTATTCTGCATAGGTATTGAAATTCCTGTTGCTAAATCATTTTCTAATAATACTAATTCATTTTCTGCTTTTACTTTTGTTGCTGTATTTGTGAATGACCCTGATGCAGTACTTGATTGTTGATATGTACCAGAACTACATCCTGTTAATTGCACATTAACTGTTCCCTTATATACATAACTTCCACCTGCTTTTACTTTTGTGCTAGGAGAAGATGTTATAATCGCAGTTCCGGGAGTTACTCCAGAAATTGTTAATGTGCAACCTTGTACAGCAATATATTGCATTATTGACTAACCTCCAAATTACTATTAATTGTCACTACGGTAGTAGACATATCTATTTCATTATTATTAGCATCTGTTATATTTATTCCAGTAGCTGTCATTTCTACTATATTTCCATTAGCATCTTCAATAGTAATTCCGTTTGTACCATCTAAACTTATTTTATTTCCTGATTTATCTTCTATATATATTTCATTTGTATCTTTTACTATATTAATTTTTGAATCTTGAAAAATTAACCAAAAATCGTCATCATTATCTGGTGCATCGGGCAAATTTTTAAAACTCCAAAGTCCAGGAATACAAATACAATCAGATAAATCAAATTTATTCAAATCATCTGCATCTTTTGCATTATTAGTATCATTTAATAAAAAGTTACCAATAGAACTTTCTGCAAATAATAATAAGCATCCATCATTTTTATTTAATGGAAATAAAAAATTAAAATTTTTTGTGCTAGGAAATATTACAGGTACATTTTTAATTGGATCAATTTCTATAATTTGATTATGTACATTTCTTAATTTTATCATCGGCTTTACTTCTGCTTTTCGAGTATCATGTCCATCATAACTTACAAATTGTCCTGGAAGTATAGTATGAACACCATCCATTTTATTTGAAAAAAATAAATTTAAAACTTCTGATAAATCAAGTTTTTCGTCTATATTCATTCTATTACCTCTATTCTACAACCAAAATCAGAACCGCCAAAATTATCACCAATAAAATTAACTTTTTCTACTATAAATAATCCATTAACATTTGAACTTTTTAATTTTATTAACGTATTAGGTTTAATTTTAGCATTCATTAAACTCACGGCAGCATATCTTTTTTTTACTTTATCATTATTACTACTATTTGTAGTATCCTCTTTACTATTATCTGTTATTTCTTCTACTTCTCCAATTAATCCATTTTGAGGAGTTAGATTAACTATTCCAAAAGTAGAAGTTTGCACTCCTAATTTATAGATAACCATTTCATTACTGTCAAAATAAATTCCTACTCCATTCACTTTTAATATATTACTTATATTTTTCATTACATCTTTTATTAAACCACTAAAAACTTTTGCATTATTCATATAAATATCAGAACAATTTTGTAATCCATTTACAGTAATCCCTAATATTCCTATAATGTCATTAATTACCATACTAATCGGAATGCCTTCTTTATAAGCATTATTAATAGTTAATTTATATATATTTTTTTTATTTGTTCCATAATCATTTGCTATTATTTCAGTTACCCATTCTGTTTTAGTTTTTTTACTATGCACATCAAAAATAACCCCATTAAAAATTATCCCCGTTTCTTCATCTTCATAACCAGCTTTTAATATTATATTATTATCAACTTTTAATATTTTATCCCTAGTTTCTTTACTTGTATTATAAATTTTAAAATGTGCAGTATTACTTTCTATTTTATAACTTCTATCAATATCAAATTCTACATTTAGATTTGATATTTCTAATCCGAGTCCATTATTTTTACCTACTATTAAATTTACTATTCTACCTGATGCCATTCGCAACCCACCATTCTAAAAGTTCAGCTTGTGTAATATAAAATAAGTCATAGTATACACCTAAATTATCATAATTTAATTCATTTATATTTATATCATCACTAATTTTTAATATTATTAAATCTCCTAATACTTCTGGAAATAATGCTTTATGTCTCCATAATAACGGATAATTTTTTATTAATTTTATTCCATTTAATTCATAATTTGCAGTTTTTAATCTTAACATCCAACTTTCAACACGTGTATTATATACTAATCTTATTTCTGTGTTTACATTTTCAAGGTCAATATTCATAGTAAAATCTGCGGATAAATCTTTGAAATTAGAAGGTATTTGTATTGCCATTAAAATTGACCTCCATAAGTAAATGATGATATATTTGCATTATTCCCTTGTTGTTTTCCTACATTTTTATTTGGTGAAGATTGTTTATTTTGTGTTGTTTTTGTATTTTGTAAATTAACAGTAGCTCCAATACTAACTTCAGACAATTTTACCTTATTAAATTCTTGAAATGCAATATCACAAACCAAACTTTCTCCAGAGCTCGCATCTCTATTTATATTTATGCTTGTAATTGCAACACCTTCGTACACTTTTAATATTGTATATATATCAACAAGTTCTTTTTTTTTCCATAAATCTCTTAAAGTATCATAAGCAAGTTGTGCTTTATTTTCAAAGATTACGCCATCAAAAATATTAAAATTAGTAATAAATCCTGTAACCGTACCTGATTCTAATTCGTTTTGTATATGATCTGAAACATCAGCACCATCTTCTACATTATATTTAGTTACTGAATTTTGCATAGAATGTCCTTCTGCTAATTCAAGATCAAAAGTTAATATCCCTACTCCAGTTTCATTATTATTAATTCCATAAGTTCTATTTTTATAAAATAAAAAACTATTACCCATTATAAGCCCCCATTTTCAATTAGAACTTTTTTTAATTGAAGATTAAATAATGTTCCGGCTGCGTTTGCTATTTGTCTATTACTATTTTGACTTCCTGGAGTTCCACCTTGTAGATTTATATTAGTGTCCATATTTATATTTTGTGTTTTTTGATTATTATTTATTTCATTTATAGTTTTATCTACTCCTACAATTCTTTCTATTAGTTCAATTTTTGTTTTTGCAATTTTATTAGTTTTTTCTATCAACCAATTTAAACCATCAATTACAGAGTTTATAATTTTTGTAAAGAATTCACCTATTCCAGAAAAAATATCCATAAATCCTGTTTTAATTCCAAATAATTTTTCACTTATCCAACTAATCGCTTTATCTAAAATATCATAAAATAATAACATTACTGCATCTATTAATTTATTTATAACTTCTAATATTTTATTTAATGCAGTAAAAAATGGATTTAAAACAGTATTTAAAATAAAAAATAATGGTTTTAATATTGTTAAAATTAATTTTAATTGAATTATAAATGGGTACATATATTGTTTAATTAGAATTATCATTAAATTTAAAATTGTACCTATAATAGGTTCTAACGTGATAAATAATTCATTTAAAATATCTGATAAATCATTAAGAACTGGAGTTAACATATTAGCCAATGATTCCACAAATGGTATAACTGTTGTTGCTAATATTTTGCCTACAAATCCCAAAGTATCTGATAATATTTTTACTATCGGAATTAATAAATTAAATAAAGGTTTTAATAATCCTACTAATGCCGATAATATAGGCATTAAACTATCTACAATTCCTGTAGTTAATTCTACAAAAGGTTTTTGTAATAAAGGAATAATTTGTAACATTAATTCTTTTAATTTTGGTAATGCTTTATTTGCAGCTTGTCCTAATGCTAATACAAAATTATCTGACATTGTACTCCAAACACCTTGAACTGTTTTACTAGCTTTTAACATATTTTGATAAAACATACCACCTTCTGAAGTAGCAACTTTTAGAGTTTCTGCAAACATATCAAAAGTAATAAGACCTTTTGACATTTCTTCTTGTAATTGCCCCATTGATTTTCCAGTTTTATCTGCCATAATTTGAAGCGGATTAAAACCTACATTTATTAATTGTCTCCAATCCTGTCCCTGTAATTTTCCAAGTCCTTTTATTTGTCCAAATACTAATGCTAATGTTTGTAATTTTTCAGAACTTCCTCCTGCAATATCTCCTAAATTTTGTAATATTGGCAATACTTCCTCTGAACCTACTCCAAAATTTAAAAGTGTTTTTGTACCTTTTGATAAATCCTCTAATCTGAAAGGAGTAGCTGCTGCAAAATCAATTAATTCTTTCACAAGTTTATTTGCTCTTTCTGCACTTCCTGTTAATACTTCAAATTGTGCATTCATCGCTTCCATATCAGCAGCAGTTTTTAATGCTAATGTTCCAATAGAAGCCACAGCAGCAAGTGCAATAGTTCCAACGGTTTTTAAACCTGCTTTGAGTTTATCAAATTTATTATTAGCATCTTTAATTTGTTTATCATTAACTTTAAAGCCAATTAAATTAATCAATTCTCTTATAACTATTTTATTTTCCTCCCACCTTTGCTAACATTCTTTCTCTTTCTGCTTCTTCCCTAAAATATTCATTTATTGCTTTTTCATAATCTTCATTTTGATCTAATACTGCATTTAATTTCTGTAAATCACCAAAACTTAATTTATCTTCAAATATAAGAAAATTGGAATTGTGATTAATAACTTTCCAAAATTCCCATTCATCTATTATTTCTTGATTTAATTCTCCTACTTTACCTATTCTTTTTCTGATTTCTGAGTTTTTTGACTCATTTTGGTAAAGATATCTATTAGATTCCCGCCTCCACCCATTAACTCGAAAAAAAAGAAATTATTAGCTTTCATCACTTCTATTAGTAGTTTATATACTACTAATGTTTTCCCCCTAAAAACAAAGTCAAAGTCGTCATTTTTGTTTAAAATAAAATTAGTTAATTTTCCACTTAAATTTATTTCACATGAAACTAATTCAAACATTTCTGAAATAAAAGACTCCAATGCTGATTCGTCAATATTCGATAACGTTTCCTGCACCCCTTTGATGATCTTACTAAAATCAATTTCACTATCTAAACTTTTTAATCCTTCTAGTATAGACAGCATTGGAGCTAAGTATGTAATTGTTCTTTTTTCTAATCTTAATGCTTTACGTGCTGGGAATTGATTTATAAAAAACTTAATTCCATCAATTTCTTTTGTTATAGTTTTTAATTCCACTATAATCCTCCTATGTTAAAATATATCTCCTAAAAAATATTAGAAGATTTTAATTTATAAATTACCACCTACATTAATATCTGCTTGTGGACATCTAATTTTCCAAGTTCTTGTACCTAAAGAATTTCCATCATTCATATCTGCATAACCTACAATGTATGCTTGCCCACTCCCTACTCTGGAAGTTCCATTAATATCTTTAAACAAAAATGCCCCTTTTCCGGCATTTGTTAATTTATCTATTGCATGTTTTACCGAAAATAAATTATTTGTAGATGAAGTTTGACTTATTATAATATTAACATCGCAACCTGTTATATTTTTATTACTTCTATTTTCCGAACCGTCTGCACCTTGTACAAATTCAAAATTATCTGACATTCCAGAAACTTGAATAAATTCACCATCTGCAAAATCCATTACTATAATACCGTCTAATGTGATAGCACATCCTTTTGCATCATAGGTTTTTAATATTCCATCACTAGCCATAATTATTTCCTCCTTTTATTTATACTGTTACTGTTCCAGCTATTTCTATTTTATGAATTGCACCTGCAAGAATTCCAGTAAATTCTATATCAGGTAAAATCCTATCAATTTTATCCTGATCTGAAATATCTGCTATTAACGGGACAGTTACTACATAACTTGCTAATACCCCTGCTCTTACTGCTTCATCTAATGCTTTTTTTAATAAACCTTCTACTATTCCTATACCTTCATTCGTATAAGGAATTTTATCTGTATTTATTAGTTCTGAATATATGGTTTCTTGTATAGTTGCTTCTAACCAATCTATACCTCTTATAATATCAATATATTCCCCTGAAACGACTTGACCTCTTTCAGTTATATTTACTCCTGCTGTTGTTGTATAAATATTACAATTTTTATTTAAAGCGTATGTTCTTTGCGCAGAAGTCATTCCAACTGCTGTAATTCCTGAAAGATTTTTAAACATCCAAGTTGCTGAACCTGGGTCTTTTGGTAACATTTTTCCCATCCATGCTTCCATTAAAAATTGATCTGCACTTACTAATCCAGAATGATAAGCAATTGCCGTTCTATCATAATTTAATGCTTTTAGTTGATAAGCTAAATCAGAAGTCCCAGAAGTTGGTATAACTGCATCATTATCAGTATGAAAAAATATCTTCTTTTGTGTTTCTGCCCATGCAGCTATCTCTAAAATATCATCTTGTTCTGTATAACTTATAGTTGCAATAGGTTGACTAATACCTCCAGTTGTTACAACACTTACAAAAGTTACATCTCCTGATTCTAATTCAATTGTCATTGTTAAGAATGGGGTTGCACCAATTGTTACTATTGTATCCGTTAATCCCACTTGTCCTTCTATTTCTGTTTTTAATAATCCCATTGTAGTCTCTTGATCGCCAGAAAATACTACTGCATCACAAGCCACTTCATTCACTGTTACTACTATACTATTACTTCCTACAAATGCTTCATTTAAAGTTATTGTTGCTTTTCCTGTTGGATTAATAGTAAATGCATACCAATCCTGAGTTGCTACTTGAATTGCTGTTAATGCTTCTGTCCAAGTTTCTGAAGTTTCTGTTTCTGGTTTTTTTCTACCTATTACAACTTTATCTGGTTTTGGATTTTGACTGAAAATTTTACCTGCTCTTAAATATTCCTTATCTGTACTCGACCAACCTTCTGCTAACATTTCCGCTAAACTTGCATATTCTACATACCTATCAAAAACAGGCGAAGTTTTATCAGTTGCAAATTCTGAAATTATTGCAGGAGTTCCAAAACTTGCTCTTGCAATAGATTGTGTTTCTCTACTAATTGTTAATTGTATAATATCTGATAATGCTGACATAATTTATTCCTCCTATTATTTTTAATTATTATAAACTCCTTCAAATTCCACAGTTTCAATAAATCCTGGATCATAAGTACCTTCATCTGGAAATAGTATTATTAAATCCATTGTACTTCTTAATTCCCATATATTTTCTATTATTTGTGGAATTGGAGTTATGGTTTCCGTTCTTAATATACTAACTTTTGAACTTCTAAAATAATCTTTTATATCTTGCATCCTTAAACTATTTTTTAAAGTTCTTAAATTATCCCCATTATCTGTAAAACCTACTTCTTCCAAACTAATAGTAGCTTGGTAATGTTTTGCAAAATCTATATAACCATGAATTACTTCATCTTCTGTACCTTCATCATCTATTACTTTTCTTGCTTTACTTTCATTACCGCTTGCATATTCTTGTACTGTCATTGGTTGATGAATAACTATATATTCTTTTTTAGGTTTTGGGGCTGATTGTTCTCCTCTTATAATTGGAATAGTGGGAGTATCATCTATTCCCAAAGAAGGCTCTAATACATTACGAATCCATGTTAATAATATTGTATAAATTTGTGTAGTTGTCATGCTTCCCTTCTTTCAGCTATATATTCATAGTGAGGTATCAAATTACCAAATTTTAATCTTTGTATAATTTCATATTCCTCTGTTAAATAAACTATTCTATCACCGTTTTGTAATTCAATTCCATCCGTTCCTGGAATTGCTACTATTAATTCAGTATCACAAAATATTTTAATTTTTCCTAAATTATCTCTCCCTATATTTAAACTTTCTAATTCTTTTGCGGTTAATGCTTGACAATCTGCTGTTACTATAAAATCATCAGCTAAACTTCCAGTAACATAATTTCCAGAATTATCATAATAACCTTCTGCTACTCGTCTTTTAATAGTATGTGCACTTCCAAACAATACCATTATTTACTTACCACCTTATATTTAATACTATTTCTCATTACTGCACTTGCAATTAAAGGTCTTGAACTTCCCTTCTTTTGTATTGTTGCATCTTTATTTGCAATATAATCAAACTGTGTAAAAGATTTTTTCATATCACCTTCGTGTTTTACTCCAATCCTATCAATCATTTTTTTTAAATTTTGCTTATTATCAATTACTTTTCTATATTCATTATCAATAAAACCTTTTATATTAGATTCATTCTTATCAAATGCATTACTCATAAAAGGTCTTCGGGGCATTTTTGAACTAGATGAAGGTTCTTGATGTATTAATCCCCTATAAGCAACATTATTTTCTGGACTATCTCCTTCACCAAATAAACCTACTTTTATATTTAATTTTTTTATATTTTTATGATTTTCTACTATTTTTTTCCAACCTCTATCAATATCTTTTTGTGTTAAGCTCATACTAATTCCAAATTACTGCCGTTTAATAATTTATATTCTAAAAATAATTTTAATGTCAAATCCAAAGTAGTATTTGTCGTAAAGTTTAATCGTAAATAATTAGTAACGCCGTTTTTTGCTGTAATCAGAACAGTTTGTGCACTCTTTTTTGCAGTAGGCTCTGTTACTCTATTTTCTGAGGCAATATGTAATAATAATTCATTATCTATTGTTTCAGATTTTATAAAAAAACTACCTAATATCATTCCTGAAAAATCAGCACCTGTTTTAGATAATACTTTTGAATTAGTACCATCCCAAACATCAAAATAAACATTCGTCATATTAGTACAATCAATCAATGCCGTAACTTCTGCCCAAAGATTTAATAATTCAATAGTCCCTTCAAATGTAAATAAATTCAGTGCTATGGTTTCTGTATCTGCCGTAATATGTATATCACTTTCAGAATTTAATCCTGATACTCTTTGAGTCATACCAAATAAGGAATTTTTATTTATTAATTTTGTGTATATTCTATCAATTTCACCGATTAAAATCATTTAGTCCTCCAGTACATAATTATAAGAAATTATTCTATCATCACCTTCATCACTATCTTCTGCATAAGTTATTTTAAAATCATTATTGATTGGAATTTTTAAACTAACTAAAAGTCCTTTACTGTCAGTCAAGAATGTAAACCCGTAAATTGCAACTTCTCTATAGTTAGTTCCGTCAATTTTAGAATACAATTTTATTTCCCCGTCTTTTGTAATATTATTCATATCTAACATAATTTGACTGATATATGTTTTATTGGAATTTGTTATCTCAAAAATAGTTTGTTCACTACCAGCATCTAAATAAGTAAATGAACTTCTAATACTTGAATTATTTTCTTGCCATGCCATATATTACTCCTATATATTTGACTCTTGAATTCCAAAATAAAAACTTATATTTTTCGCACTTTGATCTATACAACAAGCCCTTGCCCATACTTTTGTGCCTGATACGATTTTAGGTCTTTTTAATTCTACTACCCCGCCATCATTTCCAACAGAAGTTGAAATAAAAACAAATTCATCAAAAGTTTCTGCTTGAAGTTTTGCTTCTATTCCAGCCGATTCTCCTGTAACTATTTGTATAACATAAGGACTTGTACTATCTACTACTGTTATCAAAAACTGATTTAAATCAAATAATGTTTTATCCGCAATTAAAGGAGTATCTGTACTTCCTATTATTTGAACCCAATTACCAAATTCTTTACTTCCTGTTACTAATGCAAAAGGGGCAATTTCATCTGCCATTCGATCTGCTCTATGAATTTCTGCATCTGGAGTTGCTGCTAATCCATACCATTTATTATTTGTAATTCTAAAATTTCGCATTTATACCGCCTTATATTTTAATGCAATATCCAAACTATAATAACCATCACTACATGCTATTTTCGCATATACCGGATATTCTTTTGGAATTTTCAATGTATCTATTGGTACAGTAATTCCACCAACAAAACCTCCAACCATAGGATTAATATTTAATGAAGTTCTTGTTCTTCCTAATTCTATTGTACATCCTGCATCGCCATATAATACTATTTCAAACGCTAAACCATAAAAATCTTCAGGTAATATCATTAAAAATCTCCAATAAATCCATCAAAAATATCGCAATATTCTATTGATATAGAATTAATTATAAAATCTTTATCAGAAGTATTCGCATCCATTATTTTTACTGCATTTCCTAATACCCATGAACCATCCGCTGCAGTAATTCTTTTCGCATTATCTAATGTTGGAGCAATTTTACTAGGCGATTTTATTTCTTCTTGCCAACTCATATTTTATTCCTTATGCATTTAATAACATTCTTGTAGTTCCACTTATATTTACCATTCTAATTGCTGTTACTCTTCCTGTATGTTCATCTTCTGCTGTTGCTATAACAGAACCTAATTTCCAATCAATCGCTACAATATCAGTACCTGCAATTACATCAGCTATTTTATTTTTAGTAGTTTGTAGTTTACCTTCTCCTGCTGTTATTTTTAATACAGCATTTACTGATCTAATGTTATCGGGAATTATTATCCAATTTCCATTACCTGCGGCTGCTACATCTCCAGAATCATATTCATACCCTATTATATCTTTTTGAGTATTATAAGGATCAACCGCTGTCATATATTCTACTGCCATTTTATATTCTCCTTTTTAATTAACTTAATAAAAGGCTCTTAACTTAATAAGAGCCTAAAATAAAATTAACTTTCTTTTTTTATTTCAAAATTTTCTGCTTCTGTTATTCTCTTAACAAACTCATAATCATTTTCTGTATAACCTTTAAAAGCATCAATACTTTTTCTTATAATTTTATATTCTGCTTCTTCTAAAATAACTATTTCTTTTTCATCTTTAATTTTCTTCCAAATATCCATTACTTCAAATAATTGAACAGCAGATAATTGTTGTCTTACATCAAATAAGATATTCTTAATTGAGCCTTTTACATCATAGTCAACAGAAACTTGACCATCTTTTGTGTTTACATTAACTCTGTAATTATCTAAGTTAATTTTTTTCATTTTTTATTTCTCCTTTAATTTTATGAAATTGTTACTGCATTATATAAAGGAATTAAAAGTGTTTTTGCTCCAATTATTACTACTAAACTACCATCACATGTTGCTGTTTGATTAGGAGTTGCTCTGGTTGCTCCTACACAACCTCCTTCGACGTCTGCATCAATCAAATTAGTATGATTGTCATCTGCTAATTGAATTATATTTGTCCAACTTCCAGCAGTAGAACTTACATGTAATACACTTGTTCTTGTGATTGCATAATTTCCAGTAGTTACCTTAATTCCATATAAAGCACTTGCAGTAGAACTTTGAGTAATATCATTTATATTCAATGCTACTACCTCACAAGTACCGGTTGCATTATGGTTAGTTTCTGCTCTTAATGCAGTCATACTACCGCTATCATTCATTGTCGTGCCACTTCTATTTTTTACTGCAAAAACTCCACCTTCAAGATAAAAACTTCCTGCTCCCGTATCCCTACATTCAGCAGTAACTTCAATACCTCTTGTTCTACAATAATCTTCACTTGCCGATCTATTATATATTTGTACTTTTATAGCACAATCAGGATTCCCGTCTGATGTTGTCATTATTGAAGTTGCAGGACGATTTCTATTTATGTAAATAGCTCCCTGTCTTGCTCCTTTTGTCAAATCTGTTACTGTTTCATTAATATCTATTGCTTTTACATTTTCAGTTGTAGTATCACTTCCTACTAAAATTGATTCAAATACATCAGAAGTTTCTGATTCATCTGAAATATGAGCTGTTCCATGAAAACTTAATACTCCAGCATTACTTATTTCAATATAATCATCTCCGTATATATCACCAATTTTTGCACCATTTAAATATGCAACTTTATTTTCTATTCCATCTGGCATTTTTATTCCTCCTTTATTTTAATTTATATTAATCATAATTTTAATTTGAATTGTTACTGTTTTTATGGCTGCTGGCCAACCATAATCAGAATACCATTGTAAAACACCATCATCATCAGTCCAACATTCTACAACGCCTATTTCTTCACCATAACTAAAACCAACTTGTTGTGGTTTTACATTTTCGCCTTTTGGACGAAATTTTAAATTAACTATTTCAGATGGTTCTGCTTCATCTCCACTTAATATTTCGCAATATAATAAACATTTTCCTAATTTATTACTTGTATATGCTGATAAATCTAAATCTTGCCATGTTTGATAATTTGTATCTGCATCAAGCTCAAATGTACCAATAATAGCGTTATTTTTATTAATTCCCATTTATTCCTCCTCTTCATTATTTATATTTATTTCTACATTATTGTAATTAGCCACGCTAAACCCGACAATGTTTCCTGTTATTAATCCTAATAATTCTAAACCGTATCTTGTCAATGCTAAATCTCCAGCTTTTTTCCCTGTAGTACCTGTTAAGGAGGATAAATTCCCAAAACTTATAGAAGTGTTACCCTCACTTTTTTGTGTTATTGCTCCTACTGCTCCACCTAATCCAGAAGTTACACCACCGGAGTTCATATCTGCTAAAGTTAACATGTGTGCAGTTCTTAATGCCACAGCATATGAAAAATTTACTCCAAATGCACTTTCAGAAGTTCTTTGAGTAGCAATTGTTATCATATTTGTTAATCTGCTATCTGCTGAAAACTGGGACGCAATAGTATCGATAATTTGAGCAACGCTTAAACTCATTTATTTTTCCTTATACATGACCATTAGGTTTGCCGTATGTTTTAACATCCGTTATTTCGTTTTTCTTTATTCCGTCAATTCTTTTTTCCATAATATACTTCAAAGAATTTTCCGGCTCTTCCATTATCCATTTTTCTAAAGTTTTAATATTATAAGTATTATCTATAATATTTCTTCTTTCTTTTTCAGGAAGTTCTGCAAATTCAAAAAGTTCCTTATCATCTTTTTTAATTGATATTACTTGAATACCTTTTGGTAATTTATCAATATCATATAATTTAACTTTTACTTCACTATCATTCACTTTTCTCAATTTGAATAAATTCTCCCATTCTTTTTGATCTACATCATTACACCCTGGTAATAATCGAAAGCCTTCTATTACTATTAATCTTTCATCGTTGTTTTTAATAATCATTACGCTTCTCCTATTTTTTATTTAATAGCGGATAAATAAATTATTACCCGCTTATTATTTATTTTAAATTAAATTCCGTAACCGTAGGATATAGAAAGTGGATAATATACAATTATTCCACCAATTCTTGCTTCGGTCATTATATCAAATCCCAATCCTTTTATTTGAGGTGGTAATTGAGTATACATCATAGGAATTTCTAATGTTAATGAATCTGGATTTTTAGAATACATTATCATTTTTGCTGTTGCGCCTACGCCTGCTGTATTTAACTCTGTTAACCACTCAACAATTTTAATCATTGGGAAATTATCTTTGATATAAGATAAAACTGTTTTAGAATCTCCATCAGTTACACGTCTAGTTGCTATATCCATATACTGTACATAAGGAAGCAATAATGTATCCGGCTCTTCAATTCCATTAGTAGTATCTGTTACTGCTAACAACATACCTTTTACATCTTTGATTATTTCATCTGGAGTTTTTGTTACCCATGTTTGGCTTCCTGCTGCTCCATTTGGTACTACATATTGTGTAGTTCCAGGATAATCTATAAAACCATCAATGCTATGTGCTGCATCTCCAGATAAAGCTATACTATTAACTTCTTTTTCATAACCACGTTTTGCTGAATTTGCTTTTCTAACTTCTAAATTTTTACCTGACATTCTTGATCTTCTAATTTCCTGTCTTGAATAACCAAAAGAATTAGAAACAGTATAAATCTTTGAAGTAAACTCTTCTCCATACACATCTGCTCTTGGAGAGTTCTGCGCATAGTCTGAAACTATTGCAGCAGTACCAACCTGTGTATATCTTCTATAAGTTATTGTTTCTGCACCTGGATCAACTTCAGAACTTATAGGAAACAAAGTAGCATATTTTAATGTTCTTTGTTTTGTATCATAACTTTTAGCTTTAATATATTCCAACTCTCTTACAAAAAATGCAGATTCACCAGCATCTTGTAATATACCAGAATTATTAACTCTATCAAAAGTCATTTTATCGACTTCTATTCCATCTATAATTATTTTATCACTCATCTATTTTTCCTCCTTATGCCCAAGTCTTTTCTGAATATGGTTTGTATCTACCATTAACTTCAATCTTTGTAATAGTAGTAGAAGTTTGTACAGTAGTATTATTACTTCTTGCTTTTGTTGCTACTGTTTTTCCTGCTGTTGCAGTTTGTCTTCCAAGAGTAGCTCCAGAAGTAACAGACATATACAATGCCTGTAAGTCTGAAATTGTACCTGTACTTAATGCCCAAATAACACCCTTACTTACTATATTCGGATTTTCGTATTGTTCGTATTTTGCCGAACCTGCTGTACTTAGATTTTTCTGACTAAAAGCAGCTATTCCCAAAAATACTTGATCTGTTTCATAAGTAATAGCAGCATTTGGAATTGTAGCAACTTTTTCAGTTACGCTTACTGTAATAGTAGAAGCTTTTGTTCTAATATATAGCGTTCTATTATCAGAATCTTCTGTCGCATCTGCTTCATATACATCTACATCTGTTAATGCTCCAATTGCTGCAATTAACAAATTCATTGTATTTGCATGACTTGAAGCATATGTAACTGTTGCTGTTTCTACCTCGTTAACTGTTACTGATAATGCATCAGTGCCATCAAAATCTGCATCAAATACTATTTTTGCAGTATCTAATATAATTGGATAACACTCTTCATCATCTCCTATATAACCCATTACTGGATCCCCAAATGCTATACCGTTAGAATCTTGACAAGCTCTATCACCGTCAATTTTCAAATCTTCCTGTATACCTTCTGCAATAAGACCTGCTACTGCAGCTTCAATTGTATCATATTGTCCTGCCATATTATTTTACCTCCTCATCTAAAATTTTTTTCATATCTTCATCAATTATACCTTCACGATATTTTTTTCCTTGTTCTGAATCAAGTTTCCAAGCGTTCTTTATACGTCTATTTCTTAATTCATCTGCATCAACTTTATCTGTTTTAGAAGGTTGAATATTTAATATTTTTTCTTTATTATCTGCAACTACACTTTTATTTAAAGTGATTATTGCCGCATCAAATACAGAACTAATATAATTTTCATCTTTATCTTCTAAATTCATATCTGCGTATGCTTTTTTAATAACTTCTTTTTTAATATCTAAGTTATTCATATCTTCTTTGATTTCAAGTCCGAATTTTACTGCCGTATCTACAATAGTAATTCTATCTTTTACAGCGTTGTCAATTTTTATAGGAATTTCTTTTTCAAGTTTTTCTTTGTCTTCTTTTAGTTTTGCATTATCAGCAACCAAAGAATCATATTTGCCTTGAAGTGTAGATAATTCGTCATTTTTGACTTTTAATGATTTATCTAAATCTTCATTTGTCTTTTTGATAGTATTAAATTCGTCTTCAACTCTTTTGTCTACTTCAAATTCAACATTATCATTCAATCTAATTTTTGCCATTGTTTTATTCTCCTTTTTAGGCTGAGTATTATTATCTCCGAATACATCGGAATTTATATAAACAGCATCATTGCTATCCATTCTTAATTTAAGTTTTGCTAAATCTCCTGCTCTACCCCTATCAACTATTGCTATATGATTATATTTTATATTTTTTTGAACTGCATCATATTGATTATTACCATAAGCAAAACCTGATCGCATTTCAAGATCAGCAACATAACCACAACTTAATGCAATTTTGCCTTCTTTCTCAATTTTCTCTATTGTCTTTCCATCGGTAATAGTAATTGGAATAGAAGTTGTCATACCATCAAATCTTACATTCTCCCCTGTAAAACCTACCTGTAATTCTTTAGCATTATCTGCATTTACAGAACCATTTGGAGCAATATCTCCTTTTGGATGATTATCTGTCATTACTTGCATTATAAGACTATCTAAAGTTTCTTGATTCCCTATATCTTCTGGAGTTCTTAATTCTCTTAATATAGAACCATCTGATTGGATATAATTAAAAATACCTGTATTAGTTACTATTGCTCTACCTCTAAGATATCCTTCTGGAGTTTTTCTAAAAGGCTCTACCATATTGTCTTCTGTTAATTCAAATACATCAAATCTATTAACAGAATCTATTTTATCAACTTTATTTTTTATAATAGCTTCATATTCCCAATTAGAATCAATTTTTATTGAATCTTTACTCCATTTACCTTCTTTATTTTTTTTATATCCTGCTTCTTTTACTGCATTCCAAGCAATGGAAGCAGCTTTAATTTTATTTTCTTTATTTTCCGGATCATTAGGATGTTCTTTTACCCATTGTTTTCTAATATTTGCGTATGTATGTATTAATATTGTGACTGCTTCTTTTGGCATATTGGCAGGATAAGGAGGAGGGATAAACCCTATTACTTTTTTTTCTGAATCATAAATTATATCAGATTCATCTTTTTTATTTTTACAAACATCTTCATATTCTTTTTCTAATTCTTCTACCATATCTTTTATACTATCATCTATATCTTCTGGGAATTTACCTTTACCAATTGCTATTGCTTGTTTAATTGCTTCTTTTTTTGCATTCTTACCAATAAAGCATTTACCATTTCCCCAAGACCATCCCTCTTGACCATTTTCTGTACATTTTTTAATAGGCATAATTATTTACTCCATGTATAAGTTTTAAATTTTTGAGGATAATAAGAAAACCACCAACCAGTCAATGGTAAAACAAAATATAAAATTCCTATTATTTGATATTTTTCATTTCTTAAAAAACGAATAAAAAACCATTGTATTAAAAAGAAATTTAAAAATCCTATCCATGTTTTAACTGGTATAATTTTATATAAAATATTTTTTATAATTTCCAATTTTCTACTTCCTTAAACAAATAAAAAAGCCGGCATCAAACCTACAATTTTTTATGTAGATTCAATGTCGGCTCATAAATTATGAAACACCTGACATCATTATTAACAATCTTATTTGTTGTTAATAATTTTTAAAAAAATATATATTAAAAGGAGCTTATTATTTATTATAATATATATTTTAAAATAAATAAAGTAAAATATTAATTTTCTTTTAATAAATTTATATAATTTTCTATATTTGTTCTTTTCATTTCTCTTAATATTTCTATATCTATTCCCATTTCATAAGCAACAATTTCTTCTAATAATCTATTCATTTTTACCTCCTTATTATTTTTAAAATAAAAACTTTATTTGTAAAATAATACCTCCGCCATCAAACATAATTGAGTTATTATTTCTAATAGTCATTATTTTAGTATATCCACCAATACCTAATCCTAAAGTTAATAATTTTAAATTAAAATATTTATTTATAGTAGCACCTGCATATATTTCTGGACAAAATTCAGAATTTATTCCTCCGAATGCTAATAAATCTATTCCCCATTTAATTTCATTGCTTGCTAATTTAATTGCTTCTTCATACTGCTTTTTATATTTTTCAGATTGATCTTTATATTTTTCTGCTAATTTAATTGCATCATCTTTTTGTTTTAATACTTTTTCATATTCTTTTATTTTTTTATTATCTTTTAAATATATAAATTCTTTTACTGTTTTTGATTTTATTTTTTTTAATTCTTCTAATTCTTTATTTAATTCTATTTGTTTATCATTTAATATTTTTTGTTTACTATTTAATTCTTGTATTTTTTTATTTTTATATATTCTATAACAAAAAATAAAAGCTATTGAACATAATATTAAAATAATTAATGCTATTATGCTTATATTCTTAATCTTTTGTATCATTTATTCCTCCTTTATATTTTTTTATTGCTCCTGATCCAAATACAGCACCCCATACAATACTAAACACTCCAAATATAATCAAATCTAATTTATACAAAAATTCAATGTTTATTTCAGGTTTAAAAATAATTATAAATCTATCAATAGAAAGAGAAATTAATAAATAAAATAATATAATTAATCCTAACCATTTTCCCAGAGTATTTTTTTTCTTCATTTTTTATTCCTTATACCAATTTAGAATTCTTATCATTATCAGTAGCAATAAAATCCCCTATCATTTCTTTAAATTCAAACATTAAAAAATTTGCTGCATCAACTAAATATTCTGCATTACCTGTTTTTTTATATAAACTAATTCTATATTCTGCATTTTTTAATTCATCACGACTATTAGTTAATACGTTGCTTTTAGTCTTTTTTAAATCCCCATATTTACTATTAGAAGTCATTATCCTGTTTTTCATTTTTTGAATAAAATCCCAACTCCAAGCATTCTCCCATGCCATATTTTACTCCTTTATTTCCTCTATATTTAAATAAACTGGTATATCTAATTCCCATGCTAAATTTTTTTCTTTTATTGCACCACGTGAATCTCTCCAATTCTCCATCATTAAAATACCATCACATCTTTTTAACATTTCTGCAGTACCTTCTAACCAATAATTATAATTAATTCCATCTAAACAAGCCTCATAAATTTCAAAATGAGCTGTGTTTAAATGCGGCGTTACTGGATAAAATCCTTGTTTGCCTCTCTTTGCTACTAATTCAATTGCAACTGCTTCTGCTTTTTTAATATTATCATCAATTTCACTAAAAGTTTTGCCAGTATATTTACCGGCAATATAAATTAATTTCATAAATTTTTCCTTATATAAAATCTATTAAAAAAATACCACATTTTGGACATCTAAAATTATTTGTATATTCAATTATACGTACTAATTGTAAACAATCACAATTTGAACATTGAAATAATACATAATCATCATCCCCTGCTGTATTTTTCATGCTGCATTTCCTTTTATTATTCATATTTTATCCTTCATGATTTATATTTAATTTATCATGTTCAAATTTTATAAAAGGCCTTTCTGTTATAATTCTTTTATTTTTTTCTGTTTTAATATCTACATAAGATTTTTTTCTATTAATCTTAATAGTAATTTCTCCAAAACTAACTTTTCTAATTTCTTTTAGTATTTCTTCTTCTGTATTTTTATCAATCATTTAATACTCTCCTTATAGTTATTTATTATAGTATCTGAATAAATTTTTCTATTATTATCTAAATAAACCACTTTTTTTAGATACTCTATATTATTATTAAAAGCTTCTATAATAGATTCCCCACAATTATAACAAAGTAATGCTTTATCCATATCACCTTTGTAAAATTCTAAATAAGTAGTCATTAAATAAAAATAATAATCAGTTTGAAATTCTAAACTTTTAGTAAATTGATCTTCTGTTAATTTATATAACCTACATGCTTCTTTTACTTTTAACGGATGAAATTGATATAATCCTTTTTCTCCTACTTTTCCTAATGCTTCTTCATCAAAATTACTTTCTTGTTTTATATGATATAAAGTAAAATCCGGTTTTAAATAAAATTTATCTCTATACTCTAAACTTTTTGAAAATATTAAACCTAAAAATTGTATTTTTCTTTCGTCTGTCATTTTAGAATTTTTTAACATTTTTATATTATTAGATATAAAATCTCTAATTTCTACTTGCAATAAGTTAGATTTTTTTAATATTTGTATTTGCTTTTCTAAATTATTATAATTATTTAAATTTATTTTAATAAATATTAAAACAAATATTAAAATGCATAAAATAATAAAAGCACTAATACCAAAAGGTATTAAATAATTTAATTTTAATTTAAATTTTCTTTTTTTATAATTTCTTTTAGATATAACTTTATTTTTTGTATTTAATATTTTTGATATTTCTTTTTTTTGCAATTAATACCTCCAATTATCAAAATTTGTTAATATATCAATTATTTCTTTTATTTTTTTTATTTCTATCCATATCATTTTAAAAAATTTTTTTATTATTTTAATTAAATTTTTCATTTTTTACTCCTTAATTAAATCATAAATTAATCTTATTGCCATAGCAGCAACTTGAATTGCTTCTATCCGAATTTTATTTTTACTTTGTTTTTTATTTTTTATTTCCTCCCATAATTCATCAACTTCTTCTTTTAATATTGCATAACCTTCATGAAAACTATTAAAAGTATCAAACTTTACTATAGCTTCAGTTAATTCAATGTGAACGTCTGATAATATGCTTAATGCTTTATCCGTTATTTTCATCTATTACTCCTTTATTTTCTTAAATAAATTTTTAAAATCTTTTTTAGGATAAACCATTTTAAAAACTCTTTTTTCATTTTCTTTTGTAACTATCATATCATTTTTATTTACTTGAATCCAATCTAAAATAGGGTAAGTAATTAATACTATATATTTTTTAAGTTTAAAACCTAAAAATTTTCTAACTTCTATCCTATCTTCCATTCCTTTTTTAAACTTTTCTGCTGATACTATTAAATCACATTTTTTATGTTTATATTTTTTTATCATTTAACTTTCCAATTTTTGAAAACTAAGTAATAATAAAGCAGTAACTTTTTGAGTTTCTATTACTTCTTTATTTAATAAATCATACAAATATTTTTCTGCTCTTTGAACATCTTCTAAACTTTTAATTTCAAAATCTAAATTTAAAGCATCTGAACTATAACTATCCCATTGCTTTACAACCTTTTCATTTTTCTCATTAAATGTTTCTTCTATTCTGTGGTATTTATAAGCTATAAAATATTTCATTTTATTATTTTCCTCAAACTTCCATCTTCCATTCTTTTATATCCAGAAGCCATTTTAAATACTTCATATTTCATATTACATTTAGGACATCTAATAAATCTTTTTCTTTTTTTATATTCTACTTTTTGCTCTTCTAAAATAATTTTTATTTTGCATTTAGAACAATTAAATTTCATATTATATTCCTTATATTAATTTTAAATTTATTTCACTTCTAAAATTTATTATTCTTTTTTTCCAATCAAAAATTGCTCCATACCATTCTAATTCAGGATAACGCATCCGAAAAATAACTTTAAAAATATGTATAAATTCAGAAAAACAAATTGAAGTTTTATCATAATAAAATAAACTTAAAACATATAATAAAAATAAATCTTTAATAAATAGTTTTTCTAATTCTTTTCTTTGTATTCCAACAATGCAATTTTTTCTACATATTTTATAAATTTTTTTTATTTTCTCATAAGCTATAAAAATATCTTTATCAATTTTCATTTTCATTTTTTTAACTCCTTACTTTATTATAATACTTTTTTATCCTAAAATATTTTCAGAAGTTTTATTTATTTCATTTACTAATGATTCAAAATTAGCATAAGAAGTACACCTACAATTAATATCTTCTCCAGGAGGTAATTGAACTCCACCTATCGAACTTCTACTTTTCCAAGTTCTACCATTATCATCTGAATATAAAGAAGGATCATCTAATCTACATAATTTATTTTCCATAACTGCATGAGAAGGCCGTACTCTTTCATCTTTACTTGTAATCCATATATAAGTTTCTATGCCGGCATCTCTCATTCTTTGTTCTGCTAATTGATTATTTATTTTATTTATCTGATCTTTTGCAATTAGATTTGTTCTATAATCTGAAAATGTTTTATTTATACTTTTTAATTTAGTCTGTAATTCTGATACTGATAAACCTTTTGCATTTTCTGATAATATAGTATCAACTATTTTTTTTCTATATTCATCCGTTAATCCTTTAATCAGATTAACATTTCTATTTACCCAAAAATTTAAAATAGAATTTTCCCATTTTTCATAAATAAAAGGTTCAAAATTAAATTGCTGATTTACTATTTTTGTCCATTGATTTCTATTAAATAGAGAAATTAAAACTCCCATACTCAATAAAGTTCTTTTTAAACTATCTTTTTCTTCTTCAAATACTTTTTCATATTCATTTACATTTATATTTTCTAATTCTTCTTCCCAAGCATCATTTTGTAAATATTTCCAAGCCTCATCCTCTTCTTTTGTATTCCAGATTCTATCCAAACTTGACATAGGCATCATATAAACATCATTCTTTATACTTTTAACTTCTTTATTCCAATTTTCTAACAATGGAAATATACTTTCTGTAATTGCTATATATTTATTAAGAATAATTAATATTATTTTTCGATATTGTCTATAATAAGCAGTAGGAATTATCCAATTAGATAATTTTTTAACTTTTAATTTTCTTTTTGATTTTAATTTTTCATTTAAAATTTGCTGTTTAAAAATCTCTTTTGTTTCTAAACTCAATTAGATTTCCTTTTTATTCATTCCAATATTTTTTAGCAAAACTTTTTGCAAATTTTTCAACCCATTCTTGACAGCAAGCATTTCCTAAATCATATCCAGCTTCTTCACTTTTACACCATTTATATTTTTCAATTTCATCAATTTGTAAACGCATAAATCTTTTAAAATTTATTTCATCGTTTTTTATAATTTTATTTTCTAAATATTTTATATAATTTTGGGATTGTCTATCTCCACATAAATTATCATATTTATCAATATTATTTAAATTACAATTATAATCTTCCCTTAATTTCTCTATTTTCGATCGCATTTTTATCATCCTGCTTATCGTATAGCTTATAGATTTCATCTTCACATTGTTCACATATCATTTTATTTTTTTGTGCTATTCTTATATTGCAAATTACACAATTCATTTTTTTATTTCTTCTAAATTATTATTTTGATTATTATTTAATTGTTGCATTTTTAACTCTTCCATTTGTCTTTTTAATTCTTCATTTTCCATTTGCATTTCTGATTCCCTATTTAATAAATCAATAGTAGTATCATAGCTGTAACTATCACCACCAAACCTATTTTCTGCAACTTCATCAGGAGTTAATACCCCAGTATTAATATATATTTGATCTTGTTCTGCCTGTAATTTTTTACATTCCAATTCTTCTTTTTGAGTTAATTGAAATAACGAATTATAAATTATATTAGGTTCTTGTATTTTATTTTTTAATGCTATATTAACATAATTTATTAATTTCATTAAATTTTTAGACATCAAATTTTCTTGATAACTTTTTACACTATCATAGTAATTTTTTAAATCACCTTCACCTGTAGCATTTTCACCTGCGGCTGATCTTCCGAATAGTTTTGTTACCGGATAGTCATAAACGCCCGCTAACATTATCATATATCTATCTAATAAATCTGATAATCCTGATACATTTGCAGAATCCCTTTGATAATCATCTTGAGAATCTAATAGAACGCCTTGAATTGTGCTTTTTGCTAATTCTATAATACCTAATATTTCGTCTACTTGTTGTTTTTTCCCTTCTGAAATTAAAGTTTGTAAACCATCTATTTTATATTTTCCAATAATAAACTCATAAAGTATTTTTACTATATGATTAAAACTAGCACATAAATTTTTTAATTCATTCCAACCATGTTGTAATTCAGACATCCCCCAAAAATAGAAATTGCCTGATTCTATTCTTTTTGGTACTGGTATTCCTTTCCAAATTAAACATCTTGAAACATGAGCATTAAAAGGGGTTCCATAAGGTGGTTGGATTGTTATATATTCTAGCTCCCCAAAATTAGCAGAGCCTTTATCTTTATTATAATGAAATTCTGTAATTGAACAATCTGTTCTATCATAAGTTTCTAGCCAGTCTATACTTTTTATTTTATTTATATTTACTTCTTCTTCTAATTTTCCACCATCATTTATTCCTAATACATTTATACCACCACCAAAATGACTCCTCCATTTTAAACCTAAATTAATATGATATTTTGTATCAATATTTTTCATATAATTTATAATGTCATTATCAGGATCATTTTCTATTTTGATCCATTGTCTAGTCATATCATCACATCTTACTGCTGTAATTTTATGAGCAAAACCTCCAGAAACCCATAATTCTGATAGCATTTGATCGTCTAGTATTTCATAACCTGAAAAAGTGGTATATCTGGATTTATCAAATCTTTGGCCTAGTCCAGTCATTATATTAGACCAGTTATCTGCTCGATTGCTTTTATTTTCTGGTTTTGGATTTTCTCTAAAAGGAGTTAAATTTATAATATCTTTTTTTTCTATTGCTTTTATAACTTTTGTTGCATCATTTTTTAATTGGTTATATTTTTTCATATCCTGAGGAATGTTAGGATCAAACTTTGTGTAATTTGGCATTTGTACTCCAAAATAAATTATCTAAATAAAATCCCGAATACCGAAATATTCGGGGATATATCCATATAGAATATACGATAATATTTATTATTATAATAAATTTTTCAAAATAAATAAAGTAAAATAATTTTTATTTTAAAGGATCAAGCCATTTCTTTACATCATCTTCTTTTTTAACATAACCCCATTTTGTTTTTGGTAATCCTTCACCTTCATATTTTCCAAAATGTAAATGAGGCAATAAAAAATTCTGATTTCTAAACTCTGCAACCTCCCCTATTTTATCACCTTTTTTAACTTTGCTATCTTTTTTTAAATCTCTCTTTATATGTCCATATAAAGTACAATAATTTTCATGTTGTATTATTATTACGCCTCCAGGACTATGCGGATTCATAGAACCAAAACCATTTACTTGCCCTGAAAATATTATTATTCCATCATCAACTGCAAATACTTCTGTTCCTATAGGACAATCAAAATCATGCCCTACATGCCAACCTGCATCTTTATAATATCTTCCAAACTTTCTGAACCTTCCTTTATCAATGTTTACTGGATTCATCTTTTTTCTCCTTTCTATAATTAAAAAAATATTATTAATATTTATCAAATATCTAATGAAAAAAATACTTCCATTAAATCTGCATCAATTTGATCGCGACTATTAATTTGTAAAGATTCAGAATATCCACAGCATTTAAATTTATTATTATTTTTTGACCAAAATCCAGCAGCTATTATTTCACCCATCTTTTTAAAAGAATTATGTTTTATAGCATTGGGAAATAATATAGGTTGTTCCCCATATTCAAATTTAACAACTATATATTTACCTTTCATTTTTTTAACTCCTTACTATATTATAATACTTTTTTATATAAAAAATATAATACTTTTTTACCACGCCCATCTACTCATATCTACATGAAGTTTATCAAATTTCTGTCGTATTAAAGAAGCAGCAGAATCACAACAATCATCAGGTTCTTCCCCTTGTTGATAATCTAATATTTGACTTATATATTCAGGATCAGTATCTATATCCCAATCTATATTATTCCATTTAGGATATAAATAATTTTCAATCTTTACATGCTTATTCATAGATTCATGATAAGTTTCTACTTTTACACCTTTTTTTGCTAACTCTTTTGCTAGATAGCCTTTATCGGCATTATCTTCAAGATATAAAGTTCCACAAAAATATTTTAACCATTTATCATATACAAAATCTAATTTATCATCTATATGCTCATGAAAACAAAACCCTATACCTTGAATTCTACCATCTTTTTTCTTTGCAAAAAAAGTTAACCCATTTGTATGATCCCCTGAATACTTTGCATCTAAATGTCCATATACTCCTGTTTTTATAAATATATCCCATCTTGCAAAATTTGCCTCTTGAAACATTTGACTATCTGATGCTATATGTCTTAATTCATGATTAGCTGCATAACTTACTGACGTTAATTCTCTTTTTTTTTCTTCTTTTTCTTTTTCTGTTAATATATCTAACATATTAATATCAAATTTTAAAGTAGATGGACATATTATCCATGCATCTTCTCTATGCCAAGGCGTTCCAGATAATCCAATTTGTTTCCCTGGATCTAAAATATTATTCATTATATCTTCTAATCTTAATTTAGTTTTTTCTCTCTCTGCTTTTGATACCTTATCATCCAAAGTTACAAAATCATCAGCTTGTATAAAATCAAAGTGCTTACCTGTCATATCTTGTATAACCCCATAAGCATTTATATTGCCTTCTGGGGTATAAGTTTTTTTAAAATTAAATGTTAATATATTATCTCTTTTTGTAACTGGTTTAGGATAAAATCCATGTGCTATTTTAAATAATTCTTGTACTTCCGGTACTAACATTGCCTGTCTAATAGTTTGTAATAGTAAGCTAGCCTTTGTAAAGTTTTTTTGTACTAAACAAATTCTAATATTAGGTTCAAATAATAATCTCTCTATTGACCCTATCGGAGATAAAGCGGTTGTATTGTGTGTTACTGTCAATTCATTCCCAACTAAATAAAGGCCATCTTCACTATTTACTTTTATACAATTTGTTGGTATAGTGAGGGTTTTATCTACAGATATAATATATTTATCTTTAAATGTTCGAGAACCATCTAAACATTTATCTAATTTTCTTTTTAATCTAAAAGGTTTATCTTTTTTATAAGCCCTAAATGCTACATTATAATATGTATAATCTCTTCCCAACGATTTATAAAAATATGTGTATTTATTAAATCTAGGGGCTAATCCCAAACTATAAGATAAACGTAAAACATCTTTTGCTAATTTTTCATATTTTGTATTAAATATAGCATTTCCACATTTATTACAAGACCCATCTGTATCCATTAATCCTTGTAATAATAAAGAACGTTGATCGATACTTGATATATGATATAATTCAGGAATATGTTTATTTTTAAGTAAATTCAATTTATGTAATTCTGTTGTTAAATTTTTTATTCTATATGTAGCAACATTTTTATTTCTTTTATCATAAAACATAGAACTAACCACATTTCCATCTTTTTCTATATCTTGTATAATTTGGTAATCTTCCCTATGTCCAGTAAGCCTCCCTCCTTCGGAATGCCCGTCACCTAACCATACACCTAATAAATAAGGATTTATAGGTAAATCTTTATTAGAAAATTCTACAGCTTTATTTAATTTAACAGATAATCTATTATCTGGCTTATGAATATGTCCACTAAGTTCTTTAGTAGATGTAATTATATATTTTCTTTTTCTAGTTCTTATTTCTTTTCCATTTTCCTTTCTTGATGTCCATTTTAATACACCAACTTCCCATAAATGCCCTTCACCACATATAATACTATGACTATCACTAAAAACAATATTATAACAATTATTATAAAATATTTCAGAAACACCAACTATTTCTATAGGCTTACCAGTAGGAGAAAAAACTTTATCTCCAACTTTTAAATCACCATGTTTTTTAAATCCAGTGGTCGTTAATACAGGCTCATTAATATCTATATCTTTATAAGAACCTCTATGAGCTTGTAATGATCTTTTTGGATTTTTTAATAATTCTAATAATATTTCTTCTGTTAAATAATGTCTTTCTAGTTTATTCCTATCATTTTTTATTTCATAACATTTACCTAAACTATTAAAAAAGTTTAGCATATCTTTTAGATTTTCATTATCATTTTTAGTAAAGTATTCTACCGGATACCATAAATATTTTATCCAATAACTATGAATTTTAGTTAATTTATTTTTATTTATTAATCTTCCCAACTTATGAGGATTGTCTATTATATCATTTAATACTTCTTCATTATTCATTTAAATCTTTTTCTAATATTTCAAAAGCTTCATATATTGCCTGTTCTCTAAGTGTTTCTTTTATATTAATTGCATCTTCATCACCAGGATTCATAAACCTTCTTTGTAAACTACCAAACTCAAAATTTAATTTATTTATTCCTATATTGATATCAAAAAACTTTTCTATATCACAATAGCAAAGGACTTTTAAATCCCAACAACTAATTTTTAACAATATATGTTTTGTATTTATAAACTTTTTATATCCTTTCGGACATTCTTTTTTTATTTTATCCCAGTCTATATTCATTTTATTTTTCTCTCTTTTGAATCTTTTGCATTAAATCCTTCTGGGTATCTTTTTAATAATTTTTCTATTAAATCATTATCTAAACTAGAAATACTTTCATTATATCTTTTTATTTTAAATCTATTCATATACTAATCTCCTTCTATAATATTATACATCTTTTCAAACATAACTAAATTATACCAAGTATTATCAACTCTAATATTTTGAATTCCGTCTCTTTTAGTTCCTTCTATTCCGGTTATAAAAAATACTGCTCCATCTTCTTTTAATTGTACTTTATCAAATATACGCATATCACTCTCCTTTTAATTTATTCAAAATTTCATCTGTCAAAATATTCTCATTAAGAATTTTAGGAAATACTTCAATAAATATATCTAACGCTTTTTGATATTTTTTTTGACTTTTAATCTGTTCTTCTAATAATTTAATATTTTCTTTTTTTATTATTTCTTTATATTCCTGATCTGTCATTATTATTCCCCTTTTAATTTATTCATTAAATTATTCATAACGTCATCTGTTAAAGTATTCTCATTATTCTTTTCTTCTCTTATCATATTTATATATTTTATTAATGTATTCATTGCAAATTCCTTACCCATTAACTCTACTGTTAATACTCTTATATTTCCATCCCTACCGTAATGTTTAGGTTCTATCTTTTTTATACATTGTCTCAAATATTTTGGAATATCTGATAATCTCTTTTTTAAATTTCCCTGCTCATCTACATAATCTAAAATATCAGATTCAAGTATTGCTTTTAACTTTTTAAATATATTATATTCTAATTTTTCTTTTTCTTTTCCTAACTCATTTTCTATCACAATTTTAATTGCTTCTCTAATTTTAATACTCGATAATAATAAACTACACCTTACATCTATGCCCTTTTCCGAATATCCCGCCATTTTAGCTGCTTTTGTATGATTTTCATTAGTCATTATATAATAAAATGCAAATTTTCTTTGTTTTAAAGTTAATTCTAAATCTTTTTTATCTAAATAGTAAGTCCTTTCTTTAAATTTAGTATTATTAAATTCTACTGTATTTTCTAACTCTTTTTCTATATTATTTTTCATATATCTTATCCTTATTATCTAACATTTCTATTAATTCTTTTAATTGAGTTATATAATTTAAAATATGTCCTGAATAATTTTGATATGGTTTAGAACATTCTATATTTTTTATATTTTCCCTTATTTCTTCTTCTCTTGATTGTTTTATATAACCTTTTTCTTTCCATTCTTTAATAATTTCACGTTTTGCCCAAGTTTCTATTAAATTATATACTGACGTATTATCTAATAATAGATAAGCAAAATTTTCAGTGATTTGTTCTTTCATATTAACCTCATAATTTTAATTATATTATTTTTATTTAAAAAAATAAAGTGTTTTCTTAAATAAAAAGACAGAGCTTTTATACTCTGTCTAATTTCCTCTTAATTTAATTTTATTTCTTTTTCTTCTTTTTCAATAAATGGGATAATAGCTTTTTGAGCATTCCCCTGCATCCTATTATCTAACCATTCTTCTTTAATTTCCCATCCTTCAATTTCAATTTCTTCTTTTAAATAATTTTCTTTTTCTTCTGTTAATAATTTTATTTCTTTTTCAAATTCTTCATTACCTTTTAATCCTTCATAAGAATTATTTTTAATAATAGGTTTATTATTCTCATCTTTTTCACAATACTTTTCACAAACAGCAATTCTTTTTTTATCTAATACTTCTAATTCTGTTTGAAATTCTTTTGCTAAATTAGAATATACTTCTTCAATTTTAATTACTGCATAATTCAATTTAACAATATTTTCTTTTTGCAATAAACTTCTAATACCTCCTAAATTATTAATAATTTTTTCTCTTGATAATTTTACTTTCATTTAACCTCCTTTAAATTTTTATTTTATTTATAACAAATAAAATTATTATAGTAATACATATAATAATTGTTATTTCCATGATTTTTCCTCCTCATACTCTTCATTTGTTATTATCTGACAATCAAATAATTCAATATCTAAATTTTTAACATTAAATCTTTCACAAAATATTCTTATAGCTTCATTTTTATTTTTTGCTTTTATTACATCTTTTTTTCTTGATATTTCATTATGACTTATTCTATAATTTAACATAGTTATTCTCCAGTTATATATTCTATTATTCCAATTTTCTATTAATTTATTATCTGTTTTATAATAACCAAATTTTCTAATAAAACAACATTCTATATAATAAAAACCTTTTCTAATTTTTATTGATGGATATCTACCACAAAATGGGCATGTTTTTATTATAATATTTTTAGTTATTGGCATATACTTATACCATTTTTAATTTTCATCTTAAATAATTTATCTGCAATTTCATCAAAATTATCATTATCGCCTATTATTATCAATTGCAGTTTTAATAATTTTGATACTTTTTTTATCATCTCATTTATATAGAATTTTAAATTTAATTGTTTCTCAGGATCATTTACATTTTTAAAAGGCTCATCAAATATTATACAATTATTTTTCTTATCTTGTAAACTCCAACAAGATAGCAATAAAGCAAAACTTGTAACATCCAAAACTCCACCGCCTTGTCCTAATAAAACATTGCTTATTTTATAACCATTCTGTATATAGAATAAATCACACTCGATTTGTGAACGTCTCTGTACAAATTCCATCTCAAAACTATCAGGGGGATTTTCAAAAGGTATAGAAGATAATGCTAAATTAACTATATCAGTAATAAAAAACTTAATTTCATTTTGAGTTTGTTGTGCTACTATTTGTATTATTTCTTGAGCTTTTAATAAATTCTCAAATTGTTTTTTATATTCTAATAATTGAGAATTTTTACTTTTTAAATCTTTTTTGATTATATCTTTTTCATAAGTTAATTTATTAAATTTTTCTCTGTATTGTTTTATTTGCATTTAATACTCTCAAAAATAAAATTTTTATTTCTTTTTTTACACCATTTTATAACTTCTTGTTTATGATAACTACAAACCAAAAATTCCTGCGTTTTATTATTCAAATCAAAGATTTTTATTAACCCTATTATTTTTCTATTACATGGAACATAATGAGTAATATATGGATTATCTTTATATTTTCTTCGAGTAACTAATCTTTGACATAAGTCAAGACTCATGTTTAACTCCACAATAAGGACAAAATTTATATTTTTTTAATAATTTTTTGATTTCTCCCCAATATAACCATTTATTACAATTAGAACATTTATAATAATTTGAATCCATAGAAGAACATTGCCTTCTTGTTGTTACCCAGCCATCTGAATCATTATTTCTCTTTTCATCAATAACTAAACTCATATCTTACTCCATTTCATAACTTTCTAATTCTGATAAATTATCATTTATTTCTGTTTCTAGTTTTTCCAATTTTAATTTATCTTTTTCTATTACTTCATCAATTTCATCTATATTATTTATTTGAAATTCTGTTTTTAATTTTTCTAATAAACTTTCCTGCTTACCTTCAATTTGATTTTTTCTCTTTTCTGCTTCATTAATCTCATTTTCATAATTTTCAAGTTTACCTTGTAATTCATTTAGATTCATTATTTAACTCCTTATTTAATTTTTTAATACGATTCCTCAATTCTTTATCTGATTCCTCATAAAAACCTTCAAAACGATCCGATAAAGCCCTATTATATTTTTTATTTTGTTTTTTATATAATTTTCTATACACACACCTCATTTCTGTATTTCTTTTTATTATTTCATCTAATACACTCATTATAAAACCTCCTCAATTTCATTTATAATATCTTCACTAATATTATTTTCTTTACAATAATTTTTTAAATTCGATTCAAAACTAAAAGATACTTTTTTACCTTTACCTACCATATCTATGAAACTATCAATTCTACTTTCCCTTTTAATTTGCTCTGTTAAATTTTCCTCTTTAAAAACGTTTTTATTTTGATCTGGTAATAATATTTTTTCATATTTTTTAGTTTCTGTATCAAATAGAATAATGGAAGGTTGATAGTCTTTTTCATTTAAGTTTTGTCTTGCACAACATCCGGTATTAAATACAAACCTTCCATCTTTTTCATATATAAAACTTTTGTGATTATCTCCTACTACAAAAACATCATAACCATATTTTTCTAATAATAATTTTGCAGTTATACCGTCATTTATATAATCAGGTAAATTATCTTTTTCACAATATTTATGCAATACACAAATTGATAAATATTCTTCATAATCTTTATCAATAATTTCTGCACCAAAATCAAAAAATCTAATAAAAGGATCAGATAATTCTTGTATATGTTTCCAATTATCAAATTTATCTAATAATCCAATATTACATTTATCAAAATTTTCTATTTGCTTATATAATAAATCGTGGTTTCCAGCTATAAAATAAATATCTATATCTTTAAATATTTCATATACTTGATTTATTAAACTCTGCATATTTTCTTCTTTTGATTTATGGAAGATATCACCTGCATTTATGATAGTTGCATTATTTTCTATTGCTACTTTTGCAATAAATTTTAAAGTATCTATTTGTAATTGTTGAAAGTCGTCTAATCTTGAAATAGGGTTTGTACTTCTTAAATGAAAATCTGAACAAAACAATAATTTCATACATACCTCCAAATAAAACCACCCGCACTTTTTCGCTTATAATTTAAACATAACCAAATATTTCCTTGACTAATATTCGTTAATTTACTAGCTAAAGATTGACTATTATATTCTTGTATTAAATTTTTGTTCAAATCAAATTGTAATATTTTAGTTTTTCTTTTATTATTATAATGAGCACAATTCTTAATTGCTTGTTTTATAGAATTACTACTCAATCCCATATAAATAGCATGTTTAATATTTTCTGATCTTGTACAATATTCTAAATTCTCTAATCTATTATCAGATTTTATTCCATTAATATGATTAACATCTAAATTAGATGATCCTTTAAATGCTAATAATACTAAACGATGAACTAACCAAGATTTACTTTTATTGTCTTTATTTAAATTTAATACTAAATAAGAATTTTTATTTTTTAATAAAAAAGATTGTTTCATTATTTTTTCTTTATTAAATTTCAAACTCTTTACTCTTCCTAAATTACTAACCTGATATAATCCCCCATATCTAGGAATATCTTTAAATATTTCCATAATATTACCCCTTTAATAAGGATTGTTTTAAATATCTTTCTACTAACTCATTTAAAGTAATTTTCTCTTTAATAGCTTTAATCTTTAATTCTGCTATTAAATCACGATCTTTAATTGCAATAGTAGTATGTTTGTTTTCCATTTCTTATATCCTTATTATCATTATAATATTATATTTTTATAAATATGTAAAGTAAAATCATAAAATTCTTTTGCATACTGGACATAAACTGCCTTTTGGTAATAAATTCTTTTTAAGTTGATTTATATTAAATATCTTATTATTCAATTCTTTTATCATATTTTTATTATCCTGATAACCTTTCAACAAATCTATTTTGTCTGCTAAAATATTATAATTATTTATGTTACCTTTTAACTTTTTAATCAATTCTAATTTTACTTTATTATCTTTATAACTATTTAATTCATGTATATTAATATTATAATTATTTTTTATATCATTTAACTGTATTATTTTATTATTTATTCTTTCAAAATCTAACTTTGATACTTTTAATTTTTTTAATAAACCTTTTTGCTTATTTATATTTTTATACTTTCTTAATTTTTCTTTATATTCCTTTAATTCAATTTTCCATAATCTTAATATATTGTTTCTCTCTCCAATTATATTTTTTTCATCTTCTAATTTTTCGCATTTAATTATTATATTTTCTATTTCTTCTAAATTAGTATATTTATTTAGTTTATTTTTTATATTTAAAATATCTGCTTCTAAATAATCAATATCATTTTTCTTTTTATTTACTTTACTTTTTATTTTTTTAATACTCTCATCAATAATAGAAAGATTTATAATACGATTAAGAATCCTCGCCACTTCTCCTGGACTGTCTTGTAATAGAAAAAATTTATCAAACTGCATTTGTAAATTAAGTTCATTAAAATTTAGATTATTTATTTCTTCTGGAATAGATTGTCCTATTGATTTTAATTCTACATTATTTATAATATATTTATTTTCTTTATCTGATTTTACTTTTTCAATTATATTATCATCTATTTCTAATTTTACTTTACATTCTTTTTCATTATAAGTTATTATATCAGTACCTTTCGGCTCATTATTGATAACGAAATTTATTGCCTTAATAATTGAACTTTTACCATTATTGGAACTTCCTGATATTATATTTATTCCATTAGTAAATTCTAATATAGAATTTTTATGGCTTTGAAAATTTTTTAACTCAATTTTTCGGATCATTTGCAAACTCTTTTATATATAAAAAATAAAAATTGAAATTCAATCATAACTACATCATTATAGTAATAAAATAATGATTTATTATTTATACTAATAAAATCAATTAAAAAATATTTTCCCTTTATAGTAAAATCAATAGTAAATATTTTTAAAACAAACCTCATTTTTATCCTTCTCCTTCTAATAAACTAATAAATTCTTCTTTACATAAATTTTCATTAACTAATTCATAAATAAAATTTTCAGCCTCTCTTTCATTATCAAACTCAATTTTAATATCTTTACCTAATTTATTATACTTTATATTATTTATTTCTATTTTTTTAAATTCTCTATTTGGGTAATTAAAACATTCATAATTTTCTTTTTTAACATTATCAATTGTTATTTTCATTTTTTAACCTCTCACTATATAATAATTATTTTTTATATAACTTTTCTAATAAATTAAAAAAAACTTCACTATCTAATACTACAACTGGCTTTTTAAAATCTTTACATTTCCAGAATAATAGAAAGTTACGATTTTCTTTTGTATTACTTTTTGCTTGCTTAATCCAATTTTTTATACTTGGTTTTTCTACTGATTTACATTCGCAATCAAAAGGAAATATTTTATAAATTTCGCCTGTTAATATTATATCAGTTCCACTTAATCCACAAGTCCTTGATCTTACTTGACAATTATCATCTTGATTATTAAATTCTATATTAAATAAATCACAAATTCTTTTTGCAATCATTTTTTGCAAATACATGCCTTTATTTTTTGCAGAACGGATACTTATTTTTTTAGACATCAATACTTCCTTTTCCTATAAATTTTAACGGACTCTTCAATCGCCTCCCATTTTTCTATAACCATTTCTCTTAACGTATCTTCTAAATTTTTATCTTCAATATAAGTAATTAATTCTTTTTTACTTTTAAAAACATTATTATCAAATTCTACATTAAAATTAGTTTTATCTTTTCCACCATCAGTTAATAAATTAAATAAAAAATCTAAATTACTATCAATATCTGATATTCCATAATCAAAATAAATAGTATTATAATGGTTTCTAAAAGGTCTTTCATTTCTAGTTCTAGTAAATTCTGTTTTATTCCTTACTCCTATTGTTCTGGTTTCCCCTTTTTTTGTAATTCTAATTTTTTCTATTTCTTTTGCCCAACTTTCAATATGACTAAAAAATCTTAATGCTTTACCGCCTGCACGTTCTTTTTTACTACCAAAAGTAATTCCAATTTTTTCAGTTTGTTGGGATATTATAATTAATAAACAATTAGATTTTTCAATTAAAATTTTTATTTCTGGAAAAAATTCCTGTTTTAAATATTTTTGCTTTCCCATCATATAACTTCCAGAATCATAACTTTTCCCTTTTGCTTCTGCTTTTTCCCTTTCTTTTATTCTATCTTCTACTTCTTTGCTTGTTAAGGCATCTAAACTATCAACTACATAAATTCCAATTTCATCTTCTTTTAATGTTTTTAGAAATTTCTTTATATTTATATTTAATTCTTCCACTGTAGAACTTCTTAATGAATTTTCTGTAATTATATCTATTCCATATAATTTTTTACAATCTACTTCATTCCCACCTTCTGCATTATCGAAATTAAACTTTAATTTATCTTTATATATTCTTTTATTTATTGCTATTAATTCATCCGCTTCAAAAGTTTTTCCTGCAGACGGCTCTCCAATCATATTCCATACTATTCCGATTTTTACTCCTAATACTCTATTTCCACCACCTAAAATAATATCCCTAATAGTATTACCTGTTAATAATCTGATTTCTTTTTTTTCTTTTTTCTTTTTAGGTTCATTTATAGCATCATTTATAACTTCATCAACTTTGCTCATTTATTTCTCCTTTTCTTTTAATATTTTATATAAAGGAATTAACATCAACTTAAATATATTTTCATAACTTATTTTTAATTTCCAATTTTTTTGCTTCTTGTCTTCTTCTATCAACAAATTATATTTTCTTGCATATCTTATAAACTTATCATAAAAAACAAAATCCACTTCAAAAACATCTCTTATAAATTGCATAGCTTTTTTAATAGATATTTGTTCATCTTTATTTTTAATTTGGTATTTATCAATTATATCTTCTTTAAAACCTTGTTGATTATAAATAGCTAATATATCTTTTATTTTCATTATTTAACCCCTTAAATAAAATAATAGCTGCTATGGTAAGATTCGATTACCTACGTAAACAGCACCAAATCCATGGTGGGATTCTCTTTACGGACAGGGTCGAACTGCCATTATCCACTATCGGTATATCAATTCTGCCACATAGCAACTATTATAATTAATTATTTATTATTTTTATACATAGCTTTACAAGTCTCATAAACTTCTGGATGTTCATTTACACATTTATCACAATGCTCATATTCGTCCCAATCTTTTCCAAATTGAGTTCCGTAAGGACATTCATTTTCTACTGATTTTTTCTTCTTTTTAGCAGATTCTTGAATTTCTTCTTTTTCTTCTACTTCTTTTTTTACTACCTCTTCATAATAACCATCTTCTTTTGCTAATTGTTCCATTTCATCTGGAGTATCATCATTATTTTCTTCATCATAATTAATTCCTAATAATGAATTTCTTATAGTTTCTTCATTTGGTATAATTAATAATTTCTCTAATGATACTAAATCTTTTATATTTTCTGGATTATACTTTTCAATAGCAGGAAAATCAAAATTAGAAAATTCAAAAAAATTTTGTCCAATTGGAATATAAGTAAACTCTAAACTTGTACATCCCTCTTCATTTAAATAAACTGGAAATACGCTTATACCTTTTGTTTCTTTTCTATCCATAGCACTCTTCCAACTTTTTTCAAAAGACATACTTATTTTTTTTGAGTTAGTCGATCCATAAGCAGAATCAAATATATATTTTTTACCTTTATATAAAATATAATATAAAATTCTTTGTTTATATGCTAAATCTTTAATATGTTCCCATACTTCATTATTTGCAAAACCTCTATTTTCTAACTCTTCTTTTTTTCTTCTAAACTCTTCACAAATAGGGCAGGGTTTATTATACATTTTTTCCATACACAAATAACTACCTTTATTCACTCCAATATAAGAATGAACAAAAATCTCTAAATGATATGTTTTTTCTTGCTTACCAAAATCAGGATGTCTTTCAGTTTCAATAGTATAAGGCAAAATATCAAATAGATAATCCTTTTCTTCTTTTTCAAATTTAAATTTCTCTAAATTATACTTTTGCAAATCTAAATAATAATCATAATTTGAATTACTCTTATTATGCAAATTATTTGCTTCTTTTTTAAATTTTGATTTAAAACTCATTTTTTACTCCTTTTATTTAAATCTTTAAATTTTATATTATTAATTTCTTCAAAATATCCTTTATACCATGCTTTACTAATTATCCTAATTAAAGGATAAATTAAAGCAAATATTAAAATACTTATAAATGCTATATTTATTATTTTATCTATCATTTTATAGTTCCTCTATATCATCAATTTCAATTTCTAAACCTTGAGTATCAAATGGGTCTTCATTCACATTCATAAAAGGATCATCATCAAAAATTTCTTCTGCTTCCTCTCTGGTTTCTGCTTCTACTATTGTTTCATACCATTCTTCAACGGTATGTTTAAAAGTAATTTTAAATTTTTTCATTTTATTCTCCTTTATTTAATTTATTATGTAATTTATCAGATGTTTTATTTTGTTTTATACTAGATAAACCCATTTGAATTAATACTATTTTACTCTCGATCATATTTTTTCTTGCTTGCATATTTTTAACAACGCCTTCCATAACATTATAATCTTTATCTAAACTATTTTGTTCTTTAAGTTCTGCAAAATATTTTTCTTGTATTTTTTTATATTCAGGATTAGTCAATATCAAACTTTCATTTTCTTTTTCTGTTATTTTTTCCCCTGACTTTTTATTCTGAATATAAATTTTAGCATATTCTTCTTTTAATTCTGCTTCTGTAATTTTCACTTTTCTTTTTTGCTCATTTAATTGTTCTAATTTTTCAGCATATAATTCGTGATACCTCATACTTGTAACTGCATGAGTATCAACTATATTATCAATATTATTGCCGTCAATTTCTAAATCTTGTAAATAATTTAAATCATTCATTTATTTCTCCTTTTATAATTTTTGCTTGAATCCAAAAACCACCATAATAACCATTATGTTCATTATGATTAACCATTTGAAAACTTCCTTTATCCGTAGTTATTTCAAGAAATTGAATTTCATGCTCTCCATAATCATCTTCTTCTTTACTTCCTCCGTCTTTTACTTCTATTTTTATTAATTTACAATTACTAAATTCTAATAAATTATCATCAGTAGTCATATATCTTAATTCACAACAAGATTGCCCACCATCCCATAATTGCAATATAGAATTATCTTCAAATTTAATATTTAAAACATTAATTTCATCTTCATTATCATTTAAATAAACTTTAATAATCTTTTTATTCAATGAAGATTGTATTGCATTAACAATATCCCCATTTCCACCTAACATTTTTAACATAACACCTAATCCTAAATTTTCCATTTTATTACTCCTTACTATATTATAATAGTTTTTTATATAATTAATTCTTAAAAACTGAAAACAAAGCCATTACCAAAATTGGAAAATCATAAATAGGATTTTGTAAAGCTTCTATTATCATTGCCGATTTTACATCTGCTTTATCCAATAATACTTTCCCAAAATAACTTATTACTATTTTCCTGATTGATTCGGGATTCTCTTTTTGTAATTGTTTTAAAATATTACTAATTTCATTCCAACTATTTGATTTTAATAATAACCTACATAAATCTATTATAGTTTTATCTTCTTCAATACCTTTTCCAATTATTTCTAACTGTTTGCTTTCATCTTTAAATTGCAAAACAACTTCTAATAATGATAAACTATCTCTAATATGCCCATCAACAGCATTGCATATATTTCGTGCCACTGTCTTACTAATTTCATTATTTTCTTTTATTGAAATATCTATTAAATATGGGTAAAGATATCTATTACTTATTTTCTCAAAAATTAACCTTTTACTACGTGAAATTATTGTTTTTACAATTTTGGATTCTTCAGTTGTAGTAAAAAAAAAGTAAGAATTTTTTGGAGGTTTTTGAAGGCAAGTCAAAAATCCTTCCTGACTTAAAGTTGGCAATTGATGAGCTTCCTCTATTATATAACTTTTCGGATTATTATCTAAAGTTCTATATTGACAATTATCTATTATTTTTCTTATATTATCAATCCCCCTATCTGTTATACAATCTAATACTTGTATATTATCTTGACAGTTTAATTGTTTTGATATTAATTTTGCAGTTAATGACTTTCCACAATTTCCAGTAATAAAAATTCTAAAATTTCTACGTAAAATTAAATATGATGACGATACAGTAAAGCAATATTCAAAACCATCTTTTGTATTATATTCTAATATTTTTACATTTTTTGTAATACCCACAAAAGAATTATTAGAAATAATTAATATATAATTTATATTTTTATTCCTTTTATCTTGCCTAACTGTAGTTCGATAACCACAAACAGCATAAGCATATTGTAAAAAATCTATATCTTCTTTATTATTAGAAGAAAATTTTTTACCATTAAATTCAAAATCCCAATATTTTAACTCATCTAAAATAATATCTAATTGTATTTTAGAACATTTAAAATATTTTTTATCAAAGATTTTAGTTCTAAAAAACGGCACAAAAAAGAAAGCTGTATAACCATTATATTTTTTTTCATATTTTCTATATTTTAATCCTGATTGTTTTAATAATAATTCAGCTCTTTCTATTTTTCTTTTCTTTTTTAAATTTATACAAACTTGCTGCCCTCTTTTTATAAAATATCCATCAGCATTAACCATAACTTGTATTCTTAATAAGATATCTGATATTTCTAATTTACTTTTAATTTGATAATCAAAAGTTGTTTGAAATTTTCCAGTAAAACCCATAACTAATGATTCATGTTTATTTTTTATATTTTCAAATAAAGAAGTTTCATATCTTTGTGTTTTTTTATTTTTATATAAAACATTATGATTTAATGATAAACATTGATCTACTCCATATTTAGATTTTATATAAAATAATTTATTTTGTTTATTTTTAATATAATTTAAAGGATAAACTAATTCAGCTTCTTTTTTTTGTAAATTATATTGCATTACCAAATCTGCTTTATCATATTCAGATATCTTTTTCCATTCAAAACCATTAAAAAATTCAGTATCACAATCTACACAACCTCTATCTCCTACAAATAAATAAGATTGCGGAATTTCTTTTTGATTTAAAAAACCATTTAAAATAATTTTATTATTCTCATTTGCTAAAAGTTCATTTAAATCTTTTGGCTCATATTTATTGAATAGTGATGGCATATAAACTCCTTTAAAATAAAAATTGTTTTAAATTCTTTTTTATATTTTCTAATCTTAGAATTGATTTTTCAAAATATCCTTCTTTTGTATCATCTTCACAACAAATAAAATTTCTATTTAATTCAGTACATCCACAAGCTATTGTTCCTGATCCTGAATATCCATCAAAAATTAAATCTCCTTCGTTGGAATATGTGAGAATTAAATATTTTATTAATTCTAATGGTTTTTGAGTAGGATGTAACATATTTTTATTATAAACCCTTTTATACTTTATAATTCTTTTTGGATAACTTTCTGTATACATCCTATATTCATTTTTTTTATTTGTATTGACACATGCAAATGTATTTGATTTACTGTTTTTTGTTGGTAATTTATGTAGATAAGGTTTATTTAATTTAATTTTTTTTGGTTTATATACACACATATTTTTATAAAAAATACTTATTATTTCATAATTATTTAATGGCTGTTTATTCGCATTTGCAAAACCAGTACCCCTTTCTTTTTCCCAAATCCAGTCATATTTATACATTTTTATATTTGACATTCTTAAATAACTACTAAAAGGCTCGCTTCCAAATAACACAAAACAACCGTTATCTTTTAATTTAGGCAACCTTAAATCCCAATATTCTTTTAAATCTGACATAATATCCCATTTGCACGCCGTAATTCCATAAGGAGCGTCTTCGAGGAAGACTTGCACAGACTTATCAGGAAGTAAAGGCAATATTTTTTGATTCTTACAATTATGAATTTTATTCAATAAATTTTCCATTACTATACTCCCTCTTTAAATTCCAACTTTCATCAATTCCAGTAACTGCATATTCAAATTTTAATGGGACTATTATCCAATCCCATTCTTTTTGAACTTCTTTAATTTTAACTCTTTTTCATACCAAAACACTTGTTCAATAGATATACTTATATATTCTGGCATATAAGGAATAATATATTTTTTATAAAATAATTCTTTTGCTTCTTCCCTTGAAAATCCTTGTTTTATACAAAAATTAATATATTTCTCTTTTTTTCGTATTCTATATATTTCTTCTTCATCATAGCCATTTATTGATAAGTAAGTACCAATTTCATCTGTTAATTTACTTTTTACACAAATACCATAACTATAAACTTTTGAATAATTTATTATAATTTCCATAGTATCTTTTAATTTATTCTCTTTAATATAATTTTTTAAATCTTTTATATTCATATTTTTAACTCCTTTTTTAAATTCCAACTTTCATCAATTCCAGTAACTGCATATTCAAATTTTAATGGGACTATTATCCAATCCCATTCTTTTTGAACTTCTTTAATTTTCTCATCTATTACTTTTAATAAATAATTAAATTCTGGCGGATAAACATCTAATAAACCTGAATCATGCACTTCGCCCAAGTCTACTGTTTTAAATTTTTCTTTTCTTAAAAACTTAGAAACTTTATTTAAAACATTTTGTGCTATATGATAAGCAGTTCCTTGAATTCTTATATTATTTACTTCATTAAATGTCATACGCTTTGTACACCTAAATCCAGTATAAAGTTCAACATAACCTTTTTCTTTATATTCTTTCCAATTATCATATTTCCATTGTTGGTATACTTTAAATCTATTTCCCCAGAAATCTTTTTCTATTTCTTCTATATGCTTTTGAAAATCATATATATTATATATTCCATTACTTTTTAAATGTTCTTTTATCTCAACATTTAATTGTTCCCATAAACCTAAAGTTACCGAACCATAACCTATTTTTTTTAATTCTTCTGTATATAATCTTGCAGTATCTCCATAAAATTCTGCAAATACAAAATTTCCTTTTGCTATATTCCTTTCAAGCTTTGTAAATGTTTTATCATCTTTAAAAAATATTTGTTTTGCTAAATCTCTATGCATATCACCATCATTTGCTACATAATTTATCATAATAGGATCAAAATGATAACAACATGAAGTACCTACTTCCATTTGTTTACCATCCAACTCTAATAAAAAATTACCTTTTCTAGGAAATAAAAGCCCTCTTGTTATATTCTTTGCATATTCATCTTTTCTAGGAATATTCTGAAAACTAGGATTATATGCACTAGATCGATATGATACAGGTCTATTTAAATCAAAAGAAGGAAATATATAATATTCATTTTCTATTTTTACACTTTCTCTTTTAAACTGTTCTAAATAAGTGTCTCTAATTTTCAGTAATTTTTTTCTTGCTAAAATATTATCAGTTAACCTTTTCTCAAATTTAGATAATGCTTCTTCATCAACTGAGGCTTGTTTATTCTTTGTTTTCTTTATTGACTCCAATTTACAAATATTAAATAATAAATAGCCTAATTGTTGACTTGAATCATAATTAAAATTATCTTTTGTAATTAAAATTTTGCCTATATAAAAATTATTTTCTTCTTTTTCTAATAATTTAACTTCTTTTGAATTTCTTATTTCTGTATCTAAATTATTTATACTTATAGTTAATTCTTTATAATATTTTTCATATAGAGCATTATCAAATCTAATACCGGAATATTGAGCAATTTCTAAATTACTTTCTAAAAAGAAATTAAAGCCTTTTAATAAATGATCGTCAAATAATCTTATTTGTTTTTGGTATAATAACATAGTAAAATATGCATCATAACCATTATAAGTTAATAACTCATTTATGGGGGCTTTTTTTATTTCATTAAATTCATTTCCACCTTTTTCTTTTGCTTCTAAATACTTTTTCATATTTTGACTATAATCAGAAATGCCAAAATTTATATAAGTTTGAAATTTTAAACCTGTTATCTTTTTTCTATTATCTAATATATGCACTGCTAATTGAGTGTCCCATATAATATTATTTATTTTAACATTTAAAGTATTTTGCCATGCAATCCATTTATACTCAAATTGACAATTTTGTATTATCTTTTTTATATTAGGATTTTGTAATATTTGTTTTAATACCCCTTTTACTTTATCATTTAATAAAAAACTAAAAGTAAATAAATTACTTTGTGTAATTGCTATTGAATAAATTTCATGCCCTTTTCTGTGAGGTTTTAATCCTGTAGTTTCTATATCTATTGCGACAGTTTCTTCTTTTAAACTATTTAAATTTGTTAAATTATAAAATGCTTTATTCTCATTACAAATTTCTACTTCTACTTTATAGGCTTTAAATTTTCTATTATCATTAATAGCATTATACAAATTATCTCTAAATATCTTTTGTAACACTTGATCTTTTTCATTATGTAAAATATAACTCGGTGAATAAATAGGATAAATAAAACATTTATATTCTTGATCTGGAATATTAAAACCTATCCATTGTTCATATGTAGTTACTGACTCTTTATGCCCGATTAAACTTTCTAATGCTATTTTACCAAAAGTTATTATTTTTTTAGGTAATAAAATTTCTATCTCTCTTAATAAATTACCTTTACATAATTTAATATCTGAATTTGTAGGAATACCCTTACTTTTACATCTTATTGCAGGAATAATATAACAATCTTCAAATAAATTTATATCTAGTTCTTTTAAAGTTTCTTGTAAATATTTACCCGCTTTATTATTTAAAAACCCTTGTTCATCTTCTTCTTTTGTTATAAACTCTGTAATTATTAGTATTTGTTTTTTGCCTTTACCTTTTGGTTTTATTTTTGGAGATAAACAAGTTTTATATTTTTGACATTTTTCACAAAGTTCTTCTTGTGTATATTCCTTTTTTGTTTTTTCTTTTGATTTTATTTCATTACCAAATAGATCAGTTTGAAAAAATGGTTTATTCATTATTACAACCTAACAATTTAACTTCACTTCTTAATAACTTTCTATTACTTCCAAAATATTTATGTACTTCTTTAATATCAATTTCAAGCTCATTCGCACAATTAGTTTCATCCTTAACCCATTTATTTAATCTTGCCATTTCTATATTCAATTTCATCATAAATTCTTGATTTATTTTACAATGTATATTTCCATTTTTATACGCACGAATTCTCATGAATTCTTTTCCATTCGTGTAAGTAAATATATTTTCCTTTCCTGCTTGCCAATTAAAATTAAAACTACTATCTATATTTTCAAACCCTAAATTATTTGCAATAGTAGAAATATCGTTTATAAAATCATGTATATCTCTATACAATCCTTTTGGATATTGATAACTACTATAACCTGTATTATCAAAGCAATTCCATCTTACAAATACTAACCTATAGTCTAATTTAAAATGCGTATGATCTTTTACTGAATATCTCCAACCATCTTCAATAAACTTTTTATTTGACTTATAGTTTTTTATATTATCAGGACTTGCCATCTCAAAATAAACTTCTTTTAATTGTTCGTCAATATAGATATTAGCATTTTTCAAAACCCATATTACTAATGAATAAGCATTACCAGCCGTAAAATCAATATTTGTTTGTTTATTCAATTTATCTAATATTTTTTTTCGGCTTTCAGATGTTAATTTATTTGTTATCTTATCTAAATTATCAAATAACTCATTCCAATATAATATTTTTAAATTACTTATTTTTTCTTTTAATGCAGTTTTTAGATTATCAAAATTAACGCCCATCTCTTTAAATAAATCATAATCAATATTTTCTAATTGTTTATAAGTATTCAATAACTTTTCCATATCTTTTTGATATAGCTCTTCTAAAGATTCGATTATATTTTTACCTTTTATCAATTCTTTTATTTCTTCACTTTTACTTTTTTTATCATTTGGATTAAAATATTGTTTTTCTTTTTCTGCATTTATTTTGAAATTTTCTTCAAACCAAATATCAAAAGGATCATTATCACATTTTCCGTATTTAGTAACCCCAAAATCAAAACGTATTATATTTATTTTAGCCCTTGCTTGCCTATATTCAGAGTCTAAAAAATCACCTTCAAATATTACTTCATATTTAATTTTACGTTTTTCTATTATTGATTTAATTTCTACTTTGTCGTCCCATCTTTCAGGAATTATTAAGTAAGCTATATTACAATTTGATTCTTTTAATATTTTTAAAGTCCATTCTTTAAACCTACTATAAGGTGGGTTGCAAAATATCATATCTACTTTTTTATCAATTAATGTTTGTTTTTCAAAATCAGTACCAATTATTATAATATCATCGGGCATTGCGGTTATAAGCATTTCTGATTTTTCAATTGCGAATTTATCAATATGTGTTTTATAACGTTCATCTTTTGGCAATGGTAATAATTCATCGAATACTTTAAATACATTACTGTTGCCAGCTCCGATATCTAACATTGAAAAATTTTCAATTTCATTACTATAATTCTTTTTATCTTTTGTATAATTTTCAAATACTGCTTTTATCATTTCATTTGTTGAAGGATAAAATTCATAATCCTGGTTATTTTCTTTTAACTTATTTATTAATTGCATTTATTCACCCATTAACATAGTTATATATTTAATATCATCATTTTGAAAAACTATCATAGTATCTGAAATAAAAGTTTTAAACTCATTACTAAAATCTGATTTTAAAAAATCTAATAAATAAGTATGATTTATTCCGAACTTAATATTTTCTACTTCATTTTCTTTATCTAATTTTGTTTTTACATTTATTCCTACATAATTACTACTTGTAATTTTAATATCATTCTTTTCAATTTCAATTATTAATGTCACATTTTCATTACTATCTAAAATTGAAGTATTAATGTTTATATCTTCAATATTCAACTTATCTAAAAAATGTATCTCTTTTCCATTCTGTATTTCTATTCGTTGATAATCTGGGAATTTACTTTCAGTTATAAAAGTAAAATAAATAATAGTATTATCTGCTAAGAAATAAATTGTATTTTCTTTTATACAATACTTTTGAATATCATATTTTAATAATAAACTTATTTGTAATTGCTTTAAAAAGAACTTTAAAAAATCTTTTTGCAAATTATAAATTATTAAACACTCCCCGTCTGTTGATACTATTTTATCATTGTCAATAAAAATAATAGGATTAAAACGTCTATTATTCTTATCTAATATAGCACTTGTAAACTTTATGCCTTTGATAAAATTATCAGGTAAATCTTGCCATTCAAAAGTATTATTAAAATCAAACTCAGATTTAATCTCTTGTTTAGGTAATTCAATTTCTGTTTTTGCAGTTATAATTTTTATAGTTTCTTCAATTTGTAATTCAATTTCATTATCTTTTAATTTTGATAATAAAAGAATTAACTCATTTAAAGGTAAACTAAAATTTTCTTTTAAACTTTTTTCAAAAAATTCTGAATAAATCATTATATCATTATTAGTTTGATAAATGATATTATTCTTAAAATTTACTTGATTAGTTTCAATTTTGCTTGTATTACTTTGCATACCTTGTAATACTTTTAATAATTCTTTTCTGTCAATTCT
>Ga0315542_1000046_pt1 | contig 56483 bp, 49 predicted proteins | sample SalMarSW160120MG_FD_202541 | JGI IMG/M metagenome (GOLD analysis project Ga0315542, IMG submission 202541) | Salt marsh sediment microbial communities from the Plum Island Ecosystem LTER, Massachusetts, United States - Salt Marsh Sediment SW1601-20 ...
ATGCCCTCTCAGGTCAAGACCGTAGACAGTGAATCCTAGTTTAGTGAGGGGATTCGCGATCATCCCGTATGGGCCGCTATATGCAGTTATACCATGGAAGAGTAGTATTGCGGATTTCTTTGATACTGTCTCCGTAGATTCCCATTCTCTCAAGAAGAGTATTTGATTGTCCGAAGTTGTAATCAAATGATGGGGGCCGTCATACGCTTTCCTAAGAGTTGGAATGTCTACTACCATAATACAACACAATGAATCACTGAACTTCGATCTTAAAGTATTCTTGCTAAATTGTATTCTAAGGGAAAAGCTCGGACACAACAAGTGCGATTGGCATTTCCTAGCGAGTATACTCACCTCTGCTTGATCACTTCATTAGAAGGCACTGAATGCTCATATAGAGGATCTTTCGAATGTCGAACGAGAGTTCTATATCCGAAAATAAGGATAATGGCGATAGAAATCGGAATCCAGAATAGTAGTAGATAGAAGTACCCCATTCCTTCGGATGCTAACTGAATAATATTGATTGGAACAATATCACTTGCTGTGTTCCCCATAGCATGAAATAAGATTGCAGCTAAAACAGACCCATTTGTATTATTAAATACCCAAGTTCTAGTTATGGAAACAGGAATCCAGAAGATGAAGAAGAGTACCAGTGAACGTCCTTCCCAACCAGTTAGACCTGGAATAAATGCGAGAGGCAAGTGCCAGAGACCCTCTATCACACCTAAAATAAAGGCGGAAGCCGTGGCATTAAATCGAGCCTGTAGATTTGGAAGAGCATATCCACCCCAGCATTTTTAGTTATGAATCAGCATAGTCAAGCGCCTCGCGCGCCGAATCATACAGACCCAAACAAATGGTGGCACATACAACTAATACCAAGACTACAAGTCCGCCAACGACAAAAAATGTCAGTGGCGGGTAAATGGCTAACGCTATTAGAAAGAGAACAAGAACAACAAATGCTAGACCCACACATTTTTCCCACATTTTACTGACTGACGGTTGGGCACCAAGAGGAATCGTCATCGCAGAACTTTCACATCACCATATTCGGTATGGTAAAAGGATTGAGGGAATTTAAACCATTTCAACTCCTCGATGGAAAGTTGTAATACTGACAAGACCAAGGAAAGTCTTGTCTTAAAAGGAAAAGGGATGGAAGGAGTGCGACCAGCGTAGTTTAACAACTAGATTTTCTTCTTAGAATCTTCTAAGAATTGTTCGAGGAGATGAATTATTCCAAGCATTTTGCATGTAGTTCGGATATAATCAAAATCAAGATTCTCACGATTTCTGGTAAGAATACCTAGAGCATCTCTCAAATCTTGTTCTCCTTGGAAGAGGATCTTGTTGACTATTGTATCTTCAGCAGAACCAATCATGATGGAAGTACCAAACATATCAACGGAGGTAGCTCTCTCAAGGGTCATTCTATCAAACACTGAATTTACACCCTGAATATCGAGTCGAAGAAGGCTCTTGCCAAAGAAAGAAGTACTATGGGACTTCTCTGAGAAAGCAGCCCGAATATCTTCTGTAGATGCTGAGAATCCATTTGAATTCAAGAACTCGACAAAAAAAGGAATTTCATCGTCATCAAAATGAAGGATGATATCAATATCTACAGTTGTTCGAGGTACACCATGATACATGACTGCAACCCCACCAACAACAACATATTCAATATCGTTCTTATTCAAATATGTACAGACAAACTGCAGAATCTCAGGAAATTCTTCCATTTCATCTCTCACCTGCTACACGTAAAGCCATAGCTGAAAGTTTCAGACCCATTATCAGTGTTTCAAGACCTGAAAACCGTCTTGCTTGTTCTGCTGTTCGTATCTGATCAAGGTCTCTTCTGAGCCTTACTTGTTCAGCAATTGAGTTTGACATCTGCTTCTCATATTGTTAGTGATTATTCTACTCATATATTCTACTATTCTTTGTTGGTGAAAGAAAGAAGGATGGAAGGAGTGTGACGCGCACACCCTTGCGGGGAACCAATCCATGTTTGTAGTATCCCCTTTGGATAGAAGGATGATGAAACAAACTACTAGGTGTTGATTAGTTTGTTAATTGCATTTGTAAATAGTAATGCATCATTGATTGCTGTCATTGCACTACGATATACAATTTTCAAATCAATATCGAGGTAAAGATGAACTAAGACATTTCTTAATTTCACAAAATCAATCAATCGTTCAGCCAAATCGATTTCAATAACATTATGCGTCGATACAACTCTCACAACGTCACTATATGTTTCTGGAGAACCCCAATGATTATGCGCAACAAGATGAGTGCAGATATCTATTATTGCTTGAGCTATTATCTGAAGATTCCTTTCTACTGCAGATTGCATTGTTTGATCAAGAAGGAATTGTTCCTCCGTCATTTGCTCAATACCTTTCAAACGAGTGACTCGTTCGAGAATTGTATCCAAACGCAGTTTCACAACAAGTGGATCTACAGCTACTATCGTCACGCTCCTAATGATTGTTTCAAGTAGTTCTCAATGTAGTATTTCCAATCAGGATATCTACTAAGAACATACTCTACGAAACATGGCCAGACATCTTGGTTCTTTGAATACAGAAGTTTACCATCGCGTACTACTCTATAGAGAAGTGTTAGATCTGCAAGATTCAGAAGAGTGACGTCAACCTTGGGGGATTTTTCTTTGTCAACAAAATCAAAGAGAGAGAGCAAATCACCAAAGGTTTTCTGTAGTTCATTCCTATGATTAGAAACTTGAACTCCAATATCAATGTCACTTTGTGGATGGGTATCCCCAGTTGACTGAGATCCAAAGAGGACTATAAAATCCAAGTCATCCCCTAGGAGTGCCTTGATACGAGTTACAGCATCTGTGAATTCCTCGTCAATTTTCATTTAGAAAACACCTATTTCATAGTCAAGTAGAAAATATTGTAACTTAACATATAAACTCGAAGGTAATTCTTCCTTTGAAAAGAAAAGGGAGGGAAGGAGTGTGACAAGCACACCCGAGCAGGGTTGTCAGACCCGGTCCGTTCGTTTACGACCGCGCCTTCATCCGCCGCCAGTCACTAGCTCCTTCCTGACTTACTCGTGGCCCTCATCGTCGACAATGATATCATGTGCATTGAATTATATATTCGATAAGCTTTTCACTCCTCTCGCTAGTAGCTAATCAACTGAAAACAAAATTACTTAAAGTGATAAGCAGAAGGATGATTTTATGTCCAAACTGATTTCAGAGATACAAGAAGCAATCAATGAATCAGTTGAGATGATATCAAAAGAATTGTCAATTAGTTTTATTCTTCTTATTGGATCACATGCAAAAGAAGAACAAGGACCTATGAGTGACATCGACATAGCAATATATATTGATCCAGAGAAACATGTTCGAAATAGTCTATCGGGTTCTCTGAAATTGGGAGTCTACTTAGAAAAGAAACTCAAGAGAGAAGATATTGATGTTATAGTTTTAAATGACGCTCTTCCAACGATGAAATTCAATTCTATTAATGCGAATATCATTCTCTATATGCAAGATGAAGGAGTATACGAGGATTTCTTTGTACGGTCACTATCAGAATATTATGATTATTCTGAATTCTTAGAGTTTCAATATCAAAATGCAAAACTTTTCTTACAGGATGAGAGCAAATGAGTAATTCTGAATTCAAAGATCGAATACTACATCTTCAAGAAGCACTACGAAAATTATCTGAATTAAAAGAACAGCCTTTAGCAGCAGTGCGTGAACATTATACGATAAGCGATACAATTCTATATAATTTACAGATAGCAATTGAGGTGCTCACAGATATTGGTAATTACCTACTGAAACGAGGAAAACACAAGATCCCAAGAACACGAGTTGAAACATTTGAATTGCTGTGCAGACATGACTATCTAAAGGGAATAGAAGAAGAAGAACTTGTAACTATGGCACGATTCCGAAATAAACTGGTTCATGGTTATTCAGCAGTCGATATCAGTGTTGTTTATAATATACTCCAGAACCGTTATGATTTTCTAAGATTGATTGCAGTTCAACTGATTGAGAAATCTGAAGAATTAGATGAGTTGTAGTGAGGAGAATCATCTACGAAAAGTAAATCGATGTGTGCACAATTTGATTAAGGTATTATTCGAAAAAAGAAAGAGGGATGGAAGGAGGCGACCGAAGTCGTTCCTTCATCCACACAATTCTATACTCGCCTAAATCACTCGTGTCATGTTGATCTCATGCGTTTCAGATAGAACACCAGTATCACAACAATAGCCGCTTCAGCTCCACCAATTATTGTTATATCATGGTAAGTGGATTGCTAGGAGTGTCTGTTGTTGCGGTGGTCGTGGTTGTTGTTGTGGTGGTAGTAGTGGTTGTCGATTGCTCCAGAACACCAATCTAGAACTCACTACTAAGATGATTGCCTTATTGATCATTCACTGTGACCATCAACCCATAAGTACCAAGTTCAAGCATCAAAGTTGCAAAAAGATAAATAAGAATTTGAGATGTGTACTGGCTTGGGGATGATTTATCGTGAAGAAAGAGTCAATTATTCCAATCGGTATATTACTAGCGCTCGTGTTTTCTTCCATGCCAATATATGCCCTAGCTCACTCACCATCTTCGATGGTGGGATCCTATGATTATAATGCTCAAGAGCTACATGTGACAGTGACCCACAATGTGGAGGACACATCAACCCATTTCATACAGGAAATTGAGGTTCTTCGAAATGGTATCCATGCTGCAAACAGGACGTACTCTAACCAAGCAACTACCACCGGTTTAGAGGCTACGTTCGGTATCTCAGCTGAGGACGGTGACATCTTTGAAATCATAGCAACATGCAACCTGGGTGGTGAAATCACATTGGATGTAGTTGCACATGAATCGGCGTCTTCCACTACCGAGGGATTTTGGACCCAGTTTAACATAGCATGGGTAGTGATGCTTATAGTTGGCACTATCATTATAGGTTCTATTTTCGTCTATTGCTACGTTAAGCACTCCTAGTGGGTCTCTCATGAAAACAACGACCTTGCTGCCCAAAATACTTTGAAGACTAAAAAAAGAAACTTTAGCAATATGCCCAATAGATGGTATTTTGTAGAACTTATCAAGTGAAAAGAAAGAGGGAGGGAAGGAGTGCGACCAGCGCACCCTTGCGGGGTGTGTCAGACCCGGCCCGTTAGTTTACGGCCGTGCCTTCATGCTCCGCCAGTTACAAGCTCCTTCCGGACTATCTCGCGGCCATCATCGTCAACAATGACTAAATGAGCACCGCATGATAGTCAGCAGTCATAGCACCGAACCACCATTTCCAGGAGGTTCAGTAACCCTTCAGGGATTTCTTCTGACATGATATTTCATTTCCTTTGTACGCTTAATATATCTGGGATAGGGGATATTCCACCTAGGTCTTGACCATCGGGTCAGGCAATTTCAAGCTCTCATGGGCCTTATCCTCAAAGATCTGCTTTGCAGCGACCATGAGGCTCTTTTCAATTCCTGCGATGTTGTTGTTAGTAGCAACAATGAGGTTTGCTTTCACAAGCATACCCTTGTCATCACTCTCGTAGTTGTGTAGAAGTGTTCCTCTTGGAGCTTCAACAACACCAACACCATCTCCAGCCTTTGGTTCAACATCTGATAGTTTAACATCAGTGCTCACAATTTCTGGGTCTTCAAGAAGGGTCTTGATCCACTCAGCAGCCTGAACCATCTCCACAATTCGTGCATAGTGATATGCAAAGACGTGATGTGATGGACGACCAATGAGTTCTCTCATCTCCTTCAGTGCTGCGTCTGCAAGGGGAGTAGCCATTTTCTCTGCAACATTGCATCGGGCAAGAGTATTGGTTCTCCAGATACCTTCAGGGTATCCTGCAGGTTTGTAATAGATGTGAGTTGCATAGCTGTGCTTTGGAACATGTTCACCATAGTATTTGGTATAGTCCTTAGGCTCAAAATTAGCCACAATCTTACCATCTGGATCCATGACACCAATTGTGCCATCGTAGATGTCGTGAGTACCCTTGTCATTGAGTCCGATGTAATAAGTAGGAGTGACTCCCACTTTGGTTATGACATCAAGATATGCATTAACAACGGTCTTTCCGAGCTCCACGGTTTTGTTGATGTTTTCAAGCATTTCAGGGACTTTACCAAGCCACAGGTCCCTATCCTCTTCCTTCATCGGGGATAGTTGACCACCAGGAATGGCAGTTGTTGGATGAATGGCTTTTGCACCAACTGTCTTGATGAGTTCCTGTCCGAATTCCATGAGCTTGATTGCTTGAACTGCAACATCAGGGAGGTGCTTCAAAACAGCAGCAACATTTCGAACTGATGGGTCAGCAAAGGGACCAAACACAAAGTCTGGTGCAGCGAGAGCATAGAAGTGTATAGCATGACTTGAGAGCTGTTTAGCTTCAATCATGAGTCTCCTAATCTTCACTGCAGCAGGTGGGGGTGTAATGCCCCAAGCTGCTTCAACTGCTTTCACTGATGCGAGATGGTGAGGGATAGGACAGATACCACAGATCCGAGGAGCAATTCGTGGGGCTTCCTCCATTGGGCGGCCCTCGAGGAACTTCTCGAAGAATCGGGTGGAGTTCACGTTGAATTGTACATCTTTGACCTTGTTTCCAGGTCCGAGTTTAATTGTTAGCGAACCATGTCCTTCTAGCCTTGTTACCGGGTCGATTCTAATTGTTTTATCTTCAGTCATTTCATCTTGGCCTCCTCACGCTTAATTCGGATTGAACCGAGGTGGCTCGTGGTATAGGTGAACCGGTTGAAGAGACCTAGTGGGTCCTTCACTTGTTCCTTGAGCTGTTCAGGTGGTAGGGGAGCATAGGTACCTAGCATGGATATCGAGTTGGCACCTTGATCTTGCATAATCGGAGGTGGTGGGCCAAAACATCCACGACAGGTCGCACCTTTGTTAACACATTGTCCTTCACATAGACCCCACGTTGCAGAGCCTACACAGATGTAGCCCTGCTCGAGTAGGCATCGGTCGGGATCTGCGATTCCTTCGTACGGTCTTAGGATCTTCTCGACAGGAGTCTCTTTCTTCTCTCTTGAGCAGTAGTGACACACAGTATGAGGTTCCAGTTCAATGGGTTGTCCATTGAGTAGAGCAGTAACCGCGGTCAGGATGAGTTTTGATGTTGGGGGACAGCCCGGGAGGTAGATATCAAAATCTACAATGGTATTGTTAGGAACGACAACAGGTTCGAATCCAGGAAGGTTCTCTGATGGAACTACTCCACCTGTGACGGTCTTATTCTCGCGAAACTTGACATCCAAACACTCCTCGATGTCCGAGAAGTTTGCCAAACCAGGTATTCCTCCAAAGCAAGAGCAAGTCCCGAATGCTATGAGCGTCTGGCATTTCTCACGCATGATCTTGAGTAGATGAGTATCTTCCTCAGTTCTTGCCATACCTTCATAGAGACCTACAGCAATCGATTTGTCCGGATATCCTTCAAGATCTGCAAGTTTGTAATCCACAACTGCTTGCCAGTACTTGATATCAAGAGCTGGAAGTACAGTTGCAAGGTTGAGGTGTATATCTACTAGGCTTTGGAAACATCCCCAGCAAGAACTGCCTTGACCCATTGCTATTGAAACTGGTTCTGCCAATTATTTGACCTCCTTCAGTGCGTATGTAAGTTCGTCACCGTGCTCATTCTCAATCTCTATGGTACCCCACTTGAGCATACCAAGTATGTTCCAGAAAATCAAGTCCTTTGGATAACCAGTGTTCTTTGCAATTGTTGAGATTGTTGTTGGTCCAGCTTTGAGTACCTTCGAGATGGCAGCACGCTGATCACGAACATCCTTTGTATTCTGTTTGAAATAGACTCTAAGTAGGTTGCTCATTTCCATTCCCTCCTGATTGGCCCGAGTTTTCTTACCTGTTCAGTGATTGTCTTCACACCATCAGCAAATATCTGAGCCTCAGATGCAGATGCCCATTGAAGTCGAACTCTTCGCGGATCAACGCCAGCTTGTTCAAGAGCGGTCTCCATGAGTGCCCACCTTGCTCGAGCCTTAATGTTTCCAGATGTGTAATGGCAATCGCCAGGGTGACATCCGGAAACCAGCACTCCATCAGCACCCATATCCAGAGCCGCGAGGATGAATTCTGTAGCGAGTCTGCCAGTGCAGTTCACTCGAAGAATTCTTGCGTTTGTCGGGTATTGGATTCGGCTTGTACCGGCTAAGTCTGCACCTGCGTACGAGCACCAGTTACAGCAGTAAGCCACGATACGAGGCTCCCAATCAGCATCGGTCTTTTCAGTTGTTGTTTGAACTGTCATGCAGATTCACCTCCATCAGCTACAGGAGAATAACATAGAAACGCTTCCACCATGGTCATGATTTGTTCATCGGTACTGTGATACATTACTATTGCTCCACTCGGACACGCAGCAGCACAGGTTCCACAGCCCTTGCATTTTGCCTCTTGTACAAAAGCAATTGGTGGGTCGTGCTCGCTGTCCATAGAGATTGCACCGTAAGGACACGCAGTCACACAAGTATGACACGATGAGCAAAGGTCAGGTATCACATGAGACACAGTCGACTCAATCTCTACCTCACCCGCAGCCATCAGCGAAACAGCTTTTGCAGCAGCACCACTTGCATCTATGACTGCCTCAGAAGCGTTCTTGGCCGCCTGAGCTGTACCAGCAATCATGACTCCCGCAGTGTGAGTCGTCAAAGGTGCAAGCTTGATATGTTCGGGGTTGAAGAAACCATCAGGACTTCTAGTAAGGCTGAACATCTTAGCGGTTTCTGCCATATCTTCAGGTGGAACCATTGCCGATGACAACACAAGAAGGTCAGTATCAATTTCTAGGTCGACATCTGCTAGAACATCATGCCAAGAAACCTGAATCTTGCCGCTAGTTGTATCGACTTTAGGCTTACTGTCCCTTGGGAACTTGCTATAGATGACATGATTTTTCCGAGCCAGTCTGTGCAGCTCTTCATGACCCTTACCATAGGTTCGTACATCTTGATAGAGAATCATGACCTCATCGACACGAGTTGCAAGATCACCTGCAGCTTTCGCGGTAGCTGAGCAACAATAGCGAGAGCAGTGCTCATGTCCTAGTTTTCCTGGTTCTCGAGACCCTACACACCCGATAAAGACCAATCTCTTGACGGGTTTACCATCACTTGGTCGAAAGAGACCTTCAGTGCGAGGAATTTCTTGGAGTTCAGCAAGTGTAATAATATCAGGAGTTTCTCCATAGCTGTAGTATCCCGTTGGTTTGAAGGGTTCGAAACCCGTGGTGACAATCACGGTTCCAATGTCTAACTTCTCTCCAATACCAGTCTTCTCGTTCTTTACAGTCACTATGAAATTCCCAATGTAACCATCGAATTCCGTTACTTTGCTGTTCAACATGACAGTGATCCGTTCATGGTTCTTTACATCTTTTAGTAGGGGTTTGAGAATATCAGCACCAGATCGGTCAGTTGGAAAAATATGAGTATGCTTTCGAACATGACCGCCAAGCTCTGAGTCTTTCTCAACGAGTACGACTTCGAAGCCTCTCTCAGCAATATCCATCGCTGCACGAAGACCAGCAATACCACCTCCGACAACAAGCGTCCGCGGGGTAACTCTGACGGTCTTGACAGGAAAGCTCTCAAGTTTTCGAGCTCGTGCAACAGACATGCGAACTAAATCCCATGCCTTTTCGGTTGCCTTGTCCCATTCGTTCTGGTGACACCAACTAACATGCTCTCGTAAATTCACTTGATCAAATTGGTATCGGTTAACACCTGCTTCTTCGACAGCACGTCTGAAAGTTGGCTCGTGCATTCGAGGACTGCAACTGGCAACAACAACTCTGTTTAAGTTAAGCTCTTTGATCTTATCCTTAATCAGCTGTTGGCCTGCATCAGAGCACATGAACATCTCGTCAGCACTAAATACAACATTGGGCAGCTCACCAGCTTGCTTTGCTACTTTCTCTACATCGACGTAGCCAGCAATATTGTGGCCACAGTGACACACGAATACTCCAATACGTGGTTCTTGAGTATCTGACATTTCTTTTCCTCCTATCCCTGGATAATAGGTTGTGGACTAATCTTATTCATCTCGATTCCGAGTGAATCAAAGTCAATTCCTAGTGCAGGTCCGAGAAATTGAGGGAGGGTCATTACCGGTATCTTTGACAAATTGCTAGCCTCATCGTCGAATTGCACCTGAGTCAATTGCAAATTACAAAATTCACAAGCTGTGATTATTCCCTGCACGTTCTCAGCACGGATGTTCTCAATTTTATCGCGGCCAATCCTGCCTGCGAGACCCACATTCATTCCTAGCATTGGACCTCCACAGCATCTGGTCTTCCCTACATAATCGACTGCGGTTCCTCCTGCAATCTCAATGATCTTGTCAATGATTGTTGGATTCTCAGCATCGTCTACTTGCACAATTTCTTCAGGTCGAGTTACATGACATCCATAATGTGCAGATAGTCGAATACCGTTGTAGGGTCGCACTATTGCTTCTCGAATTGCAGTATAACCAATATCTTCTGAGAAAATCTGCAGAAGGTGTTTCACTTCAGATTTTCCAGTATATTCAAGACCTTCTTCAGCAAGAATCTCATTCACTTCTTTCCTTAGTTTCTTATCATGATCAAGTTCATGTTTCACCGTTTTCATGGCACCAGAACATGCACCACAGATTGCTAAAATGTCCATACCCATCTTTTCACCAATTGCCAGAAGTCTTCCTGACATTGCGGCGAATGCAGTGTGGTTAATAGACTCAATGTACTGCGAACCGCAGCAGTTTGTATCTTCCATCTCGACAAGATTGATGCCCAACTTCCGAAGAACAGCTATTACGGAAGCCTCGTAGGAAGGAAGCCGAACTGGTGTGGTACATCCTCTAAAGAGAGCAAATTCTTTCATTTTTTATTCCCTCCATCAATGTAACGTTTCTTGATCTTCTTCGTAAACTCATTATTCCATCCTAAGTCTGTAGTCAGTCCGAGGTCATCACGATCATCTTCTATCATGTCGGAATACCCATCTTTGAGCATCCATCCATCTTCCAATACTGTATCAATGACATTTTGGACATTGGAGGGTATGTGACCTTCTCTTGCTGCAAGAATTCGTACAGCATGAAAGATCTCAGCAAGAGAAACATCTTCTTGACAACGTTCCTCACAGTGACGGCAAGTCATACAAAGCCACGGAAGTTCGCTTCTCAATACCTCTTCTCGCATCCCCAGAAGTATTTTCTGTATTAGTTTCCGAGGACGGTATTGTTCTTCCATATTAGCAACCATACAAGACGCAGTACACATTCCGCACTGTATGCAATGTTGGATATCTTCACCACCAGGTGTTTTCTCAATCTCTTTTGAGAAAGCAGAGCTTGGTGTGTATTGAGATTGATTATTTCTCTGATTCAATTCGATCACCTCATTCATCATCTACCTGTGATAGTACTATTGTAGCCTTCATTGCTGCTGCACTTCCTGCGGACACGCTATCAGGAATATCCTTTGGACCATCTGCACATCCACACACAAAGACCCCAGGTATAGGTGAATCTACAGGTGCGAGGATAGTATCTATTACGTCAACATAGCCCTCTTCTGATAGGTCCATGTTGAGCTCTACTGCGAGGTCGTCAAGACCATCTGGAGGTTGAATTCCAGGACTGATGACGATTAAATCGTGTTCAATCTCCTGCAATTTGCCTCTTTCGGTATCCTCGACACGGACTTTCAAGGTACCATTATCTTTGTACTTTGAAACCTCAGCAACTCGCCCTCGCATGAACTTAACACCGAAACGAGTCCTAGCGTTTTCGTAAAACTCTTCAAATCCTTTACCAAAGGCACGGATATCCGCATAATAGATTGTGACGTCAATATCAGAATCATGTTGCTTACACATCACTGCATTTTTAATTCCGTACATGCAACATACTCGACTACAGAAGGGAACTCCCTTCTGTACATCACGAGCGCCGACACACTGTATAAAACCGACACTCTTTGGTTTTCTACCGTCGCTAAGCCTCAATAAATGACCCTGAGTCGGACCTGCTGCATTGATGAGTCTCTCGAACTCCATTGCAGTGATGACGTTTGGTAAGGTTCCGTATCCGAATTGTGGATACTCAGTTACATCAAAAAGTTTGTACCCTGTAGCCAGTATGAGTGCGCCAACATGAAGGTCGATTACTTCATCTTTCATTGTGTGGTCAATAGCGTCTCTCTGACAAGCATCGACACACCGTTCACATTCACAACACACAGCACATCCAAGACACCGCTCAGATTCCTCCTTAACCCGATCTTCACTGAATCCAAGTTCAACCTCATCGAAGTCACGAACTCGACTATCGACGCCTTGCTTTGGCATTGAAGCACGACGTCTGTCAAGTGGAACTCCTGTCTTGTCTACTTCATATGATTGAACACGATGACGGTCTTTGACTCGATTCTCCATCAGGTCAACTCCTCGTATATAACGGTCTATGGAGATTGCAGCCTCGATGCCATGACCAACTGCTTTCACCACAGTGTTTGGTCCGAGTACAATATCCCCACCAGCAAACACGCCTGGGATATTAGTAGCGAGAGTGAGAGGGTCAGCTACAGCATTGCCCCACTTTGAACACTCCACTTCGGTTTGTACACCTTTCTGGTCAGCTGACTGACCGACTGCAATAATCATGTTATCAAGAGCCATAGTGAATTCGGAGTTTTGAATTGGTACGGGTCTTCGTCTACCTGAAGCATCAGGTTCGCCAAGGCGCATCTTGATACAACGTAGTCCAGTGAGCTTTCCATGGTTCACCATAAGCTCCGTTGGTGAAGTGAGAAGCATAAGCTTCACTCCTTCTTTCATCGCATCTTCAACTTCGCTTGGAATTGCAGGTATCTCAATATGAGAACGTCTGTATATCACCGTGACATCTTTTGCTCCCAGTCTAACAGCAGTACGAGCTGCATCTATTGCAGCATCACCACCACCGATTACTGCTACACGATTACCGATAGCAATATCTTCGCCCTTATTAACAGACTCCAAGAATTCAATCGCGTGCATAATTCCTTCTGAGTCTTCACCCTTGAGTTCCAGCTTATTACTCTGCCAAGTACCTGTTGCCACAAATACTGCATGGAATCCTTTCTCTTGAAGACTCTTGATGGATGTAATCTTAGTACCTGTCTTAAGCTTCACACCCATATCGAGAACACGCTGAATCTCCTCTGAAAGTACATCACGTGGAAGTCGATATTCGGGAATGGCATATCGTAGCATGCCACCAGGCTCCTCACGTTCTTCAAAAATCGTGACTGGATAACCAAGACGAGCTAAGTGATAAGCACAAGTGATACCACCAGGTCCAGCGCCAATAACAGCAACTCTGTCCTTCTTGTCAATCTTTGCCTCTACTGGAGCAGATGTGTGTTCCCTTTCGTAATCAGCAAGAAAACGATGAAGGTTTCTAATACTTAGACTCTCATCTAGCATCCCACGTTCACATTCTCCTTCGCAAAATGCTACACAGACCCTGCCAAGAACTCCAGCGAAGGGATTTGATCTTCGAAAGATCTCAAGACCTTCGTCATATGCGCCATGACGCATCATGGTAATAAAACCCTGTGCGTTCACTGAAGCAGGACAGGTTGCTCTGCATGCGGGCTCTCCCTTCTTGTCTACTGTGTTAACGTGTGGTGTTGCTTGAGGAAAAGGTGCATAGATTGCTTTCCTGAATCCTATGTTTTCATCAAATTCATTTGGTACTTCAACGGGACAGACAGGTGCACAGTCATTGCATCCATTACAAAGTGTTTCGTCAATATACCGAGCTTTTCTATGAATCTTCACTCTAAAATCGCCAGTTTCTCCAGTAATAGATTTTATATCGGAATAAGTGAGAAGATCTATGTTAGGATGACGGGACACCTCACTTAGCTTTGGTGTAAGAATGCAGGCACTACAATCGAGTGTTGGAAAGGTCTTATCGATTGCAGCCATGACTCCGCCAATAGATGGTGATCTCTCTACAAGAGTCACCTTGAAGCCTTGATTAGCTACATCTAAGGCAGCAGTCATTCCTGCCACACCACCACCAATGACGAGTGCTTCTTTAGATTTGATCTCAGTCTCTGTCCGAGAAGCTTTGGACTTCGTTGTTCTTTCAATGGTCATTCGCAGTCCTCCACTGATTTAGAAATATGAATCATGATTTATAACATATCCCTAAATCGGTGTGAATATTAAACTGGCTGAGAAAAAGAGGATATTATCTTGTCGGGTTTAATAGCGTCTGCATTGATTGATTTAAGTATAGAAAAAGGACATAACTGGTAACTATTTGTTTGAAACCATTCACGTTTCACAAAATACTTGTTGGTACCTAATTTCTTCATTTCTTACAAATTGTAACTGATGTCTTATAGCGGCCGTCCCAATTTTGAAGGAGATAGAATATTTCCATATTCCTTTTGAGCAGACAGGAGTCGCTCTTTCTGCTCTCTAAGAAGCTTGAATAGAATATCCGGTGCGTCTGGACAGGTATCACGATAGATCTGTTCAATGCGATTGCATTTGTCGATGTACGCCTGTACTTTGATAGAAAACTGCTCCTCATATTGAGCTTCCGAATAGTCCTGATTGAGATGCTCTTTGAAGAGCTGCTTAAGATCATCATACTTTGGAATAAAGCCAACAGGGGTCTCTATCGCATCAACCGCACCATGGATTCTCAAGTCCATCCACTGCAACCATACTCGTTTTGCATCTTTCTCGGTAAGATAATTACCGTCCCTATCCTGCTGGAAATAATTCACTGCAAAGATGGATGGCTGCTTTCGGATATTTTCACCGAATTTGAGATGGTTTTTGATATATTGGCCTAGAGGAATGGAGAGGAAATCCAAGTTCGAGAAAGGTTGAAACATACGTTCACCACTTGGTCCAAGAGTTGCAGCAGTCGATGTGCTTTCAAGACTTGCACCCATCGTGATAACTCCGTGATTCCAATTGAATGATTGCTTAACTGGTACCCAGGTGTCTGCATCACGGCCACCATAGATGATGCCACCTACTTCGACACCATCCGATTTTTCCAAGGCTTCATCAAGATTTGGCAAGCCATGCAGATTGATTGTGTATCTCGCATTCTTATGTGCCATAGGAATCTCTTCGCCATATTCATCGACCTTGCCAATCCACCATGGACCGGAGTGATTGACCCCGCGAGGTGGAATCTCCCGACCATCATCCAACCAATGAGGATATCCTTCCTCGGTCACCAATACATTGGAGAAGATGGCATGTTGACAGGAATTGAGAACCTCCCAAATTATTGGATCTCCTTTCTTGCTAACAGACCGAATGATTCCGAAAATTCCTTGTTCGACATTCACTGCTCGTACTTTCTCATCAACTATCCTGAGATATGATAGGTCGTCACCAACTATAGTCGCACCCGGTACCATGGATGTACTGGTCTTCCCGCATCCAGATGGAAAAGCTCCAGTCATGTAGGTCTTACGACCTTCGGGTCCATGAACAGCCATAAGGAACATATGTTCAGCTAACCAACCTTCTCGACTTGCCTTTCTAATTGCCAATCTTAAAGCAAGTTTTTTGAGGCCGATTGTATTTCCAGCATATTGAGTGTTGTAGCTATAGACTGCATTAGTTTTAAAATCAATGTACACTCCTCGCTTCTGCCATCCAATGCTAACTGATTGTACAAGTTTACCTGAGGAGTGGAGCATCCAGAAAATCTCCTTGTCATCGGGATGCCTCTTGAAAAATTCGTATCCTGATCGATACAGCAAATCTTCACTGTGAGCAACGTAGAAAGAATCAGTAATTTGAACAACTGGAATTGAGAATTCAGAATCAAGCGGTCCGAGACAGAAGAAGCGAATGATCATTTTCTTGTTATGCATACTCCCCTTCATACGATTATTGAGATGTTCGAGTCCCTGATCTCTATCTTTCTGTTCCAGATGGGGACCAAGAGATTGTCCCTTAGGAACAAGATATTTCGTACTTGCCTTATCTCGTGCTTGGTCGAAGAAACCATCAAAATGAACTGAGTGAGTATCAATTGCCAGCTCTGTCTCTTCTCCCCGTGCAATAGCATTTCTTCGAATGTAGTCGATATCTTCCTGAGCATCTGTACAGACATAGACTTTCATTGGTTCACAAAGATCTACAGCCTTGGCAACGAATCTGTGGACATCCTGATTAGGAATTGCCAACAGTTTTGCAAGGCCTACAGGGCTGAGGTATTTCTCAAGAGTTGAGATCACGTCTTTCACAGGATACTCTCCATGGATACTGTGGTTCAGGTATTCGCTCTGAACGTTACTTCAATATAACATCGTCGCCAGAGGCAAAGCAGATTCTAAGATGAAGAACTGTTTTATGCTTTCAGTAAATTATCAGATTAGTGGTAGCAAAATAGGATGAATTCTTGTGTCTGAAGAATGGGATCCAATATTTAACGAAGAGAATCAAACGAAACTTATTGAGAAAATAAGGACTGATGCAGATTGCAAAATATACGGTGTAAGTAAGATAAGTCAAAGAACAATAAAACGTTTAATGGGCATCTCATTGTTACTTGCTGCTGCACTCATTTTACTAGCGGCCATCTTCTATCATCCAATCCTTACAATAGTATTTCTAACAACCATTTGTATAGCAATTGTAATCATTCTCGGTACGCTTTCATACATGAATTTTGCACACAACTACTACACAACATTTGTCAGTAGTACAGGAATCGCCAAGAAATCTGTCTGGGATGAGGGAGCTATACCATGGGATAAGATTGAGTATATCGAAGTCAAGGATAAGGGCGATGGATTTGATTATATCCTCTTCAGGTCAGGGACACTCAAGTTAGGATACAGGAATTCTCACTTTGCCATCAGACTTTCTCTAGACATAATCAGTGAATATGTCGGAGGAATTGACACCTGGTACATACTTGATGATTTCAAAGAGTTAGAAGAAAGAATGGTAAATGACCGAGTCTATATGAAACCAGATATTGACAGATCAGAAGGTCAGGAGAAGTATGAAGAAATTATAATGCGTGAATGGGAAGGTGATCAGGATTATGATGCGGGTCAAACGCAAGAGCAAACTTCTGCTAAGCCTGACGAAGAACTGTATGAACTGATTTTAACAGATCCCCAGTGCGAGTGCGTTCTTGACTATGGAAGATTCAATCGAATATTAGGCAGTTTCAAAATCATTGGTGTAATGTTTTTTACCGCAATTGGCTTAATCTTCTTATCAATGGCTGGCGGATCATTCTCTATCTTTATTGCAATCATTGTGATTGCGTTATTCATTCTGATGTTCTATAGTATGCTCAAGGGCTATGAGCAACTCATCATAAGCCCAATTGGAATTTCTAGATTTTTGCTTGGAAGTCCAGAAGCAGTCGAATGGCAATATGTTGAGTTCATAGATTTTCACACTGAAGATGACATTATCATACCGTTCGAGTTTTTTGGAAATCAGCGAAGAATTTTCTGTCCCGAGCATATTTACAAACAATTGCTAACAATGGATATGATTCGTAAGTATATTCCAAATCTAGACGAATGGAAGAAGACGAAACGAACCCATTGGGAAGAAGGTGTATTCCGACTAGTTCGCCCTGATGAGTAATTTCAGACTCTTTCGCATTGTTGAGCCCATATGCACAGTCATGCAGGTCAGCTAAGGTAAGACTCAAATGTAAGACCCACGCGCAAGCAACGTGCTGCTCAGACGAGTTGCTACCGAAGACAAGTTCATACAAATGGATGGTGTATATTCTTGGCGCTTAAGGAGTTCACATACAAAGTTCCGAAGATTGACAAGGGGTATGCAAATCAAACACTCTATGTTAATATCTCGGATAATACAATTGAAATCAAACCTGTCGATGAAAAAATGAAAGAAACCTTCACGGGAGGCAAGGGTTTTGATCTATGGCTGATGTGGAATGGTCTTCCAAAAGACCGGATAGTAAAATGGGATGACCCCGAAAATGAGATCTGCATTGCAACTGGTCCGCTTGGTGGAGTTACTCAATATCCCGGAGCGGGTAAGTCAATCGTGACTTCGATCTCGCCTATGACAGGAATCCCAATAGATTCCAACGTTGGAGGTTATGTTGGACCCAACTTGAAATTCTCAGGCTTTGATGCGATGGAGATTCAAGGGAAAGCAGAGAGGGATGTGTATATTCTTATTGATGGTGATCATGGAAAAGTAGAGATCCATGATGCTAGTGATATTCCTGATACTGCCTATGAGATTACTAGGATTCTAAGTGAGCGACATACTGAGTCAGAGGGGAAAGATATGGCAGTTGCCAGTGCAGGACCAGGATCAGAACATGCATGGATGGGCTGTCTAAACTTTTCATGGTGGGATATGCGCCGAAACATCCCACGATATAAACAGGCAGGGCGTGGCGGAATTGGAACCGTCTTCAGGAACAAGAAAATCAAAGCAATCGTTGTTAAGTTTGCCAAGATTACGCTGGATCTTGAAAATCCTGTGGACCCAGATGGGATAAAGGAAGCAGGGCGTGGTCATTCAGGTGGAATCTTAAAGCTGGATCCACTACAAAACAGAATGCGAGTGATTGGAACTGGTCACCTACCATCAATCATGAATGAGTTCGATCTCTTTCCGACTCGGAACTTCAGAGCAGGTAGTGATCCCGAAGCCAAGGGTCTCTTTGGTGATGTCTGGGAAGAGATATACACTAACAATGGAAAGGGTTGGGATGGCTGTTGGCGTCCATGTGCAATTAACTGCTCTCATTGTATTGAAGGTTTTGTTCCTAAGACGGGGGCATTCAAAGGGAAGACCGTAGTTGTTGATGGCCCAGAGTATGAAACTATTGCAGGATGTGGCTCGAATATTGGAGTGTTCGATCCCAAGTGGGTCGCTGAAATTAATTTCTACTGCGATGCCTACGGTATCGATACTATCTCATTCGGTACAACCATGGGATTTGTCATGGAACTCTTTGAGGGAGGATACATTGACGAGAAGGCTACAGGTGGTCATAAGCTGAAGTGGGGAGCTGCTGAAGAAGCACTTGTTGTACTACATGAGATTGCAGAGGGCAAAGGTTTCGGAGGCGAGCACTTCGGAAAGGGAATTCACTATCTCAAGAGTTACTTCGGGGATAAATTCGGTGTCGATAAACAGGTCATGCACGATATTGGCATGGAGCACAAAGGTCTCGAATACTCTGAGTATGTGACTAAGGAGAGTCTTGCACAGCAGGGTGGCTACGGTCTCACACTGAAGGGGCCACAGCACGACGAAGCTTGGCTCATCTTCTTAGACCAAGTACACAACTACATGCCTACCTTTGAAGACAAAGCAGAGGCACTGCACTATTTCCCCAACTGGCGTACTTGGTTTGGTTTGAATGGTCTCTGTAAGTTGCCTTGGAACGACGTTGTGCCAGCAGATAACGCAGATACTAGTGAGCCAGCAAAGGTTCCGGGTCATGTTGACTTCTATGCCAAGTTCTTCCAGGCAATGACAGGGAAACCTACCAAGGGAGAAGACTTGATTTACATGAGTGAGAAGGTCTACAACTTCCAGAGGATCTTCAACATCCGACAGGGCAAGGGTCTTAGAATAAATGACTCGTTCATCCCCTATCGAAGTGCTGGACCAGTTACTGATTGGGAATACGAGTCACGTGCAGAGAGATACGATGAACAGCTCAAGGAAATCGGTGTTGACATCAGCGGAATGAATACGACTGAGAAGAACCAGAAACTACGAGAGTATAGAGAAGAGCAGTACAGACTTCTCACAGATGCTGCTTACAAGCGACGAGGTTGGACCCGCAATGGAGTTCCAACAAAGGAGAAAATCAAGAAGTTAGGTCTTGACTGGATTCCGGAGGTTGTTAACATTGTGAAGAAATACGAGGGAACAGAACCTCCAAAGGATACCCTCCCAGCCACTGATGAAGCTTGGGAATAACTAAGTACGATAAAGGTGATGACTTCAAAGAAAGACTGAGTGCATGACTTTACTTAAGATGTTGATGTCAATTAATATAAGTAAATGTGAGAACCTCAAAGAAGGAAAAGAAATCGAATATCTATTCTGTGTTGTATCTAATGGATGATGAATATCCTCCTACATTGAAGGATTCTTCTCCTTCATCTTCTCAAATGTTTCAACAGCATAGTAATTAAAAAATCGATCATTCAAATTCAAACGGTTCGATCCCATTTTTTATGAGTAGATTCCCAAAGATATGTTCAATACCATTCCTTTCATCGGTCATCCATGGATGAAATGATGGTCGTAAGTATTGGATAATTCTTGGAAATAGACCTTTTAACAATCCATCTCTTCCTAAGAAAAACTTCCAAACTTTCACTCGATATTTCCATCCCCATAATCCATCCTTCTTTAACAAATATATCATCCGCATGTATATGTTGATTGCAAGATCCAGTGTAGCAAAGACAAAGCTAATTATGCGTAGTAAGTAACTTTGAGAAAGCATCTGAGAAAGATCAAAGCACACGCTTTTGTGTTCTATCTCCTCAATTGCATGATAAAGAAGAAGACTATTGAAAGGAGCGGCTGCCCTCATAAGAAAGTCTTGATTAACGTAGGTGAAGAGATAGGCGATGGATGCAGTGTAATGTTCAAATGCAGCTGTGATTGCAAGTCGCCAATTTGCAGAAATATGCTTGCGGACCCATGCATCAATTTTGTGCAGATCCTTATTATATAGAGCGAGTTTTTCATAGCCCATTTGAATAAGTACTTCGGTCCATAGTCTATGTTGTTGACTATGATGCGCCTCTTGCTGTTGAAATGACTTCAAATCTTGCTCCATTTGATTGCCAATACTTCCGTGCTGTCTAAGAATTCTAGCGCCATCAACAGCTGCTTGAATAAAAAACAGCTCGCCATCTGGAAATGTTGATTGTAATGCATTAATAAAATGAGTTCCAATTGGATCATTGTCAAGCCAATAGCGGTTAGTTATTAATGGTGTTTGATAATCATAAGTTGGCTTTCGTACTACAATATGAAGATTACTTGGACGATGAATTTGAGAGTGAGGAATAGGGTCTCTTCGTAGATGATGTTTTTTCATAATGCGTCACATGTGTTAACTATCATCATAAATCAGATAATTGTATTGGGTGAACGGTTACTTACTAGTCAGTTAGTCCACACACATATTTGACCTTATTGCCAACATGACTACTCACATCAGGAGTAAATTACGAATGAATGACGACTTAACCCCTGAAAGAAAGAACCTGCGAGAATCAATCAAGGGTCTCTCACGAATCACATATACAGGTGAACTCACTAAAGAACTCGTGGAGGATATACTCACTGAAAGAGACAAATACTCTGTGTAGACATACTACAACAAAGGATTCTTAATCATAGTTTGCTATATACTGAGATGATAAAAATGAAGACTATTGGTTATTTTGATGGTGTAGATTCAATACTACTCACAAAAATAGTAGCGAGTGGCCACCGTACATTGCCACTGAGTAATGAATGGGACAGTCATGGAAAAATCGCATCACATTTAGAACCTGGTGAAGTAGACCTTATTATTACATATTTACATAAATTGTTTCCTGGACGAGAAATATCAGAAAAGGTAATAGCCCCCCCTCTAAATCTCCTTTACCCGGCCAAGTCATACAATATTCCAGTTTTAGTAGTTATTCCAAAAGAGTTCCATAAAGAAGGCGAAAAAATCTTAGGTGAAGCTGGTAACTTTACAGAAATTGTATCGCCTGAGGAACTAGAAGCGAGAGTTTTCAAGATTCTAGAAAACTGATTACACTAAAAGTATCGGTTATTGAATACCCATTCTGCAAGTATAATGGAAAGATAGACTGAAAATTATGGTACAAACAACAACTTGTCCACTCACATGTTAGACTCTATTTCTAGTGAAACTAATCATATCTGGAGAAGATACTGAATGAATCATACCTTAGCTCCTGAACGAAAAGCTCTACGAGAATCCATCAAAGGGTTCTCAAGAATTACATATACCGGTGAACTCACCGAAGAACTCGTGGAGGATATACTCGCCGCTGCTCCTGAGGTTCAGATATTGACACTTGAACTTCTAGAGGATACAACATTCAATATAGCGGATCTAAAGGAGTTACAAGCTCTACTAGTACTAGCAATCACTGAAGGTCCTCATCTAAAACAAATCAATTTTGAGGGTATTCAAGCACTCATCTGGTTGACATCTATCGAGATAAATATCAGTCCAGAAAGGAGTATTGAAGAGATTGATCTTACTCCTCTCGCAAATCATCCAGAACTTGGAGTGGTTACCATTGCTGGACCAATAAAAAGTCTGAAAGGACTTGAAGTCCTCAAAACACTCCCGAACTTGAATTCAGTAGGATTCTATTCACTTGATATGCCAGAACTGAATCTTAAATCACTCTCTGGTTGCCAGAAACTCGAGAGCATTTACCTTGGAGATATGGGTCCAGAATACCAACAAAACCGTACAGGATAACCCTTCCACAGAAAGCTCCAATCAAAATACTAGATGTTTCAGAATGCTTCAGTGATAAGCTGGAACTTAAAATTAATTTTACATTTCTCAAAGGCAAGGAATCAATCGATAGTCTCAGTCTTGTGAATAGCAATCTTGCCTCGTTTGATTTTAACGTGCTTACACCACTCAGAAGAATTGGTAGGATAGATCTATCGAATAACAAAATAACTCACTTGGATATCACCCCGATTCTTGAGATGCCAATGTTCACTGAAGAAGCACTAGGGGAACCACCATTTGTTGTTGACGAAGATGTGGTAATTCAAATTGCAAAGAGTCGCGAACAAGATGCAATTGACATCATTGGTCGCCCTAACAAAATCATTGATGATCATGAAGGCTCATTCGCCATAGAATACGAATTTGGGCATAAGTGGTTAAAGAACCTCATTGATTCACATACTATCGAGTGGATTTGATATAGCACACAAAATTTGGAATTATAATAGGGAGATAGAGCCATTAGGCGGGCTGACTCTGCTTTTCGTCAATCATGCAAGGATCTCTTGAGGAGTATGCCATTGGAATATTATGTGCCATTGCTGCGACAGTATTCTTTGGCATCACCAATGTAATCTATAAAAAGATTGACAAAGAGATTAGTGTGATTGATATTGTTGTCACTCGAATTTGGGTTAGTCTACCAATATCTTACATTTTTGCTGTCATTTCTGCGGGTACTGTCTTTATTTCAATCCCTGCAGAATCCATGTTTCCACTCGCTATTTCGATGATTCTTGGAATTGTAATTGGAGATACTTTGTACTTCTTTAGCCAAGAACGCATTGGAGTCGGCAGAGCATTTCCTATTGTTATGAGTTATCCATTGGTAGTTTATTTAATGGCAGCTGTATATTTAGCAGAACCCGTAATACTTCAGAGGGTTATTGGTGCTGTCATTGTTGTTATTGGCGTAGTACTGATAGCAAGAGCTGAATTTTCGGAAGATGATGAAAATAATAAACGATGGACCAGCAGAGACCGAAATATAGGTCTCTTTCTGGCATTTGTAACTATTATCGTTTGGTCATCAAGTGATGTTATATTTCAATACGGAATAACCTCCGTAGGAGCTGCAGAGGCTAATTACTTTAGAGTGCTTGTTGCATCGATTGTGTATATTCCCGTGTTCATGTTCTCATTGAGAGGAAGAAGACAATTGCCTTCCAGACGAATTTCCGGAATTGCATTGCTCACAGGTCTCTTTTCAATAGGGGTAAGTCTCATTGTGTATAGTTATGCAATCAAATTTGTTGGTGCGACAGTGACCTCGATACTGATAGCTTCAGCCCCAGTAATCACCGCACCTCTTTCTGTAATTTATCTGCGTGAAGATATGAACAAAAGTGTCATAATAGGCACAATTCTAACAATCATGGGAATTCTACTGGTTGTATTTATTCTATGATGTTCTTTTTCTAGGAAAACCTATATCTTCTTTCGCGAGAAGAGAAATGTAGGAAGTGAGGAGGTTCGTGCTCCCCAATCTTTGAATCATCAAGAGGGTTTATGATTGCAGATAGATTTTCTCCTGTTGCTCGGACCACTATTACTACTATTACTAGTTGTTTGCATAATCGTTACTGGTGGAATTGTGAGCAGTACCAAAGCACAATCCCCCAGTGAAACTCCAGAGGGAGTGCCATCATATATGGCAAAGGAACTTTCAATGACCGCTCCACCGAAGCAGCAACGAAGAAACTACACACAAAGAACAATGACAGGGTACAAGAGGCCCATCTCAGGTGTATCAAGAGCGATTGGAGAAGCAGATCGACACTTAGTAAGAAGGTCTGAATCTGGATTCGCATCAAAATCTGTCATAGCACGAAGAGGTGGAGAGTTCATCGGAAATAGAATGAGATTCAAAGTCAAAGTTCTCAATGAAACTCAATTCACAATTACAGATGTCAAAGTATTCCTCATTTCATATCCAACTGAAGCTCTTCGACTTGCTAGTGATGATGACGAGGTCTTTCCTAAGATCGAACCTCAAGGATTCAGGAGCCCATCATTTGATTTTCTCCCGACTCAAGATTGTGTTAAAGGAGAAATCATTGCTGGTGTGTCATACATTGATGAGAGGGGTACTGCTCACACCCTGACTACAAAACCATTCATTATTAGATCAGTATGTGATCTCCTCATCCCAGACCAAGTCACTCCTGATGATTTTGAACTTAAATTGAAATCTCATGAGTGCGGCGAGATAGTTGTCAAAGTACAAGAATGGACTGCTGAGGAGATGCACGAAAAATCTTTGCGCATTATCGAAGAGGCAAATTTCTTTGAGGTGGAGAGCAGCAGTGATGAACGAGATGGAATTTTCCATGCTTCAATATCTGGACTAGCAAAAGGGAAATACACTGGTAAAAGCGTTGGAGTCAAGATACTTGTTTCTGGTCCAGTAAATCAAAAAGGTGCAAGTTGCACAATACAAGTCACAGGAGATGACCAAGCAATGATTTTACCAGCTATAGATGACCTTCGAGAACGGTTGAGTGCTTGGCTTTGTCCCCTCTGTGGGTCTCCGCTGACCTTAGAAAATGTTGAGTATTTGAAGAATGGAAAAGCTGTGGTTTGCCCCTTCTGTAACGTACCCATCGGGAGGTAGCGAGGTAACATTGAAGGAATTAGTACAGGGAGATAAGACGAATGGCTCTTGATATTATTCAGTTATTAGGGGGTATTGCATTTTCAATCTGGGTTGTTCTAGTATTCTGCTATTTATTAGGAGATGTTGATAGCCAAAAAAGTGATTTTCAAAGAAGACCTGATGTAAAGCTTACTTCTGAAGAAAAAGAGTGGGAGAGAATTGAACGGAGCTCTGCATTTCTTAGATTAGAACAAAAAAAATTGAATCGGCAGTATACTCGTCTTAGCTCAAATCCACAATTTGCTGGGAGAAGAAGACCCATACCTGGAGTAGCTCACTCGATTGCAAAGGTTAGACGAGAGCAAATCAAGGAAACTGGAATTGTGAGAGCTCTCAGAGGAGGGGAGTTTATTGGGAATAGAATGCGTTTCAAGGTGAAGGTTCTCAATGAAACACCCTTCATAATATCTGATGTCACAGTCTTCCTCATATCCTATCCGAAAGAAGCCCTACGCTTAGCAGGTAACGATAATGACACTGTGTTCTCAAAAATCGAACCATCAGGATTTAGAAGTCCAACATTTGATTTTCTTCCGACGCAGGATTGTGTTAGAGGAGAAATTGTTGCTGGAGTATCGTATATCGATGAGAGAGGAAACCCACACGTATTGAATACAAAACCGTTCATCATCAGATCAGTCTGTGATCTCTTACTTCCAGAACAAATCAATCCAAATCAGTTTACTCTAAAATTGAAAGAGCTTCAGTGTGGTGAGTTGGTTGTTAAAGTTGATAGTTGGACTCCAGAGGAGATGCATGAGAAGGCATTGAGAACAATGGAGGATGCCAACTTCTACGAAGTAAGTAGTAATCTTGAGGTTAAAGAAGAGATTGTGTTTGCAGAGATTCACGGATTTGCTAAAGGGAAGTATACTGGAAAGAGTATTGCCGTGGAAATCCTAATTTCAGGGCCTAGTAACACAAAAGGAGCAAATTGTACTTTGAAGGTTTCAGGGGAAGATGAGGCGATGATCCTGCCAGCCATTGATGATCTTCGAGAACGGCTGAGCGCTTGGCTTTGCCCATTGTGCGGATCTCCCTTGACATTAGAAAATGTGGAGGATTTGAAGGATGGAAAAGCCGTGGTTTGTCCCTTCTGCAACGTTCCGATTGGGCGCTAGTGCGATTCCAATGTAATCCATTAATATGCCCTCAGTGACAAGTGATATTAAGAATTGCATCTAGAGTGGATATTGAGAGACCTCGATGAACCGGGACTCTATACAGTAGCTATCTATCAATCTCTTCATGCGGCTATGTCAAGAGCCTTTCTTGCGGTTGATAAGGATGGAGAAGAAACTCTCAGCCCAAAACCAGAACATATCACTCGCTGGAAGTAAAGCAATAAGAAAAGGAAAAATGGCTGCCTATGAAGTAACCATTTTATTTCCTACAGAGCATTATCTCAATCTCATACCAGAGCCAAGTTTGATTTGGTGCGGTGAGGATATGCCTGAAGATTTAGGTGCTGCAAGTTCCTTCTTTACTTTTGCATATTCATCTTCACAAGTAGATTCTAACTCAAACTTGGTTTTATTCAGAGTGATTGCATCAGTAGTAATCGTTTTGATGAAATCCATTGGGACCAGAAGATCAATCTCCGGTTGAACTCTCAATTTTTCCAACAGCTCCTCAATGAAACCTCCACCAAGTACTAACCACATTCGGCTATTTAGGTCGAACCAGAGATCAATGATGTTTCCGATTTTAAGCCCGTCAGCATCTACTACTTTGAGTTTGCCAAGTTTTGAGAAGTTCAGGTCTGTTTCGCTAATGACCCCAGGATCAATGGTCTTCTTCAGAGTTTCTTTGTTGACTTTGAGATAGACCTTGTCTGAAATGCTATCTAGGTCATCGACATTGCACACTGGATCAATGTCAGGTCTTGCTTTGATTGACTCTAATAGCTCTTCAATTATTCCGCCGCCCAGCACCAAGTGCTTCAGAGCAATTTTATTTTCTGAAATATCTACAATGCAGTCTATGATATCCCCAACTTTTTCACCATTGGAGTCGATGACGTCTTTGTGTCGTATTTCACTATACTTCATATTGCAACATTGAAACATTGAAATCACACTAGAATTTAACGATAGTGAAGAATATAAGTTTTCGTGTTTGATAGTATAACACTGAATTAAATTTTATATTGTAATTAAAACAAAAGGGAAGAGCCCATCGGAGGGGCTCTGCGAATGCTACTTTAGGCTAGTAAACTTCCCGGGGACTCTCTCTGAGATGATCTGGTAACTTACCACCTTCACCTAAAATTTCGAGCTCATGATTGCGGCCATATCGACCACCATCATTACAAAGGAATCCAGACTTGGTTATCCCGCGGGCTTGTCGTTCAGCAGAGCGCTTAGCTATCATTCCAATTCCAGATGGAACAGTCATGATTAGCTTCTTCTGGCTATCATCAATTGCTAGAAGAATAGTATCATCAGCAGCATTTCGTGTGGTCTCAAAGAATTGAGATGTTGACACATTAAACTCAAGATATATCGGCATTCGAATTCTAGTCCTCCAACTGGCTAGTTCTGTTAATTTGACTTATACGTACATATTAATAAATCTCGGGCGAGTTCAGAGGAGATGTGCGGTTCCACAATGGGCACAAACGACTGCATTATCGAACTCACCAGGTAATGGAAGGGGTGCATCACAATTCTGACATCGGAGTACCTTCAACTCTGCACGCTGTTCGGGAGTTAGCTTAATCTTGAAAACACGTTCTGCGACATCCTGAATTGACTTACCAACATTAGCTGCTGCTCGAGCAATTGAATTTCGCTCAGGATCAGAAAGGGATCCGAGTCCGACAGCTTGGAAGAAATTATCAATCACACGGCCAATCTTCCCAAACACTGAACCAGCTTTCCAGGTCATGACATCTTTCACATGAAGTTCAAGAATCTCAGAATCAGGATGTCCTGGTAATTCATAACCACGTTTCCAATCATCCTTCTTTTCTCTTTTTGGTGAAAGATCAGTTCCGCAACTAGGACATGTGAGGATATACTCACTTTTACCAAACCAGCCCTTCTTGACTTTTCTTTCACCAACATCATACCAACATCGCTTATGTGCCATCTTGTTGCAATTGGGGCAGGCAAATAGATGATACATTTTTGGATTTGCTATCATCGTTGACCCAGAATGGACTTTAAGATACGCTAAGTCTTTCTCTGTATTATTCAGCAAGTATTTTCCACAAATAAAACAGACTCTACCATCCAGCTTGTTCATTTTGTCAGGCATGATTCGCATATAGGTCAACCTCAATAATTTCTCGTACGCAAGCCCTAAAGAACCTTACAGATTTTACATCGAAATGTCTTTAGCATCGTTTGATGCGACTCACGAACTAGCCATCCTACATAAGGAGGAACAAACTGTTACCGATTTACCATTCGTCATTGATTTGAAACATATTGATACATCAACCCAGTCCATGACTGGCGGAAAAGCCTCTAATCTAACAATCTTGACAAATGCAGGTTTCAAAGTTCCGCCTGGATTTGTTGTTACAACAGAGGCATTTTCAAAATTTATTGCTACCAACCAGATGAAAGATCTAGCAAGAAATCATCTAGCCAAAATTGATTATGAGAATGCAAGTGAATTGAATAAAGCAACTGAAATTATGAGAGAGCATATCAAAAACTCAAAGATACCCGAAGAAGTAATTACAGATATAACAAAAGCATATCAGCATCTAGGGTTAGGGCGTGTTGCAATTAGATCATCAGCGACTGCTGAGGACCTGCCAGATGCTTCTTTTGCTGGACAATATGATACGTCACTCAATATTGAAGGAATACAAAATGTACTGGAGCACATCAAGCTTTGTTTTGGATCAATGTGGACCAGTCGTGCAGTTGCGTACAGGGAAGAGAATGATATACCTCATGACCAAGTCCAGATAGCTGTCATTGTTCAGTCAATGGTTGATGCAAGATGTGCAGGAGTTTTGTTCACACGTAATCCCATATCAAGTATTCAAAATGAAATGATGATAGAATCTAACTTCGGGCTAGGTGAATCAGTCGTTTCTGGTTATGCCGTTCCAGACAGGTATGTAATAGTTTCGACCGATGATTCACAAAATCCGTTCAAACTCGTCACCAGAGAAATAGGCACAAAAAATACGATTATCGTTCGAAATGCATCCGGCGATGGAGTTCAATATTCTAGTGTTTCTCCGGAAAAAAGCCAACAATCATCTCTGGAGGATAATGAAATCCTTGAGCTAGCAGTACTTGGAAAATCAATTGAAGACCAATTTGAATCACCGCAAGATATTGAGTGGGCAATAGATAGGGAACATAACGTTCACATTCTTCAGTCGAGACCAATAACTGTAGCTCAAAAGATGGATGAAGACGAAAGTGAGGATGTCTTCTGGACCAGAGGTTATGCTGATGATTACTGGAATGACCCAGTCACTCCGTTGTTCTTTAGTCTTCTTGGAGACCAATTGATACATATTGTGAACGTAGAAGCAAATGCAATTCTTGGTTACAAGGATACACCCGACCAACTTATCAAACTCTACAAGGGACATGCATACTTCAATCTCGATGTTATCAGGACTAAAGTAGTTAATGAGATGCCTCCGTTCATCAGAACAGATGATGTCCTGAATTATTTTCCAGGAGGAGGAGGACCTTTCGGTAAGGATACCATGGTGAAATTACCTTTCGCGCTCAAAACACGAATCTTAGCTGAAATTAGACTGATGATTTTTGATGGGGACGGAAGTATGACGAAAACCAATTCTGTGTACGAGAAGTGGACTGAGGATACTTTCAACCCTAAATGCGAAGAATTTGATGAAAAGTTCAAAGCCTTGAAAAAAGTCGGAACAGAGGCAGAATTAATGGAACTAGCAGACGATCTAGATAAAACGATGATGAGACACTTCCGGATGGTTCGCTACGGATTGCCTGTTCATACTTTAGGCATGAACCTCATAACCAACTATCTCCTAACGCGATGGCTTGGAGAGAAAGCTGCGATGGTTTTCTATCCCATTTTAATATCTGGAATAGAACACAAGACGAGTGAAACCAATAGGAGAATAAATGAATTAGCTGAACACATCAGACAAGATTCGAACATCCAGTCAATTGTTCTTGATAACTCTTCGAAGGACATTCTTCAAGTCATTAAATCAGATAAATTCCCTCGTACTCAAGAATTTTTTACAAAATTCCAATGTTTCTTAGATGATTTTGGTGACCGAGGTTTTACACGTGAAGCGTACTATCCTCGATGGAGAGAATCTCCCGAATATGTTTTCGATATTCTAAAATCATTGGTATCTGAAAGCACAAAGAATCTTGCGGAAACAGAAGAATTACTTGCACGAAAGAGAGCTAAAGCAGAAAAAATTACAGAGAAGAGAATCAAGGGGCAACGATATGGTCCATTGAAATGGATACTCTTTGATACTATCCGAGGCATGGCTAGGACCTATATTGGTTTCAGAGAGAATCAAAGATACAATCTTGACCGTTGGATTACTCGTAGTAGAAATGCATTCCTTCAGATTGGATCTCGATTAGTAGATAGAGGATATCTCATTGAACCAAAACATGTATTCTTCCTTTACAGGAACGAACTTAGAAGAATCATCAGGGGAACCTCAAAGTTAGACCAAGAAGAGGTGCAAAATCTCGTACATGAAAGGTTTGAAGAATTCTTGAAATATGAAAATGTCACTCCACCAAAATTCCTCCAGGGAAATCGAGAATTTGATGATCCATTACCCGACTCTGCAGAAGGATATGTGGGAATGCCTTCGAGTCAAGGTATAGTGACTGGAACAGTGAGAGTATTGGGAAGTGTGGAAGAAGTCCCATTAGTACGAGCGGGAGAGATTTTAGTAGTGTCACGTACAGACCCCGGATGGACACCTGTCTTCTCCAAAATTGGCGGTCTCATTACTGAAACTGGAGGTATTCTATCTCATGGGGCAGTAGTATCTCGCGAATTTGGTATTCCAGCAGTTACGAATGTTAGGAATGCATGTCAGCTACTGAAGACAGGGCAAAGAGTCAAACTCAATGGAAATGATGGGATTGTTACTATTGTTGATTCGGAGTGAACAGATGTGGAACCCATTACGCACAAACCAACATCAGATGATGCTGAATGGAATGAAAGTTACTACTTCATCTTCTATGACAAAGAGAACAAAGTCGGTGGAATGAGCCGACTCGGTTTTAAACCTAACAAGAAAGAGGGAATGACATTCTTCTTTGTTTTCCTACCAGATGGTTCGATAGGTGCGTTTCATGCTAACGATGATTCTGGTCGATATCCCAGTGCATTGAAGGTTGAGAATGTTGAGTATGAGTGCATTGAGGATGGAAAGTGGAAATATTCCTTTGAAGGGCCCATGCTTATTTTCAACAATCCCGAAGACTTTGGAAAAGTAAAGGAAAATCCTGAAGTCATCAATGGTCTTGTTGGTGGAAGAATCGATTTAGAGTATGAGGCATATAATGAAACGTACGAATATAGTGAACACATGACTTCAGAATCATTGGAGATTGGAAAGAAGACCGGAGATGTTCATTGGGAACAGATTGGTAAAGTTACAGGAATAGTTCAGGTAGGTGAGCAATCTTTTGAGATTAATCAATGCATAGGACAGAGAGACCATACTCATGGTATCAGAGATTGGACAGGGATTGGTAATTGGTTCTATTTCGTCATCTGGTTCGATGAAGATCTTGCATTGAATCCAGCTGCTGTTGTGCTAGATGATGGACGAATTGGATCTGGAGGATTCATTTACCGGAATGGTGTCAATATCCCAATAAAAACTATCAAGCTCATAGATCACTCATACCGGGAAAATGGTGTGTTCCCACTATCAACTGAATTAGAAATCGTTGATAAGCAGGGACATTCGTACACACTCACAGCTACCCCGGGACCAATCATCCCGGTTCCATTCAGAGATGAAAATGGGAACGTATCTTATTTGATTCAGTCATTTGGGTCATTTCAACTAGATGATAGAAAAGGAGGATACGGGTCGTACGAGGTTCTTAGAAGAGCGGAGTAGTTGATAACGTATCAACCTTATATATTGGGAGAGATACTAAAAAAACGAGGCGGTCGGACAAATGTTTGAGTACGTCCAAGAGAGAGAGATGGGATCAAGATTAGAACCGAGAACTCTAATTTACGTTATTACATGTGGGGAAACCTTGCGAGATAATTCTGGAAACCTTACAGAAAGAGGAAAGAACCAGATTCTTGAACTTGCCAGTTCACGACTCGTAGCTGGAGTACGCAAAATCTATTCTTCATCATCTACGGGTGATTACGAAACAGCAAAGATACTCTCCAAAGAGTTTAATGTACGTCTTAACAAAAAAGGATGTCTTGATGGATTCAAGCTTGGAGTTTCTTGGACTGATGAGAAACAGCTTGCTGAAGTACTATCATCTCTATGGAATGACCATAGTTACACTATCGGGAAAGGCGAATCTATAGATGAAGCTAAAGAGAGATTTGGAACATGTATGAATGATATTGGAAGTAAACATCCTGATGATAGTATTGCTGTGGTTTGCGATCCGATTATGTCCTATCTATTCTATTCTCTTGTCACCGCAGTCCCTCTGAATATTAACGAATGGATGTCAACCGGTTTTGCGTCCTGCGCGACATACGAGTATGCTAAGACGGGATGGACATTGGTAATGCCACCAGAGAACAGCTTCCAAAGTGACCCCTCTTGCATGTCAGATTGGTTACCTGAAAATTTGTTTGATTAAAAAAAGACTAAAGGCGGTTGAAGTCCAGTCCGTAGACCTGACTCCAACAGCCGGTATATTCTATTACTTGCGACGGTACATCACACAGACAATCACAATGAGTGCGACAACTCCACCTACAATCAAGTAGAGAACGGCTGGATTTCCATCACCACCAGTGTAAGTTGTAGTTCCCGTAGATGCAGATTGGAAAGCACTTGTGTATGCAACGAAGACAGGATCACAGATGATATCCTGGCCGCCCCAGTTCTCATAACCAGCAGTCATGAAGAGCATAGAAGCATCAACTTGCCAGTTGGTCACAGTACTCCCTGAAGCTGATTCATACATCAGACTGAAAGCGCCAATAGGAGCCGTGGAGGAACCTGAATAGTATGTAGTACTATGTCCATCGCCGCCCCAGGTGTATGGGAGTCCTCCCATCTCCACATTAGCATAGGGGCTATTCTCAGAACCAAACAAGTAGTAGTCTGCATCCTGACTAGCACCATTGCTATCTGTAACGGGTCGTTCTCCAGCGGTTCGTTGTGTGACTGTTCCTGTTGCGAGAACTCCAAAGAAGTTCACAGCAAGGCTTCTTCCATCTAACACGGAATTATCGATGTCATTCAAAGTCCAATCACCAATCGTCTGATCAATCTTGAATGAAACAGCATTGTTCCATGTCAATGGATCCTCGGCATCGTACGTGACCTGATCAACAGTGAAGTGGATATCAAAAGCCATTTCCGTTATTGTTGCACTGCTTATTCTGTAGTCGAAGTTAGTCTCATTCAGACCAATCGCACCTTCGTATGATTGTCTAAAGTCCCAAGCACCTCGCAGTGCAGAGGAATGTTCTACTTGCAGTGGGTAGATTGTTACATCAACATCACTGATTGTTATACCAAACTCGACTTCAGTATCGGGACTGACCAACACATTGCCTGAGCTATTTGTTGCACCTAGTGGTCGCCGTAGTTCGACTGCACCAACTTCATCAATGAGGACATAGTGAGTGACCTCTTCAGTTGTGACTTGACCACCCTCAATTGAGAAATCAGGAGCACCCTCTGAAGGGCCAAACCCATCATTGAAGATCAATAGACCTGCATATTGTGCACGGAAGTGAGCTAGTGTTGCTTGATCTGCTTCAATAGCTACCCAGAAGTTCTGAGTAGTACCCCAAGCAAACCATGATGTGGACCACTTTCCAGATTCTAAGCCGGGGATAGTCGTTGTATCCAAAGTACGGTTCTTGGAAAGCCAAGAAACATATTCGTAACCAGGTGTAGCAAGATCGTTACCAATATCAGCCCAAAGGACTTCCTTAATGTCAGCCATTTCACTTGCATTCACAGAACTAAAGTCTGACGCATGGTACCAGTAGAAGGTTTCGTTGGCTGTAAACCAGATGTTTTGTTGAACAACTCCCATCCAGTTCTCGGACCAGAATTCGTCACCTGCTGTACCAGGAGTAGGATCGAAACCAACGCCAACCCACATTCCATCAACTGTAACGTTTCCCCAATCTTCCCAATACCCTGTTCGCTTGATGAAGTATTGGTCACCTTTCGTGAAAATATTCCCATCAAGATCGATTGCTCCATCTTCTGTGACAATCCAAATTGGCGGTGTGTAGGATGACACAGTTCCTAGACGAAGATGACGTGGACTCCAAAGTGTTGCACTTGAAATATCAAGTTGGCGATACTCATCAGGCCATGCATCGATTAATTGATTGTATTCTATAATTGTTAGATTAGTCTCAGCGAGATTTGGAAAACCCCAATCGGTTCCATTCCAGAATCTAAGATTCTGTATCAATCCCACTTTTACAGATGCCTTATCAATCACCATTGATGGAGCTTCATCATTAAAGCTGAATAGTGCTACAATTGTAGTCAAATCTTTACTTAATGTGATTTTAAAATCAGATACTGCCCAATGAGACGCATTTATTGGAATGGCCCAAAGGAAAGTGCCGCCAGCTTGAAACATTGAGATTCTGTATTCACTATAATTGGAAGCTATTCCTGTTTCAAAATCAAGAATCATTGTATGAGTTATGTCAATTCGCCAGTAGTTGGTATTATTAGAATCCATAACCGATCCTTTGACTTCTATGGTCACATCTTTCAACTCAGATGTTAGATTGAATTGTGCGCCACTGTCAACTTCGTAAGTATATGAACCATTGATTAGGTTGACATCTCTATGCACTAAAAGAGTTAGGTTGAGAGGATCTCCTTGTTGAGCTACATTCGCAATATTACCTGCTTCATCATAAACAAATGCTTCGATAAAAGCAGATCGAAATGCAAGCTTCATGGTTTCACGGGATGTAATCTCTGGTCGAGCAACCAATGGCTTACCATCAACATCTAAGACTGTTACCAGTCCCATCTCGGGTCTAATTGTTCCTCCAAACTCAAATCCTTGGTCAAGGTCAGTCTCATTGGTGAAGTATCCACCCCACTGAACTGTATGACGATCACTTGCGCCTGTTAAAGCTGGTTCAGATATATAGTATTTTGATAAATTAATAGTACTATTCTCAACGACTGTTAGATGTGGGAACCACATTCCGAGGCCGCCGCCCAAATCAAGCCATTCCCAAGCTAATTCAAGATACCCAGCAAGAGGATATGCACCAGTTGAGTTAACTTTCAAAGCAAGCGTGGGATAGAGATCAACTGGATACGTGTTATTGAATGCAAGATTTCTGTCGAAGAGAACACTCTCACTTGTCGCCAAGGACTCAGGATATGACCAATTCATTGTAATCATATAATCGGGATTCCAAGTAAGCTGTGTTAGTGGGATCAATGTACTACCGATTTCAGAACTTGACATCAATCGAACGATAAAAGTATCATTAACATCTGCATAATGCAGAATTCTTCCTGATTCATCCACTATATCGCTGTAGTAGTAATTTGGTAGAGAGAAATCAAGTGGGTTAATAGCCATACCTAAACCCAAGGGTGGACTTCCATATCTGCCCTCGGTTGCAGCAGTCAGCCATGAAGATGATACGGGTCTTCCATTTGTGTCGATTACTTGCATTCCTGTCGTAAGTATGGTGGGTGATAGTTCAATTGCATAAGTGATGGCAAAGACCACTTCATAGAAATTTGAGTCCTCAGTGAAATTAGAGTTCAGAGAATCTAGAGCAATGAACTGCGCGGATCGTGGTTCTTCCGAGCCAGGTACGTATCTGAAACCTACGCTGTTCCATCTATCAGATGTTGCATTATATTCCAAACCAAATGTTGCTGCTCTTGTGCCAATTCCAGTTCCCCAGAATTGTACAACATCCAAATCATTTCCTTCGCCAAGGAATGACTTCGGAATGATCATGTTAACCGTAAGATCCATTCCTACTTCAATTCGATAGCTGTTCTTTGCTATGTCGGTACCATTATCGTATTCAATCCATATTTCAGGTTGAGGTCCGAAAACCCAATCAGAGTGCTGTTCAGAATGTGTGAACTGCTGAGTCTCATTAGCAACTTCCCAAGCAACTCGCATGATTGGGTCGGGTGTCGTTTGTGCGGTGGCAGGAGTGATTGCGCCCACAAACCCGACTAGCAACATCGCAATTAGTGCTATTGTGTATATTTTCTTCATTTTTTCCACCTCACCAAGAGCCTAGCGCGCTGCACTCCTCGTAAACAGAACATCTTCTTCTCCATCGCATAGATGTAGGAGTCCTTTCGGAGGCAAATGCTGGATCTTGATTTCTTGGTGTATTCATCAAAGGTATCTTCCTCGTTACCTCTGATGGAAAAACCGACGAACTGCAGATAATATTCTACAAATTTGTATATAGATGGGTTGTGGATGAATCGTCTAGAAAATTCGTTCGCTTATAATTCGTCAAAATAGACCCTAAGAAGCTCTGCTACGCTTCTTGCACGGGATACTGTTCCTCTATCTCGATGAGGTTTCGACCCATCAAACATACCTGATATTGTTCCCAGACATCCTCTCCGAACTGCATTAAGTACAGGGCGGAAGAATTTCTTCTCTGCTTTCGCTTTGTTCTCTCTGGTTCTGCCATTCACCGTCAGCCAAGCGGAGATGTAAGGACCAATTAACCAAGGATGAACTGTTCCTTGATGTGTTGCTGCAGCTCGGCTTCGGGGGCCTCCTGTATAGGCACGGGCATATCGATTGTCACTAGGAGAAAGTGTTCTCAATCCAAAGGGAGTAAGGAGTTCTTTGCTTACAGTCTTCAGAACAGAATTTGCTTTCAATGGATCTAGTAGTGGGAATGGTAGGCTGAGTGCGAATATCTGATTTGGTCTGATTGAATCATCATTCACATCATCGGTAACAACATCATACAGATAACCGAGGTTAGAATCCCAAAATATTTGTTCAAAAGCTTCCTTGATCCAAGATGCAACAGCTTGAAACTCATAGGGATCTCTTCCTATCATCTGACTCATCTCGCCCATTGCCATGAGGACATTATACCAGAGCGCATTGACCTCAACACACTTTCCTATTCGAGGAGTAGGACACCAGTTATCTATACACTCATTCATCCAAGAAACTCCTACACCCTCAATCCCAGAGATGATGAGTCCATCATGGTCTTCATGGATATTATATTTTGTTCCAATTCTATATGATGCGATTATTGAATCCATCGTATCCCAGATAATCCCTCTGAGAAACTCCACATCATTCGTTGCTTGAAGATACTTATGAACAGCCATGATGAACCAGAGAGATGCATCTACGGAATCATACTCAGGCTGTATACCTCTATCGGGAAAATCATTAGGGACAAGCCCATACCGTGAATATCGGGCATAATTCGTTAGAATTGCACGTGCATCTTGAAATCGTCCAATTGACATTGTAAGTCCAGGTAATGATATCATTGCATCAAGGCCAATATCTGCAAACTCATGATAGCCTGCAATAATCGATCTCATTTTTGTTGATTCACGATCAACTATGAATGTATCAGCATCTAGGATGAGCCATTCCATATCCTCATCGCGTTCCTTGGTTGCCATTGAATATGCACGGTCGTTGAGAATCTTTCTCCGTCGTAACTCTTCGAACCTGAGTTTAGCAAAATCCTTACGTTCAGCTTTGGCTAGAGGACCCAGACTTTTCATGAGTTCCTTTCGCGTAGGCGCCACAGCAAATAGGAATGAGAGGTAGTGTTCTCCTGGTTCCAATACTGTGTGAAACACACCAGGAATTACCATTTGTTCTTCATGTGGAAGGCCCATTGCTTTATCACGGCGATATACTTGGGGATCAGTTATACGAAGTTCACTTGGCATAAATTCTGCGTCTGGAGTGTATGCGTACATCCACGGACTATTTGGTCTTTCATCAAATGAGAAATAAGAATGTGAATCGATAGCTTCAATTTCAGGGGAGAAATCAAGATGTGGAGGTCGTGCATGAATATCTCTGCAGGTCTGAATTGGTGTAACAGTTAGAACTGTTTCTTCAGTATTATTAAACTCATAATTCACGACGGTGATATTCCGTCTATAAGCCATGAAGACGGTTTTCTCTACTTCAACGCATCCTGTTCTGTAAATCATCTGAGGTAGAGGATTCAACTCGAATCTCTGTAGGTGTCTGTATCCCCTGTGTGTAACCCCATCCATTGTCTGTTCAGTGCTGAGATTGCACTCTCCATCCTTGTTTATAATCGCCTCATCGAGTCGAGAGAGGGTAAGCCAACGGTCAACGGGAGGACTCAATGATGACACCATAAGCCCATGATATCCACGAACATTCAGGCCAACAATTGTGGAAGACGTATATCCACCCAGACCATTTGCGTACAGCCACTCAAAAGTAACTGCACGGTTGAGTCTAAGATCAGCATCTTCCAAGGATATCAATAGTAATGAGCCTCTGTACCTTTTCTTCTCAAACTTGTGAAGTTTCTCGAATACTTTAAGGTTGTGTGATACGAAGTTTGCCGCTCAAATAGACAGCATCATAAGGGTGCAATAACAATTTCGCGAGATGATTTCATGTCAGCAGATTCTGAACTAATTCCAATTGTAATGACAAGTAGTTCTCGTAAGGTCATGGGTCTCAATATGAATCTCTGGCGTCTTGCTCTAGTAACTGGTGTCGCTCAATTCTCCATGAGCTTGTGGGCGTGGGATTTTAGTATCTTCCTGGAATTTGATGTAGGAGTTCTGAAATGGCAGATTGGAGCTGCTCTATCTATTGGGACACTAGCAATGATTTTGGGTTATATGGCATCAGGTGTAATCTCTGATTTTATTGGTAGAAAGAATACAATGGTGATATCATTCATACCTATGGCAATAGGTCTTCTTGGATTATGGTTGAACCCCTCGTGGCCATTTGTAGCAATTGAATATGGCATCACCTATTTTGGGTGGGCATCAATACTTGTCATCACAACAGCAATTCCAGCAGATGAGATTCATGCTGATGGTGGGGCGAATAGTGCACGAACTTTTACGATGGTGCTCCTTCCCGCGTTTCTAGTTGATGGACTTAGTCCAGTTCTTGCAGCGGTACTCCTTGAGAATGGATACTCTGCAAGTTACTTGCACCTCATTGCATCTGTTGGTGCAATCATAGCACTCGTCGCAACATTCGTATTTGTCAGAGAATCACTTGATAAAGAAATAATCAAGAAAGCTAGAAAGGGGCCAATCATTACAATTAGAGGTCTTGGTAAGAATTTCTGGAAATTTGTTGTTGGAATCTCCGGGTTCATCTTCTTTCTAAGATCAGCGGTTCCGTATCTGGGAAATCTTGTTGTAGGTGAATGGGGACTTACTGATGCTCAGTATGCCTATGCTTGGGCGTTCTACTCAATTACTAGTGCGATTCTACTCTATTTTGCTGGAACACTAGCAGATCGAAATATTAAAGCAGCGCAGATTGTTGCGCTGCTAGGAAACAGTATTGTCATTTTGGCATTCTCATTCTTCCAAGGATTTTGGGTACTAGTTACCATCAATATCCTGTGGTCATTGCCGATTGCACTATGGATTGGTGCTGAAAATACAATTGTTTCAGGTAGTGTATCTGAAGAGAAGAAAGGAAGAGCTTTAGGAACATATCGCTATGCAACAAGTATTGCGGGATTCTTTGCATTCTCCTTTGGAGCATACATTTGGGAGGTAAGTAATAGTCTTAAATTCTTGTTCTTCTTCGCAGGCGTATCCACCCTATTTCTGATCGTAATCATGGCTCTTGCATTGAAATCCATAGATTTGCCAAGTAGACAGGAAGAGTAAGAGGATTAATTAAAAGCCAGCACTATTGAGTCAGATGTAGAAATTAAATTGAACTAAGACACTCACCGATTCCGAGTAACGTTCTTATCTTACTTTAAACACTACAGAACCTGTCGGGAGCCTGGGGATTACTATGGATGATGACTCTTCCCTTATTGGACGGCACCTAAAGCAGACGGGAGGATTGCTCCTTGGAGGTGCTCAAAAACAGGTTAAGGATTACAAAGGGAAGTTTGAAAGCCTCAGGGGAGTTTATGATGAATTCTTATCCAAGTTGCTAATCTCATATGACTCAGCAAAATTCGATCCAAAATTCATTGACAAATTCTTTGGTAAGAGAAAACTGAAATTTGCAGGTATCGATGGTACCGTTCTGAAATACGATGTTTTTGATTTGTTGATATTTTTCGCAGGCGCATACCCTGCTTTTGGTGACATCGAGATAGATGATAAAGGTGAATCTAAGATCACTTATGAAGAGAAATTCCTGGAGCATGGAGTAGGAATATCAAGTGTCCTTCCTGTGTATATCAGTGAAGTCCCACATATTGACCAAACACTATTAGTACGTTCGGAAAACGGAGAGGTTGACCACTCCATAAGTTACTCCGATTCATGGGTTGTAGACAACTCTGCTTTTGCTGACTTCATGATGGGGCTCTCAGAGTTTTATCTTGGGTATCAGCTTGTTAGTTCTGAGGATCCAGTGGATATTTTACTGCATGACAGAGTCTTTTCATCAGAGGTTGCATCATTCTACGCGGAAACCTCAGATTTCCGCCTAAACCTCGAACATGAATGTGGTCTCATAGGATACAAAATTGATGGAAGACCCCTAACAAAAACAGAATGGATCTTTGCACGACGTCTATTCGGAAACCTTGAGATGGGAACACCTCCTGCACGTGGAGAATTTCTCCTCCCCAGAGTTATCATTGAACTCATGAATGCAGAAGGCAATAGTCTCACTCGTGATGAACTCGTTCAGAGAATGGGTCTTGATAACGAGTTCAGACAAGCGCGATTGGATAAAGAACTCAAGAAGGGAATTCGGGGAACAGGAGAAGCAGAAGGGCTCTTTCTCAGAAAGCAAGAACATTTTGTTCTGAAACCCCAATATCGTGACCTAAAGAAAAGAATGAAGTTGCTTGTAGATGATGTATGCGGGCGAATCTTTTCCACTGATCCAGAAGTTTCGTACGAGGAGCGCTTCAAGATTAATGGTCGATGGTTAACAACAAGTGATCTTGCATTCCTAAGTCTGATGTCACTCTACCTCACAGTTGAAGCATGTTGGGAAAATCATATCTTACTTGTGGGAGTTGCAAAGGACACTTCAGCTCGAGACCTGAAGAGACAGGTACTTCCAGTTCTTAATTTTGTGGGAAGATTTCAAGGAGGATTTACAGATAAGCGGGAAGATACCCCAGACACCGATCGAATGATTCTCCAATGGGTATCACTTCAGGAACGCGAAAAACTGAAGGTTCCTTGGGCAACTGTTGAATATGACACAGCGTTCAAGACAATCGTTCCACACCTCGAACGAACTCCGGGACTAGTATCTGGAGCAAGACGAAATCAAATTGCACTGGAGAAGACCTTTCTCAAATCATATTTCCAACTTTGTCAAGCATGCTCTGAGCCTAAACTCAGGAGTAATGTTTTACTTTATGATCGTCTTGTCTATCCAGAGTTTGAGAATCAACTTTCGAAGATAGTATCACTCAAGCATGATTACGAGAACAGACCTGAATTTCCAGAACCTCTGGAAGTAATCTTCTTTGAGGGACAGGATAATCCGGTTCAAGCATTTATTCTACCACTATTCAAAGCAATGACAAGTATGAGCATTCCAGAATTATTTGGTCATCTCAAACCACTTTATGTAGCGGATAAAGTAGCAAAATATCATTTCGGGCAAGTGCGTGGAATGGTTGAGAGCACAGGGAACTGGTTGATGAACCGGCCCGACCTACGAGAATTCCTATTCTATCTCAGTAGTTTCAGAGAAAGGAGGTCTAGTCATGAGCAATCAAGAAGAAATACATAAGAAATACTTTACAGATTTTGAAAGTGCATTCGATGGCAGGTTGGCAAGGGTTATTCCCATTGCTGCAAATTACACTTCAGAATGGGCAGGTTCAGCAGCACGATATGATTGTCGAATTAAGATTCGCTACAACAAGGAACTCATGGCTCAATTAGAAGAAGGTATGCTTTTAGCAGTGAAGAACTTTCGAGGTCAATCAAAAAAGTCTGTAAAAGAAGGAATCAATCGGTATACGGTCATGGTGATTAGTAAAGTCTGGCCGCAACACTATGGACTAGGGGGTCTTAGCGACAGTCACTACTATCCAATGCAAATGGAGATAATCGAACAATCCGTGCCTGATTGGGCGACAGATGACCAAGCAACCATGATGGTTCAGATGACGGCAATCCCAATCAACTATGATCTTGTGATTGATTCCAAGGGAGAAATTAGTTTCAAGAAGGGTTTCTCGTACCCACTTATTGGAGAGCAGGTCTTTGTAATCAATATGGAAACAGTGGATTTCATCTATAATTCGAAGGTAAAGGAATCAATTGGTTTTACCAAGAAAATTTCAGTGGCTGACCCTAAGAAAGATCCTCGAGTTGGAGTTCTGCGAATGTTCATGGAGTCAGACAAAGAGGTCCCAATCTATGTAGACTTACCAAAATTATTGCGCTATCATTTCGGAGTGTTTAGTTTCACTGGAGGTGGTAAAAGTAATTTGCTCTCGAACTTGTTCAGGAGAATTCTCTATCACAGTGATGATACAAAATTAGTAATCTTCGATATCAGTTGTGAATATCCCTTCCTTCTCAGTGATGTGTTCATGGACCCGAAGATTGAGAGTACTATAGTCTTGGAAGAAGAGGCAAAGACAGCAGATCACTTTGCTAGGTCAATAGTCAAACCTCGAGACTTCGAGGAAGATAATGACGCAAATGAGGTTCTCAAGAAAATCTATGCGAAAGGTAAAGTGACCTACTTCAATCGACCCCAAACGCAAGTTCCAACATTCGGTGGTCTGATTCAGGAAATGCGTGGACTTCGTACTGATAATGCCAATCGACCAACTTATGTTCAGGCAATGGATGAAGTTATAGATGCAGTAGCTCAATACATGGACGGAAAGAATAAAGCCGAACATGAAGAAATTGACGATAACCTTGTGGATGTGCTTGATAACGCAGCAAAAACCGCAGTAGCAACTTTTCAGGTTCATGATAAGTCAGCCCTGTATGCATGGGCAACAACTCGATCTACATTGAAAGCTGTGATTGCTAGAGCAAAGAAAGCAAGTTCAACCGGAGACACTGTAAAGTCACTCCTAAGGAAACTTTCAGGACCTGAGCGAATCATCTGTATTTCAATTGCAGATCCTGATACATTGAGAGACCTCGTAATAAAATTGACAAGTGCGGCATTAAGATATCGCAAGAAAACTTTCGAGATTAAACCACAGATTCTCTTTGTATTTGATGAAGCACAAGAGTTCATTCCATCAGGAGCAAGTGGTCATCTTGCACAAACAAGCTATGCAGTGGAGCGACTTCTACGACAAGGAAGAAAATATGGTCTGGGAGGAGCCATCGCAACCCAGAGAATTGCATATCTGAACACAAACATTCTGCAGCAGCTTCACACGTTCTTTGTAGGTACATTACCAAGACCCTATGATAGAACTGTAGTAAGCAGCTCGTTCCAGATAGATCTGAGTATTCTTGATAAGACATTAGAATTTCCACCTGGTTCTTGGCTATTATCAAGCTACATTGCGACTGGACTTGATAATGTTCCTGTATTTGTTAAAGCAGATAACTCAGAGGACTCTTTGAAGCAGTACATAGATTCGAGTAAACAAAGATCTAAACCTAAATCAGAAGTAGCATCTCAGAAAGAGGATGATTCAGGTCAAGAGAAACTTGCATAGAACAAGACAGACCTGGGTATGGATTCTGGGGGTCTTTTTATGCAATCATAAAAATTTGATTGCAGTAATGAGGTGATTCAGAAAATGGGTATTGATTACGTGAGCAAAGAGGTAGGAATCAAGATTGTCTTTTTCGACCAGCTATGAGTGGCAAGACCACCACTATCAGATGGCTGTTTGGCGAGCTCGACCAAGCAGAGAAGATTACTTCTATTGAGAATACAGTTGGAAGAACAATGTTCATGGATTTCGGTGTTATTCCATCAGGCAATGAATGCAGGTATTGCTTAGTCCGAATAAGATAGAGACTGTATCTTTTCAATGTCATGTGTTTCCGCTAAATCGCCAAATAGATGTCCAGCACGCTTTGCCTTTGTTTCAATATATGCTCGGCTGTACTCAGTTGGTTCAGTGATAAGAGGAAGACGTTCCACAATTTTGATTCCAGCTTCAGTGAGTTGCCGAATCTTCTCAGGATTATTAGTGAGTAACTTGATTGATTTAATTCTGAGATTCTTCAGTATGTTAACAGCAATTCCATAATCACGTTCATCCGGCTGATATCCTAAGTGAATATTTGCATCGATTGTATCCAGTCCCGTGTCTTGGAGAGCATAGGCTTTGATCTTCGCAGTGAGACCAATATTTCGACCTTCCTGCCGTAAGTAGAGTAAAACTCCAGTCCCCTCTTTTTCAATAATCTTCAGTGACTCCAGTAATTGATCCCTGCAATCGCACCTCTTACTTCCCATAACATCCCCAGTAAGACATTCCGAGTGAACACGAGTCACTACTCCCTCTTTATCGACAATATCCCCTTTGATGATTGCTGTGTGTTCCTTGTTATCACATGGACTAACAAACCCACATACCTGGAAATCTCCAAATCTACTTGGGAGATTAGCAACTGCTACTAATTGTACACAGCATTCGTCGGTGACGCACACTTGCTTCGCGCTTGTATCAAGAAGCATCTCTATTTGCTCTGTAGAAAGTTTCATTTTGAATCCTCTCGCTTGTCTATTCTCTCTCTCGTCGCATTTATCAGTTCCTTTAGGTCTTATGCTATCACGAAATTAGAGGGATGAAACATCAAATTCCGATAAAATTGGTGAATGTTAATGGTAGATTATAATTCTGCTGTCGAAGAGATTCAGAAACAGCTCAAAGAAAAAACAAAGGTCTTTGCCTTCAAAAAATTGGAGCGAGAAGTCATTACTACAGGTGCTTGTGTTGAGTGCGGCTCTTGTGTTGAAGGGTGTCCTGTAAATGCAATTTCTGGAAACCGTATTGAGAACAAATATGTGCCAACTCTAACAGGAGATTGCATTTCATGCGGTATCTGTTATGCCATGTGTCCACGGGCATTTTCAGTCCATGACGAATTGATTGGCAATGTGAAGAGTGCGTGGAGAGTAAGGTCTCTCGGAGAACGTAAGAAACAAGATGGCGGCGCAGTTAATGCATTTCTTGAGTACATGCTTGAGCACAAAATGATAGAAGCTGCAATAGTTGCATCCCAGACACGAGATGCACCTTGGTTACCAGTTGCAAGAAGAGTTACCAATAAAGACCAACTCAACGATTGTGGTGGTACCATCTATACTCATGCCCCGGTAGTTTCTGAATTGATCAAGGGATTCAAAGATGGTCTCTCTAAGCAAGCAATTGTAGGTACAGCATGCAATATTGATGCTATTGATAGAATGGAGTCACACGTTGCAGGATTCTTCTCGGTAAATACAGATGCTACTGTTTTTAAGATTAGTCTCTTTTGTATGGAATCTTTCAATCATGCAGACCTTACAAAATTCTTGAAAAACGAAGGTATCAAAATCGAGGATGTCAAACGTTTTGCAATTGCAGGTGGTCAATTTACTATCAATCTGGAAAATGAAGAGAAAAGTTGGCCTGTCAAAGATTTGGATTCAGCAGCTGCAACTTCATGTGCCTATTGTCAAGACTTGACTGGAATGCACTCAGACATCTCATGTGGGAATATTGGTTCAGATGGAGGCTGGACTACGGTTTTGATTCGTACAGCGATTGGAGAAAAAGTACTGCAAGGAGCCTTGAAAGCGGGTATTATCGAAGCAGAAGAACTCGAACCTAAGTCAGTTAGGGCAGTCGCAAACTCAGCACGTTTCAAGAAGAATAAATTCTACAAACTCACACCTCAACATTAGAAAAGAAATAGAGTGAGAGGAAACTCCTCTCACATTCTATCATTGAACAATCCAGAATTCTATTTCTTTGTTCTGAAATACATTACAATGAATACTAAGAGCGAGAGACCACCTAGGATACCAACAATACCATAGAGAAGCGCCGGAGCTCCTTGATGAGCCATTGATGTCACTGTGACATTCAACCATCCCGTGTTTTCCGTATTACTTACAGATGAGTTATCCGTAGCTAAAATCCTATACCAGACCACTTCTCCGTAAGTGTACTCTCCAAGATCTGATGTGAAGAAACCATTGATATGAGAGATGGTCATAGCTGATGTATCATCTACAAAGGTTGCACTTTCAGGATCACCTACACCCCACTCGATTGTGATATTTTTAATATTGTTAAGGTCCCAAACATACGCTTGAACAGTCAAATTATTTGTTGTTTGTGTGGTTAAGGTCTGGATAACTTCGATGTGGGCAATAATTGGATTGTGAGCATCGGGTGTCACATCCACCTGAATCACCGCATATGAGATTTGTCCGAAGAAATCAGAGAGAGTCATATTATAGACATGGATACCGACATCAAGTCCATCAACATCGATTGAGAAATTCTCTCCATACCAAGTTCCATTCATAGTGACAAAACCATCAACGGTGAGATTGTACCAGAGTGGATTATTCTCATCGACATCCCATGTGATGTTGTATCCAGTGTATCCTTCTTCATATGCCAAATTATCTGAGGCATCAATTACTGGTGCTCTAATATCAGGATAAATCCGTACATATACCGAGTCAGATGAGGAATGATTGTAGATATCAAATGCGGTAATAATGAAAGTATAATTCCCCAAGAAGAGCCCATCAAGGGATATGCTAATATCGCCACCATCAGGGTCTGTAAAAGTCCATGCAGGTTGAGAGATATTGGTGAATGAATGAAATTTTGTGTAATCACCATAGAGTGTATCATTGTAGAGAATGATCCCATCTATTGTATAATTCTTCGGATTGGAATCATATGCATGCCAACGAACTTCGAATCCTGTATCACCAAACTCGAAGGCGACATCATCAGGTGATGAAATGTCTGGTGGTGTCGTATCAACTAAAACTGTCACATTTACAATGCTTGTAGAATTCATTCCGAATGTATCATTGACAAACAGGGTATAAATGTACCAATGGCTTGCATTCAAACCATCTACATTGATTTCAATATCTTCACCAATCCAGTTACCAGTTTCCAAAACGGAGGAATTAGTACCAGATTCATTGGAGTATCGTGAAATGTTGTAGGAATCAGGATTGGATTCTGTTATGTTCCATCTGATATTGTTTCCAAACCGACCCTCTTCGTAGGTTATGTTAGCGGGTTGTGTGATTTCTGGTGCTGTTACGTCTTGAATAACGCGCACAGTAGTTGTAATTGAAGCGGATTCATTAGCTTGATTGAATACTGTGACAACAAAGATGAAATTTTGTGGAAGGGTTGTAATTAGATTTGTTGTTCTCAAATATACAAGTAAAACTGTCACGGGGCCACCGTCCCATATATTCTCAGTATAATCGGATCCATCCACAGTAACAGACCAGTTCTTTGGAGCTGCGTCGTATGCATCATATTGAATTGTTTGCCCAACAGTTCCATTTTCAAATTCAAAGAAAGTTGGACCTGTTATGGTAGGTGCAGCAAGCTCCATATTTGATATGGGAGCTGCAGAGAAACCAGTATTGTTGACGCTAGTGACACAAGGTGAGAGAATAATCAACGTCAGCATGAATGCAAATATGTAACGAGTATAATTTGATGACAACATCTATGTAACATCCTGAGTGTCAGTATTAGATTATTAAACCGCCGAACTTCAGAGTTGGGTTTTATACCCTTCGGTATCAATTGACTAAACAGTAAGAACTAAAGGGTATCTATCTAGAATACGCTGATAAGAACAGAAGATACAGAGAGGTCAAATCTATTCTCTGTACGGGACGTCTAGATGTAGGGGATACACATCGTGCCAAAGGCAATCTTCTCTATTTGGTGGGATGACCGCCTAGGACCTATGGTTGGTCGGTCATACCCAGAAACATTAACGCTTACGAGTGAAGAAGCAATTACTATCTTTATGGGGCATGGAGTGAACCAGGAAAACCAAGTTGGTTATTCCAAAATACAAAGTGGGTTAGTAATCTCATACATGCAAACACCCAGTTGTATTGGTATTTTGGTAAACGAGGGTGAAAACACTCCAGCCATTGAACGCAATTTACGCAGACTTATCCCATACATAAACTTTGACAGTGACCAATGGGATAAGGAATTAGAGAAAGCATTTGGAGCCCTTCATGATCTGATGAATGAAACAAGTGGCGAAGAACTTCTACTAAACCCAGGCGTTAAGCAACTTGTCAGAGATATGATTGAAAAAAGAATTGAGGCTATAAAACCGAAACACGTCATGAGGGCAACGGTCAGATATCCTGATGCGTATGATGCACTTGGAAACGATGACGAAGAAGTAGCAAGACTCCTGAGAGATTTGGAAGATGAAAATGTACTGGAATCAAGAACCTTTGGTCGCCGGGTTGAATGTCGCCAATGTGGTGATACCGATCTCATAATCGAATTACAGTGTCCTAATTGTAATTCCAAGGATATCCACAAAGTGTACACAGTTTTTTGTCCAAAATGCAGCAATCAATTCCATGCAGTTATTGTAGATGATCTAGCTGAGGTTACCTGTCTACATTGTAAACAACCAGTAAAGGTGAACGAATTAGCAGTGATCGATGTCGAACCACTGTGCAATGAATGTGGAACTGCTTCAGATGATCCTAAAATTGTATTCAGATGTGCTACTTGTGACAAGCAATTAAAAGGTGCAGATCTCTTAGCTGGTACCGGATTAGCTTATTATTTCAACCAATGAAATCAGAATCTATAATCCACTCTGAGATGAGAAAATGTTGTATGAAAAAGTCCAAGATATTCCTCGGCTTGCATCCCAAGACTGGATGACGCGATATAGTGTAGGGATTGTACCTGATGAACATAATGACTGGGATGGACAAATTTTCAGAGGAACAGGAGTTCCTATTGAAGAACATCCACTGAAGGGAAATTGCAATATGTACGGATGTGGTAACTGTGAGAGCGAAAAGGTCAAGGTCATCTATGCACAATGGTCAGTGAGCGTGGCAAGTGGAGATACATATTGGGACTATGAAGTGATTTGTGAAAACTGTGGCAAGTATACATCAAGATCATTTTCAGAGAATTAACTCCATCAGTTACTTATTGTTCTTCTTAATTTTCTTCTTAACAACAGACCTTGCGTCTTTCAGCAATTTTTCTGCACGGGCTAGACTGAGACCTTCGACCTTCTGAGACAATCTCTGAGGAGTCTCGCCAGCCAACTGTGCTGCGGATTCATATCCAACATCTCTGAGTTTTTTCTCCAATGCAGAACCAACTCCAGGTACACTGCGAAGAGGTAACATATATTTGAAATCCGTACCTAGAATCTCACTCATATCACTATCACTTATCTCGGAGCTTGCATCTATTATATCAAGTTGACTTTTGATTGAATCAAAATCAGCAGATCCGACAAATGCAGCTACAGTGCTTTTAACTTGTTTCTCATCAAAATCAAAAGCTAGCTCTTGAACTTCAATTTCTCTTCCGAGTATCTTGGGAAGAGGACCAATGAGATACAATGCAATAAGGGCAGATAGAATCGCGAATTGACCACCTATGGCAACGACAAATACTGGTACTTCAAATACTATGCCAAATACAGTGGTGTTCAGGTCTAAAGCCCAGAATAGAGTCATGTATCCTAGGAAGAAGAACCAGATTAAAGACAAGCGTAATCCTTTGGTTCGCACACTCCCCATTTCAGGCCAGATTAACATTAGACAGATGCCCAAAAGGAATCCTTCGATGAATCGTTCAGAGGCAAGAAGACCAATTAGTAGGAATATCAAATTATTATCGAGGTCATAACCGTTGTAAAGCGCAGAACCAAAGATTGTAAGCAAACCCATCAACAACAGAACAAAACTGAATGTAGTCTTTCTTCCCCTCGTGTCAGCCATTACTCCGGCAACTATTACACCTACACATACGATAATAATCTCGTTGGTCCCAAACCCTAGAAATTGGCTCAGAGAAACAAATGATGGATTGGTTGCAAAGATATCATGAATTTTCGCCTTCGTGACCGAGTACCAGAGTAAATGAGAAGTCAGGATAAAACCTGTAGGAACAAAATATCTCAATGAATTTCCTGATACTGTGAGGGACACTCTAGGTTGCTTCCAAGGTTTCAGTCCTACAGAAATTAAGATTGCAATAAGACTCATGATGGATGGCAAGGTGGCCCCATATGAGTCACCAAAGATTGTACTCACGTTAAGCATCGAGTAAAACAATTGCAGCAGTATTGCGATTATGAGAAAGGTTGCGGTGGTTCGGCCTCTGTATTTCACAACCACGCTTTGCCCAATTCGAAGAGTCCAAAGTACTAGAAGTGCTGCTATTCCTACAAAAGAGGAGATTACAAGAGCAAGATTGAGATCTGCTATGGATGGGCCAAAGAATGGTATTATGCGAAAAATACCAATTATGGCAGGAGCAAGTGAAAAGACATACATCAATGGATCGAGTCTCTTGACGTGATCCGCAATAACTCCGATTGTTGGTAATGTGAAGACCGCGGCTAACGCACCGAAACCAAGGAGCCCTTGATGTTCTAGTAGCGTCATATCAAAGAGGGTTCCGGTTAGGAGCCCTACAATGACATAAATCATCTGGGCTAAAGTAACAGAAAATAGCAGAAAAGTTATTGCAGTTCTAAAGGGAAATTCTCGATACTCCAGCAAATCATTGTCTCCTTTCTTTCACGCAGGTTATCCCATGAATTCCGTCATATGATTGTTTCGACTATGAAGTGGAATTGATATATTATGATGCAGTAGATTCTGTCACATAGCGAATACTTAAAGAGATTCAGATTTTTGAACTGAACACGGAGAGTGCATAATTGGCAGGGAAACTTGGTGTACAAGAATTCATGGTTCTTACTTCTGGAGGTGCACCTATCTTTCACTTTTCAAGCACCGACGTCAGAAAATTAGATGAACTACTTTCTGGTTTCCTAAGTGCAATTACGAATTTTGCTACGGAGTTTGGGGAACGCTCGATTCAAAGTCTGACGTTTGAAGGTTCAGAATTATTATACGAGCAGGTAGAGGATGACTGTCTGTTTATCTTCCTTGTTGATACGGATTCATCCGAAAAAGTGCTTCGAGCAGTTCTTCGAGAACTTAGTAAGAAATTCATGTCGCGTTATGAAGCTGAATTAGCAATGACCATACCGATTCTTGATGTTTTTCTTGATTTTGAACATGAGGTTAGAGGAGTCTTCAACTACTATGAGGGTATCTTGGTCATAATGTCTAGTCTTAGCGCTTTCGTCATTCCAGAGATAAAGAAAGACACAATGGATACGGTCATTAAGTCAGGAGGATTTCTTGATGAGTTTCATAGAGATTTCGGAAGTGCAGGAAATAGGATTTTGCCAGAAATCGACGGAATAGCATCAATCTATGATATAAGTAGAAATCTTGGTGTGTCGGTGGAGGAGATTTCTGAAGTCTTTGAGTATCTGGCAATAAGGGGTCTACTGAAAGTTTCAAAAATATGTCCCCTAATTCGGACAAATGACAGCCGATTCGATGCATATCTCGACCTCATAGGATTGCCAAGAAAAGATTACCAATTACTAGAACGTGCAAAGTCATTTTGTAATGGTGACCGGGCCATTGTTGATATTAGTGAACGCCTTGGTGTCGTTCCTGAGAGGTTGTACGATGTTCTCGAGAAACTTGGTGATGAGGTAGAGTGGTGCTCAATCGAAGTAGTCGGAATGGTTGAGAAGAACTGACCACTTCTCGAAGGTATTAAGTAGGTTTAGGATTACAAAATCAACACCGCAATAATGGAGGCCACCCAATGGTCAAAGAGATTGTAGTACTTCGAGACTCTGGTATACTTTTATTCCACTATAGTGTTAGTGGAACTAGGAAGTTGGACGAGCTCGCTGCAGCATTTCTCTCTGCTGTTGGATCATTTGCACAAGAGGTTAGCCAAGATAAAATCACGGTGATGTCTTTCCAAAAGAACAAATTAGTTTGGGAACGAAAAGGAGACCTATATTTCATAGCTCTCGTTTCCGAAGATGATAGTGGAGAGATTCACAGGGTAATCCTTCAAGACTTAGCAGAACAATTTGTAAGCATGTACTATTCTGACCTCATGAGAGATATTCCGGATGCTAGGAGATTCAGACCATTTGCAGATACAGTGGAAAGTACTCTTCACAAGTTTGATGGAATACCAGGTCTAGCAAGAAGATACAAGACAATTCTTCTTCCTGCTGATGATCTCAACCGTCTGAAGAAAAGCATGGCAGAAGTCGAATTAAATCGTGATATTCTAAGAGGAGCAGTAATTACTAACGATGGGTATGTAGCTACTTCTAATCTGAGAGCATATGAACTAGAAGCTTCTCTTGATTACATACCTACTCTTGGGAAAGATATAGAGATTAAAGATCATTCTAGCTTAGATAAAGCCGCAGCATTATTTATGAAGAAAATTGATGAGAGATGTGTTTGCTCTTTCGTCATTACTCAAGGCCTCTCGGAAACAACATACTTGGAGCTTCTTCGACCGTTCATCTCTCTAGTGCAGCTGACCAGCTTCGAAAATGCAAGAAAATTCGAACCTGACAAAATGGAAGGTCCCATATCATTCTACGATTATGATGGTGTAGAAGCGATTGCACCTGTTGAGGAAATTCGAAAGGAGACTCAGATGCTTTATGCTTCATGCTCGGAGAATCTGCGTTCAGGGGCATTAAGAATGATCAATAGTCTTGGAAAAAGGATAACGGTTCTTGAGATGCACGATTCCTCTGGTCTACAGAGAGATGAATCTGATGAGATGCTGGCAAATTTCATAGCTAAAGGATTTGTTCGGATTACTAAGTTCTTCCCAATCATCCAAGAGAGAGATGAGCGATTCGCCGCATATCTCGAAGTCATAGGAATTAAGAAAAGGGACTATGATATTGTAAATTCAATCTGGAAGTATTGTAACGGAACCCTTTCTATCAAAGAGATTTCTGATAGAACTGGTGTTCTTGCTGCAAGAATCCTTGAGGTATTAAGTGAACTAGGTAATAATGTCACGTGGTCAAATGAGAGAGTGTTAAGCCATGTCAGGTAAAATCGTTTCAATACACAGTTTTCGAGGCGGAACTGGAAAATCTAACATTGCAGCAAATCTAGCTGCTATGGCGGCTCTTGAAGGAAAAAGAGTCGCAGTTATGGACACGGATATGGCTTCCCCTGGTATCCATGTCATCTTTGGCTTAGGTAGAGAAAAATTGAAGTATACGCTCAATGATTATCTTAGAGGTTCTTGTGACATCACTGATACCTGCATCGATTTAACTGACAGACTGAAGATCAAGAGGGGAAAATTATTTCTGATTCCAAGCTCGATGACAGCAACCGATATCACAAGAATTCTGAGAGAAGGATATGAGGTGGGAGACCTCAAGAAAGGATTCACAGATGTGATTAATGGAAAAGACCTCGATTATCTTATCATTGACACCCATCCTGGACTTGATAGAGAAACATTGCTCTCAATGGCTACAGCCCACTACTTATTTGTGGTAGCTCGTATTGATGAGCAAGACCTCCTTGGAACAGCTGCTACTTTGAGTGTTGCCAGAAAATTACAGGTTCCAGAAATTAGGATTATCATCAATAAGAAGCCCAGTATCTATGAAGACAAAGCAATTATCTCTGAAGTAGAGTCAAAATTCAAGGCACGAGTAGCAACAATAATTCCACTACTCCCATTATTGATTGAGGTTGGAAGCCGATTTGTCGTTTCACTTAGATATCCTGAAAGTGAGTTTGCAAAGCATATCCAAGATGTCTTGAATATTATACACTAAAGATTACCAAAGAGATTCGGAGCTTGGATTATAACTATAGCCAAAATGAGAATAATTAAACATGTAATTAGCATAATGAATAGTAAAGAATCAGATTTGTACTCTGGATCTATTGACATCAATAATATATTTACGTGAAGGGAATTAACTTTTGCCTTGAATTGACTTACCAAAACACTTCTAATGAGGTCAGTAGATTTTAAAATAATCGGAGGATTCCTAAAATGGATATAGAAGTCCGTCTAGCAACAGCACAAGAAAGAACTGCCTTGGAAGAATTCTACGCAAGAGAAGGAAAGAACTTTCAAGAATTTTCAACGCAAGCATCTTGCACTCCATTTGGGGTAAAACAAGAAACAATGTTCATCGTTGCGGTTACTCAAGGGTTGGTTGTTGCAGCATTGAAGCTGGATATTGGAAGAGACCCAAAGTTAGGAAAAGTCGGTTTCATTCAACATTTTGAAATTGAGGATGAGTTAGAAAAAACAGACCTAGGTTTCAAAATGCTCGATAAGATTGTGCAGATTGCAGAGGAGAAAGGTCTCAGAGCACTAGATTCTCTTGTAACTGAATCAAGACAAGATGTGATTGGTCTTTACACAGAATCAGGCTTCAAAGAAAATCGCAAGGAAGTCTATCTAAGGAGAGACTTCAAAGAACGAATCTTTTGAATCATAGTTTTACAAAGGATGCGAGTCCGAGTTCCTCAATGGTTTCTTGAGAGGGAACACCATCAGAATTCCAGCCACGCAACGCATAGTATTTGTCAAGAGACCTGTTGAAGTCATCCTCATCTACGAACGCTTTACTTCCTTTTGCATTTCCAGTTGTCTGAGCAATCCAGAATTTTGGGGGCAAACTATCATCAGCTCTGGTAAAGCCTTCTCGTATGTTAAACAAGCGAGTAAGTGTATCTACTCTTTGGCCAAATTTTGAGATGCTTGCTGAATCATAACTGAAACCTGTAGCTCCGTTTACCAGTGTTATCTTATCCTTTCTGCTAAGAGGAAAATGCCAAGTAAAGTGACATACAATCATCGAATCAGTAAGATGTTTTGTGTCTCGTTCAGTTACCATTGATTCTATCACATCGAGAGCTGAAGAATCTGGTTTTTCAGTTGTCTGTGGCCAACCACGTAAATGACTCGCCCCGACTGCAGCTGTCGCATATGATAGCCCTAATCCTTTCTTTCCTCGAGGATCCCATGCAGCAAATTCAAGACCTTTAACATGCACAGCTAGTTCTTCACTTCTTTTTCCAATCTCCTCAGCTGCCAAACGAACGCCTTTTGAGAGAGTGTCGCCTATTCCATCTCGATATGCAATCTTTCGCATGAGCTTGAGTGCTGCTTCTTCATCACCGAATTTAATTGGAAATCCTATTTCTTCTTCTGTAAGTATTCCTTTCTCATATGCCTCCATTGCAAACCCAATTGCTGAACCAGCGCTAATCGTATCAAGACCAAGGTCATCCGCCAAGAAATTCAAACGCAGTACTGCCACTGGATTACTGATTCCTAGATTTCCTCCACAAAGACCGAGAGTTTCATATTCTATCGTCGATTCAACTTCAGATCCTAGACAACTCGGATCCTCAATCTTGTAGGCATGAGTACATCTCATAATACAATGAGGGCAAGAAAGATGAGCTCCATTGTTGAGGTGCTGGTATTTTTCGGGCAGTAGACCTTCATACTCTTCGAAGAATCCATTCCTCCAATTTCTTGCTGGAAATTGACTTCGTTCATTAGCAACTTCTACGAGAGATGCTGTTCCGAAGTGCTTGAAATCATCACCTTCTTTCTCTTTCCATAGCTTTGCAACCATCTTACTAATTTCGCGAAGTGATTCCGGGTACTTCGATTCAATCTTCTTTGTTCCTTTAGCGACGACACCTTTGAGATTCTTTGAACCTAGT